>Ga0137377_10003722_pt1 | contig 11881 bp, 10 predicted proteins | sample SagtaG_22_FD_104815 | JGI IMG/M metagenome (GOLD analysis project Ga0137377, IMG submission 104815) | Vadose zone soil microbial communities from Sagehorn Ranch, Mendocino, California, USA - Sage2_L_40_16 metaG | ecosystem: Environmental > Terrestrial > Soil > Vadose zone | place: USA... | reverse complement strand
TGCCGCGGAACAGATCGGACAGCCGCACCTTGCCGCCGACGCCGTCGAAGACATAGTCCTCGGTCTTCACCCATGGCAGTTCGCGGCAATGGCGGGTCAGTGCATCGCGGCGTCGCGTGAATTCCTTTTCCTCGGCGAGCAGCTTGACGCGGGCGGCGAGCCATTCCTCGAGCGAGACGACCTGATGATCGGGCATCACGATTTTCCTCCAGGTTGAGTCTGATTACGACGCCTTCGCCTGCTGCTGCGGCATCGGTGGTGGAGTTGTTTTCTTGAAGCTGTGGCGGGCGGTGAGCCGGTCGTAATAGCTGCGCAGCGCCTTTCCGGCCGCCATGGCGGCGCCGCCCTCCGGGAATTGGCGGACGTAATAGAGAATGGGTATCAGGTTGATGTCCGCATAGGTGAAATAGTCGCCCGCCAGATACCCGCCTTTCGCCACCGCGCGGTCGATGAGGCCGATCTCGTCGGCGAGCGCCGGCGCCACGGCGTCGATCGCCTTGCGATCCGGCTTGGCGTCTTCGGTCTTGGGGAAAAGATACGCGAACAGGTAGGTGCGGATCATGGTTCCATCGATTCGGGTGTTGACCAGCGATACCCACTGCTCGGTGAGCGCGGCGTGGCGGGGCTCGGTTGGAAACACGCGTGGACCCGGAAAGGCAAGGTCGAGATAGGTCGCGATCGCCTTCGACTCGCACAATTCGAAATCGCCGTGCCGCATCACCGGGATTTTCCCGAACGGATGAATGGCCGCAACCTCAGCCTCGCGGGGCCGCGCCGGCTTGTGGTCGTACGCAATGTCTTTCTCCTCACACACCACGCGGACCGCACGCGTAAAGGTCGACAGGGCACCACCGATGATCTCGACGCTGGACATAACACCCTCCTTTGGCGGACTTACGCGAATGAACTTTCGACGAGCGCGGCAAGGCGGTCGAGCGAGCCGATCCAGCCGTGGCGGTGGCGGTCGCGGGCGGCTTCGTCGGCAAGCGCTTCATGGGTGAGCGTCAGCGCGGTCGCTTCGTCTGCGGGCGCGAACTCGACCGTCACCAGGGACCGCCGTTCTGGAGTGCTGCGCCAAGCCCAGGTGAAAACCAGCTTGCGGCTTGCCACCACTTCGCGGAACTCGCCGCTGACCGCGTGCTCCTCGCCGCCCGCCGAGCGCAACACCAGGCGATAACGTCCGCCCACGCGCGGATCCGTTTCCGCCACCACGACCCGGTTTGTGCCAGGACCGAACCAGCGCTTCAGCGCTTCCGGATCGGTCCAGGCACGGAAGCAGCTTTCCGGCGGCGCCTGGAGATCGCGCCTGATCGCGAGGCTGGGTTTTGAGCGCGCGGCGGTTCGAGCGTCGGGGGACATGGTTGAGGCTCCACGTTTGGCGTTGGGCTCGTTGTCGCATCCGGACTCGCACTGAGGGGGCCACCGGGCGCTTCCTCGGCGAGATAGCGTGCGAGAGCGTCGAGACGGTCGGACCAGAACTGCTCGTAGTGAGCGAGCCAACGCTGCGCCTCCTGCAGCGGCGCGGCGTTGAGGCGGCACGATACCGTGCGGCCACTTTTGTGCCGGCGGATCAGGCCGGCGACTTCAAGCACGTCGAGATGCTTGAGCACCGCCGGTAGCGACATGACAAAAGGCGCTGCCAGAGCGCTGACAGAGAGTTCCGGCGCCTCGCTGAGGCGGTCCAGCACGGCGCGCCGTGTCGGATCTGACAACGCCGCAAAGATGCCGTCCAGGTGATGGGGCTGATAGTTAACCATGAGGTTAAGTTAGGAGGAAAGATCCGCGCCGTCAACAGCGTTGTTTCGACTCAAAGCTTGGCGAGGCACGAACTTATTCCCGACCAGTAGTACATCGCGACGGGCGAATCCGATCCAGCCGAAGGGCTATTGCCAAGCCAATAGCGATCTCTCCATGCGGTTCATAGCCGCTGTCACACTCAAGCCGAGCAGCGCAAGTACGAGAAGCAGGCCCATCACGCCGTCCATGTTGAACGTTGATTGCAGATAGGCGAGCGTTTGGCCGAGGCCATGCTCGGCGGCGATGAGTTCGCCGCCGATGACTCCCAGCATTGCGTAGATGAGACCCAGCCTGAGACCGGAGAAGATAACCGGAACGGCGGACGGCAATGTCACGTTTGAGAAGGTCTGAATAGGCGTGGCACCGAGCGCGCGCGAAAGGGTGAGGTGGTCGCTCGATACGCCGCGGATGCCGGCCATCGTTGCGGACAGAACGATGAAAAACGTCAAGCTCGTTCCAACGGCTATTTTCGAGCCGACGCCAAGCCCAAACCAGAGCAGGAACAGCGGCGCCAGTGCAATCCGCGGCATGGCATTGAGCAGCGTCAGATAAGGTTCGGCAGCATGGTGGATGCGAGGAAAAGCCGCGAACAGCAATCCCACTATGATGGCGCATGCGCTGCCGAGCAGGAATGAAATGCCGGCGCCCGTGAGCGTGAAGCCAAGTTCCAGCCAAAGCTTGCCGCTGACGAAGAAGCCATTCCACAGATAGCGCGCGATTCCCGAAGGGCGGCCGAAGAAGGTCGGGTCCAGAAGTGCGCTTTCCGCCGCGTACTCCCAAGCGGCTAAAACGACGGCGATTGCTGCGACGTGTGCGAGCAACTCTGTCAGCTTACCCCTCATGAAAACGACATCCCTAGTTCGAGCAGGCCCCATAGTTGAGAGTAAACCTCGTGGAACTGCGGCGATTTCTGCAAGGCGCGCACCCAACGGGGACGTGGCAGGCTGATCGGCACATCGGCAACGATGCGCCCAGGCCGCGCACTCATCACGATCACCCGATCGGACAGCGCCACCGCTTCCGCCAGGTCGTGAGTCACGAAGACGACGGTGCGACGGGCGCTTGACCACAAATCGAGAAGAACCTCTTCGAGCAGCAGCTTGGTCTGGGCATCGAGCGCGCCAAATGGCTCGTCCATCAGGAAAACAGGCGATCCGAGCGCGAAGGTGCGCGCCAGCGCACAGCGCTGGCGCATGCCGTGCGACAAGGCTTTTGGATATGCGTCTTCGAAACCCGCAAGGCCGACCCGTCGCAACAAGTCGCGGGCGATGCCCTCTCGCTCCTTTGCCGGAACGCCGCGAATTTCCATGCCGTATGAGGCGTTGCCAACGGCGGTACGCCACGGCAAAAGGCTGTCGCGCGCCAGCATGTAGGCCACGTCCGGATTACCTGGCCTCGGCGGTTGACCGAGAATTTCGGTGCACCCTTCGACACCTTGGGCAAGCAGGCCCGTCAATACGTTGAGAACCGTTGTCTTGCCACAGCCCGATGGGCCCACGAGGGAAAGAAACTCGCCGGCCCTGACCGAGAACGAGACGCCATCGACAGCAAGCATCGGCTCGGCAGCGCCGGCAGAGAACCTCACGGAGACATCGCGCATGATAATTACCGGGGAGTACGCCGATAGGTCCATCGCTTGCGTTGCGTCGCATGCAGCCACGTTGTGCACGCCGTAACCTCTCAGGGAGCGCTGACGAGAACTAAGCGAGCTGCGTCAAAGGGTGCTTCCAGCTGCTGCGTTGCATACATATAGTCGGTTATGGCCTTCACCGCGGGCCTGCTGATGGCGGCCCTGTAACCCGACATAGATATCGCGTATTTGAGCGAATGAGCCATGATCTCATCCCCCCGAGGTATCTCCAGCTTGAAGTATCGCAGCATGATTTTTAAGGCCTCGTCGAAATTGGCATCATTCCGCAGGAATGCCTCAGCGTCCGTGGCGGCCTTTGTAAGGGCTTCGATGATGTTCGGGTTCTTTTCGATTAGCTCCTGCAAAGCGATATGAACCGTCGCGCCCCCATTCACTGACGAAAGCTCGATTGGTTCTTTGCTGTCTGCGACGCGATAGATAATCGTGCAAGTCTTCAGCACTTCGCACATGGCGCCGGCGGGCTCAAAACTCATCAGTGCGTCCACCTGCTTCGAAATAAGTGCAGGGTAGGCGGTATCCGGTGCTCCAACCGCCACGAATGTGAAATCCTCGGCCCTCATGCCGGCCTTCCGCGCAAGGAACGTCATTGTCACCTCGGGAGCGGCACCGCGCGAAGTCACGCCGACTTTTTTCCCTTTGAGGTCGGCCATGAAGAAGGGGAACCCCTTCCCAGTGCCGGCGGTTGCGGCATCAGTGCGAACCATGAGGATGAATGGATTCATGACGAAAGCACCGGCAAAAGCCTTAATGGCAGCGCCTCTCACCATCGCGTTGACTTGAACTTCTGTCGGCACGAATGCTACATCGATGCTCTTTGCCAGGAGCGCCTGGACTCCCAGCGGGGCGGCCGGAATCATCTGTAGCTGGCACTTGACTCCGTACTTCTCGCAATAGCCTTTAGATGCTGCAACCCGAAACAACATGTTTCCAGGACCCGGATAGTCCTGGATGCGGACGGTTTCTCCCTTGCCCTGTGCAAAAGTTGGCGATGTCAAAATTGCCATGCAGGCGGCGATTGCAAATCTTCGCGCGTGCTTGATCATATTCCATTCTCCTCCAATGCCCCTCGACCCGCGATCGGCGTTGAGTTGCGTCCGACAACGGTCACGCTACCAAACGTTGGGCAGGAAGCCCTTGCAAATTCCCCGAATTGTCGCTGCCGAATCCCTGGATTTTTGCTCAAGCGATGCCGGTATCAACGTTCTGCACCTCTCCAGCACATGATCCATCCGGCTTGGCGTGAAGATTAATTCACAAATTATATCATAGACTTACACTCTGATGCCAGGGGCCCCTGTCGCGTACTCGCTTGGCGCTGCCCGGCACCGGATACATAATAGATTGGCGTGGAGAGCAGCCAGCGTGCGCTTTGTGTTCGAGGACTGTGCGCTTGATACAGAACGCCGGGAATTCTGGCGGGCCGGAGAACTCATCTCGGTAGGACCGCAGGTGTTCGATCTGCTCGTGTACCTGATCCGTAATCACCACCGCGTCGTCAGCAAGGACAACCTGCTGGAAGCAATATGGGGCGGCCGCATCATATCTGAATCGACTTTGACCAGCCATCTCACGGCCGTTCGCAAAGCGATTGGCGACAATGGGGATGAGCAGCGGCTGATCCGTACGGTGCCACGAAAGGGCCTTCGGTTTGTTGGCGACGTGCGGGAGGAGCGAGACGACGCGTCAGCGAAGCGAATTGCGCCGTCAGCTGCAGCCTCCCGGCCACCCATTGCGGTTGCACTCCCGGATCGCCCGTCGATTGCGGTGCTGCCATTCACGAACATGAGCGGGAACCCCGAGCGCGACTACTTTGCGGACGGGATGACTGAAGACATCATCACTGAGCTGTCGCGCATCCGTTGGCTCTTCGTGATCGCGCGCAACTCCACATTCACCTATAAGGGCCGCGCCGTGGACGTGAAGCAGGTAGGGCGCGAGCTGGGGGTGCGCTATGTGTTGGAGGGCGGAGTGCGCCAATCCGGCGAGCGTATGCGCATCACCGCACAGCTCATCGATGCGACTACCGGCGCGCATCTGTGGGCTGACCGCTTCGATGGAATGTCTAAGGACGTTTTCGATTTGCAGGATCAAGTGACCGCCCGCGCTTTGGGCGCCATTGCGCCCAAGCTGGAGCAAGCAGAGATCGAGCGGGCCAAACGCAAGCCAACCGAGAACCTCAGCGCCTATGACTATTTTCTGCGCGGGATGGCGAGCTTCCACCGGTGGACCAGGGAGGGGAACTACGAGGCATTGCAGCTGTTCAACGCCGCAACCGAACTCGATCCCGAATTTGCCTCGGCCTATGGCATGGCCTCGTGGTGTTACTGCCAGCGCCTCGCGCATCGTTGGATGATCGACCCGTCGCAGGAGGCTGTCGAAGGCGTTCGGGTAGCACGGCTGGCGATTGAGTTCGGAAGGGACGATGCAGTCGCCTTCGCATGCGGGATTGGGTACCGTGGCAATGACTACGAAGCTGGCATTACGTTCATTGATCGGGCGCTTACGCTCAATCCCAATCTGGCGTGCGCATGGTACTTCAGCGGTCTTTTACGAGCGGTAGGCGAGCCGGAGGTGGCAATTGCTCACTTGTCGCACGTCATGCGCCTGAGCCCGCTCGATCCGATTTTTTTCTTGATGCAGACAGGAACTGCGCTCGCCCATTTCATCGCAGACCGCCCCGAGGAAGCTGCCCAGTGGGCGGAGCGCGCGCTGCAGCTGAAGCCGAATTGCCACCCGGCGCTGCGCTTCGCCGCTGCCAGCCGCGCGGCTGCCGGTGACCTCGACCGCGCGCGGAAAATAACGGCACACTTGCGTGAGATTGATCCGGAGTTGCGCATCTCCCATCTGAAGGAACTTACTCCCGGCCTGCGGCCGGAAGATCTCGCCAAGTTAGAGAAAGGCATGCGAGAGGCAGGGCTGCCCCCGTAATCGGGTCAGCATGCAACGTTGCAATGATTATCGGCGCTTGGCCGTCTCCGCCGTCGTCGGTATCCTGCCGTTGTTTCGCACGCTACGGCGGCTCCCCGAATTTGCGCCGTATCGCCTCGATCTCGGCGAGCGTAGGCAAGCCGGCCTCATTGCCGAGATGCTGGATCTTGTGCGCGGCGGCTGCCCGCGCGAACCGCAGGTGTTCCTCCCAAAGTTTGTCTGGGTTAGCGACGTAGGAGTGCACATAGGCGCCGTGAAAGACGTCGCCGGCGCCGCTGGTGTCCAAAATCTGCTGCGACGGCACCGGAAGGGCGGTCATCAAGTGAATGGCGCCCATCTCGTCATACCAGAGCAAGCCTCGCTCGCCCGATGTGACGCCGCCGATGCGACAGCCGCGCGCCTTGAGGTACTCGAGCATCTCGCTCGGCGCGAGCTGCATTTGCTCGCAGAGCCGCTCGGCCACAATGGCCACGTCGATAAAGGCCAGCAGCTCATGGGTGTTCGACCTCAGTCCGCCACCATCAAGGGAGGTCAGGATTCCCGCCGACCGACATTTCTTGGCATAGTGAATCGCCGCATCGGGCTGGTGGCCATCGACGTGCAGCACGCGGCTGCCGGCGAGATCAAGCACAGGAAACGGATTGAGATAGTTGCCGTCGCGGCAGCGCACGATCGCGCGTTGACCGTCCTTGGGCATGATGAACGACAACGACGATGAGCCCACCTTTCGGGTGTGCACCGGGATACCGTATTTCGCCGCCATGTCGAGAAACATCCGCCCGAGCCAGTCATCCGCCACGGAAGTCACGAGGTCCGGAACGGTGGAAAGCTTCGCGCAGCAGAATGCCGCCGTGACGGCATTGCCGCCGAACGAAACCGCATAAGCCGAGGCCACGTGTTTCTCGTCGCCGGTCGGCACCCGATCGGTCAAGAACGTAACGTCGATATAGGTTTGGCCGATGAACAGTGCTTGCACGGGGGGGCGCCTTGTTTCGCCTTGCTCGGCCGCAGCTCGTGGCCTCACCTCTAACGCTTGTGTCTGTCATTCCGAGGCGCGGGCGCGCAGTCGGAGCGGCGGCGCCCCGAATGACCCGATCGCGATGAAGCATGAGTGCCGCAACACTAGGGCCGCTTCCGCCACTTGGTTCCCATCATTGTCATCGCCGGCGCAAAGCGGGCGATTAGGTAACCAAGGACCCTCGTCGAGGGCGCGGCATCGGCTTTCACCGATGGCGCACGGGTACCGCCGCCGCCTCGCGCGGGACACGGCACCGCGGAGATAAGGCTGAACGGAACACTGATGGGAATAGCCGCGCATCTTGTCAACCGCAAGGAACGACGCGTGCAATCCGCGCTGGTCTCGCGTTCGATTGACCGACCATTCACTCGAAATGTATCGTCCACACAAGCTTTGATAAGGGAGGAGACCGTAAATGAGGCAACACAGCTCGAAATGGATGCTGGCTGCCGCGATGGCGTCCATGGTGATCTTGACGAGCCAGCCCCTTCAGGCGGAAGTACTTGAGAAAGCCAGCAAGGCGGGCGGCGTGACCGTTCATTATAAGGTCGTCCTTCCAAGCGACTACGATCCGGCAAGGGCCTACCCGGCCATTCTGGCTCTGGGTGGCGGCCCGCAGACCATGAACACGGTGGACAACATCCTCAATCGCAACTTCCGCGCCGAGGCTGAAAAGCGTGGCTATATCGTTGTCGCGCCGGCGGCGCCGGAGGGTGAGCTGTTCTTTGACGAGGGCGATCGCATCTTCCCTGAATTTCTGCAAGTGATTCTGGCGGACTACAAAATTCAGGACAGCAAATTTCACATCGCGGGGCCGTCGAATGGGGGGATCGCAGCGTTTCACGTCGCAGCCGCCAATCCGCAATACTTCCTGTCCGTTACGGCTTTCCCCGGATACATGTGGAGACCCAGCGCAGCAAAGCTTCAGGCGATCTCGAAGATGTGCGTTTTCATGTATGTCGGCGAATTCGATCCGTACATGTGGCACGGCGAGATGAAGACGGAGGCCGCAGTCCTTCGCGCCTTCGGCGCAGTCGCACGCTATAGCGTCGAGGAAGGTCAGCCGCACCGGCTGGAGGCCCCCGCGGGCGCCAGCGGCGGGCGTCTGTTCGATGGGTTTGAAGAGGCCGGGAAGGGCTGCAGCAAGTGAGGGCACCAGCCCGTTCGATTTTCGACTGTGCAACGCGATGATCTACGACGCGTGGTTCAAGAAAATCGGCAGCCCGCGCTTGTTGGCGTAGCTCGGACGATAGCGCTCGATGTTGTAGGTAGAGGCCACCTCCAGTTTACGCGGCCCAAGCTGCGCGCCAGGGATGGGTACCAGATCATAGCGGCCGTCCACCAACGCCGACATGACGCCCGTCTTGCCTTCCAGGATGGCATCGTACGCCATGTTGCCGAAGGTTAAAGCGACGAGCTTGTCGATGAAGTCTGGATCGCCCGATCGCAGGTCGTATGTGAGGTCGGAGACGATCGTCTCCTCGCCGACGTGCCGGTTAATCTCGTCAGCAAGCGACTCGGCGACGCTTGCCCTCTTGCGATGGCCGTAGGCGTCCGGCTCGCCATATTCCTGCAGCCGGTAGCCCTCCCACTCGGCGCCCTCGCTGAGCACGACCAGCGCGTAGTTGCTCGGGTTGGCCCGCTTGTCCTCGAGGAGCAGCCGGATGAGCTTGTCGAGATTGACTTTGTACTCGGGTATGACGCATCGGATAGAGGTGGCATATGCTGTGTAGAGCGCCGTAAATCCGGCATCGCGCCCAAAGATGCGGAAAATGCCGATCCGCTCATGCGACCCAACGGTGGTGCGCTGACGTTGAATGGCGTCGCTGGCCCGCGTGATCGCCGTCGAGAAGCCGATGCAGTACTCGGTGTTGTGGACGTCGTTGTCCATCGTCTTCGGAATCGCAACGATCTTGACGCCAAGCGCATTGAGTTTGGCCGCGTAACTCAGCGTGTCGTCTCCGCCGATGGCGATCAGATGTTCGATACCGAGGGCCGAGAGGTTCGAAAGCACCTGGCTCGTGACGTCCCACGCCTCGGTTGCAGCGTTGCCCTTGGTGCCCGCGGAGACAGGAAAGTCCTTGCCGAAGAGATGGTTGGGTAGCCTTTTCACCTTGGACGGATTGGTGCGGCTCGAGTGCAGCACCGTTCCGCCGCGTCGATCGATGGTACGGGTATTTTCACGGTTCAAAGGGATAACGTAGTTGGACATGCTAGCCGGATCCTCGACGTTCAGGTGCGTGAGGGCCTCCCAGCCACGGCGGAGACCAATAACCTCGATATCGTTCTCGCTGCCACGGTAAGTCACACTCTTGATGACCGCGTTGAGGCCTGGCACGTCGCCGCCGCCAGTGAGGATTCCGATGCGCTTTTTCGCCATGCCAACCCCCTATCTTGGTGTGTCGTGATAACGACTGCCGCAGGCGGTGGTTTCCTCCCTGCCACCGATGGATAAATTCCGTGCCAGCGAAAGAATTTCGCTGGCCCCGAACGTGCACGCAATTGGCAAGTGCGAGGTCGGAATCGCTGAGCAAATCGACGCCAGGATGCGCCGAAATGCGCCAGAATGACGAAATTTCCCGCCAAAATTCATGCCATCGGGAATCCCAATTCGAATCACCCGACAGGATTCGAATATTGAAACGCCCGCTACCGCCCGAGCGCCGCGCTGACGAGCTTCAGGCCGTCATCGCTCGCCCATTCGGCCGGCCCGGCAATGGAAGCGAGCTCACACCCGTTGGGGTCGACGAGCAGCGTCGTCGGCATCCCGATCGCCTTGCCGACCGCCTTGAGGTCCTGGAAAACCTTGGCATTGGCGTCCGAATAGTACGCGAGGTGGTCGACCCCGACTTCCCGCAGCCAGCTTTTCGGCTTGTCCAGGTTGCGGGTATCGATGTTGACGGCAACCACGTCGAAACCCGGCCCACCGAGCTTGGCTTGCAGGGCGTCGAGCGCGGGCATTTCCTTGCGGCAGGGCACGCACCACGTCGCCCACAAATTCAAGAGAACGGTCCGGCCGCGCCAATCGGCGAGCGATTTTGGCTGGCCGGAAGCGTCGCGGAACGCCAATTCCGGCAGCTTGCGGGCCTCGTCGGCAACCTTGACGGCTGCGACCTCGCCGTGGGCGAGCGGTTCCAGACGCCGTGCGAGGTCAAGCGCGGACCGGCACGCGGGCTCGCCCGCGTTGCGCGAGAGGCCCACAACGCCGTATACCGCCGCCAGGGCGCCGAGCCCCGCGATCGCCGCAACCAGCGCCAGCGGCCCCTTCCAGGCCCCCTCCCTACGCTCCCCCGCTTGCGGGGGAAGGTAGGGAGGGGGATGTTCGGAATGATCCGTCATGGTCTTAGCCCGTTTCCGTACCAACCCCGATGGTCCCGTCATGAGCAACAAGATGTGGGGCGGCCGTTTTGGTGGCAAGCCCGACGCCATCATGGCCGAGATAAACACCTCGATCGACGTGGACCGCAAGCTGTTTCGCCAGGACATCGCGGCGAGCCGCGCGCACGCCGAGATGCTCAAGGAACAAGGCATCATCGCGGCGCAAGATGCGCAAAGGATTGTTCACGGTCTAGACACGATCCTGTCAGAGATCGAAACGGGCAAGTTCGAATTCAAGCGCGAGCTTGAGGATATTCACATGAACGTCGAGGCGCGCCTCGCCGAGTTGATCGGCCCGGCGGCCGGGCGGCTGCATACGGCACGCTCGCGCAACGACCAGGTCGCGACCGATTTCCGCCTGTGGATGCGCGACACCATCGACGATATCGACGGGAGCCTTGCCTCCTATCAGCGCGCCCTCGCCGAACAGGCGGAGGCGCATGCCGCGACCGTGATGCCGGGCTTTACGCACCTGCAGACCGCGCAGCCCGTCACCTTCGGTCACCATCTGCTGGCCTACGTGGAGATGGCGGCGCGCGACCGCGGCCGCTTCGCGGATGCCCGCAGGCGCCTCAATGAATGCCCGCTCGGTGCGGCGGCCCTCGCCGGCACCTCGTTCCCGCTCGACCGCGCCATGACGTCGAAAAAGCTCGGTTTCGACCGGCCGGCTGCCAATTCGCTCGACGCCGTGTCGGATCGGGATTTTGTCCTGGAGGCGCTCGCGGCGGCGGCGATTGCCGCCGTTCATCTGTCGCGTTTCGCCGAAGAGATCGTTCTGTGGACGTCGCCACTCATCGGCTTTGTCAGGCTGTCCGACAAATTCACCACCGGCTCCTCGATCATGCCGCAGAAACGCAATCCGGATGCGGCCGAGCTGGTGCGCGCCAAGGCCGGCCGCATCACCGGCACCCTCGACGCGCTGCTGATGGTGATGAAGGGCCTGCCGCTCGCCTATCAGAAGGACATGCAGGAGGATAAGGAAGGCGCCATGGATGCGCTCGCGTCGCTCTCGCTGTGCCTTGCCGCCATGACCGGCATGGTTCGCGACATGACCCCCGACGCCGAGCGCATGCGCGCCGCCGCCGGCCTCGGTTACGCGACTGCGACCG
>Ga0137377_10003720_pt1 | contig 11882 bp, 10 predicted proteins | sample SagtaG_22_FD_104815 | JGI IMG/M metagenome (GOLD analysis project Ga0137377, IMG submission 104815) | Vadose zone soil microbial communities from Sagehorn Ranch, Mendocino, California, USA - Sage2_L_40_16 metaG | ecosystem: Environmental > Terrestrial > Soil > Vadose zone | place: USA... | reverse complement strand
GTGCGCCGCGCCCAGGTCACGGTCGTGGCCGGGACCCGCTCGGCGATGTTCGCGCCGGTGGCGGATCTTGGGCTCGTCGTCCTCTGGGACGAAGGCGACGACCTGCATGCCGAGCCACGGGCGCCGTACCCGCATGCCAGGGACGTGTTGCTGCTCAGGGCGCACCGCGGCGGGGCGGCGGCGCTGCTCGGCGGGTATGCCAGGACGGCCGAGGCAGCCCAGCTGATCGCGACGGGGTGGGCGAAGCCGCTGGCGGCCGGCCGGCCGACAATCCGCGCGTGCGCCCCCGCGATCAGGACGGCCGGCGACGACGCTGAGCTCGCCCGCGACGAGGCGGCGCGGACCGCGCGGATGCCCGGCCTGGCACTGCGCACCGCCAGGGATGCCCTGCTCAGCGGGCCGGTGCTTGTCCAGGTGCCGAGGCGCGGCTACCTGGCCGCGGTCGCCTGCCAGCACTGCGGCACCAGGATCAGGTGCGGAACGTGCGCAGGCCAGGTGGCGTTGTCCGGCCCGCGTCAGCCGCTGCGCTGCGGCTGGTGCGGCGCTCCGGCCGGGCAGGCCTGCCCGGCTTGCGGCGGCACCGGCGTACGCGCCCTGGTCACGGGCGAACGGCGGACCGCCGAGGAACTGCGCCGTGCGTTTCCCGGCGTCGCGGTTCGGACGTCGAGCGGCCAGGACGTCCTGGCCGCTGTACCCGGTTCCCCGGCGATCGTGATCGCCACTCCGGGAGCCGAGCCTCGCGCGTCCGGAGGTTACGCCGCCGCGATCCTGCTGGACGGCTGGGCGCTGCTGAACCGGCCCAGCCTGCGCGCGGGCGAGGAGGCGCTGCGCCGCTGGATGAACGCCGCCGCGTTGGTCAGGCCGGGGGGTGCCGGCACGGTGGTCGTCCTGGCCGAGCCGAGCCTGCCTCCGGTCCAGGCGCTGATCAGGTGGGACCCCGCCACCCATGCGGACAGGGAACTGGCTGAGCGCGCTGAACTGCGGTTCCCGCCTGCCGTCAGGATGGCCGCCCTCACCGGCCCCGACGAAGATGTCCGTGAGCTCCTCGGAGCGGTGCCGTTGCCGCAGCACGCTGACGTGCTGGGTCCGGTAACCGCTGAGGGTCACGATCCCGCATCTTTGGACGGCGGCGCCGTCGTGCGGTATCTGGTGCGGTCGCCCTCGGCTGACGGGACAGCGCTGGCCGTCACGCTCAGGTCGGGACTGGCCGCCCGCAGCGCCGCGAAGAGTCAGGGTCAGGTCCGGCTGCAGCTCGACCCGGGCGAGCTGATCTGACGCAATGCCGATCAGGCCGTAGGGTGCTTGGGTGGCAAGTTCACGGCAGAGGCCGGGCACACCGCCCGATACCCCGCAGGGCCAGGACCCGATCGTGCCTGCTCACGTGGCTGACCTGATGCGCCGCAACCAGCAGAAACCGCCAGAGCGCCGCAGGCTGCCATCGGTCAGGCTGGCGCCGCGGGACGAGCTCGCGTCGATGGCGCGGGTCGCCCCATTGCTGCGCGCCGCCAGGGACCTCGGCCAGTGGGCTGAGCAGCGCGCGAGGCCGTCCGCCGTGGCCGGCAACGAACTTGATCCCGCGGCGGTGCAGGCCGCTGCCTCCGCGCTCGATCTGGCGCCCAGGGAGGTCTGGGCGGCCTGGACGGTGGTGATCGCGGCCGCCGAGCTTGGCGGCGATGTGGCACGCGGCCAGGGCCTGGCTGGCGTGCTCGCGCACGGCGAAACCGAGACCATCCTGCAGATCTGGGACGCCGCGCTCGCTGTCGTCCTGGCTTCCGAGGAGCTCGACGGGATCGCGACCGCGCTCTACACCGTGGGCGGGCCGGTCGGGATGGACGGCCTCTTCGACGCGTACGCGTCTGCGGCCGGTCCGAGTCGCGTGGCTAGTTCGGGAGGGCAGGCGTCATCGCCAGCGGCCCTATCGCCGTCCTGGCCGGGTACCGGCCGCGACGCTGCGGCGGGCGTTGCGGCGGACGCCGTGCCTGGCGGCCGGGCTGGTTCTGATCAGGGCGCGGCGCTGTCGCTCGCGCTCGAGACGCTTGCTGACCTGGGCGTGGTCGAGCTGGATACGGAGGACGGCGACGGCAGCCTCACCGTCGCCCTCTCGCCGCTCGGAACGTGGGGCGTGCACCGCAGGCTCCGGGCTCAAGGCTGGCACGTGCCCGTGCGCGGCGCGGCGCGGCGCGAGGGAGCGCGCGGACTGCTGGCCGCGCTCGCGAACTGCGACGCCGAGGACGGCGAAGCGGAGATCACCTCCTGGCTCGCGGCCCGCGACGCGGCCGCTGCCGCCGCCGAGCTGATCGACGCGGCGGCTGGAGGCTCGCCGGGGCAGCGGGGCGCCGCGTTCGCGGTGCTTGACCGGATCGGCATGTCCGCGCTCGATCAGGTCAGGAACGCGCTGGACCGGCCGCTCCTCCGTGCGCACGCCGCGGTCTGGCTGATCGAGCACGGCGAGCAGGTGCCGCTCGATCCCGCCGACCGGACCTGGCTCCTCGTCGACCTCGGCGCTGGCCTGCTCGAAGAGGCCAACGCACAGGATGTGGTCGCCGAGCTGCTGCCCGAGCTGCCGCCTGAGGACCAGGCGGAGATCGTGGCCAGGCTGTGGGAAGTCAGTCACCCGGGGGTGACCAGCTTCCTGACGGCATTGAGCGACCACCACCCGGTCCCCGCGGTTGCCAGGGCGGCCAGGAAGGCCGCGTTCAAGGCCCGGTCGCCGGCCGCGAGCGCCGAGTGGCCGCGGCCGCGAGCGGCCGGACCGACTCGGGGGGACCCGGCTGGCTCGTAGACTGGATCAGCCGCAATCGCTGGCCGGCCCTGGGAGCAAGCACGTGGAGGACACCGCCGGTGAGTATCAAGCCGATCCGCCTGTTCGGAGACCCGGTGCTGCGCACGCCGGCCGAGCCCGTCACCGACTTCGACGCGGAGCTGCGCAGGCTGGTCGCTGACCTGACCGACACGATGCAAGACGCGCCCGGCCTTGGCCTGGCCGCCCCGCAGATAGGTGTCGGCTTGCGCGTGTTCACCTATTACGTCGATGACGTTCTCGGGCACCTCATCAACCCGGACCTGGACCTGTCGGGCGACGAGGAGACCGACGACGAAGGCTGCCTGTCCTTCCCCGGCGTCGCGTTCCCCACCAAGCGGTCCTACGGCGTCGTCGCCAAGGGGTTCACCATGCACGGCGAGCCCGTCACTGTCGAAGGCAGCGGGCTGCTGGCGCGGTGCGTGCAGCACGAGACCGATCATCTCGACGGCGTGCTGTTCATCGACCGGCTCGACCCTGAGCAGCGCAAGCTCGCGATGAAGGAGATCCGCGCGGCCGAGTGGTGGGGCGAGCGGGTGCCGCCCGTCAAGATCTCGCCGCACCTGACCCATGGCAAGGCGCTGTAGCCGATGCGGCTGGTCTTCGCCGGTACACCACAGACGGCCGTCCCGTCGCTCGACGCGCTACTTGCCTCGTCGCACACCGTCGAGGCGGTACTGACCAGGCCCGACGCGCCGGCCGGGCGCGGCCGGCGGATAGCGGCGAGCGCGGTCGCGGAGCGGGCGAGGCAGGCCGGGGTCGAGGCTCTGCAGCCGCGGCGGCTGTCGGACCCGGCGTTCCTTGCCAGGCTGCGGGCGATCGCGCCGGATTGCTGCCCGGTCGTCGCCTACGGCGCGCTGATCCCCGGCGCCACGCTGAGCGTGCCGCCGCGGGGCTGGGTGAACCTGCACTTCTCGGTGCTGCCCGCGTGGCGTGGTGCGGCGCCTGTGCAGCATGCGATCCTGCACGGCGACGAGATCACCGGCGCGACGACGTTCCGGCTCGTGGCCGAGCTCGACGCGGGACCGGTGTTCGGCGTCGTCACCGAGCCGGTCGGCCCGGCCGACACGGCCGGTGACCTGCTGGGCAGGCTCGCGGTGTCTGGGGCGGAGCTGCTGGTCGCGACGCTCGACGGGATCGAGTCCGGCGAGCTCGAAGCGCGGCCGCAGCCGCTGGACGGTGTCAGCCACGCCCCGAAGCTGGACCGGGCGGACGCCAGGGTGAACTGGAAGCAGCCGGCGCAGGCCGTCGACCGGCTGATCCGCGCGTGCACGCCAGTTCCGGGAGCCTGGACGACGCTGACCGGGACAACGCTCAAGCTCGTTCCGGTCCGCCGGGCGGCCAGCCAGCCGGCTGACTGGCCCGACCTCGGTCCCGGCGAGGTCCGGGTCCTGGGCACTGAGGTGTTCGCCGGGACCGGAACGACCGCGGTCCGGCTCGGCGACGTGCAGCCGGAGGGCAAACGCATGATGCCCGCGGCGGACTGGGCCCGCGGCATCCGCAGCGCCGACGTGGTGCTCGACTGACATGAGCCGGGATGCCGGACGGCGGGCGGGCGCCGAACGCCGCGCCGGATCCGCCGCCGGCGCGGGTGCCGGGCAGCGGGGCGGATCCGGTCGCCGTCGGCCCGGCGGGGCTGGGCGGCCCGGCGGGGCTGGGCGGCCGGGCGGGGATGGGCGGTCAGCGGCACGCGGGCCAGGAACCACGGGCCGCGCGCCTGACGAGGCTCGCCGGACCGCGTACGCTGTGCTGAACGCGGTCGCCGAGCGGGACGCCTACGCCAACCTGCTGCTGGCGGCGGCCCTGCGCGAGCGCGGACTGCGCGGCCAGGACGCGGCGCTCGCGACCGAGCTCGTTTACGGCACCCTGCGGAACCGGTCCTGCTACGACGCGATCATCGGTCTCTGCGCCGATCGCGGGCTGGACCAGATCGACCCACCGGTACTCGAGGTGCTCAGGCTGGGAACTCACCAGCTGCTCGGCATGCGGGTCAAGGCGCACGCCGCGGTCGCGACCACGGTCGACCTCGCGATAGCGGTGGCAGGCCGGCGCCCGGCCGGCTTTGTCAACGCGGTGCTGCGCAGGATCGCGCCGCGGGACATCGAGTCCTGGATCGCGCTCGCTGCCGAGGACCGGGCCGCCGATCCCGTCGGTCACCTGTCGGTGCGATACAGCCACCCGCGCTGGATCGTCACCGCGTTCGCCGACGCTCTCGGCGAAATCGTGCCCGAGGGCGGGCGCCCCGTGGCCGCGCCTCCCGCGCCGCTGCAGTCTGGCACGGGGCTGGCTGGCACGGGGCTGGCTGGCGCGGGGCTGGCTGAGACCGAGGCGGCGCTCGCGGCGGACCAGGAGCGGCCGGCGGTGACCTTGGCGGCCGTGCCCGGTCTGGCCGATCCCGGCGAGCTCGCCAGCGCTGGCGCCCAGCCCGCGCGGTGGTCGCCGTTCGGCGCCTACCTGTCCGGCGGTGATCCTGGCGCGCTGCCGGCCGTCGACGAGCGCCGGGCCGCCGTGCAGGACGAGGCGAGTCAGCTGGCCGTTCTCGCCCTGACCAGAGCGGACATCGAGGGCCCTGAGCGAGTGTGGCTCGACCTGTGCGCCGGCCCTGGCGGCAAGGCCAGGCTGCTCGCCGGCATCGCGGCCGAGCGCGGCGTCCGGCTGATCGCCGCCGACACGCACGAGCACCGCGCCAGGCTCGCCGCCGAGGCCGTGCGCGGCACCGGCGCCGCCCGCGCCGTGACCGCCGATGGCAGCGCGCCTGCCTGGCGGCCAGGGGCATTCGACCGGGTGCTCGCCGACGTCCCGTGCTCGGGGCTGGGTAGCCTGCGCCGGCGCCCGGAGGCCCGCTGGCGCCGTGACGCCTCCGGCATCGCCGGCCTGAGCGATCTGCAGCGAGCGCTGCTTGTCTCCGCGATCGAGGCGACCAGGACCGGCGGCGTCATCGCCTACGTCACCTGTTCGCCGCACCTCGCGGAGACCAGGGACGTCCTTGAGAGGATCCTGGCCAGCCGCCAGGATGTTGACGTACTCGACTGCCCGGCCCTGCTGGCCGAGGTACCCGAGCTGCGCTGCCAGGAGCCCTATTCCCGGTACGCCCAGTTCTGGCCGCACCGGCACGGCACCGATGCGAACTTCGTCGCGCTCCTGCGGAGGTCCGGCCAGGGCGGCCGTTCAGGCTGAACGGGCAGGATGCCGCCGTGGACCGGCCGTGCCCATCGTCGTGCGATCTGCTGGTCAGCGCGATCGGCGTGATCAGCGCGTGCGGGCGGGACCCCTGGTCAGTGAGCGGCCGCGCGCCCTCGACAGCCGGGTGGCGCCGATATCGGCCCGCTGGCCCTGGCTGTAGCCGTCGCGGTACCCGCTGCCGGTGAACGTGACCCGCGCCTTGCGTGTCACCGGGTAGGCCTCTTCGACCTGCCTGCGAATGACGAGGGAGCGGTCGGCCAGGACCAGTGCGGTCTTCTCGCCGCCGCTGGCGCCCGGCCGGGTCGCCGCCCGGACCGCGCCGTGCTCGGCTTCGCGCACGCGCGCGATCACCGCGGTCGCGAAGCCAAGCAGCCAGCTCCTGCGCCACGCGCGCGGACTGCTGCTCCACTCCGGAACCTGCGCGGTGGCCAGGCCGTGCGCCATCTGGATGAGGATCGATGTGTACAGGACGTCGGTGCGGTCGATGTCGGAGGTGAATCCGAACAAGTGCACCCTGCTTCCCGGCCGGGTGCCGCCCAGCAGGATGCACTGGCACCGCAGCGCCGACGCGAGCCCGCTGAGCAGATGGGCCTTCTCCCGCGCCCACGGGTTGTCGATGTCCAGGATCCGGTTGGCCGGCTGGTCGGTTTCCGGCCGCTCGGCCGCGAGCAGCGCCCTGTCGATGCCGTACTTGGCCATCAGCTGGGCGGCCTTCGCGGTGAATGCCTGAGCTTCGGCGGGGGTGACCGAGTCGTCCTCGGCCTGCGCCAGAAGCTTGCGTACTCGGTCGAGCAGCCGCTCTGGTGCTTCGGTCAGCTGCACATGGCCTCCTTCGGTCGGCATCCGAACACGCGAGCGAACGTAGCGGAGGGGTGTGACAGTGTGCCGCCGCGGGCGCACCAACATCCCGGGGGACGACCCCCGCGATCCCCCCGCCCGCTCGTAGACTGCCCATGTCATGACCATGCAGATTTCCCCCAGCGTGCTGGCCGCCGACTTCGCGAGGCTGGCCGATGAGGCGGCGCTCGTCGCGGACTCCGCCGACTGGCTGCACATCGACGTCATGGATGGCCATTTCGTCCCTAATCTGACGATCGGGCTGCCTGTCATTGAAGCGCTGCTGAAGCACGCCGCGCTGCCCCTTGACTGCCATCTGATGATCTCAGAACCCGACCGCTGGGCGCCGGATTACGCGGCCGCCGGCGCGCGGAATGTCACGATCCACGCAGAGGCCGCCGCCGCTCCGGTCAGGACCTTGCGGGCGATCAAGTCCGCGGGAGCCAGGGCCGGGCTGGCCCTCAACCCGGGCACGGCGATCGACCCCTACGCTGACCTGCTGTCCGAGGTCGACATGCTGCTGATGATGACCGTCGAGCCTGGCTTCGGCGGTCAGCCCTTCCTCGACCTGGTGCTGCCGAAACTCAGGCGCGCGCGCGACCTCATCGCCAGGCACGGCGGCGAGGTCTGGCTGCAGGTAGACGGGGGAGTGGACGAGGAGACGATCGGCCGGTGCGCCGAGGCAGGCGCCGATGTCTTCGTCTCAGGTACCGCCGTGTTCGGATCACAGGACCCGGCCGCTGCGGTCGCGCACCTGAGGTCGATCGCGGAGGCGGCCGGGCGCGGGCACGAGGGCGGATAAGCGGCCTGGCCCCGGCGACGATGCCAGCCGCCTGGCATGAGTCCCCGGCAGGATTGAGTAAAACAAAATCGGGCTTGATCCCTGTCGAATCGACACGCCTTCGTTCGTCGGAACCATCGGGGGGATCGGACTCAACTCGAAGGAGACTGCGATGGCCCAGTACGCGATCTTGATCTACGAGGCTGAAAGCGGCTATGCCGGGGGCGGCGAGGCGGCGTGGCAGCAGGCGATGGAGGCGCACGGCAGGTTCGCCGGGCAGGTCGGCGAGCGCGGCGGCAAGATCACCGGTGGCGACGCTCTCGAGCCCACGGCCACGGCGACGTCGATCCGCGGCGACATTGTCACCGACGGTCCTTTCGTCGAGACGAAGGAGGCGCTCGGCGGCTTCTACCTGATCGAGGCGCGGGACCTCGACCACGCCATCGAGATCGCCAAGCTCTGCCCGGCACCGTACGGCGGCGTCGAGGTGCGTCCCGTCATGGACACGTCGGGCGGCTGACGCTCACCGCAAATGCCTGACGGCGACGTGCGAACGATGCGCAGCGGGCACGGCGGCCAGCGCCAGGATCCGCGCCGGGATGACCAGGCGACCGCGGCGGCGCCGCCTGGCCGTCCGGGTGGCAGGGAACCCGCCAGGAACGCGATCGCCGCTGCGGTCGCGGAGGCGCACCGGCGCGAGTGGGCTTTCGTGCTCGCCGCGACCGCGCGCGTGACGAGGGACCTGGATGCCGCGGAAGAGTGCGTCCAGGACGCCTACGTCGCGGCGCTCGACGCCTGGGCGCGGCAGGGTGTCCCGCGCAACCCCGGTGCCTGGCTGACCACGGCGGCCAGGCACCGGGCGCTCGACACGCTGCGCCGAGACCGCACGCTGCGCACGAAGCTGCCGCTGCTGATCGTCCCTGATCAGACGTCGGGAGAGCTCGACGAGACGGGTGTGGAAGGCAGCGACGTGATCGCCGACGACCGGTTGCGGCTCATCTTCACCTGCTGTCACCCGGCCATCGCCAGGGAGGCCCAGGTCGCCCTCACCCTGCGGCTGGTCTGCGGGCTGAGCACCGCGGAGATCGCCAAGGCGTTCGTTGTCTCCGAGCCGACGATGGCGGCCCGGGTGACAAGGGCGAAAAAGAAGATCTCGGCGGCCAGGATCGCCTACCGGGTGCCGGAAGCGGCAGAGCTGCCCGACCGGCTCGACGCGGTGCTGACCGTCATCCACCTGCTCTTCACCACCGGGCATACCGACCCGCATGGCGCGGGCCTGCTCCGCCCTGAGCTGGTGGAGCGCTCGATCGCGCTGGCGCGGCTGCTCCGTGCGCTGATGCCGGACGAACCCGAGGTCTGCGGACTGCTGGCGCTGCTGCTGGTCACCGATGCCCGGCGGGCAACAAGGACGGATGAACGCGGCGGACTGCAGCTGCTCGAGAACCAGGACCGCTCGCTCTGGGATCGCGCCGCGATCGCCGAGGGCGGGAGGCTGGTCATCGATGCGCTGCGGGGCGGGCGGCCTGGCAGGTTCGCGCTGCAGGCCGCGATCGCTGCCGTGCACGCGGAGGCGCCCAGCTACGCGGACACCGACTGGCCGCAGCTGCTGGTCTTGTACGACAGGCTGCTGCGGGCCTGGACGTCACCGGTCGTCGCGCTGAACCGGGCCGTGGTGACCTCCATGGTCGACGGGCCGGCCGCGGCACTGGAGGAGATCGCCACGCTGGAACAGGACGGGCGGCTCGACGGCTACCGGTACCTGCCGGCGACGAAGGCAGACCTGCTGCGCAGGCTAGGGCGGTGCCCGGAGGCGCGCCAGTCGTACGAGAACGCGCTGGCGCTGACCGAGAACGACGCGGAGCGGGCGTTCCTGGAAGGCCGGATCGCCGAGATGGCGGCGCTGGGCCCCGGGCCGGCCGCCGGGTGAGGTCCTGCCGTTCGGCGCTATTCGTGACGTCGGCAGGGCGCGGGCTTCAGCCACGCCTGGCACTTCATGATCGCGAAGAATTCTGGTTCCGGTGGCACCCGCGGTCCTTCGCGATCATGCAATCGGGCTGGGGGACAGGATCAGGGTTCCGGGCAACGGGGCGATCGGCGTGCCGCGAACGGACCGGGGCGTTACAGTCGGTTCCCGTGACGCGCAGGCCGCTTGAGGAGATCATCGAACCCGGCTGGGCCGGGGCCCTCGAACCGGTCGCCGGCCAGATCGCGGCGGCTGGCGACTTCCTGCGGGCCGAGATAGCCGCCGGGCGCTCGTACCTGCCATCGGGCGAGAACATCCTGCGCGCGTTCAAACAGCCGTTCAACGACGTCCGGGTGCTGATCGTCGGCCAGGACCCGTATCCGACGCCGGGCCATCCGGTCGGGCTGAGCTTCTCCGTTGCGCCGTCGGTGCGGCCCCTGCCGCGCAGCCTGGTGAACATCTTCCGCGAGTACAGCAACGACCTCGGCTATCCGCCGCCGTCCAACGGGGACCTGACGCCGTGGACCGAGCGCGGCGTGCTGCTGCTCAACAGGGTCCTGTCGGTGCAGCCGGGCAAGCCAGGCTCGCATCGCGGGAAGGGCTGGGAGGCCGTGACCGAGCGGGCGATCGGTGCCCTCGCGGCCCGCGATGTCCCGATGGTCGCGATCTTGTGGGGCCGGGACGCGCGCAACCTCGCGCCGCTGCTGTCCGGGGTGCCGCTGATCGAGTCGGCCCATCCGAGCCCGATGTCCGCTGATCACGGGTTCTTCGGATCACGTCCGTTCAGCCGGGCCAGCACGCTGCTTGTCGGGCAAGGCGGCGAGGAAATTGACTGGAAGCTGCCCTAGCAGCGAGCCCTAGCAGCGAGCACAGGCGGCGGCGCGCGGCGGCGAGCGCGGCTGATTCAGCGCCGGGCCGGGCGCTACGGCCGCTCGTTTTGCCTGGTCACTTCTCATTCAGAGCACAATGTGGGTATGACTGCGCTCTCTGACGCAGCGCCGGCCGGGTCCGTCGTCCCCGCCGGCGCGCCCGACGGCCCGGCCAGGGCCGGCGTCCCGGCCGTCGTCAGCGTCTCCGGCCTGGCCGTCAGCTTCGGCCCGGTGCGCGCGCTCGACGGCATCGACCTGGAGATCAGGGCCGGCGAGGTCGTCGCGCTCGCAGGGGAGAACGGGGCCGGCAAGACCACGCTGGTCCGCTGCCTGGCCGGCGACATCGCGCCGAGCCACGGGGAGATCCTGCTCGGCGGCAGGCCGCTGCCCGCCGACCCGGTCACGGCCGCGAGGCACGGGGTCGGCGTCGTCTGGCAGGACCTGTCCCTGTGCGACAACCTCGACATCGCCTCGAACCTGCTCCTCGGCCGGGAACGCCGCCGGCACCTCCTGTCCGAGGTCAGGTTGCACGCCGACGCATCGGCTGTGCTGAACCGCCTGGGCATACCGCTGACCGACACCACGCGAAGCATCCGCTCGCTGTCCGGCGGCCAGCGGCAGCTGATCGCGATCGCGCGGGCGATGGCTGGCCAGCCCGAGCTGCTACTGCTCGACGAGCCGACCGCGTCGCTGAGCATCCGCTACGCCGCCCAGGTCGAGGAGCTGATCACGGCGCTGCGGGACAAGTCGACGACGATCGTGATCGCGTGCCACGACCTCGACCTGATGTTCCGGCTGGCCAACCGGATCGTCGTGCTGCGGCACGGGCGGGTCGCGGCGGACGTGGAGTCCTCGGCGGTCCGGCCCGACGACGTGGCCGCGCTGCTGTCCGGCCAGGAAATCGACTCCTCAGCCCGGCGCCAGCTGACCAGGCTGCACGGCCTGACCGGGCGGCTGGTCGCCGCCGACCCGTCATCGAGCCTGTCGCTCATCCTGTCCGCGCTCGGCGCGGCACTCGGCTCTGACCGGCTCTGCATACACCTTGCCGCTGGCGCCGAGCTGGCCTGCACCGCGTCGCTCGGCCTGCCTGACGAGCTGCTCGCGCGGTGGGCGACGCTGCCGTTCGGCCCCGGCGGCGGGCCGGCCGGCCAGGCGGCGGCGACGGGCCGGCCGGTGATCGTGCCGAACGCGCAAGCCAGGTGGTCGCCGTTCACCGGGCTCGCGGCCGCGACCGGCGTCGCGAGCTCCTGGTCGGTGCCCGTGCTGGCCAGGGACGGGCTGACGGGCGTGATCACCGTCTTCCGTGACCAGGCTGGGGAGCCGGAGCGTGACCAGCTCGAGCTCGTCACCGTGTACGCGGGGTACGCGGCAAGCGCGATCGAGCGGGACCGGCTGCTCGACGAGGTGACCGAGCGCAACCGCGTGCTGGAGACGATCAGGGAGGTGCTC
>Ga0137377_10003719_pt1 | contig 11883 bp, 15 predicted proteins | sample SagtaG_22_FD_104815 | JGI IMG/M metagenome (GOLD analysis project Ga0137377, IMG submission 104815) | Vadose zone soil microbial communities from Sagehorn Ranch, Mendocino, California, USA - Sage2_L_40_16 metaG | ecosystem: Environmental > Terrestrial > Soil > Vadose zone | place: USA... | reverse complement strand
GAGCTGGTCCTCGGCGACCGCCGGGCCGGCGGTCTTGGTGAGGTAGCCGTGAGGACCGAGGTCATCGAAGGTGGGGTCGCTGACAATGCGCAGGCCGCCGACGTCGAGGACGGTGGTCGGGCCGCCCACCACCATGGCCGCGCACTCCTGCCTCGTGATCACGGGAGGAGAGAGGCCGAGTTGCTCCTGCAGAGCTGAGCGAGCGCGGAGAGCAGCCTCAGTCCCACCGGAAGGACGTCTGCGGGTTTCACGGCGCCAGCGCGGACCAGGTTCACCAGCGCGTCGCCCTGGACTTGGCCGATGCGCTCCACCAGTTCGGCATCGCCGGGCTGCTCAGATTGGTAATGCCTGGCGAAGGCGCCGAATAGCGCGTCGGCGGCAGCCTGGGCGTCCAGGCTGGGCAGGGCGTCGCGCAGCGCGGGCAGCAGCACGCCCTGGATCTCGCAGAGCGAATCCTGCCCTACCGCCGCCCAGAGGGCGTCCATCAGCGCGCACACGCCGAGCAGGAAAACCGGGCCGTCCTGCTCCGGGAACTCCGGCTCGTCGTCCCAGTCCGTTCCGATCTGGTACATCGCGGCGTCGGCGGCCTCACCGTACGCCAATTCGGCCTCGGCGATGGGAGCGAGCACCTCGAGCACCGTGCTCACCACCGGGTGATCCAGTCCGAGGCCGTCGTAGACCACGGCGCGGACCAGGGCGTTGGTCGCGACGTTCCAGTGCCCGGGATGAGCGGCGATCACCGCGGCGTCGGGGATCTCCGCGGTCGCCAGGCACGGCGCCTCCCGGGCCTCGCGCAGGAAAAACCCATCGCTGAAACGCTCGCCGAGCGAGCCCTCGCGCCATGGTGGCGCCACGGCCGGGACGGGTTCGGCGCCGCCGGACCATATCCAGCGGGCGGTGGCTTCGCGCTCCTGCCGCACCTCCGTCTCCTCGACCAGTGCCTCCAGGCCGGCTAGGACCTTGAGCATTGCCTCCTGTGTCGAGGCGTCCGGCTGAGGCTTCTGCCCGGCTTGACGCTGTGACTTCTTGCGATTACTAGCGCGGCCCACGATCGACACATTACCGAGCCGGGCGACGAGGCGTCAGCCACAACGGGGCGAGCGGGTCCGAACAGGGATCACGCGACGCGCGGGACGGCGGGCTGGGGGTGGGTCCGGTGGCGGGCTAGGTGGGGCGGGGTGTGCGAGGGCTTTTCCTTGTAGACGAAGGCCCGGCGCAGTTCGGCGTACGGCTCGTCCGGGTCGAAGAAGTTGCGGGCCATGACGGCCAGTTCGGCGGCACGGTAGGCGGCCAGCGGGCGGTGCTGCGCCGGCGCCGCGAGCTCGCGGGCCTTGGCGGCCAGCAGGGCCGGGTGAGCGGGGCTGCGGACCAGGTACTCGGCCATGGCCGCGACCTGCGCACGGAAGCCGGCCGGGTCGCCCTGGATCACGTGGTCGACGAGGCCGGAGCGGAGCGCAGAGTCGGGAGTGACGGGCAGGCAGGCCTGGGTCAGCCGGGCCGCCTCGGCGGCGGCCTGGATCACGTTCAGGTGGATGCCGTTGCCGAAGAAGTCCCGGGACGGGCCGAGCACGATCACCTTGACCGGGCGGGCCTGGGCGTGCCGGTAGGCGGCCAGCAGGCTGCGGCACTGGCTGGTGCTCATGGCCCCGCCGGGGAAGCTGAATTCCAGGTAGCCGACCACGCCGGACTCGCGGTAGCTGATCTGCCGGTAGGTGCGCCGGCCCGGCGGCAGCGTCAGCGGGGCGGGGACCTGGGGTACGCCGTCCAGCTGGGCCCCGAGCGCGAGGGTGGCGGGCAGCTTGAACGTCTTAGGGCCGCCGGGGGCTGGACGCCGGCGCAGCAGCGGGATCCAGACCGCCCCGTCCGTGGTGGCGCGGCAGATCGCGCCGTTCCGCCGGGCCAGGATCGTCCCGGGCTGACCGCGCAGCTCGTCTTCGGGGTGCCCGCCGAACAGGTAGTACTCGGCGTCGCCGATCAGATCCAGCACGCCGGGGTTGGAGTCGGCCGCGCGCAGCTTGGCCAGCACCGTTTGGGTGGGCTCGGCTGCCCAGTCGATCGTGCGGTCGGGCTGGCGGCAAGGCGGACGGAGCTGCCCGGTGACATCCGTTCGGCCGTAATCTAGTGGCTCGGGCCGGTACCGGCCTGTCGTAGCGGCGGACCCCGTCCCGCATCACCTCATCCCCCAGGGCCAGCTCGATCGATACCTCGTGCCCGCGGTCGGCGAGTTCGGCATGCACGCGCTGCGTCATGCTGTTGTAGGCGCTGGCGATAAGCAAGATCCGCATCGTCGTCCCCCCCGGTGACGGCCTTTCCATGGCAGAGGGGCCGAGGCGGTACTGATACACGGGCGGGGCGTGAATACGCCGGGGCCGACGCGGCCAGCGAGCGCGGGTCGCGGTCAGGCTGGCTGGGTTAGTACCTGGTCCAGGACCTGGGCGCACTGCTCGGGCAGGGCCACGAAGCCGCCGTGGTCGCCGGGGAACTCGACTACGGGGGTACCGAGCCGGTCGGCGAGGGCAACGCCGCTGCGGTGGGCGAGCTGACCCTTGGACGTGGCGCCGACGGCGACCACGATGCGGGCCGGCGCCGCCAGCAGGGCCTCGACGTCGGGCCGGTACTGCGTGGTCGGGCGGAGCAGATGGGCGAGGAACATCTCGCCGGTGGCGCGCATTGCCGCCAGCTGCTCGGGTGATGCGGCCTCCTGGGCCGGAGCCTCGTCGAGGCCGGCGAAGCCAGTGCTGTCCATCGGCGAGCCGATCATGAGCAGCAGCGGGCCGTCGCCCTGCCGCTCGTAGTACAGGCGTGCGCCAGGCACGTCCAGGGTCTGGGCTACCGGGTCTGAGCCGGGCATGGCGGGCCGTCCTTCCGGTCGTCAGATGTCGAGCTCGTCCAGGTGCTTGTGGATGTCGCCGGCGAAGCGGCAGATCAGGCGGGCGAAGTCGGCGCGTTCCTCGGGAGGCCAGTCGGCGAGCAGGGTGGTGAGCCACTGATGACGGGCGAGAAGGAACCGGCAGATCGCCTGCTCCCCCTGGGCGCTGAGCCGCAGCCGGGACGCCCGCGCGTCCTCGACGTCCCGGGCCCGGCTGACCAGGCCCAGGCGTTCGAGTCGCTGGGCCTTGCGGGTCACCGCCGGCGCGTCGATGCCCAGCCGTTCGGCCAGGTCGGTGACGCGCAGGCTGACCTTTTCCGCGTGCAGCGCGTAGAGGATCGCCAGGCCGGCCTGGTCGATATCGACGCCCGCCTGCTTGAGGACGAATTCGTGCAGCCGGGCTTGTTTCAGCCGTCTGGCCAGCGCGTGCAGCGCTGTCTCGATCTCGGCGATCGTCTCGTCATCCACCGGTACCCCTTCCTGAGGAGGCCGGCGCAGGCCTGAGATGCGGCTTGAGCGTACCATATTAGTTGTGTGTGGCAAGCAATTGATCTCGGTCAATGTATTTGCCTGTGTCAAGCAACATCAAATCGGGGGCATCACAATCGGGGTGACGGGACATGCACGTGATCGGGGTGAGGCACGCCCGTAATACGGGACAACGGGGCGCGCAGCTGATACGGACCGATGGGGACCGGTTCGTACCACACGGCGGTAGCACCGCCCGGCTCGGCGTGGGATGGCGCCGGGCCATCGGACATCTGGCCGGCTGGCGCCGGGTGGCCAGGGAGCTTGTGCTGGTCGCGGTCTTCCTGGCGGTCTACGAGGAGATCCGCTGGCACATGGTGCAGGCGGGCGGCGCGGCGGCCAGCCACACGCTGTCGGTCGTGTCGGCCGAACGAGCCCTCGGCCTGTTCCACGAACGGGCCATTCAGGCGGTGTTCACCCCGTGGGACACCGTCACGGACGCGTTCAACACGTACTACGGGGGCACGCACTTCCTGGTTCCGGCCGTCGTCCTGGCCTGGCTGCTGCTGCGCCACCCGGAGCAGTACGCGCGCGCGCGCACGGCCCTGGCCGTGACGACGGCGGTGGCGTTCGTCTGCTTCTGGCTCTACCCGGTGGCGCCGCCCCGGCTGCTGCCGGCCAGCTTCGGGTTCGTGGACACGCTGCGGGCGGCGGGAGCGGGGCACCTGGAGGGCAGCCTGATCAATACCGCGGGCGACCAGTACGCGTCGATGCCCAGCCTGCACGTGGCCTGGGCGGTCTGGTGCGCGCTGGCGCTGTACCCGATGTTCCGCCACTGGGCCCTGCGCGCGCTCGTGGTCGCCTACCCGGTCATGACCACGCTCGTGGTCGTGGCCACGGGCAACCACTTCTTCCTCGACGCCGTGGCGGGCACGCTCCTGGTCTGCGCGACCTGGGTCGTCGTTTCACGGGTGGCCAGGCTCAGTGGCAGGCAGGGCGGCGAGCAGGGACCGCAGGCCGGCGATCAGGATCGCGACGCCGAACCGGAACGAGGTGTCCTGGTCGTCGGGCGCGGTGCGTTCGGCCATGGCCCGGGACAGGATCGAGGGGTTGGCGCGGACCGGCCGCAGGATGAGCGCATGGCTGGGTAGCGTCTGCTCCTCGACGGTGCGGCCGACCACGCTCCACGAAGCGGAGCAGGGCGGTGCCGGCTGGGCCGCCGGCTCGACGTGGTCACGGCCCAGGCGGACGGGGTCGACGGGCCGCTGCTGGTCAGGCCGGACGGGTATGTCGCCTGGGCGGGTACCGGGGACCTGGCGGAGGCGCTGACCCGTAATCTGGGCGCATGCCAGCAGACGTCGTTTTCCGGGTCGGCCGTGCGTACGGGATGACCGCTGACCGTGGGGTCTATCAGGTAGGCGAGTGGATCATCTCGTCGCGCTGCTGGCACGAGACCCACCTGCAAGAGGGCCGGCTGCCGACGGACGGCCCGGTCGACGATCTGCCGTCGCGGGAGCCCGCGCTGACGGTGGTCGGCGGGCGGCCGGTGCACGAACACGACGGCTTGTTCGGCTTGTCCGGGGCCGCATGAACGGCTTCGCGGGAGAAATGCGCGCGGGCATTCCGGCCGGGGCCTGCCGGCGGGGGCTGTGGGTGACGTTCCTGAGCCCGTTCGGCCTGGAGCTGGCGGGCGGCTGCGGCGCGGAATGGATCGGGATCGATATTCAGCATGGCGATCTCGGTATTGATGACGTCGCTCCGCTGGCGCGGGTCAGCCCGGTGCCCGTGCTCGTCCGGCTCGCGTCGCACGACGAGGCGCAGCTGGCCCGGGTGCTGGACGCCGGGGTCGACGGTGTCATCGTGCCCGCGGTTGAGTCGGCTGGGCAGGCCGCGGAGCTGGTGCAGGCCGCGTATTTCCCGCCGCGGGGGCGGCGCAGCAAGGGGCTGGCGCGCGTTTCCCTCCTCGGCCGGCGCGACCAGCCGCTGCTGCTGCCGATGGTCGAAACCCGCGCGGGCCTCGACCATCTTGACGACATCCTCGGGATCGACGGCGTGGACGGCACCTTCGTCGGGCCCTACGACCTGACCCTCTCCCTCGGCCAGACGTCGCCGTTGGACGCCACGGTGGTGTCGGCGATCACGTCCGTGATCGACCGGACCCGCGAGCGCGGCCGCATCTCCGGCATCTTCACCGGGAACCGGGAGCTGACCGGGCTGCTCCCGGCGGTCGAACTGCTCGGCGTCGACACCGACGCCGCCGCCCTGCGGGCCGGGCTGAAGCGGCTGTTCGGCTAGCGGATGCGGCGGGCGCCGTCGGAGGGGACCGCGTCCAGGTAGTGCGGCGGCGGCCAATTGCGCCGGGTGAAACTCCTGGTTATCGCGGTGCGGACTAGCCCGGCCCGTTCGGTAGATAGGAGCGCTACCACCGACCCGCCGAAGCCTCCGCCGGTCATCCTGGCCCCAGCGGCGCCCGCGTCGACCGCGGCCTCGACGGCCTCGTCGGCCTGGGGCCAGGACATCCGGAATTCGTCGCGGAGCGAGCGGTGCGACGCGGTCAGCAGCTCCCCTATCGCCGCCTGGTCGCCGGCGCGCAGCAGCCCGGCGGCCCGCAGGACGCGGCCGCTCTCGGCGATGACGTGCCCGGCCAAGCGCCGGAGCGTCGGCTCGGTCAGCCTGGCCAGCGCCGCGGGGTCGCCGGTGACGTCGCGCAGCGACCGCACGCCCAGCATGGACGCGGCCTGCTCGCAGGCCTGGCGGCGGTTTCCGTACTGGCCATCGGCCACCACGTGCCGGACCCGGGTGTCGATGACCAGCAGCGTCAGGCCGGCCGCGGCCGGGTCGAGCGGGACCGCCGTCTCCGTGCCAGTACGGCAGTCGAGCAGCAGCGCGTGCCCGGCCCGGCCCAGCAGCGCGGCCATCTGGTCCATGATCCCGGTGGGCGCGCCGGCGAAGTCGTTCTCCGCCCGCCGGGCCAGGGCCGCCAGCTCACGCCGGGGCACCGGCACTCCGTAGAGCTCGGTCAGGGCGAGCGCCACCGAGCACTCCAGCGCCGCCGAGGACGAGAGCCCGGCGCCCGCGGGCAGGTCGGCGTCGATCGCCACGTCGGCGCCGCCGGCCAGGTAGCCGGCCTGGCGAAGCGCCCACGCCACCCCGGCCGGGTAGGCGGCCCAACCGGGCGCAGAGCCGGGTTCGAGCGTGTCGATGTCCAGCAGGACCGGCTCGCCGCCGGCCTGCCGGGAGGTGAGCGCGAGCCGCCGGTCGGACCGCCGGGAAGCGGCGGCGAAGACCCCGGCGCCGAGGGCGAAGGGCAGCACGAACACCTCGTTGTAGTCCGGGCCGCCGAGAAGGTTGACCCGGCCGGGGGCGAACCAGACGCCGTCCGGCTCACGGCCGAACCGTTCGGCGAACAACCGGGCGGCGTCCGGCGGCGCGGCGTCGTCTGAAGGCCGGTTCACGTGGGGTGGGATCGTAGCTGCGCCGCGGCCTGCCGCGGATCGACCGGATCGAAGAAGACGCCGGCCCCGAACTCCGCGGCGGCGAGGTGCCGGGCCACCCCGGGGGCGCGCCGGGCGGGCGCCAGATGCAGGTGGAGGTGCGCGGCCGGCCAGTCACCCCCGTCGGCCGGCCGCTGATGGACCCACAGCATGTAGGGCGCGTTCGGCCCGAGGAGCCGTTCGACCCGGGTCAAGGTGTCGACGAGCATCGCGCCGAGCCCCTCGCGCAGCCGCGGGCCCGCGGTGGGCAGGTCGGCCACGTGGCTGAGAGGGGAAATCAGCAGCTCATACGGCCACGAGGGGGCCCAGGGCACGGCCGCCTGCCAGCCCGAGCAACGGGCGACTAGCAAGTCGTGGTCGGGGTCCTGGCAGAGGTCGCATTTGCTGGCGATGAGTTCGGCTTCCGGGATGGGCGGGATCGTGCCGAAGGCCATGACCTGACTGTGCGGGTGGTCGATCGTGGAACCGATCATCCGCCCGCGGTTTTCGAAGACGAACACATAGGCCACGTCGTCGCGGGACCCGAGGGCCGCCGTGCGCGCCGACCACAGCTCGACCACCCGGGCGGCCTGGTCCTCGCCCAGGACGGGGAAGGACGCATCGTGGACCGGGCTGTGCAGGATGACCTCGTGACGCCCGTCGGGCAGGGCAGGCCAGCGATTAGCGAAGTGCCTGACGTCATAGGGCCCGGGCGCCTCGAGCCCGCCCGGGCAGAACGGGCACTGTCCGTCCGGGAGATTGGGACGCTGCTGCCGCCACGGGGTGACAACGACATGGGCACCGGTTAGCGGGTCGATCCGCAGGTCAGTGTCGCTCACGGATTTCACCATATGCGGCAGCTGGTTCCTGCCGCGCGAGACGCCTCAGACGATGAGCCGACGGCTCCTGGACGTCCAGACCCGGTAGTCGTACCAGCCGCTGCCCACGGCGATGACGAGGCAGAGGACGGCTCCCCCGCGGACGCCGATCAGCCACTCGCCGACGCTGCCAGCGGCGCAGGCGATCGCGATGCTGGCCCACAGCACGCCGCAGATGATGCGAACGGTGCTCATCCGGCGACGGCGGGGCAGGTCCGGCGGGTAGGCGGGTGGCGGCGGGCAGGCGGGAGGCGGGTTGAAGGCCGGCTGGCCAGGCGGCCACTGTGCTGGCCACTGGGGCGACTCGGGCGGCATCGAGGTCATGGCGGTCACCGCTCCCATGTGGCGCCGGGTCAGGCCGCTGCGACCACGGCCTTCATGACTGGGGCGGTCCATCCCGTGCCGCCCGGTTCCACCCGGGCGCGGCACCGGTCAGGGTTTGCGGGCGATGGCGCAGTAGCCGGCCAGGGCGCCGGTGCTGGCGTCGATGACCCCATGACGGCTGGCTCGTCCCGCACGATAGACCATCGCGGGGGCCACGAGAAGCCCGTCGGTGACTCTGGCACCGTCCGGGTCTAACTGCATGGATGACGCACCCATGTCGCTGGAGTTGCATGGCTGGGGCAGCCATGCAGTATGAACTGGCCGGGTCGGGGCAGCGGGCGGCCGGTTCGGGGGCACGGCAGTTGGCGGGTGGCGCAGGAGCACCAAAAGCACCAGAAGGACAGCGAAGTTCGCGCCGCCTTGCCCACGGCCAGCTCGAACCGACCGGGAACAACCCCCGCGCAGGGATTAAGGCAGGGATACCCACTCATTGGATAATTTTCCAATGAGTGGTACTGTATCTACTTAGTGAATGAACGTCCAGGACCACGACTGCGGGCGATCCACCGCGCTCTGGCGGATCCGCTCCGCATCCGGCTGTTCGAGCTTCTCGTCGTGCGGCCCCAGTCGGCCCGGGAGCTGGCCGGGCGCGTGGGCCTTCGGCCGGACCGGCTGTACCACCATCTCGCGCAGCTCGAAGAGGCCAAGCTCATCGAGATCGCGGAGTACCGGCCGCTGGCGGGCGGGAAGGTCGAGCGGGTCTACGCGCCGACGGCGACCGAACCGCTTGGGGACGACGCCAGCCCGGCGGACGTCGCTCTCATGCTCGGCGCCGCACTCGAGACGACCCGGGCCGACATCAACGCGGCGGCCCAGGCCCGGGAGGCCGGCGAGGAGCGCCTGATCTCGCTCAGCCGGACCGGGCTGCGGCTGAACGCGCGGCACCTGGCCGAGCTGCGGACCGCGATCGAGGAGCTGATCGAGACGGCCCGGGAGCATCCCGACGACGACGGCGTATGGACGACGGTGCTCTGGACGGCCGTGGACCGGGAGGACCGGACGGCCGGACCGGGCGAGGCCACGGGAAGCGAAGCTACGGGAAAGGAGTAACGACCATGGCGAACCAGGCCAACGTACCGGCCGGAGGGGGCGGCTTCCTCCGGATCCTCGGGATCATCTACCTGGTGAAGATGATCCGCCGGCGCCGCCGGGAGCGCAGCCAGCGGCCCGCGGAGACTCAGGCGGACGGCCAGGTCACCGAGGCGCCCGGCGGTCGCAACGGCGGCGGCCGCGACCGCCGACCAGGAGCCTGATGACGACGAGGGCGACGATCGGCAGCCACACGAGGTGGAAGGAGTGACCGCTGAGCAGGGCGAGCACCACCACGACGCCGAGGACGGCGACCGGCGCTACTGGCAGGCGGGCGGGCCAGGACCATCCGGGGCTGGCGGGAGTGGAGGGGGCGGCGCTGGTCACGGGGGCCTGGCGCCGCGGCAGGTCGCTGAAGAGGGCGGCCAGGTCGGCGCTGGTGCGGGCCTGGAGGGCACGGCCGGTGCGGTCCTCTAGCTCCTCGGTGGTCAGGCGGCCGGCCTGGTAGTGCTCGCTGAGCTCGGCGATGGCCCGGTCGCGGTCGGCGTCGGACACGCGCAGGCGGCCGGACGGGTGGTCCCTGGTGGCGGTACTCATGTACTGAACGCTACGGACCGCCGGGCGCCGCCGCATCGGCCTGGGAGTGGAGATCCGGATATCCATCCCTGGGTGGAGGTGATGATCAACCTGGCCGGGCGTAGCGGGCGGCGCACAGCGGGACGAAGACGGCCAGCAGGACCGCCGTCCAGGCCAGGCCGGCGGCGATGGGGTGCTCGAGCGGCCACGCGCCGTCGCCGGCCGGCCAGTTACAGGGATTCGTAGACGGCGTCCACCAGGGCGCGGGTGCGGGGATTCTGCCAGCGCGGGCCCATCTGGTTCATCACGTAGCCGAAGGCGACGCCATTTTCGGGGTCGGCGAAGCCGAGCGAACCGCCCGCGCCGAAGTGGCCGAACGTCGCCTGGCCGGGGCCGATGGGCCGTTCGGGCTGGGTGAGCTGGAAGCCGAGGCCGAAGCGGGACGGCCGGTGCAGCACCAGGTCCTGGCCGTAGACCTGCTCGGTGGTGGCTTCTTCCAGGGCGGCTGGATCGACGATGGCCGGGTTCGCGGGGCTGATCAGCGCGGCGTAGACCCGGGCGACGCCGCGGGCGGTGCCGTGCGCGTTGGTGGACGGGCTTTCCGCGGACCGCCACCGGGGAGTGTTGATCACCCCGGCGCCGGACAGCCCGCCGGGGTTGTAGTAGCTGTTGTGCTCCATCAGCTGGGCGGGTTTCAGGCCGGGCGGTTCCTCTTCCGCCGGAGCCGGGCCCGGCCAGATGAACGTGGCGACGCGTTCGTGCTCGGAGGCGGGCAGGCCGATGTGCACGTCGGCGCCGAGCGGGCCGGCGATCTCGTCGCGGAGCAGCGCTCCTACCGTGGAGCCGGTGACCCTGCGGATCACCTCGCCGGTCAGGAAGCCGAACGTGTTGACGTGGTAGCCGTGGGCGGTGCCCGGCTCCCACCAGGGTTCCTGTTCGGCCAGGGCGGCGGTCATGGCCGACCAGTCCAGCATGGCGCCCGGGGGCAGCCGACGGCGGACGGAGGGCAGCCCGGCCTGGTGGGACAGGAGCTGGCGGACGGTGATCGCGTCCTTGCCGGCGGCGGCGAACTCGGGCCAGCAGGCGGCGACCGGCGCGTCGAGGTCGAGCGTGCCCTGCCCGGCCAGGCGGGCCGCGCCCGCCGCGACCAGGCCCTTGCCGACCGAGAACATGTTCACCAGGGTGTCCGGCTGCCAGCGGCGGCCCTGCTCCTGGTCGGCCCAGCCGCCGTAGAAGTCCGCGACGACCCGGCCGCCGACCAGGACGCAGACTGCCGCGCCGAGCTCGCCGCGTTCGGCGAAGTTGGTGTTGAAGGCGTCGCGCAGCGGCTCGAACCGCGGATCGCAGTGGCCTTCTACCGCGGCTGACATCTTAAGCTCCGGTCGCTGAGCCAGATCGAGACGTGGGCGGGTTCCAGGGCGCCATGTACCGAACGGGCCAAGTCTTCTGTTGCCGCATCGGCGTCCAGCTCTTCGGTGAGACGAGCCGCGAACGCGGCCATCATCCGTTCGGCACTATAGCGGGCGCGATTAAAACGGCGGTCCACTCTTAATCGACCACGTTAGGGATGAGCGTTCCGGGAACGTTACCGCGGCTGTGTGCGGGTGCGGACGACGCGGCTAGAGCATGAGGATCAGCATGTATCCCATGGTGATGCCCATGGTGATCTTGCAGATCGCGGCGCAGCGGGGGGCGAGGGAGGGGCGTGCGGGTTCGGGGGCGGGACTCCCGCTGCCGTAGCCGGGCCCGGAGCCGGCGGGGGTCGCGAGGGCGAGGGCGGGGGCGTGGAGGGTCACGCGGTCGCCCAGCCAGACGACGTAACCGAGCAGGTACAGGGCCAGCGGCAGGGTCAGGAACGAGAAGCGGGACTCCGTCGCGGTCATGGTCATGCTCATTCCGCTTCCGCTGATGGCGGCCGAGGCGGGCAGGATCAGGAACATGAAGACCATGGCGGCGCACTCGACCAGGTGCGGCAGGGGGTGGGAGGAGCGCCACGGGCTGGGACCGGCACCGCGGCGGGCCTGCAGCATGCGGTAGCCGAACCAGGCCGCGCCCGCGGCGAAGACGACTTCCCAGATCGCGCTGGGCAGGGTGCGCAGGCCGGAGAGGAGCATCCCGGCCATGGCCACGCCCATGATCACGTGGGCGCCGTCGGTGTCGAGTTCGGTCGGACGGTGCCAGCGGCGGGCGGCGACCAGGCGGCCGG
>Ga0137377_10003716_pt1 | contig 11894 bp, 13 predicted proteins | sample SagtaG_22_FD_104815 | JGI IMG/M metagenome (GOLD analysis project Ga0137377, IMG submission 104815) | Vadose zone soil microbial communities from Sagehorn Ranch, Mendocino, California, USA - Sage2_L_40_16 metaG | ecosystem: Environmental > Terrestrial > Soil > Vadose zone | place: USA... | reverse complement strand
CGATGAGCCGACCGCGGGACTCGACCCCGCCGAGCGTGTGCGCTTTCGCACCCTGCTCGCCAGCCTGACCCGCAACCGGATCATCATGCTCAGCACCCATATCATCGGCGATGTGGAGGCCGTCGCCAACCGCCTGGTGATTTTGCGGGAGGGGCGCGTGCTGGCCGATACGACGCCGGAGGCGCTGCTGGCACGCACCGCGGGCTCGGTCTGGAGTGTGACCGTCGATCAGGCCACCGCCTTGCAATTACAGGCAAGCTACCAAGTGAGCACGATGATCAACCAGATGAACGGTCTCACCCTGCGCATCGTCAGCACCACGCGCCCGCATGAGACAGCCGTTGTCGTTGACCCCAGCCTGGAAGAAGCCTACCTGCTGGCCACGAATCGGCAAGAAGTTCGTCTCTAACTGGAGGGCGCACACCCATCGAAAGGCAAGCTCGGTGGCTCACGCTTCGCGAGCTTCCTAGATGGTGATGCTAGAACGACGAAAGGAGAATCGTTATGCTTCATGCATTCCATTACGAGCCGCAAGGCCAGCGCCAGCAGTTTGAGCCACGAGAGGCGCAGGAGAACCTGAAACAGAGGCAGATGCATCTGCACTTTTCCCTCGATCTCCACCTGAACCTAGGCGCGCGTCTACGCCGGGCCTCGCGGTCCACTATTGGGCGTGTAACCACGATTTTCGCGGCGTTTATGGGGGCGCTTGCCCTGGCTCTGAGTCCATACTGGACCCAGGCCCACGGTGTCCAGACACCTCCGACGCTCGATACACTCTTCAGTCTGGCAGGGCATCTCGTCTTCGCGGGCGTGCTGCTTGGAGTGGGAACTGTCCTGCTTGGTGGTATCCCACTGGTCGTTTCTGCCTGGCGAACGAGGCCACGCAGCCGCATCCTTTTTCTTCTCCCGATCCTCGCGAGTCTGCCAGCCATCGCCTGCTCCCTGCTCAGCGCGTTCATCATGCTTCTGAGCAACCAGCCTCCTCCATTCTTTCCCATCTTGCCCCTCCTCCTCTTCTACGGTGGAACCGTGGTTAGCACCATCGCGATCAACCGCGCCATTCGTCAAGCAAGGATTGCCGACGGGTGGCTCCGTTTGGCCAATCATCTCAGTCGGGTGGTGGTGGTGGGGATGGTTCTGATGTTCATTGGGGTCGTTCTCTGGGGGTTCGCCCTGGTCCTAGCTATGCCCGGTGGGGTTGCCATGCTCGTCCCCCGGCTGCCCCTTGCCTTTGGTATGCTCCTTGCTGTGGTGGTTGCGCTGTGGGCCTCGATCTTTCGGGTACAACCTCCCGCCTCTCAGCCGCATCCACGCGATGCTTCACCCGCCGAGGGAGATTCGTCTGGGGAGCCGCGGGGGTACAGAGGCTGATTTTGTCTTCCACGCTTCCTTGTGGCAAGGGCGAGGCGTGTTTCCCCAAGATCTTGCCCGGCTTTCGGCAGGCAGGCCGTTCGAGTCTCACAGGAAGGAAACGCCTTCCCAGGGAGATCGGCTGATCAAACCACCGATCTCCTCCGGTGGCACATCGCGCCGGGACCAGGGAAACATCTCAGCCTTCTTTGAAAACAGATGGCGAGATTGTCTCTCTTCACCTTTCACAAAATCGACAAACGCTTCTTTTTCAAAAAGAACACAAGAACACCAAAGGAACTGCTATGGCTTTTTTCCCTTGAAGAGATGTGGACGACAGCGCTCAATCATTTGAGCCAACAGATCAGGCAGTATTTCGTTCGACCAGAATCTCATCAGCGAGCTCTGGTCTACCTCCAGGGATTAATGAGTAATGCCTCACGAAAAAAATGCATGGCAAGTAGCCGAAGAAATGGGAGAGGCCGCCCCGTATGCGCTCCAACATGTGCTGGATCGAGCAAAGTGGGATTACGACGGGGTAAGAGATGCATTGAACGCGTATGTTCGGGAAGCGCTCTCTACTCCGGATGCTGTTTTGGTGATTGATGAGACGGGCTTTCTCAAAAAAGGAGACAAGTCGGTGGGAGTCCAACGACAGTACAGCAGCACGGCTGGACGGATTGAAAATTGTCAGATCGGCGTGTTTCTCGCTTACGCCAGCTCGCGTGGGCACACTCTGGTGGATCGCGAATTGTATCTGCCGAAAAGTTGGACAGTCGACCAGGAACGCTGCCGAGAAGCTCACGTGCCGGAAGAGATAACCTTCGCTACCAAGCCAGAACTGGCACGGCGTATGGTGGAACGCGTTTTGGACGCCGACCTTCCTGCGGCCTGGGTCGTCGGGGATACCGTCTACGGAAGCGCCCAGCCATTGCGGGCTGCTCTGGAGGAACGCCGACAAGCACATGCACTGGCAGTAACCTGCAAAGTGCAGGGGACCCGCAGACGAGTGGATCAGGTAGCATGCAGTCTGGCAGGAGAAGACTGGCAGATCCTGAGTGCTGGCGCGGGGAGTAAAGGACCTCGCCTCTTCGCATGGGCACGCGTCGAACTCGCGGCGCCAGCGATCAATGGGTGGCAGCGTTGGTTGCTAGTGCGACGGAGTCTGGATGGGGGAGCTAAGCCTGCCGAGATGGCCTATGTGCTGGTCTTTTCCCCTGCTGGGACCTCGTTGGAGGAAATGGTGGAAGCGTTCGGCGTGCGTTGGACGGTAGAGCAGTGTTTTGAGGAAGCCAAAGGAGAAGCAGGTATGGATGAGTATGAAGTGCGTTCCTGGCACGGCTGGTATCGTCACGTCACGCTTTCCATACTCGCCATGACTTTTTTAACGGTCCTGCGAGCCAATGAGGGAGGAAACGCACCAGAAAAGCCTGAGCAAACACTCCAGATGCCAGAATCAGGAGCAAACGATCCTGCTCAGACCCAGGCATCCGCTGATCTTCCAGTAATGGTTCCTCTCAGTGTTGCTGAAATCCGGCGGCTTTTCTTCCGCTTCGTTGGCAAATCATCTCTCTCTTTTGCCTACCATCTCGCTTGGTCATGTTGGCGACGCGCGCATCAAGCTCTTGCGCGATTGTGTCATTACAAGCGCCGAAGCGCTCTCACGACTCATCTACAACTGTAGGACTAGAGAAAAGAAAACACCCATTAGAAAACCTGATAGGTATCTTTTTGTCTGTCAATCACCAACGGGCTGCAAGTGTTATTTAGACTCTGTAATCTCCTTGGGCTGTGGTGGCAGCACGTTTATTTCAATCCCATTCACTACGCGTCTGCTGTTTTAAAACAGTTTCAGCGATCTCTATTGCTGTTTCGTATCGGTTTACCACTTGTATTAACTGTCGATTTTTAACAAGGGCGACAAAGGGAACAGGGCATTGAATAATATTGTAGAGAAGCTTGGGTGGAGGATGAGGACATTCACACTCGATGCCCTTACATTCGACACTGGTCATCTTTAAATTTTGACCGAGCCATTGTTTTAGTAATGGCTTTGTTACCCATTTTGCTAGCTGTTTTTCACTACCATGTAAGTCAAACTGCGAGATGTATAGAGACATGAGATTGATTACTTCCTCTATAAGAATGTTGTTTCTATCGAGTTTAACAAACACAGCAGTATCGCGCTTCTCATTTGTAACTCTGTCATATGCTGCCCTATATGCTATTTCTAAGCGTGGATCAGCAACAGCTAGGTCACGGAGAATAGCTCTAGGAGTCGCAAGACCTATAAAGCAATTTTCTTGTCCATCGTATTCCTCTAAGAAGTTGATGTGTTTAATCCCAAAATAATCTTCTGCCAAAGCGACAATCAGGTAGAGCCGTGTCGACCACCATACATCTCCATTACCCAGGTTTATATCAATCAAGTCTTTTGTACCAGCTTGCTTGATTGCAGTTTCAACCATTGTTACTATGGGAAGTGGTCTTAAAAGGTCGGAAAGTGTAATTGGTGCTTCTGTAAGCTTAACATCAAAATTCAATCGGCTTGCACCTTTGAGTGCGTCGATGAGTGGTGTATCTAGTCGTTTTAGGGAGATATCCGCAAGATTTATCTCAAACTCAAACACTTTCACCGCTGTGAGGCGTTCCCACACGAAAGCGCATATCACAGGTAAAGCGACAATAGCAGCAAACGCTATGATTATTGGTTGTGATAAGGCTGATATGCCGAACCAATGCTGAACGAAATTAAGGATTACGTAGGCTAGAAAGAAGATGCCAATAACCGCATAGCCTACGAATGCTACCTTTAGTCTATAACGGTTCATCTACAATCCTCCCTCCTTATAATTGTGTCATTCTTTCATTGTCATCTGGTTGAAGGTAGACATTTTTTTGCACTTGAAGTACAGGAGGCGGTTTTCTGCGTTTCATATTACCACAAATAAATAAAGATCACTGTTTTGTAGAGGCAGACAAATTTAGGGAAAAATTCAACAAACCAGTCGTATCTCTCGTAAAAGACCTTGACGTAGTAAGTTGGGGAAAAACAACGCTAAGAGGCTAGAATAGGCTGCTTTTTGCGCTTGCTGGCACTCTGTTTCTTCTTCTGATCTATTCGCTTCCAGGCTGTACATTTCGCCTCGTTCTCAGATGATATCTCATCACGTAGGTACTCACCAGCCATTTCAATATCTACGCGGGCGGTGTTGAGGATACCCATTTGTTGACACAACTTCGTATATCGCGGGTTAGTGCTGCCGTCTGGCCGATGGGGTAATGTATCCTTTGCAGTGACAGATCATTTAAATTTGAGTGCCTTGCAAGCTGCTTTGATCTGACCCATGAGTTGTTTCTCTGTTTTTCAAGGTGGTCGAACATCATAGTTGCAGCAATTATACTAATTTGTTCGGATGCTTTACAAGTTTCAGTAGATGCCCATAATTCACAGTTCTGGGAACTTGAGGTAGGAAATATTCTTTAGTCGGCGTCGAGGCTAAATGTTAAACGAAAACGATCAGATACTGTAGGTGATAGCCATCACACAGATGATCGAAAGGCGATGTGTCACTCTAGCCACCAAGCAAGGCTTTCCCTATTGGAGATCAGGTTGAAGAAACGCTCAGCATGTGTAACACAGCAAAACATACTCGCGTCTATTCCTCGCCTAAAAGCTCTTGCTCCTCAAGCAGCGTTATCTTATCTGTTCCTTCATCTCTCCCCAAATCTTAATCGTGTTATCATTACTGCCACTGGCCAGGATTTGGCCATCAGGTCTGAAGGCTACACTCCAAACCACGTCTGTATGTTCTGCGAGAGTGCGTAGTTCTTGGCCGCTTGCTAGGTTCCACAGCTTGATTGTGGCATCAGAACTGCCGCTGGCCATGGTCTGGCCATCAGAGCTAAAAGCCACACAGGAAACTTGGCTAGTATGCCCAGAGAGGGTGCGTAAGAAAGAAATGGCTTCTGGCTTGAGAGAAGGAAGAGGCTGTGCTGGTGGTGGTATCAGAACAGGGAGAGAAGCATCTGCTGACTCTTCTTTCGAGACTATTGAGGGGACATTTCGGCGGGAGAAACAGGCTGTGGGTGTAATTGCTCAACGACGGTGCGTATGCCTTCGGAGACATCATAGAGCGCTTCATCTAGCCAGTTTAGCATTTGCGGCAAGGATACTAAAAAGTAGATAATTTCCGGTCGCGGAGGGAAGTTTGTCTAGCGTCGAACGGGTTTTGAGGCTAAACTGAGTTGTATACTTGGTTGTGGTGGTGCTGGCTCTCTCTGGCTCAAACTCGCTTATTATGGAAAGTATAGCATGGAACTAGTTGAGCTACCAGCGTTAGAGGAGCAGGGATCTGGTTGATATCCATATGTCCTATTGAGGAGGCGATTTCATGAATAGAATCGTTCTTTATGATAGCTGAGCTAAACTCAGACAATGTAGAGTATAAAGGATTCCGGATAAATAGATGGTGAGGGGGCACTCTCAACAATCATCACCTCAAGAATACGACGATTCATATGATATCGTTCTTGATCTCTTAAGAGAGCGTGTCACAGCGCAAGCTGATCGCGTGAGTACGCTGGACTCAAAGGCGAATGGAATCATGACTATCGCTACGACCATCCTGGGCACTGCCCTTATTTTACAGGCAGCCTTGGTAGCACTATCATCTTCCAGATCAATCACTCTTGATATTGCTCGTTTGCAGTGGGCCATATTCGCACTCGTCCTCATTTACCTCCTCACCATGATTGCAGCAACAGTTTCAGGCTATTGGCTGCGAAAATTTAACCGTGCACCTGAACCTGAACGACTCAAAGACTACGCGTTAAAGTCAAAAGCAGATACAAAAAGTTTTTTAGTTGGCACCATGACAGACACATTCAACAAGAATGAACAGATTATCATGTCAAAAGTTTGGGGTATGAGAATTGCAACCATTGGACTTCTTGGTGAGATTCTCGCACTCGGTGTGCTGCTTTTTCTACAAACACACGGTTAATCTCTATATATTCTTAATTCTGAAAGGAAGCTTTATGAGTAAACACGGACAAAGTGATACCAATAGCAAATTACCACCATCGCGGGATCCGCCACCAGTGGTGTCACCACCACCTCAGAGGGTGGAAGAGGGAGCACCGCCGTCGTTGCCTCCTGGAAAGGTACCACCGCCGCCGCCGCCACCACCTCAAATTGATACATTACTTATCGGCACAGAACATAAAACCTGGGAGCCAACTATTACCCGGCAGCAGCCATCAACAGAGAAAAAGAGCGAGTAAAATAAGACCAGAGCAGCCATTGGAGCGCTGTCAAGTTGACAGCGCTCCAATGGCTGCTCCTTGCACTTGCGCATGTTGGAAGCAACGTTCCTATGCTCAAACAGGCTAAAACAATTTGCGGCGTCAAGTGGTTTTTTTGAGGCTAAAGAGCCAATAATCCAGACTTATGATCACTCAGATGTTTTTTTATGAGGATCAACATGCTAACTGGGCTTCAGCCTCTCTTCCGATGGGTAAGTTTTTTCCTCTATCGATAGTTATAGAAAGCTACCTACACTTCTAGCCCGGGATAGAAGTGTTTTTTAAGGAAGTCATGCGCTTGCATCACACAATTTTCATTGGCACGATCCGCATCGTGTTTTCCTGACAGGCTGTCGCCCAGCTAATGCCACCTTGCTTTCCCGAGTGGGTGAGGCACAGTAATAGAATATTTGAAGGAAGGATGAAGTATTTCCGATCTTTCTTCACTATGGTGTTCATCAGAATCATTTATACGGAGACCATTCCATTCCGGGGGCAAACTGACAGCTTGCTATGAAAGTACCATCTTGCTTTCCTTCCTCAAGCGATGCCGATATACTCTGCTGAGAGATGATTTCAACAGAGGAAGGGCATGAGCAGCACGGATCAGGCAATACAGGTGTATCAACTGCGCATCTGGATACGCCACATCAGTCCCCAGGTTTGGCGTCGTCTGCTCGTGCGCAGTGACAGCACCATCGCCCAGCTTCATGACACCCTGCAAATTGCTTTCGGCTGGGCAGATGAGCATTTGCACCAATTCCTCATTCGCGGGAAACCGTACGGGATCGGCAGATCTGGAGGGATGAGCTTCGACGACAATCCGCACCAGTCGGTCAGGTCATATTCGTAGACCTCCAGTTCCGCTGGAAGGAAACGTGGGTCTACGAATATGACCTGACCGACTGGTGGCAACACGAGATTCGTCTGGAACAAGTTCTTCCCTTTGATCCCGCGAAGCAGTATCCCATCTGCGTAGCGGGGAAACGACGCGGGCCGATCGAGGACTGCGGCGGCCCTCGGGCATTTATGGAATTGCAAGACGAATACCCGCTGTGGAAAGTCCTGCCGCAGTTTGCACAGCTGCTGCTTGACCACTATGACGATCTGGATGACTATCAAGAGGAACTGCGACGACTAGCCTACTGGGTGGTTCGCGAGGACTTTGATCGGCAAGCAGTTAACCGCCGCCTGGCTGAATATAACGCCGGGTAGACAGGAGAGAAAGGAAGCTCTGATGCGCATCCGAGTGCAGGTCATTCTTGAATCAGACCAGGAGGCTGTTCCTCTTCATGTCGAGGAGGTGGCCTCTTTCGAGCGAGGCCCACTCTCGCCGGAAACGCTTGGGTTACGGTTGGATGAGGCCAAACAGATGCTGGCTGGCGTCCAACAAGTCATGACCACTCAGCAAGTGGAAGAGTATGTCGAACAGCAGTGCCAGTGCTCGCACTGCCAGCAACACCTCGCGTGCAAAGGACATCACCAGATTGGCGTGCGAACCCTCTTCGGCAAACTGACGCTTTCCAGCCCACGCCTGTATACCTGTTCCTGTCAGCCTCACCAGAAGCGGAGTTGGAGTCCAGTCGCTTCGCTGTTCTCTGAACGCAGCACCCCAGAGTTGCTCTGTCAGGAGGTTCGGTGGGCCTCGCTGCTGTCCTATGGCGTGACGGTCAAGCTCCTGGAAGACCTTTTGCCGATGGAGCATCAACTGAGTACCTCAACCGTCTCACGACATGTCCATCAGGTGGCGGAGCGTCTCGAAGACGAGCTGGGCGACGAGCAGTCCTCTTTTATCGAGGGATGCCCGGACCAATGGTACCAACTGCCTGAGCCAGCTGCACCACTCGTGGTGAGCCTGGATGGCGGCTACGTTCACGCGCGCTCGAAGGATTGCCGCAAAGATGGATCATTCGAGGTCATTGTGGGCAAAAGCACCACCGGGGAAGGAGCCTCAACCCGGTTTGGGTTGGTTTCCGGCTATGACACCAAACCGAGGCGACGACTTTTTGAAATCCTCCGGGCTCAAGGATTGCAAATGAACCAGGCTATCACGTTTCTCACGGATGGGGGAGACACCGTTCGCGATCTGACCGAAGGTCACAGCCCACAGGCTTGCCATATTTTGGACTGGTTTCACATTACCATGCGTCTCACCGTGCTGAGTCAGATGGTCAAAGGGATATCGGGCGAGCACAAAGAGGAGAAGTTCGAGGAAGAACTGGAGCGGGTGAAATGGTTTCTCTGGCATAGCAACGTGTATAAAGCGTTGCAATTGTTGGAATGGCTGGAGTTGGACATTGATGCTCAGGCGAGTCCAGAGGCCCGGAAGCTGGCGAGAACCTTGCACGAGTTTGACCAGTATATTCGCGCCAATCAATCCTCCATACCCAACTATGGCGACCGCTATCGCAATGGAGAAGCGATCTCTTCAGCCGTCGCAGAGTCCTCAGTCAACCAGGTGATCAGTAAGCGATTTGTGAAGAAGCAACAAATGCGCTGGACTAGGCACGGCGCCCATCTGTTATTACAAGTCCGAACGCGGGTGCTGGATGACACCTTAGCGGCGATATTTCAGCGCTGGTATCCTGGCATGGAAACGGGCGAGCCAAACCAGGAGCCTACTCTCGCTGCCAGTTGAGTGGTATTTCGGCACCTTTCCCGACCTTTCCCTCTTCGCGGGCACAGGTCGCTTCAAGAGGCTGGTCTCAAGCTTGGTCAACAGCATGGCACTTCTTTGCTCACCTTAGCCGAAACGCTGGCGACGTTCCCACTCGCGCGCTTTGCGTTTGGCGGACTCGCGGTTGTCGGCAATATCGCTTTCCAGGCTGCGCAGGGAGGTATGCCCGCTAAAACGTTTGAGGTCAACTTCGGTGTAGTCATGAGCAGCACGCAGGCTGATAGGGGTGTGGCGCAGTTGGTGCAGATCCCAGTCGGGGGTATAGCGCTTCCAGAGGGTGTCGGCCTGCCGGTACGAGAGGCGTGCGTAGCCGTCGACATCCAGATCAGCGCGGCGAGGGAGTCGTGCTTTGCGGTGCGTCACGAAGAGCGGTCCCGACGGTGCGGGAGAAGAACATCTCGCGTGGACGGTCGCCTTTGCCATGAAGACAAATCGAGCGATCGGGCCAAGAAATGTCGTCAACGTCGATGGCCAGTGCTTCTTGACAGCGAAGGCCCCCATCATAGATCAGCCAGAAGAGGGCGCGATCACGCGGGTCCTCTATCTTGCGCAACACGGACTCGACCTTTTGCGCGTCCAGTGCCCGAGTCGTTCGTTTCCCCTCTGGTTTCCGGTTTATGCCATCCAGGAGTTCCAAGGTCTCCCAGCCCTGATCGTGGAGCCATTGGGTGAAACTGCGCAGCGCAGCCAGGAGCCGATTGTAGGTCGTGGGTGCGAGAGATTCCTGGCGTGTGAGAAATGCATGGAGAACGTCAGTGGTCAGTGCAGTGACTGGTTTCTGGCCTACTTCCACGAGCAGTGGTACCAAATCTTCGGCGTAACTTTCGCGGGTTCTTCGGGCAAATGAAGAGACCTCAAGGAACTGCTCAAATGCAGAGGCCAGGGTCAATGGGTGGAAAGAGGAACGGGTTTTCATGAGTTATTGCACTTAATGCGGAAATAAGTGTATACTTCTGTTGAGGGTGGGAAGCGAGCTTCCAATGTATCGGATGGGCCTAGCCGAAAGGGACCATCTGGCTACCCCTGCGACCTATGCTGACGAAAAGGAACCTGCGTAAGTGTCGTTACTACCGAAGGGGGAAATGGCTGATACCCCCTAGCCAAATTGGCATGGCGGCTGGTTCATTGGTTTCTTGGTCCAATGAACACTACTTCATTGTCCGCCCGGCGCAAAGCAGGCAGCTACGGGTTGCTTTCACTTCTCGATGGGAAATCAGGGAACGCTCACATCGCCAGCGCTCGTAAGAGCCGCGAGAATGCTAGCGGGCGGAAGAGCGGGCAGAGGCGGCGTAGTAGCCGAATGCCTTTCTGTAATGGAGAGGACATGGTGAAGGTCCGCCAGGGAAAGGAGCTTCACGAGGGAAGAAATGGATGTACCAGAGAAGGCAAATGACGGAAAGAGGAATAGGGTCTTGTTCTCCGGCATAGCGGGGGACTCTATGCAACAGGTTGCGCTGTGCTCTGACTGGTGCGCTCTGGAGGTTTTACCGAATCCATCAACTCACACTGAAGAACACGTAATAGTGGTTTATCTGAGTACTGGAAAGCCGAGTGCATTGAAAGGTGCCTGCTCGGTTTGGACGGGGGGAAAGAGCGTAAGCTCCTACCTAATCCGTATTCCTTGCAAAAATCGCTCATAGGATTATGAAGCAGCTTCTCAGGCCAATCGAAATCATAGCAAAAATAGGTGAAGAGTTGGCCTATCGGTGTGAAACTGACGAAAAGATCAGTCGTACCAGATAACTCCTGATTGTGTGCTCATAGAACGGAGAGGAATGGAGTGATGAGAAACCGTTTTGAGCCGTCTATAGAGCGGGCCTGAGAAGCGATTTACTGGCCCGCTGATCTTGAGCGACAGTTATCTGGTACGACTGATCTTTTCGTCAAAATGGCACTGACAGGCCAAATGGGAATGCGAAGCTCACACTTCTCACTTTTAATGCGCAGGAACGAGCAGTGGCGCAAGACCCTGGCAAGGTATCGCCATCGTATCTTTTGGTAAATTGCTTTCAACAGAGGCACCTAATCGGCAGCGGAGAGGCGATTTTGGCTGCGAATGCTGCCGATAAGAGCTATTTCTCCGACAAGTGTTCTCTGACGAGGTGAGAGACTGATCCTCCCTAAAACTTGTCCGTTAAAAACGTGCTTCGTGAACGTCTTATATATGGAGGAAAGACGCGCGGTGTAAATGTGATTACTGGATAGCGGCAAAATAGCACAATTCTCTGGCGTAATATTGAGATCCTTTTGAAAGGATACTTATCTCTTTATCGGCCTGGGAAAAGCCTTAACGGCTCAGAGCAGAGGAAAGCAGTGCTGGCAGTGCGCCACAGAACTATCACATTTTATCGCCATCCAGTAATCACGTTTACAAGTAAGATTCATGAGTAGGCACATATTTTTTGAATCCTACTCAAGACCCTATGCTCGGCTGAGCCTTTGGAGGGAACATGGCGGAGAAAACACGCGCCGAACAGGACTCCACTAACGAGGCGGACTCGAAGGTCCATGTGGAAGCACCCGAGCTGACCCTCCCGAAGGGCGGCGGGGCGATTCGCGG
>Ga0137377_10003715_pt1 | contig 11896 bp, 10 predicted proteins | sample SagtaG_22_FD_104815 | JGI IMG/M metagenome (GOLD analysis project Ga0137377, IMG submission 104815) | Vadose zone soil microbial communities from Sagehorn Ranch, Mendocino, California, USA - Sage2_L_40_16 metaG | ecosystem: Environmental > Terrestrial > Soil > Vadose zone | place: USA... | reverse complement strand
TGCCGCTCGAGCGCTATGGCTCTGTCCGGACCTTGCGTCTGCGCCTGGATGGAAAGCGATGACAGCAGCGCGATGGCTAGACCAAAAAGGCACGACTTCATCGTAAGGCGTGAAAGGATTTTCATTGAGTTGCTCATTCCTACTCTAACTTAACAGTTCTCACTGAGTCTGCAAGCAAAGCAGGCGCGGAAGCCCAGACTTAGAGGCATGCGCGCGTCAGGAATGTTCGAGGAATGTTCCGCTTGACGCCGAAGGTGCCGGAGATTACTGTGACGAACGTTCTCAGCCCACTGATTTACCTATGAAGAACTATCGCCAGCATTGCGCTTTGCGAGCCGCACTTCCCGTTCTGGCAGGCTTGTGGTTGTGCCCGTTTCCCGCTTCTTGCCAGGACAGCGCCGAGCAAGGCACAAATAGCCGCGGCAGCCGCGCCGAGATCGCGGTTACTGTTCGCGATAGTTCCGGACAGGTGATTACCGTTCCTACGGCGGTGAAACTCTATAAGAACGGGACGCCGGAGGATCAGCGATCTACCTCTCAGGGACGTGTTTTTTTTATTCCCCGGAGCGTAGGAGATTTCACCATTACCGTGGAGGCGGCCGGCTACAAAGCAGCGCAAAAAGAGGTATCACTTTCAGTTCCAATTCAATACCAGGTGGACCTGTATCTCGAGCGGGATACTGCTTCTGGCATCACCACGGGTATTCCCGGCGGGCCATTGCTCGCTCCAAAGGCGAAGGAAGCGCTAGGGAAAGGATGGCAGGCTCTGAAAGAGAGCAAACTGGAGGAAGCTCGGAAATACATTGGCGAGGCAATGAAACTCGCACCTGGGAACCCAGACGTGCTCTACGCTCAAGGGATGCTGTACATGACGGAGCAAGACTGGGAACAGGCGCAAACCGTTCTGGCAAAGGCCAGCCAGATTGACCTCCATCAGCCTCGCATCCTTGCGGCGCTAGGGATGGACCTCTGCAATCAGAAGAAGTATGGGGAAGCCATTCCGTTCCTGGAGGAATCAATCCAGTTGCAGCCGGCATCGGGCTGGGAATCCAAGTGGGCGCTTGCCAAGGCCCATTATTATCGCGGGCAGTACGAACAGGCGCTCAAAATGGCGGAGCAAGCGCATACGCAATCACATGGTTCGGCTCCGCAGGCGGAGTTGCTTCTTGCCCAGTGTTTGACGGCAGTCGGGCGGTATGAAGATTCCGCGCATGTCCTACGGGAATTTCTGAAAAACAACGCCTTAGGCCCGGACGCCACCACCGCGCAGCGCTGGCTGGATCGGCTGACCGCCGACGGAAAGATTCACCGATAGAATCTCAAAGCTCAAAGGTGATCAGACACTGGGGAAGTTGTGTGTCGTCCCTCTGCCCGACTTGGTTTGCATCGGCGTGAAGATCACGCTGTCGGAAACGCGAAAAAACCGTGAGAACAAATAAAATGGGGCGGGCGAGTTGCCCCCCCCCACGCCGCAGTTGAGTAAGCCGTTAAAGCTAACAGGAATCCTAGCCTAGCGTAGCTAAAGCTAGAAGCTGAGCTTCAGGGCCAGTTGGATTGTCCGCGGGTCATAAGCACTGGTAATATGACCGAAATTGCTCGACCCGAAGTTGTTGCTTATACCGCCTTGCACGCCGTCAGCTCTAAATTGTGTGTGGTTCCAGACGTTGAAGAACTCAGCACGGAACTGGAGATTGCTCCCCCGCTCCTGGCTGAACCAGAAATTCTTGAAGAGCGAGAGGTTCCAGTTGTGCCGCCCGGGACCCCACACAGAGCTCCGAGGCGTATTGCCCCACGTCCCAGCTGCCGGCCCGGAATAGACTGACGTATCGAACCATTGAGTCACCGTGTGGGGATCGCTTCCGGAGCCGGACCTATTCGGGCGGTTCGACGAGTTCGGAACGACGCTGGCGACGTTCTGGCCGGTCATTCCGAGGTTGATCGGAGCTCCTGTCTCAGCGCTAACGATACCGGAAATCTCCCATCCGCCAAGACCGGTTTTCAGGGCCTTGCTGTCGCTGTTCTTGAACAGGGGGATGTCGTACACAAAGTTGGTGAAAAAGATCTGGTGATGGTCGTAAGGAGAGGGCCCGAAGTCATACTTCCAACCCGCATAAGGATTGGAGATATTGCCCAGGTCTCCGGCACTGTTCCCCTGGCTGCCGGCATCATTCGTGTGTGAGTAGGTGTACCCGACCTGGTACTGCAGGTCGCTCTTCAGCGAGCCGCGGATAGACGCCTGCATCGAGTTGTAATCCCCGTTGGCCTCGTCTTGCGCAACGCGGATGCTGTGGTATCCGAGGTAGGGAACATTGGCGTTATAGTTTTGCCTCAGAGCCGGCGTGGTCGTGAAACCGGGCAGAAGGCTTGGGTCCGGCAGGTTGGTCTCCGTGTAGTAATTTTGATGCCGGTTCTGGCTGCCGACGTACGCGACAGACAGCACGGATTTGCCGAGGGAATGTTGGACGCCCAAGCTGAACTGGCTGCTTAGCGGAGACCTGTAGTTGCGCCTGTCCAGACCCGTGATGTTATTGATCGGGATGGACGGCGTTTGTGTCTGGCCGTTCAGAACGCTCGTGTTGGGGTTCGAGAGAGCCACGCTGGGAAAGCTAATGCTGGCAGCGAGCGGAACCGTTCCCGCATTGTTATACACGTCATTGCCCTGGATGCGCTCGTTCATGAGGGCGTATCCGCCCCGGATGACGGTCTTGCCCGTGCCGCCGCTCAGGTCATAAGCAAAACCGAGGCGTGGCTGGAAGTTCTTCCAAGAGCCATCCACGCAGCCCTTGGGTATGCCATTCAGACCGCAAGAGCCGATGCCATTGACATAAAAACTGCCCGGCAGAGCCGGGTCCGGGCTGGTCCCCAGCCCCGGACTGCTCGAACTGACGGTCTGATTGCCTGGATTCAGGACAGCGGCATTCGATTGGTTGTACAGGTTCGGATAGAAGTTGTTCATTTTGTTGCTGGCTTCGTAGGTATGCGGAATGCCATCCCACCGCAGGCCAAGATTCAAGGTCAGTTTATTGTTCACGCGGTAGTTGTCTTGCACGTAGAGGGCCCAGGAAGCGTTGTTCCAGTGACCGGTGCTCTTGATGGCGTCCTCATTGTAGGTTGAGGCGAGTCCGAGCAGGTAATCGGCGAAGTCGTTTCCAGTAAAGGAACCGTTGAAGACAAAACCGCCCTGGGTGTTCTTAAACCAGTCTTGAATTTTCTTGTACAGAAGCCAACCGCCGCCAATCTTCAGCTGATGGCGCCCTTTGGTCCAAGAGACATCGTCGCGAATCTGGTAACTGTCTGCCTTGTTACTCCAAGGCATCCAGTTGACCGTATAGTTCGTTCCCGTGCCGCCGGCCAGTTGGATCGATGGGATACGGTTCTGAACGTTGGCACCGTCACCGGTGTGGGGGAAGAACGGGTTGAATTGGAAGCTCGACGGCGCTGAAACCAACCCAGCCGGTGTGATGTGGATGCGGTTTCCATTGTAGTTGAAGGAAGCTTCATTCACCAGGTTCGGCCGGATCACATACGCGGTGTGGAGAACACCGGCATACGAAGGATTGCCGAAGGTGTTCCCGACCGAAGGCACGTTATCGCCGCTCCACATGCTGGTAGCGAGATTCTGCGCCACCTGCTCTGCAACGAAGGTGCCGTAAATCGTGAACTTGCTGGTCGCGTTGTAATCTATACGCGTGATTTCTTCGCGCAGGTTGTTGGGAAGGCTCACGGGAGCCTGGAACTGGGCGCCGTTGGTGGGTGCTGGGAAGATACCGCCATATTTGCCACCGGCAGTCAACAATGACTGAGCATTCGCCTCCAGCATACAAGCTGGGATGGTGTTGTTGGGGAACGGCTGCCCGGGCACAACGCCGGCAGGAAGAGCGCCACCGGGGCAGTTCCGCGCCATGTACGATGCAGATGCCGTGCTGGGAACAGTGATCGTAGTAGTGCCGAAATTTCCCCCATAGGTAGACGGCAAGGGCACGGTCGTGTTGATCTGAGTCCCGTTAATGAGTCTGCGCCATTCCATGTTGTAGAAGAAGAAGAGCTTGTGGCCCACTCCGGGGACAGGACCACCAACGTTAAAACCAAAAACGTTGTACCGGAACTCCGCGATACGTCCCGGCGCAGGATTAAAGAAGTTGCGGGCCTGCAAGGCATCGTTTTGGAAGAACTCCCAGGCCGAGGCATGGTACTTGGTAGTACCGGACTTGGTTACCGAACTGATAGTGCCCCCGGAAGAGAGCCCGTACTCGGCGCTGTAGTTGGACGTGAGGACTTCCGTCTGCGCAATGGCATCCATGGATGGCAAGACGCTCGAGCTGCCGGCGCCCCCACGATCGGAGTTTTCCCCGCCGTCGAGCAGGTACAGATTGTGCCCGGGCCGGTTGCCGTTAAAACTGATGTTGCCGCTGGCTCCGCCTACGGGCACAGGAACCTGAGTGTCCGGGTTGAGGTTGGAAGCGCCGGTAGTCAAGGCCGCGTAGCTATAGATAGTCCGGTTCTTGGTGGCTAGTTCGGTGATCTGCTTGTCGTTGACCAGAGAGCTTTGTTCACCGCTGTCGGTTTGCACGTTGATGGCGGCTGCTTCGACCGTGACCGTCTCCGTGGTCGCGCCAACTTGCATCTGAAAGTCCACGCGTACACGGTCGTTTGCGTTCAGGACCACTCCTTTTCTTTCCTGCGCCTTGAACCCCTGCGCCGTGACTTTCACGTCGTACTTGCCGATCTGAACGTCCGGGAACACGTACTGGCCCGCCTCGTTGGTGGGAGTGGTTTTGGTCACCCCCGTAGCCAGGTTGGTGATAGTCATGGTCACGTTCGGAACGACGGCACCCGACGGATCCGTGACGGTCCCGACGATAGTCGCCGCCTGTTGCCCGAACGTTTGCAAGGAGACGGCGAGGACGAGCGCGGCGAGAGCCACGACATGACGTTTTCCAAACCACCTGGCCAGAGAGGGAACGCAGCGAAAACACAAAGAATTGACTGGAATCATTCCTTTGCCTCCACACCCCGACTCGATTTTGTGCACCGGCGGCGTTAACGTACACGGAATTTCTAATATCATCCTTCCAATGTCAAGCAATTTTTTCGATTTTTCGACACCGCTATATGCATGGTCTCAAATATTGCCACCAGCTGGGAATAGTCTCAGGGCGCGCCGGAGCCGGAGGTTAGCCATGGCCATCTTCAGCTAAGCTGCTTGTTTGGAGTCACTTAGATTGCTCGCGCCGACCCTTGCCCGCCTTCACCATCTTACTTCGGGTCAGTGCCATCGGCGCCTTCGACTCCCGCGGTAAAGGGCACTGGCGGCGCAGGTGAAATCCGCGCGCGATAGTCCCACAACTTCCCGTCTCCGGCTCTCATCTCCCGAAACAGGTTCAAATTCGACGACATCACCACTCCAGGGCTCAGGTGCGAAGCCGGGGGCAAGGGGACTTTATTGGTCAGATGATCCGCCATAAGATGGACGGCAATTTGGCCCTGCCGGTGTGGATGCTGGTATATGGAGGCGGTGATGGTGCCCTTGTGAAAGTAGGAGGCCATTTCGAAGAATAGATCTGTGGTGATCAGCTTCAGTTTCCCCGCGAGACCTCGTGCACCAAGAGCCCGACAGACCGGCAGGCAATTCACCGTATTCACGTAGAGGCCGGCAATGTTAGGAACACGCCGGAGGAGGTCGAAGGTCTTCTGAAAGCTCTCGTCCTCATCCTCATGGCCCTCAATCACCGAAATAACTCTTCCACCCGGACAATGCCGCGGAAATGCCTCAAAGAAGCCGTCCGTCTTCTTCCGATGATCCTCAGCACGCAGCATACCTGCTACAACCGCCACTCTCGAGCCTGGGGGAACAAATTTGCCCATCAACTCGCCGGCGAGACAGCCATTTAGCCTGGGCTCAACGCAGACGATGCTTGACCGCCGACTTTCGGGAGCGTCCGTCGATACGCAGACTACGCGCACGCCTTTTTCCTCCGCTGTGTTGATGAGCGGCGTGAGACCTTTGGGATTTCCCGCCGTGACAATGATCCCATCGGCTCCGGCCTGCAGCAGCTCTTTCAATGCGCTGGTATCGCCTTCCCCCAGCGTTGGTACCGGACGATGAAGAAATTCGATTCCCAGCTGTTCAACGCGGCGGGATTCCTCCAGAACTCCTCCCCACAGCTGGTCGTAGAAAAAGTGAATTTCTCGCGGGATGCACACGCCAATGCGCACCCTGGCTCTGGCGGAGGACAACGCGCGCGCGGCCAGATTGGGTGTGTATCGGATTTGCCGAGCGATGTGGAGAATCCGCTGGCGTGTGGATTCCTTGATTTCTCCACGCCCGTGCAGGGCGCGATCCACGGTGCCGATGGAGACATTGGCCATCTCGGCGATTAGGTGAATTCCCCGTCGCTGCTTTTTCACTCACTTCGCTCCCATTTCACTGTTGCTCATCCCGGTGGGCGCTTGCCTCCTCCCATCTTAGCGCGACCACGCGTTAAAAAGTTGCAAAAAATCCAGAAGGGCCGCAACCGTGTGCGTTAACGGTGCTATAATCCCCGCGCTCTTCGACGCCTCTAACAGTGGAGAATGAAAACCGATGACGCATCTGAACGACCTCTATCAGCCCCAGCCCGAACACAAATTCTCCTTCGGTTTGTGGACCGTTGGAAATCGCGGTCGGGATCCGTTCGGCGATTTTGTTCGCCCGGTCATTTCGCCGATGGAGTTGGTGCGCCTGCTCGCGGAGGTCGGAGCCTGGGGCGTTAACCTTCATGACAACGATTTGGTTCCGATTGACGCAACCTGTGCGGAACGCGAGGCCATCGTGCGCGATTTCAAGAAGGCCTGCAAGGAAAGCGGGCTCGTTGTTCCCATGGCTACCGTGTCCCTATTTTTTCATCCGGTTTTTCGTGACGGCGCTTTCACCGCAAACGATCCCCAAGTCCGCGCCTACGCCTTGCAAAAAACGATGCGTGCGATGGATCTGGGCGTGGAGCTGGGTGCCAAGATTTTCGTTCTGTGGGGCGGCCGTGAGGGCGTCGAAACGGATGCATGCCGACGCCCCGACGAAGCCGTAAAGCGTTTGCGCGAAGCGGTCAATTTTCTTTGCGAATACAACCTCGACAAGAAATATGGATACACGTTCGCTCTGGAGGCCAAACCTAACGAACCACGCGGCGATATCTATATGGCGACCACTGGCCACTACCTGGGCTTTATTCCGACTCTCGATCATCCGGACATGGTTGGTGTCAATCCCGAGTTCGCCCACGAGCAGATGGCGGGACTCAATTTCTTGCATGGAGTTGCACAAGCGTGGGAGGCAGGCAAGTTGTTTCACATTGACCTGAACGATCAAATGCCGGGACGCTATGATCAGGACCTTCGATTTGGTTCGGCGAGTCTCAAATCCGCATTTTGGCTGGTAAAGTTTCTGGAGGACGTTAAATATGAAGGACCTCGTCACTTTGACGCTCACGCTTACCGCACCGAAGACTATGAAGGAGTGAAACAATTTGCCCGCGGATGCATGCGCACTTACCTGATCTTTAAGGAAAAGGCGCGTCGCTGGAATGCGGACAAGGAGATTCAGGCGTTGCTGAAAGAAATGTCCGCCCAGCCGAACGGTGAGCCGAAATGGGAGCGCTATTCCTCAAAACACGCAGCGGCCTTGCTTGCCCATAACTTCGACAAGGAGGCCATGCTGAAGAGAAAGTTACCCTATGAGCGATTGGACCAGCTAACTGTGGACATCCTTGCCGGAGTGCGATGAGGGCCTTGGAAGGGAGTCTAACGAGGACTTTTATTTCGCCATTTTCGCCGATTGTATCGCAGCAACTATTCGCCACAAGCACGGCCAGATGTTTGGCTCGCCCTCACCCGCAGCGTAAATAAGCAATCCGCTACGCAGCCCTGCAGCCGTTACGTAGGCAAGCAACTGGTGGATGCTTACTCCCGGCGACACTGACGGGCTTGTATTTGAAATCCCCTATAAACACACAAGTTCGACGACGGCGTAACGCTTCCCGCAGGTCCGGCACCGCAAGCGCTTCGTGAGTTGCCACTCTCTTGGAATCTCTATGCCCGTGCGGATTTTAGCATCGGTATGAACCCGAGCAGCTATCGGGTCTTTACCTGATTGACCATTACATGGTTACTCTCAAGACTTGAGTGCCGGATTTTCCGGTGATGACCTCGACAAAAAAGAGGGGCCATATGTTGTTGGAGGGCAGGAAACACCGGCGCACGCCCGAACGGTTCTTGGTGCAAATCTCTTCGGTACATGATCCGCACTTGGAGGAGTTAGCGTCGGTTGAAAACCTCAGTTCTCGTGGTGCACGAATCAAGACGGAGCGATTTGGGAAACCTGGCTCACCCGTGGATGTGAAATCGTACCCTGGTGAACTACGCGGTCGGGCGCGAGTAGCGTATTGTCAGACGGTTGGCGACAAAGTGTTCTTGGTGGGACTGAATTTCTTAAGCCAGACAGGTGATTGGAAAACGCGGAGCAGCCCGCTAACTGACCCCAAACCGCAATAAAGGCAGCACCACCGAGGAGAGTCTGGAGATAAACCTGTATGCTAGTGCACCTGATTGCCGTGGCGCTTGTTGTCGGTACGATTGCTGTTCCCGTGTACCTGGGGCAGTTTGTGTATCGGTTTCTGAAGAAGCCAGCAACTCGGCGATAGCCAGCGGCGAACGGAGGGGCAAGTCTGGCCCGCCGGCGTAGGGGCCTTCCACGCTTGCCCCCTGGTTGCCCCCTGGTTGCCATGAAGTACAAGCGTTTACTGTGCGCCGAAGCCTCGGTGGCACCATCCGATTGACACTCGAATGGCAGGCGGGAAGCTTTGTAAGTAACAGACTGGCGTTCGGGGTCTATCGCTTCCCCCCGGGGTGGCACCCTTGCGTTTACCGCTCCTGGCCGACCAAAAGCAAGAAATTGTGGGGGCTAAAGCACTCAAAAGTCCGACAACAAATTCCATGAGGAATCGTGAATCATTTTTTGGCAGGCATCAGAGCTGCCTTACCCGCTCTCGGCGGCCTGGCCTTTGACAAGGAGGCGCAACAGGTCCTCCGGGATGGCAAATTCGGCCTTCCCACAATTCAGGCAAACGAATAGTTCCGAAAAAACCCAAACGATCGGTTTGTCAAGACAGCTCCGTCCTGGCAAATGGATGGCAATTTCTGCATTGAACTTGTCCTGCTCGTGTGATTCCGACATGAGGCACCTCCGTCTGCGCGTTTCGGAGATAGCTGACTGCAGAAAACTTCCCTGGGTCGGAAGCCGTCACGAACGATAGGTTTTGTGGGAAACCTCTGGAGAGGGGAACCTCGTTGGCCAAGATAATAGGCTCACAGAAACTCCGACTGCAACATGAAGCTTTACTCCGCACGCAGCTCGGTGGTCGTTATTCGCATGACTCACTGTAATGTCGTTACCCCTCATCTGGTTAGCCGACAAGTGCCCCCACTTCCTGCATGAATGATTGACCAGCGCTGGCCAAGGAACGCGGTTCCGAACGGATCGAGATTTCCAGCTGGCCATGCTTCCCCCGGAGGGGCATAGGCTTCTCCTCCTGGTTGTCAAGACGAGAATCCAAAAGAGTCCAAAGAGACATGAAGCATCACGAGGTCGAGCGTTCCCTCGTCCGCCTTTAGCAACGGTAAGGAGCATCTTAATTTTTCACTCGCTCCAAACGCCCCCGTCCCCCCCGCTACCGCATCATCCTCACCAATGCCATCGCCACGCCAGAAGCCACCGAATCCGCCTGCCAATTCTTCCCTTCCTCGCATTAAAATATGCGCGCGTTCTCAGGCGGAACCCTTCAATTGCCCCGTCCAAGTGGACTAATACCCCTTCACCTTCACCACCAAATAGGTGATCTCGTGCGCACCAGCTAGCACCAATTGGTGCGGCGTATTGGCCGGAACCCGCACGATATCGCCTGCCGCAAGCTTCTGCCGAGTGCCACCCTGAATCGTTCCGTTGCGAATCTCGTGCGGCGAAACTGTATCCCCGTTCTGCAATGTCCCCCCAACCACGAGCGTCGCCGACCCCGATTCCACCAGCATCACGTCCACTTGTGTCTCGTGCACTTCCGGCGAGCCGTCCCCCTCCCGGTGCACCAGCAAAAACGAATCGTTGGGGTAGTCCACCAGTAGCTTCACTGCGAAATGATGCGGATCTTTCGCCGTCGCCGTCGCGAGAGCCTGCACCTCGCTCTGAATGGCGCCGATCGTCCAGTGCTCAAGCCCCTTAGGTCCCGGCTCGTCCGAATTCACTGCGTCACAAAACGCCACCGCCAGAAAACACACAAGCGCCAGCCTCTTCATGGTTTCTCCTTATTAGAATCGTGCCACAACAGGACACCGATTATCCTACCGACGCCTAAAGAATCGAGGCGCCCTTTGCGCCGGGCGCCCCGGTATCTGGAGTTCTTCTTAGGGGGTGAACTCAGAAAAACACCTTGGCCGCGAGTTGAGCCACGCGTGGGTCTGCCGCTTGGCCAGCTCGGAACGTCCCGAATGCGCTGTTGTTGTTCAGTTTGTCGAATGCGCTGATTTGGTCTGTTCGGTTGACGGCCCCGGTGCTGATGCTCTGTTCTTCTTCATTTCTGTTTTCCCTTTCGTGGGCCGGCCGGAAAACCCTATCCGACTGTACGCCGCTTATATAAGGCTCGCTATGCCAACCGCATAGCTTCACCTCTGGCACCGTACCTCCCACTCCGTACTCCCTCGACACCATCAACTTGCCGGATAGTTGCTATCGATTCCCTGGATACAACCAGTTGCGGCGACAGTAGGAGCACATTCCGAACCGTGTCAATCCCAAAAAATTCAAAAGAGAGATTTAGCCAGACTAAACCGGCTGGTTTTGTGTGTATTCAATCGGATTAGCGCCGATCTTTCCTGGACGGCTCAGCTCGACGTCGGGGTAGCGGACACGCTCACCTGAACCGGACGGCGGCACCTGGAAATGTGCAACGATCCCGGTCCATCGAATGCCAGCCATTGAGATTGCCCGGGCCGTGAATCCCTTCCCAGCGCTCAACCCCTCCGCAAGCGGCGACGAGCTGCGGCTGCGCGTTCACATCGATGATTCCGGACGTAACCATGCGCACAAACTGAGGGAAACGGTTTCAAGCCGTGGGAGTACACGCCGTCGCGGCTCGCCTCGGCGAACAATCGCGCGCAGAGTTCTGCGCGCGGAGGCAAGAAGCCGAGACCGAGCAGAAATTTCTGCAACGTAGTAAAGAGCTCGTCGTATGGAACGCGCATCGAGCCGTGATTCTAAGACAGCTATCAGCCCCCGATCATGCCCTTCGATCACAAACGCAAATCTTCTTAAAGAATACCTTCAGGAGATTCAAAGAATGAAATGAATGAAAATTCTGTTCGACGAAATTGATTTGTTGTAGGCTGCAGCCGCCATGAAGACTTTCTTAGGATTCTTTGCGTTGGTTTTGGCGGCATTTGCCAGCCCTGGCTTGCCCGCAGACCTGACCGGGAATTGGGCAGTCAAGGAGGCGTTGGGAGACGGGACGGTGCGCGCGACATATCTGAACCTGAAGCAGGAAGGGTCGCGCATCACCGGAACGATTCGCGCGACGCAGTTCTACTACAGGATCGTCGAGAGCACCGGCGGGCCGGACGGTTTCACTCTGACCGGCAGCATGATGGACGGAAACAGCGAGCGGCGCGTGAAGTATGAAGGCAAGCTCGTCGGAGAAGAGTTGCATCTAGCAACCCGAAGGCGACCCGACGCACCGGTAGTTGAAATGACGGCGCACCGCGTTCCGGCCGGAGAAGGCGCGTATCCGGAACGGCAGCCGCTTCCCGCGCTGCGCAAGGTCGCGGACAACGGATTGGCGCGCACGCCGCCAATGGGCTGGAACAGTTGGAACAAGTT
>Ga0137377_10003713_pt1 | contig 11898 bp, 17 predicted proteins | sample SagtaG_22_FD_104815 | JGI IMG/M metagenome (GOLD analysis project Ga0137377, IMG submission 104815) | Vadose zone soil microbial communities from Sagehorn Ranch, Mendocino, California, USA - Sage2_L_40_16 metaG | ecosystem: Environmental > Terrestrial > Soil > Vadose zone | place: USA... | reverse complement strand
AGCGACGATGTCGTCGGCCTCGTAGAGAACGAGCGGCTTCGCGGCCATCTCGTCCTTGGCCACGCCGAGCGCATCGCCGGTGACGCACATGTAGGTGAAGACACCGTCCAGCTCTTCGAGGCTCTCGCGCATCGCATCCTCGAGCGAATAGCCGTCGCTCATCTTCTCGGCGAGGTACACGGCGATCACCTCGGAGTCGCACTCGGATTGGAAGCGATGGCCGCTGCGCTCGAGTCGGTGCTTCCACTGGAAGTAGTTCGTGAGCTGGCCGTTGTGGACGACCGCCACGTCGCCGAACGGGTACGCCCAGTAGGGATGCGCGCCCGAGATGTCCACGTCGGACTCGGTCGCCATCCTGACGTGACCGATCGCGTGTGTGCCGACGAACCCGTCGAGGCGGTACTGCTTGGCCACCTGCTCGGCGTCGCCCAGGTCCTTGATGATCTCGAGCGAGTGCCCGAGCGAGAGCACCTCTACATGCGGGACGTCCTCGACGACGTCCGTGATCGCCTTCAGTTCGCCGTCGTACTCGAACGTGACCCGGTAGGCGTACCCGGTCTCCTTCTCGATCTCGTGGATCGTCGCACCGAGCGCACGTAGCCGCGCCTCGACGTCCGCCCTGTTGTGCTCGAGCCGTTGTGCGAACTCGAAATCGCGCGGGTCATTTGCGTCCGCGAGCTTGTACCGCATGACGACGAGCTCAGACACCGGCCCGTAGAGCGCGTAGCCGGTCGAGTCCGGGCCGCGGTGCTTCATCGACTGCAGCATCGCAGTCATGTCGTGGCCGACGGCGTGAGCACCGTTTCCATTGCGGTAGATGATCCCCGCGATTCCGCACACTACGGCAGCACGTCCAGATACCTCTCGCGCTCCCAGTCGGTGACGGCGGCGAGGAACTGCTCCCACTCATCACGCTTGTAGTGCATGTACACATCGTAGAGACGTCCGGGAAGAGCGCTGCGCACGACTTCGTCCTCCGCGAGCGCCTGGAGCGCCTCGCCGAGGTGCTCGGGCACACGGGGAATCTCGCCGCCCTCCGCCAGGACGTCGTACACGTTGCGCTGCTGCGGCGGACCCGGGTCGAGCTTCCGCTTGACGCCGTCGAGCCCGGCCTTGAGAAGCGCCGCCTGCGTCAGGTACGGGTTGCAAGCGGAGTCGACTGCACGGAACTCGAAGCGTCCCCCGCTGGCCACGCGGACGAGCGTCGTGCGGTTCTGCCAGCCGTAGTCCTTGTAGATCGGCGCCCAGAAGCCGAAGTCCCAGAAGCGCTTGTACGAGTTGACCGTCGAGGCGGTGATCCCGCACAGGCCGCGGTAGTGGTCGAGGATGCCACCCATGAACTGGAGACCGATCTCCGACAGCTTCGCAGGCCCGTCGGGGTCGTAGAAGACGTTGACGCCGTTCTCGTCCACGAGCGTGAAGTGGTGGTGCGCGCCGTTGGCGGACACACCGGTAAAGGGCTTCGGCATGAAACTCGCGATCACGCCGTGCTTGCGCGCGACCGCCGCGCAGATCTGACGGTAGGTGGAAAGCGCGTCAGCCGTGCGAACGGCACGGTCGAAGAGAAAGTTGAGCTCGAGCTGCCCCGGCGAATCCTCGTGGTCGCCGTACGTCGGGTTGATACCGAGGCGTTCGCCGTAGTCGACCACGTCGAGGATGATCTCCCGGAGCTCCTCGAACTGATTGATGTGGTAGCACCACGGCTTTGTCAGACCCTGGGCTTCGTTCGGGTCGTCCGTCTTGCTCATCCACATCATCTCGGGCTCGATGCCGCAGAGGAACGTGTACCCGAGCTCCTGCTCGACTTCGTTCGTGATCCGCTTGAGGTTCTGGCGCGGATCGGCCTCGAGTGGCTTGCCGGTCTCGGTGTCGTAGCAGTCGCAGAAGACTCGCGCGACACGCTCGTCCCACGGGAGCTGCGCAAACGTGTCCAGGTCCGCAATCGCTGCCAGCTCGGACTCCTCGGGGCCGAAACCGATGTAGCGGTCCTGTCGGTCGACGAACAGATCGGCGGTCGCGCCGTAAACGAGTTGGTAGCCCTCTTGGGCGACCTTTTCCCACTGCGTCGAGACGACGCCCTTGCCGTTGACATGACCCGAGATCGAGACCTGCTGAAAGAAGATGTACTTGATGCCCCGCTCGTCGATCAGCTTGCGGAGCTGCCGGATCCTTTCGAGCCGGCGAGGATCGTTTCGGGCTTGATCGAGTGTCGGGAACGGATCGGGAATGGGTCCCTTCCCGAGGACTCGCTGAACCTCGGTCGGACCTGATTCGACGACTGCCATGGCCAACTCCTCCTTCGGGCGAGGTAGGGCGGTGTCTAGAGCGGAACAGTGGCGATGTCAAGCCAGCCTCGCGGCATCGAGCCAGCGCTCGAACAGACGCCGCCCGTCTGAGAGGACCCCGTCGGCGCTCGCCTCGAGCTCGGCGAGCAGGCGCTCGAGCGCCCCCGGTCCGAGCACACGCTCGAGGGATTCGGCATACGCGGGCACATCGGCCCACTCGCGTGCGAGGCCGGGCGAGACCTCGAGGTGAAACTGGACGCCGTAAGCCGCCGCCCCGACGCGGAACGCCTGATTCGGGTACGCCGGCGACCCCGCCAGGCGCGCCGCCCCGTCGGGTAGGTCGAACGTGTCGCCGTGCCACTGGAGACTCAGCAGCTCACGGGGCATTCCCGCGAAGACGGGGTCGGCGAGTGCCTCGTCGGTGAGCATCACCGGTAGCAGGCCGACCTCGGGCGCCGACCCCGGGTAGACGCGGGCGCCGAGACTGGCGGCCAAGAGCTGAACGCCGAGGCAGACGCCCCAGAAGGGAAGCCCGGAGCGCACAGCGTCCCCGATCAACCGCTTCTCGTCCACGAGCCAGGGATGCTCGTCGTCGTCGAGCGCTCCCATCGGCCCGCCCATCGCGACGATCGCGTCGAAGGTGCGCCAGTCCGGAAGCGGATCGCCCTCGTCCAGTTCGACGCGGTGGATCGTGGCGCCGCGCTCGTTCAAGACGTCTTCGTACGCGCCGGGTGGCTCGCAAGCGATGTGCTGGAGGACGAGAACTTCCACCTACTCGACCTCTGCGGGGGAGGAGGACTGTGCCAGCGCTCGCTCGGCCATCCGGGCAAGGTCCAGGGCGGTGACGAGCAGGATCGCGACGAGGAGCGCGGCCACGATGCTCGCCCCGATCAGGGCGCGCAGCGCGTCCTTGCGCGCGTCGCGGAACCGTCGCTCCTCGGTGTTTGCGCGTTCCTCCTCGACTTGCGCAAGATCCTGGGCGCCGGCTGCAGCACGCTTGAAGTTGGCGATCTCGGGGCCCAGGAAGAGCCTGCGTACCTCAGCGGTCCGCCCGGCCTGGAGCGCGGCCCAGGCCACGCGGTCGAGGCGCATGAAGTCTCCGAACGCAACGGTGATCTCCTCGAGCAGCGTGCCCTCGATCGGGCGCTTGAGCTCGAGCTTTGCCCGGGCGAGCGTTCGCCGGAAGCCGGCGACCGAGCTCAGGAAGACCGGCCGACTCTTGCCGTTGTCATAGCCGTAGGCGGTCTGCCAGCCGTTGAAGTCGGCCACTCCGAACTTCAACTGCAGGGCGAGCGCCCGCGCGGCGTCGGCGCGCTGGACGCCGTCGAACCGGTCGCTGAGACGGTTCATCCCCCAGATGCCGGCTCCCGCGGTGAGAGCGAGGCCGGCCACCGTGACCACGATCGCGGCGTACAGCTTCGACCTGATCGTCATGGCGAGGCCGCCGTTGGAGCTGTCGCCGGGACGCCGGGCCCCGGAGGCGTCGCGACGCGCGCGTCCGGCTCGAGCAGATCCAGGCGTCGCGCGAGCCAGCCCTTCGTCGTGGCCTGCAGCGCGAGCGTGAGCACGATCGCCATTGCGACCGTGGTGACGACGAGGTCGGAGTTCGGAACGTGCATGCTGACGATTATTCCGGCGATTGCTGCGGGCACGACACCGGTCTCCCTCGTCCACGCGAGGAAGAAGAGCTCCTGGCGCGTCCAGGCGGCGCGTCGGTCCGGCAGCAGGCAGACGAGCACTGCGAGCGGACGGGCGAGCAGGATCAGTGCAGCCAGAACTCCCAGAGCAGGAGCGAAGTGGTCGGCGATTGTGGTCCAGGGAAGGTTCGCGCCTAGGGTGATGAAAACGAAGATCACCATCACGTCGGCCACAGTCGAGATGAGCACGCGCATGTCGTGCTCGTGGTGGGAGAACATCGCCAGACCGAGCCGGTCCATGTTCCCGACGATCAGCCCGGCCAGGAACGCGCCGAGGTAGCCGCTTCCCCCTGCCGAGTCGATCGAGAAGAAGCTGCCGGCGACCACGGCCAGCACCGCGATCGCGCACGACTCACGCCAGATCCCCGCACGGCGGCTCGAGACGGCGGCGGACAGGACGATGCCGAACACGACGCCCATCGCCGTCGAAATCGCGAGGTCCTTGACGAAATCGACCATCGGTGCGGTCAGCGAGGCATGCCCACTGACGACGACCCCGGCGAACGCCAGGGCAAGCACGGCGCCCGTCGGATCGTTCAGCGCCGACTCGGCAATGATCGTCTGCGAGAGCTTCGGCCGAACACGCAACCGTTCGAAGAGCGGGACAAGAATGGCGGGGTCGGTCGGTGAGAGCGCTGCGCCGATCAGGAGACCCGAGGACAGAGGCAAGCCGAACAGCAAAGCGGCAACCGAGCCGGTGACAAGCGCAGTCAGCACGACGCCGGGCACGACGAGCAGCAGGAGCCCGACGGCGACCTTCCTCAGGATCCCGAGCGAGAGCTGGAGGCCGCCGTGAAAGAGGATGAAGGAGACTCCGAGCGTCAGCACGAGCTGCGAGCCCATCGAGTCGAGCGGCACATCGATCGAGTCGGAAACCGATGACCCCAAGAGGATCCCCGTCCCCAGCAGCACGAGCATGTGCGGCAGGTGGAGGAAGTCCGCGACGAGCCGCGCGCAGAGCCCGGCTCCGAGCATCAGCGTCACCGTGAGGATGACGTCCTTGACCGTCATAAGGGGGCGATTCTCCCCCGGGCGAGGCGACTCGTCCACCTTGCGCTTGCCGTCCCCGTATCGGACACTAGGCGCGCGTGCTCATCTTTCTACTCCTCGGGGTCTATCCATGGGTTCTGCTGCTCACGTTCGCGATCTCGCTCTACCTCACCTTTCTCGAGACACGAGAGCAGCAGATGGACCGGCGCCACACGTTCTGGTGGCTGCAGCTCACCTTCCTCTTCCATTTCGCCGGCTACCTCGCACTGAGAGGATGGACCTTCTATCGCCGCCGTCACTCCACGGCCTAGCCTGAGCGCCCGCCTCGCGCGGGTGACCTGGAGCCGCGTCGCGTTCATGGTCGCTCTGCTCGCCCTCGGACTGGTGCTGACGCGCGTCCTCGGCCGCACGGACACAAAGGTCAGCAAAGGCGATGCGATTGCGGTCGCGCGGACGAAGGTCGATTTCAAGCCGCAGGGCCACAACATCCGGCTCCTACGCCAGGGAATTCCTCCCAAGCCCGTCTGGGCCGTCTCGTTCTGGATCCGGAAGGCCGGAGGTGGCTTCTCCCGGATCACCGTCGTGCTGGTGAACGCGAACAGCGGCCAAGTCATGCAGGTGCGCCGCACAACCTGAGCGACGCCAGTGTTCGCTCTGCACACCCAGCAGAGTGGAAAGCTGTGCGGCCCCGATATTGTGCGCCCGGCCGCCCGTTCTTACGCTCGCCTGTGCTCGTAAGGGTTTCTCGCCGAATCGTCGAGAGAGGCAGGTTTACATCGTCGGGTCGCTGATTGCCGGACTGAGCGCTTTGGTCGCTCAGGCGCCGACGCCTCAAGAGCTGTCGGACAAATTGAGCCTCGACAGCTCGATCCTGTCCGAGCAGTTCTACTACTGGACCGTCGTCGTGATGTGGCTGATCCACGTCGGCTTCATGTCGTACGAGGCCGGTGTGTCGCGCCGCAAGAACGTCATGTCGACGGCGATGAAGAACATCCTCACGATCGCCGTCGTGACGCCGACGTTCTACTACTTCGGCTGGTGGATCTACGGCTGCTTCAACACCGGAATCATCCCCTTCACACCGAGCAAGTTCATCAATTCGGTGCATGCGAGCGAAGTTGCGATGGCGAACTTCTGCTCCACGACGTATCCCTGGGCCGCCAATTTCGGGCCGAATCTGACCGACCACATATCAGGCGTCTTCTGGGCAGCCTTCCTGCTCTTCTCGTGGACGACCGCGTCAATCGTGTCGGGCGCGCTCATCGAGAGGGTGCGCCTGTCGGCGTACCTCATCCTCGCCTGCATTCTCGGCTCGGTGATCTGGATCCTCGACGCGTCGTGGGGCTGGAGCGCCTACGGGTTCCTGAACATGCGCTGGGGCTTCCACGACTCGATCGCGGGCCTCGTCGTCCACGGCGTCGCCGGGGCTTTCACACTCGGCGTGTTGCTGAACCTGGGCCCAAGGATCGGCAAGTACACGCGCGACGGCTTAGCCAGGACTTTCCGGCCGCACAACCTGCATCTGACGTTGATGGGTCTGATGCTCATCTTCACTGGGTTCTATGCGTTCTACGCGGCGTGTCTGGTGATCCAGTCGACGACCCTCCCGGGCTGGGGGAACATCTACTTGAACCCGACGACGCTCTCGGCGATCACCTTCGCGATCACGATCGGCTTCGCCGGAGGCTTCACCGGTGGGTACTTCGCCAGCCGCGGTGACCCCTTCTGGACGCTCTCCGGCGGCCTGGCCGGCGTGATCTCCGTGTCCGCCGGAGCCGATATCTACGCCCCGTCGCTCGACTATCTGATCGCGATCTTCGGCGGCGCGCTCTCTGTCTACGCGGGCAACTTCATCGAGAAGAAGCTCAGGGTTGACGATGCGGTCGGCGCAGTGGCCGTTCACGGGGTGTCGGGCTTCTGGAGCCCGCTCGCGGTCGGCCTGTTCGCGGCCGGCTACCCCACTGGCCTCAACAACGTCGACACGTCGCTGAACGGGCAGCTCTACGCCATGATGATTTTCCTGCCCCTCGGCTTCTTCGGCGGCTACATCCCCTCCTGGATCCTCAAGAAGCTCAACCTGCTGCGGGTGCCGCCGGAGGTCGAACTCGAGGGCCTCGACATGGCGGAGTTCCAGGCCGACTTCTACCCGGAGTTCGACCGTCCCGCAGAGGTGCTGATCCAGCCGGACGGCACGTTGGTCGAGTCCGCTCCCATTCTGCTCGAGGGATACCAGGAGTTGATGCGGAACGGGAATGCGCCCTCCAGACCGATGGTCCCGAGCTAGCAATGCAGGGACTCGTGCTCAGCATCGTGGTCATGCTCCTAGTCGTCGGCACACTGGGCCGCTGGGCCGTACGGGCGGACCGGCGCCGACGGGCGGAGGAAAGGTAGGAGGCGCGCATGGAGCTCGGCTGGCACACCGAACCTGGATGCATCCAGCACGACGTCCCCGGCTCGGAGGGCGTGTACAAGGCGTACGAGAAGTGCGCCGACTTCTTCACGTTCGGGCACGGTTCGAAGCTCGGAACGGAGACCTCCGGCGTCAACGTCTCCTACTGGATTCTCGTTGCGATCGCGTTCGCCGTATCCATCTCGTTTCTCGTCGCCTGGGTCGTTACCGAGGACCGCAAGCTGAAACGACAGACGGAACGTCTGCTCCGAAGCGGGCAGGCGGGTCAGGTGCATTTGCCGGGTTCCGGCACCGGTGGGCCGGCGTAACGAAGGAGGAGGGCTAGATGGCAAACCAGCCGCGCCGCAGAGGGCAGGTGACGTTCCCGCCGATGCAGAGGCATGTCCGCAACCTCGAGTACGCGCTGATCATCATCTGCATCCTGTGCATCATCGCCGGCGTCTTGATCGCGAAGGCGACCGACTGGGGCATAACGACGCGACCCTGAGGGCTCGAGCTATTAGGTCAGAGTAGGACCTGAACCGTCCCACTGCAAAGGCAGAGCGGCTAACCTTCTCGCGTGGTTTCGCTTCAGCGGATGCGAAGGCGGATGCCGCTTCTGGTCTTCATCCTCCTGGCGGTCTTCTGCCTCGTGGCGCTTGGGATCGCGTGCGCGTGCGCGTCAGATCACCCGATGCAGAACATTGATCGAGCGTTGAGCTCAATCCCGGCGGCGACCCCGCTTGTCGAAGTCTGGACGTTCACGTTCGGGACGCTCCTGATCCTTGCCTCGTTCGGCGTGCGGAAGCGACGTGTGGACAACAGCACATCGCCTGCAGCCTTGCAGTGCTTTCTGCTCTGAGTCGCTTGTAGGCATCGACGCTGCGCATGCGGCGTAGACCTGCGACTCGAAGGAGACGAAGTGGCTTCACGAAAGAAGAAAGCGCCCACGGCGAAGAAAGGGCGCGCGGTACAAGCGCCGACGTGGCGACAGACGGCATCGTCCCGACCCTTGGTCTGGGCGCTGGCCGGGGCCGGGGCTGTCGCCGTCGTAGCACTCGTCGTCGGCATTGCCGTGACGAGATCGAACGGTGGTTCCGGCAGACCGACTGCGTCAGAGGCCAGAGCCGGTCTCCCCGACACGCCGGACTATCACTCGCTGATGGTCTCGCCGACAAACGCGAATGCGCTGCTGCTTGGTACGCATTACGGCCTCTTTCGCTCGACGGACGGCGGACGCACATGGGCGCCGGACGCCCTCGGCGGACAGGACGCGATGAACCTCGTCAGGCCAGGAGGGAAAACGGTCTGGGTGGCAGGGCACTATGTGCTCGCCAAGAGCGAAGACGGGGCCGCACCTGGAGAAACGCTCGACCGCGGGGCCTGTCAAGGCTCGATGTTCACGGTTTCGCCGCCGACCCCCGTAACCCGCGGACTCTCTACGCTGCGATCGCCGGGACTGGTCTCTACCGATCGACTGACGGCGGCAGTTCGTTCAGCGTTGTCTCCACCGACGTCGGTCCAGCCGTTATGGCGCTTGCCGTCCTGCGGGACGGCCGCATCCTTGCCGGGGACATGCAGAAGGGATTGATGATCAGCCGCGACGCTGGGAAGACGTGGACCCAGAATCTTCGTGCTGGGCTGATGGGGCTTGCGCTAAATCCCGCCGATCCGAAGCGACTACTTGCCGCTGGGCCTGGCGTCCTACTTTCGACAAACGGCGGCGCTAGCTGGAAGCGCGTGCTCGACATTCCCGAAGGCGGCGGGCCAGTGGCATGGTCAGGAAGCAACCCAAAGATCGCGTACGTCGTCGGATTCGACCGAACGCTGTACCGCAGTGCCGACAGCGGGCAGACCTGGAGCGCAGTCGGATGAGCGTCGCCGCCTTGGCTCTCCTTGTCTGCGCGCTCGCATGCCCCGTGGGGATGGGACTGATGATGTTCTTCATGCGGAAGGGTCATGGTCATTCCGCCGACGGAGAGCCGAATCGAACCGGCGAGAGCAGAGATGAGCGAGCCGACTGATCCGCAGCTCGAGTCACATCAGAGGTCGCCCGTCGGCTGGGCGTTGATGACTGCCTCGCTGGCCCTCGTCTTCGGACTGCTCGGCCTGCTCGTCTACAAAGTCGCTCAGGGAAATCCGGGGAAGGGCTTTGTGGCAGCCATAAGCCACAATACGAAGCCCTTAGCACCGGACTTTCGATTGAAGGTGCTGTGGCCGCACTCGGAAACGTGGCCTGAATCGGCTCGGCCGTCTCTTGCTGATGGTTACGTGTCGCTGTCGGAAATACGCGGGTCTCCGGTTATCCTCAACTTCTGGGCGTCCTGGTGCATCCCCTGCGGGCACGAGGCACCGAGGCTGGCAGCTTCGGCCGAGGCTCACCGAGCGAAGGTCGTCTTTCTGGGGCTTGACATCAAGGACTACAGCTCGGACGCGCGCAAGTTTCTCCGCCGCTATCGCGTGAACTACGTCTCGCTGCGGGATGGCGGCAGCCACAGTTACAACGCCTACGGATTGACGGGGCTGCCTGAAACGTACTTCCTTGATCGCAGTGGGCGAGTCGTCGCGCACAGAATCGGAGAGATATCGAGCAACCAACTTGAGTCGGGGATCAATCAAGCTTTGGAGTCGCAGAGATGAGGAAAGGTCGTGTACCGATTGGATTGTTGGCAGGCGCGGTACTGCTGCCGGTTCTTGTCGGCGTGATCGTGTATTCGATTCTGCCCGCTGGGAGTCAATCAACAGCCTTGTCGAGCGTGGGTGGTCCGCCTGCCGGGCCTTATCGGGGAAGTGAACCGCCCAAGGGAATCTTCGTGCCAGACTTTGCGCTGAGGGACTACCGCGGGAAGCTCGTGAGGAGCCACGCGCTGCGCGGGAGGGTCGTACTCGTCACATTCCTTGACACTGATTGCAAGACCAAGTGTCCGCTGATCGCAAGCGCAGTCGGAGACGCCTTGCAGTTGCTCGCGCCGTCAGAGCGTAGGCAGATTGCTCCACTCGCTCTCACCGTGAATCCAAAGAGGGACACACCCCAACGGGCGCGGAGATTCCTTCGCCAGCGACACGCGCTTGGTCTTGACTTCTTAATCGGCACGCTGAAAGAGATGCGCCCCGTCTGGCGGGCGTTCCACATCGTCGCGGCGGCAGAGACCGGGAGCGCCGATATCCATTCAGCAGATGTCCGCGTCTATGACCGCGAAGGCGAGTGGGTTTCGACGCTGCACCTGCCTCCGGACCTCACGCCCAAGAACGTCGCGCACGATCTCAGGAGGGCGCTTAGAGGGAGTCAATCGTGAAGCCTTTCCGAAAATCCGCTTCAGGCTCGCCGTGCTGGTCGTCTGCGCGGGGGCGGTCGCCCTCGTTGCGCTCGCCGCTGTCTCGGTCGTACAGGTCATTCGCGGCGACACGAGCTCCATCGTGGATCGGCCGGTTCACGCTCGGACCCTAAAGCAAGGTTTCTCGATCCTGAGTCAACGACACTCAAACAAGTGCGGTCTTCGGCCCGAATCGCTCGACTCCGTCGCGACGAATGGTCGTCTCCAAGGCTCTTGCTGTTCGCCGATGAAGTTCTCGCACTACACGGAGCAGCTCAGTGGCCTCGCGCAGTACGCGAGCATGACAGAGATCCCTCAAAACCCGTACGACGTTTCCGTACGGCTTGCCAAGCGTCTTACGTCGTATTCGGATCGCATCAAGCTAACAGCTCAGCAACAGACCACTTACGACCAGGCCGTAAAGCTGGCCGACGAGCACGGGCCGTGCTGCTGCCACTGCTGGCGCTGGACAGCGTTTGAGGGACAGGCGAAGTACTTGATCACGCGGCGGCAGTTCGACGCCAACCAGATCGCGCACACCTGGGACCTCGAAGACGGCTGCGGCGGCGCTTGACTTGATTGTCGCGGTCGCGATCGGGCACGAGCTGTGGCGGGCGCTGAGCTTCGCCTTCGGCATGACCTGGGAGGTACTGTGGGCGCTGATTCTCGGCTTCGCGCTCTCGGGCGCGGTGCAGGCGGTGGTCTCGAAGCGCGAGATGCGCCGTCTGCTGCCCGACGACTCACCGAAGACGCTCGCGGTTGCGTCCGGCCTGGGTGCTGCTTCGTCTTCCTGCTCGTACGCAGCGGTCGCGCTCGCGCGCTCACTGTTTCGTAAAGGCGCCGACTTCACCGCAGCGATGGCGTTCCAGTTCGCGTCGACCAATCTGGTGATCGAGCTCGGGATCATCATGGCCCTCTTGCTGGGCTGGCAGTTCGTGCTTGGCGAGTTCATCGGCGGGCCGCTGATGATCGTCCTCCTCGCTGTCGCTTTCCGGCTCTTCCTCAGCCGCCGCTTGGTCGAGGAGGCGCGAACGGAAGCGGAGAAGGGCCGACTCGGCTCGATGGAGGGTCACGCCGAGATGGACATGTCCGTGCTAGCCGGCGGACGCTCGCTCTGGCAGCGGCTGCGTTCGCCCCAAGGCCTTACGGCGACCGCGAACTACTTCGTGATGGACTGGGCCGCGATCTGGAAAGACATCTTCGGCGGCCTGCTGATCGCCGGT
>Ga0137377_10003711_pt1 | contig 11899 bp, 11 predicted proteins | sample SagtaG_22_FD_104815 | JGI IMG/M metagenome (GOLD analysis project Ga0137377, IMG submission 104815) | Vadose zone soil microbial communities from Sagehorn Ranch, Mendocino, California, USA - Sage2_L_40_16 metaG | ecosystem: Environmental > Terrestrial > Soil > Vadose zone | place: USA... | reverse complement strand
TATATACCCTCTTTCTATCCACGGCCCCATTTCACTTTATGATAACTCCACATATACACCCTCTTTCTATCTGCGGTCCCATTCCATCCTATGATAACCCCATATATACACCCTCTTTCTATCCGTGGTCCCATTCCATCCTATGATAACCCCACATATACACCCTCTTTCTATCTGCAGCCATTTTCCATCCTGTTATTCCACCACATATGCACCATTTTTCTATCTGCCATCCCTTTCTATCTTATAATTTCCCTATATAATCGAGTTCTCTTGTGCCTTTTTATATTATTATCTCATTATCTCTCTTTCATTTATTGAGCATCTAATTAATCAATTTTTCAATAGGTCTGAACAATATATCAGACTTAACTTTGAGGATCTCAAACTTCTTGACTCCCTCATTCTGGACAATTATGATGACTGGGTAGATAATGCTCTGAATCATTGGAAGGTCAATGGCTTCCTTCAAAACAGATCTCTGATAGTCATCACATCTCACTTTGGACAAAATGCTTATATCGCTGCTTCAGGAAATGAATCTTATGAGGCCAATGCCTGGCAGTTGGAATGCGATTATTCAAAGTTGGCCTTTGTTACTTTTGCCATCACAATGTCCATCAAGTGTGCTCTCCTCCCTTGTTCTTCCCTTATACACATCTCATCCACCTCTTCCTTAAGGTATTTCAAAGTTCTTAATTGGACCCTTAACTCAACTCGCACCATTATTGAAAATAATCCAAAAGGAATATTTGATGGTACAGACCCTCAATTTTATCATCCCATAGTATTAGATGACCTTCCTCTCCTCAATGATAATGGCCAAGAGATTTTAATTTATAACTCTGCCAGTGATTGTATCCCTTATAAACATCCTACCCTAGGACAAAGCATGCCACCATGCGGCATTCTTGTTGACTTGTCCAATATCCAGGCCCTCTTCAATTCATACACCTTTTACCATGATGATTCCAAATCTGACTCTGATCTAGAAGACTCTCACTTTGTTCATATCGATGCTTACCCTCTCACATTTTTGAGAACCGTCAGGAACATTCAGGCCGATGGAATCCCTTCATGCTTTTATCCCTTGCTCACTAATATCAATGATTTTGTTAAAAAACATATTCCTCTTGATCAGTCCCACTCTCATAACCATCATCACTCTAGAGATGATGATGACGAAGATGTTAGCTCTATCAACATGGATGACTCTGACCATCATGACATTCCCTTTTATCTTCAAGCCATAAAACCTATCTTTGCACAGTTTTACAATTATATTATGCATCGTGTAGCGACTCATGCGGGAAAGCACAATTCTCAGCAGGGCATGATCACTGTCACCATTTCAGGTGCTTTTGCAAATACTCAAAAGCACAAGACCATTGCTTCCAAAAAGCAGTCCCATTATGATTAAGGCCTTCCATTGAAACAGTTTCACAATAAGATTTCTCTAGAGGACTGCCCCACCTCTTTATGTGCAGAGTTCGTCTACTCTGTAGATATCAGAGCTCTTAAAACCACTTCCAGAATGCATGTTCCTTCCCTCCTATCAAACTCCCTTCACTTCGCTTACTTTTTATCACACAGCTTCATATTCAACAATATCATCCTTCCTCTTGCCAGATTTTGGAAGTTGATAGACGTTTGCAATACCATCAAGGACTATCTTATAGTTCTCAAACCAGATGTAAGTGTCTTTCCCATCAATTCTATCATTTCTTTATCAGAATTTTCTTTATTAAGATCTTTCCTACATTATATGACTGGGTTGCATATCCAATCACCAAACTCATTCAGTTGCTTTATTAAAATGAAATGAAGTTGATCAAAAAGAATGCCCTTCCTTGCCCATTTTATCTGGAATTGCTAGCTGCTCTGGAAAGAATACTTTGCTTTTGTCACATGGGCAATACGGCCATACTAGCAACAAGTCTTATGAACCCCCTTTATCTTAGCAGAGCAGTCATAAAGGATGGCTTTCCCATGCTATGCAAAGTTTTCATTCAATCTATGATCTCTTCTGCGATAAAGCATAGCTTTGAGATTGACTGACAAGATTGGCCTCTGAAGGATGGCTATCCTGCGATAGCTTCAAGAAGGGCACAAATCCTTACTTATTCCCTAGATTATTTTATGGTGCGTTTGTTCTTTATAATAACTGTTTTATATACTTTTTATTTGCGGCTTCATTTTATTCTGTCATTCCATTGCATATACACCCCCTTTCTATCTGTGGCCCCATTTCATTCTGTCATTCCACCACTTATACACCTCCTTTTTATCTATGGCCCCATTTCATTCTGTCATTCCCCCACTTATACACCCCCTTTCTATCCACAGCCCCATTCCATTCTGTCATTCCACCATGTATACACCCCCTTTCTATCTGCAGCCCCATTCCATTCTGTCATTCCACCGCTTATACACCCCCTTTCTATCCACGGCCCCCTTTTATCTAATAACATCCCTGCATATACATTATCTTATATTTGTTTTTCTATATGTGGCCATATGTTTCTTCTTTTCTTATGCAGTCCTTTCTTATCCTTTAATCTAATCATTTTGCTTCTTGCTTATCTCCTTCTCTAGATGTATCAAGTTTCCCTTCACATTGACTTTGCCCTTAATATACACTTGAAGAAGGTTTATCATGGCATCTCTTCCCTAAGCATGATAAAGACCCTTTATATTTGCAACATCACATTCAACACTTTATTCAATGATACCAAGCATCTCATTATAGCAGGCATTCATGCAGACATCGCATATCAAAAGGCAACTGCTTCTTTTCCTGAAGAATTGTCTCAAGTTTCTTCTTATGCAATCTTTAGGGAGTCTTTCCTTGCATCTTGGGTTAAAGTTCCTTTTCCTTTTACATATGTTTATGAAGGTGATGATGTTTACAAACATCTTTTACGAGCCATCTCTCCAGATGACCATTCCATTCCCCAAGGTCTCCCTAATTATAATCTATTTCATACCACCTGTTTCGATTTTGCCAAGTCCCTTTTCAATATGTCCACACCCATAGGACCTTCAGCCCCTAAAGCTTCCATTCTTAGAAATGGAACCTTTCTTCCTATGCTCAAAATTGCACATAAATCTCTCATCTCTCTCACGAGCAATGTCCCAACCAACACCAAAGCCCGAAATGGGTTTATTATAAACATCCTTAGAAAATCTCTTATCATTTTTAAAATTCACTTCTTCCTAGCCCCAAAGCCTAAGACTCACACTGCTGGTGCCCCTAACACTAAGCCCGTTTTTAACTCTTGGGGTGATCTTAGAGGTAAAGATAAAGAAAAATCCTCTCTTCCATCAAGTGACGGCCCTTCTTCTCGTCCTATCATCAATCCTGCAACTGTTGCGTTTAATAATGCAATCGCTGAAGATTGGAATGCCGACTGGTCCATAAATGCCCTTACCCTTAATAACCTCAAATCTTTCCTTTGTAAAACTTCCCTTCCGACCAATTTCGTCATCCCTACTCTTACCGACATCAAATATGTCAATGGCACTTATCTCTGGGTTAAAGCAAACTATAATGGTATAAGACCCCTTTACCATCTCGCCCTACTGGTCACCATTATCATCACTTCATCACTTCTTCCAAATCTTTTTATGCTGCAAGGTCTAGGAAACCAATTTCAGGATGCAAAGTCGAAGGACAACATTTATAAGATCTTTGATGACATAGATTGGATCTCCAAAAGCAAAAAGGGAATGGCAGAGAGATCTATCTTTATTGGGATGTTTACCACCTTTATCATTGCAATATATGAAAAGAACAGCCCTCTAAGGAAGCATATGGACTTAGCCAAAAGGAGGGGCCTTGATGACCATTGGATGATAAAACATTGTTAAGTTTTTTTATTCTTTATTTATTTGGTTCTCATCCTTCCTCTTTTTAGCTGTAAAGGGTGTCACTTACAACAATCTTATTTGGCTAGGCATCATATGGGGTAAAGGTCTTGAAGCCTATGAAAAGGGCATATTTGGCCAAAGCTGGGGTTGTTATCCTCTCGACCACATCAGCCTCTTATATAAAGATCTTTGTATCAAACTTAAAGAGGTTCCTTTTGGTCCTTTTAACACACTCTCTATTTTGATAGATGATAGAAATGCTCGCATATTCTGCGACAAGGATCATCTCAACTACTCTTGTAGACCTTCTTCCCTTCCAAGTTCTACTTCTCAGATTGTTATTTAAAATACAATTAGTTAGAGGCAAGGGGACCCATTATCACTATTACAATATGCCATCTATTATCTAAATAAACCTGAGTTAGAATGCTATTTCTCTATCCATAGTAGTAAGGTGTATCTTTAGCTTTGTTAAATCATGTTTCTGCTTTAAACTTCAATAACCCTAACTGTAAAGAAGAGCTTAGAATTGGCTTGAGTCCCAAAGTTGCTATACCATCAGTCTCCGATGCTGTCCAATAATGCCATTGGTCTAACTGATGCCTTTATTATAGTGAGTCTCAGCAAGAGCCTTTGCTGGTTGCTGTGCTGTTGGCCGTTGTATTATATGATGATAAAGAATGAAATAAGTATGATGAAAGAGCACTAATGGAGAACTGAAACTACTTTATCTATAGTATGAATATATCCTTTATACCTCCTACAGTGGCCATATAGACCTTTCCTAGGTTGTGAAAACCCTTTATCTTAAGTTTTGCATCGCAGGTAAAATCTATGACTCTTCAATGCTCCCTTTAGGCATAAGCACCAACAAATCACTCTACTATTCATTGTATGTCTTTATGTCTGTCTGATAGTTATTGATGAGTATTAATATTGACCAACTTGTTAATATACCTATATGGCCTGCTTAGTTTTGATGTAGTGGTTTGTAGTGTTTGTGATTGGCCATAACCTTTGGAGCAATGATCCGATGACCTTCGGAGTTCCACTTGACACTATAGATCATTAACTTTGCTTCTTTTGCTATCCATTGGTCTGCCCACTTTGTAGAGGTATGCATCATACTTGTATCTCATGGACTGAATGGGTCCCATACCCATGCCATTCTGAGCTCACTCTAACTACCTGAATGGATAGTGAATAGAATGGTTTAGGCCCATCAAAGACCATTAATATACATTTGTCACAGCTGTACAGATGGTTGGACAAGTGTCTCTGAATGCTGTCATAAGCCTATAAGATTGCACATCAGCCCTGATGGTATATATGTAAGACACCTTCTTACAATACACTGACTCATTAGTTCATCCTTAAAGTGAGTCTCTGGATCCCCTTCTACTTGCCTCCTATTGACAGGCACAAATCTTACCTATTAAGGTGTAGTTGCAGCCTATAATGAGTCTTATAGCACTTTCATATCTGTACCTCTAGGCTAATTTGTGAAAGTTTCAAACTGTATGGTTTTGTTTGCCTAATCTCAATGAAATCAGACATGATTTGCAAACGCTCCCAGTATGACACTTGCCAAGGTAACAGCAGCAGCATTGGCCATAATAGTGGCCACAGCTCCAAGACACCCTTAGTGAGTCCTGGCACATTGCAGTCTATCTTCATTAGGAGATGTGGATAGTGGTGTTTCACCTATGCTTGCATTCAATTTCAACCCAAGTGCATTTGATGATATAGATGTCAATCCTCTTAATAATTACAATGGATATGTGCCACTATGTTGAAATTAAGCTTATGCAGCTCATCCCTCCTTAGCTTAGTACCATTCTTACTGTCACACTAATTTCCCCTTCCATTCCCCCTCGGACATACATATATTTCCCTAGTATAAATATAAAGTACCTGTAAATACTCCTGAGCACCCATATGCATTTGCCCATACCCATCTGAATCCCACTTGTTTCCCACATGCACCCAAGGTTTTTCCTACACAAATGTGCAGGTATCCATTCCTTAAACTTGTCACTTACCTTATATGCCTGTTGAGGGGCCGGAGCCTCACACCCATCGTTACCTGAACCTGATTGCTGCCTGTTGAGGGGCCGAAGCCTCACATCGTTGTTGAACCCATTGCCTGCCAGGGGGCCAAAGCCCTATACCCATTATTGCTGCCAAATCCGTTGTTGCCTGCCAGGGGGCCAAAGCCCTGTACCTGTCGTTGCCACCAAATCTGTTATTGCCTGTCAGGGGGCTGAAACCCTACCTCTGTTGCTATTGCCATTATTACCCATCTGGTCATTGCCACAGCCATGCTGCCAGGCCACCCAATGCCACACATTCATGGGACTAGAAGAACCCACACTGAGTAATTGATGCAAATGATGCCTGTTCCCGCACTGCCCCATGCTGCCCCACGCCACCCTATGCCACCCTGCGCTGCCCTATGCTGCCCCACACCACCCAATTCAAGCCTGTGAACAAGCCCGCATGCCAATGCTGCCACTGAAGAGGAGGCCTTTGGTAGCCTAGGGGTGCATGCACCATGCTTTGCTTGTGGGGGTGTGTTGAAATCGAGCTTGCGCAGCTCATCCCTTCTTAGCTTAGTACCATTCTTACTGTTATGCTAATTTCCCCTTCCATTCCCCCTTAGACATACATACATTTCCCTAGTATAAAGTATCTGTAAATACTCCTGGGCACCCATGTGTGTTTGCCCACACCCACCTGAAACCCACTTGTTTCCCACATGCACCTGAGGTTTTTCCTACACACTAAAAGTCCATTCGGCGTAAAAGTTTCCATGCATGGCACCAGCCAAAAAAAAGAAATCGACAAGAGTGCAGCAATCTGCAGAAGTGTGACCATTTGGTGTAAATTTCTGTCTCAAAAAAGAGTATGGCAAAGTGCGACAGCCCTACCAAAAAAAGAAATAGGTCTGGACCTGTTTCTTTTTTTGTTGCCATACTCTTTTGCGTGATGTGACGTCCCGTTACAGCCCCGTAGTACTATAACCTACCCGTTATCTCGATATTTAGCGATTGTGGCATTAGCTGATATCTGTAGAGGATGTGTTTGTACAGTACAATTGCAATCATAGTACGGCTACTAGTAATATATTGGTTTATTATACACAGTACTAGTGCCCCTAATTATACTTTTTAAGTTCCTTCATATGATGACGAAGGTATGATGTGCGCGCCCCCTTCCTTTCAAGACTGAGATACATCTCTGCATGTTTCGGGTTGTTTTCTATGACTAGGATGGCATCCTTGAGCTCTTCGTCTGAGAAACCTTCGTCATTTTCGATAGCTTTGATGGCCCTGGACTCGGATGAGAGTGTCCCTTCCAATTGAGGGGTGCTTTCAGTTTTGCCATTGCCTGTAACTATGTCCTTCAATGAATCAATGGCAATCTCCACCGAATTGGCCACTATCACCATCCCTTGTCCTGCTGAGACACGACGCACTTTGTGCCTATCGTCCCCTGTATTTAAGGGGCCTGCAGACTGCTTGTTGACAGACTTCCCTTTGTTTATTTGCATGCCAGTGTCTGCAGGCCCCTTATCATCCTGATACTCATTAAGGTACCTATATACATGTGATTAACAGTTTACTTACAGTGCTATTAAGCGACTCCATCTCACGTTCAAAAAAGGACCTCCTGGGCACATTGACAGGGGTATTTAGATTGCTGTTATCCTGTGCAGTCATTAGTGATGCGGATTTAATAGATTGGTGAATATATTTCACTACTGGCCAAGGGTTGGCATCTTTATCCGAGACCCCTCCCCTTTAGAGTGATATTTCTATTAGTACTGGGTCGATTACTGGTTCATACAAGGTCGATGCCGATGCAGTAGCATTCTGGGTTGATGGGGTGCAAGCTGACTGGCCAGCACTGAAGGCGTACTGCCCTGTTGCACACATGCCATCCACAAGTTCTCCGATTTCAGTGAATAGGGGGAATCCTTTCTTGCGGAGAGGCTTTGCCAATGTTTGATTAGATTGTTTCTGCATAGAAGATAAGATTAGTCACGTGGTATAGTATGAGATCCTTATGTCTAAGTATGCCTTCCATACTTCATCTGAGACATTTGAGGTATCCTTTTCGTTGTCCCATCCCTATTCTGATTGAGCGCGCATGTTCTTGAATATATTGTATTCTTGCTTCAGCTGAAGGAAGAATTGTAAACACGCATACAATGTGAGATATGTGATGAATGCGTACACGTTGCCATCTCCTCTTGATGACATTGGCGACCTTTGGGGCCCCTCCTGATTTTTTCTCGCTACCAGACAGTGCCTTAACACAGGTGGTCCATGCCAGTGTCTTTGGGTTATTGTCCCCCCAGTCCCCCTTCTCTTTGGCCATTTTTAGTGTGTGGACGAGCATTGCCTTATCGTCATGGGTCCACGTGGAAACAGCCTTATCTTTGGTACTTGCTGTTTTGGTATTATCGTTCATTGTGAAAGTATGTGTAGAGTATTGCAAGAGGATGGAACATATGCACTGCAAGAAATGTAGGGTTGGCTAGGGTATTGGATACATGAACTGTCGCTAGTGGAAGACAATCTGGTCAGATCTCTTGGATGTGACAAGCGACGGCTGGATGAGTCGCGCTATCTTCCCCACAGCGCATACATTCTGTTTGTTTCTAGAGGGGAATACAATACAATTGCCTTTCACCTACATCCGCGCCTCACGTTGTAATCCTCCCACATTGCCAATGCCATACAGTCCCTGTGTGTTGTGGCCCTGGTTCACTCATCATGAGAGATTGTGGCCTGATTAATCTGGGTATTGTCCTCATCCAGCTCAGTATCAAGCTCAATTTCATGCTTGGAAATCTCGCCAGGATCGTGAATAACAATGAAATTGTGTAAGACCACGAGAGCAGATATCATCTGAACTTAAGTGACAAAGGAATACTCCTGGGCAAGGAGTAGAACCCTGAAGTGCTTCTTTATTACACTGAAGATGTGCTTGATTGCATTTCTGAGTCGCGTGTGTCGAAGATTGAATAGTTCTTGATGATTACGAGGCCTGTAACCATTGTTGCAAGACTAATAGAAGATTAAATATAGTCGTACCTGTTTCTACTGTTCCCCCATTCCTTCAAATGATATCACACACCTCAATATGGGGCCAAGAGTGCATCTGTGTTTGGATAGCCAGCATTGGCAAGATAGTACTTTCCTTCCGGAATTTGAAAATCTTTCGCCCTAGCATCTTGATACACATGACTGTCCAAGGCGCTGCCTTCCCAGCCAGGCAAGGTATAGACAAACTTGAGGTCAAAAGAATATGCCGCTAGCACATTCTGAGAGATCTCCCCTTTGCGACTACGAAATGGTGCACGAATGCACTCAGGTACAAAGGTAGGGATGTGTGTCCCATCTATCGCGCCAATACAATCCTTGAAGTAGGGATAAAAGTCTGCATCATCCAAAATGCACAAAGGGAGATGTGTATTCTGAGTTGGGAGCTTGACATATGTGCCATAGATCTTCTCCGATACAAGCACATCAAGTATGCAATGAACACATCTATAAAATGTCTGATAAACTAGATCACACAATTAGAACCTAAATCTCACTTTGATATGATGTCCGGGCTTCTCTGAAATCGTTCTTGCAGTGCCTGGTTAGATAGCCCTCGATGTGCATAGTGCAAGAAGATTGCTAGCTGTTCTTCACTAGATATGTGCCTTGTATCATGCAAACCCACTTCCTTCCAGAGTACAGATAGCAGAGCCCAGAATACATGCTTGCAGACACCCATCTCATTATGGAACCAGCCATCATGTCCAGCTTTTAGCTTGTCGATCCAGTTCTGACCAGAGAGTATGGAAGTGTGTTGGGGGACTTTGTCAAAGCGCGAGGTATACAGAAGGATACAATCTCTAACAGCTAGCAGGATAATGATTTTGGCGATAGCAGAGATCTGAATGTGCCTACAGGGGTTATCAAGATCCATCATATATGCACATGCATACAAGGGCAAGGGTATGATAATCAATAATTAATAATCAAATTATTAATCGAACTCCTAAGCTGATTGAGATGAAATCTCATGTGTTGTGTCACACTGCTCATGTGCTATAATGCTCTGTCATAGATCGTGACGGTTCAGCCTGGAAAAAAAAAAGAAAATCTATTTTCTGCTAATGTGTTCAGTGCATGACAACATTTCTGGAATTCCTGGAATTCTGCCACAAAATCTTGCTTCCCTGACAGCGGCAATTTGTAACAGAATTCCACATCCTAAAATATGCTGAACAGACTCTAATGCAGAGTGAACTAGTTGGTGCTCTTAGCAATAGTAACATGTATAGCTACCCTAGACTTAATTTGTTGAATTTTCCAGAACTATACCACCCTGATCTGTTGTTTTAGCTGAATTTTATAGACTATAGTACCAATAGCAGTAACATGTTTAAGGGCAAGAATGATACTGAGATGTGTATGGCAAAGTGTAGGTGGATGAGTGATAATTTCATAACAGAACTTTCAAGCTCAGCTGTCTTATTCTCATCTTTTAAAGATAGTGGTTTTTTAATGAGCAGTGTGGATATCTGCTTCTGGGTCTACATGGCACTCTATAGAATTTTCCTATTTGGGTTTCAGCAGTTCATCATCTAATAGTTGTGGCAGCCCAAACAATAGAAGCTGTAGTCCTACGCTGCCCTGTGCTGCACTGCCCTGCCCTTTGCATTGCCCTGTGCTGACCTGCATTGCCCTGCACTGCCCCCTGCACTGCTCTACACTGCCCCCTATGCTTCCCTGCACTACACTGCCCCCTATGCTGCCCTATACTGCCCTCTGTGCTGCACCACTCCCTGTGTTTCCCTATGCTGCCCTCTGTGCTATGCCACTCCTTATGCTGCCCTATGCTGCCCGTTGCACTGCACTGCCCTCTGCACTGTGCTACCCTGCGCTGCCCTGCACTGCCCTCTGCACTGCCCTACGCTGCCCTGTGCTGCCATGTGCTACCCTGTGCTACCCCATGCTGCCCTGCGCTGCCCAATTCAAGCCTGTGAACAAGCCTATGTGCCACTGCTGCTGCTAAAGAGAAGGCTTTTGGTAGCCTAGGGGTGCATGCACTATGCTTTACTTGTAGGGGTGTGTTAAAATTGAGCTTATATATGTGGCTCATCCCTTCCTAGCTTAGCACTATTTGTACTGTCACACTAATTCCCCTTCCATTCCCCCTCAGATATACATATAGTACATTTCCTTATATTTGAGTACACTTATGCATTTGCCCTATGTTCTATACCCACTTATAATTCCACTTGTTTTCCACATACATTAAGGTTTTTCCAACATCTATCTATGACTAAGTGCAATATGTAGATGAACTTGTTGCATTGCCAGATAAGGATGAATGAGGGCAATCATTTCCTTAACCCTTACATCCTTCTCTTAATATTGTTTCCTAAGCCTCATTCATCTATGCTTTCTAATGACTAGTTAGGTTATGTTATGGATAAAGTTGGCAGTGCTGCAAATGAGTTTTAGGCACTTAAATTATAGGGCCTTTCACCTTTGTTGGCCTTTGACAGCTGGCCTATTTTCTTAATCATATGTATGATATAAGCAAATCATGTGTCTTAAATGCAATTAAACTCCAAATTCCCAGAGTTTGGCCAGTTATGCACACATTATTAATAGTTTTTTTAATGTAACCATAATTTCATTTCTAAGTAATAAAATTTATAAAATTTATTTTATAAACATGTTACCTAAGCTACATATGGTAAAAGTAAGTTGAAAAGGAGAATGTGGAATGGTATGAGGCCCTTTAAGAATGGAAATAGGAATAAGAATACATAGGCTGAGATAAAAGGGCTAAAGGATAAAAATAATAGAGTTTGTATATATATAGGAAATAACATCACAAAAAAGGCCCAATAATCTAAATGTCTAAAAAGGCCTTATATTTCTGACAAGCCATTTAAATTGTTGAAATACATTGTTAAGATTGCTTGTACTTATGATGCACCTCATTTTGATTT
>Ga0137377_10003707_pt1 | contig 11902 bp, 10 predicted proteins | sample SagtaG_22_FD_104815 | JGI IMG/M metagenome (GOLD analysis project Ga0137377, IMG submission 104815) | Vadose zone soil microbial communities from Sagehorn Ranch, Mendocino, California, USA - Sage2_L_40_16 metaG | ecosystem: Environmental > Terrestrial > Soil > Vadose zone | place: USA... | reverse complement strand
CGATGACTGCGGCGAGAAAGTTCCAGCCCTCAAATTTCTTGACTCGGCCTTCGGCTTCGTGGCGGCGCACCTGTTCATCGAGCGCGTACAAAAGTTGTTGGCCGGTTGTCGCGCCGGCGAACGCTGTGCTGTGATACAGCGTGCCGCCGAACCGCCGGTAATCCAGCAATCCTTCGGGCGTGCGGTTGAACATGACGCCCATGCGATCGAGCAGGTCGATGATGCCGGGCGCAGCTTCGCACATGCGCTTAACGAGCGGCTGGTTGGCCAGAAAATCGCCGCCATAAATCGTGTCGTCGAAGTGCTTGTCGGTGGTGTCGCCTTCGCCCTTCTGATTTTTCGCCGCGTTGATGCCGCCCTGCGCGCAGACCGAATGCGAGCGTTTGACCGGCACGATGGAAAAAAGGTCGACCGGGATTCCGGATTCGGCAGCGCGAATCGTGGCCATGAGTCCGGCCAGACCTCCACCCACGATAATGATCTTCGGCTGTCTCATTTGGGTATGTAATAGGAAGCGAAGGGGTGCCAATTCAGGCGGAAGCTGAGCACGATAAGAAGTCCCACGACGCCAAACCCAACTCCAATCACAATTCCAAGCCGGCCCGCGGCCTGCTGCGCTTTGGCGGTGGCGGCCAAACCCCACTTGCAGAGAAAGTTCCAGATGCCCACGCCGAGATGAAATGAGGAGGCGAGAATCCCGACCACGAAGAACGCCAGGTACCAGGGATTCTGCAAATCGCCGGCTACGGTCGCATAGGTTGACCGGCCGTGGGTCAGCCAGCGTTCGGTGTACAAATGCCAGCCGATGTATGCAAACGCGATCAGGCCGGTATAGCGCTGCGCCACATACAGCCAATTCCCCACCCACCGATAGGAGGAAACGTTGGACTTCCCGCGCGCCCAGATGTACACGCCATAGACCGCGTGGTACAGCATCGGCAGGAAGATGACGGCCCATTCGACAATGGGCCGGAACGGAATGGTTTGCAGATCTCGCGAAACTTCGTCGTATTTCGCGGCGTTTACGAGAGCGGCGCTGTTCGACCAGAAGTGTTCCGCCAAAAAGGCTCCAACGGGAAGTACGCCGGTAAAGGAATGAAGCTTTCTGAGAAGGTAACTCGAATCAGACTGGCTTGCGGTGGCAGACATGCCCTCTCCGCCGCGGTGTTCCTTGCCAGTTCACACTCAACGAACCGGAAGAGAGAGAAGAATCGCGGCTAACTTCAGTATAGGCAGATGCATCGGTCGATGCAAGGAAGCCCGGTCCGATGGGTCCGATGAAAGGGATTTTCGCGGACAACGGCGCCCCGGAATTTCGCGAGAGCCGGCCTGCAAATCAGCGATTACCTTCGAAGGCATGAAAATCAGGGAGACGCACCGGAGTTCATCCAGAAGATCCCGAGCGCGCCGACTCTTTTTCGACGTTAAGGTGATCGGGTGATCCAAGTCAGCCGCAAGGGCGAAACGTCGGAAAGCGCGGGCCCGGATTTCACGCCGGAACATCTTGCCAACCTGGCGGAGCTCCTGCAAGCCACTGCGGGAAGCTCGGGAAGCTCGGGAAGCTCGTGAAGTGCTCCGCGAGAGAGTAGCGCCACGGAAGTCACGCCGTAACCGGCGTTCGCAAGCCCGCAAGCCGCACGAAAGCGGGCATTGAAATGGATTGACACTCGAAAACCTTCTTGTTACTTTTGCCTTGCCCTAAAATTTTTTCTTGCCCTCAATCCTGTCAGGGAGGCCCGAAAAACCGGCACCATGGCGTTCGTCGCGAAGAAGATCTTTCTCACGAAAGGTGTCGGGAAACATAGAGAAAGGCTCTCCAGCTTCGAGCTGGCGCTGCGCAACGCGGGGATTGCTGCGTGTAATATCGTCCGCGTCTCCTCCATCTTCCCACCAAATTGCAAACTCATTTCCCGAAGCGAAGGTTTGAAGCACCTCAAGCCCGGCCAGGTGGCGTTTACGGTGATCAGCGAGAATTCCACCAGGGAACCTCATCGCCTCATCGCCGCAAGCATCGGACTGGCGCTGCCGAGCGACAAAAGCATGTACGGGTATCTCTCGGAGCATCACTCCTTCGGTGAGACGGAAGAAGTTGCCGGCGAATATGCGGAAGAGCTCGCTGCCGAAATGCTCGCAACCACGCTGAACGTGGAATTCGATCCCGATTTGTCGTTCGATGAAAAAAAAGAGGTTTACCGCATCTCCAATAAAATCGTTCGCACCATGAACATCACGCAGTCGGCCGTGGGCGACAAGCGCGGCCTTTGGACCACGGTGCTGGGCGCAGCCATCCTCATCGGCGAAGACGACTGAAGCTCACTTTGATACAAGCAGACGCCGAATGCGAGATCACCCGCAGGGTGAATCAGGCGTCCAGATCGTAAGCTGTTTTCAGCCACTGCTTCACTTCCGCGTCGATCTGCGCCGTCGAGGTGAGTTCCATGCGATGGGTGATGCGGTCTTTCTTGGCGAGGCCGCCGGTCTCGATCAGACGTTTGGGCAATTTCCCTTTGTAATGTGTCAACGCAAAGCCGAAGTCGACTCGCGAATTCGTCGTCGGCTTGATCTGTGCAAACACGTGTTGCCGATAAAGCGGCACGATCGTCTTGCAGGGGCAAACTTTCACATCATCGCCGAGCGATCTGCCCAGCTTCAGCAGCTCTTCAAAGATGGGGCGAAGCTTCTCTCTCTGCCCGGCATACTGCTCGTCGACGTACCGCGCCGCGCTCTTCAGATAAGCCTCCGGGGAATCGTCTTCACCCTTGCCATCGGCACGCTCGGCGATCCACCATGCGCTGTTGGTGCCGAGTTTGTGCTTGGCCTTTAACCACTCGCGGCGCGACTTCTCGTCTTTCGGCCCTTCTTTCTTCACCACGGCAATCCATTCCTCGAGGGTGCGCCCGGTCTTGCTTTTCAGCTCGCCTACCCACTTCTGTACCATGGCAACGCCGGGGTGAACGTCATAAAGCGCCTGCGATCTCGCGGTAGCCATGACTTTAGTTCCGGGCTGCACTGTCGCTTTTCACGAATGCGGCTGCGATGAGTCCCGCCAACGTGTAGCCGATGATTTGCGTGATCATATACCCTGCAGTGTAACTCGAGGGAAATTCGTACCAATTCCAGTACTCCTCATTGGCTGTCAGAGTTGCAAGGATGCCAGCGACCACGACGAATCCCACGCGCGCCCCATATCCCCTTCCTGGCGCCGCCCAGGCAAGTAACCAGGCAGCAAGCAAGCCTTCGACAAGAGTCAGGAGGCCTTGTCGGGCCAACGCCGCGCCAAAAGGAAACGCTCCCGAAGCAGGATGGTAGACCAGGATTCCGTGGGGAGACTGCTCATACTTCTTCGTATAGGCGGGCATTGCCTCTTTGCGCTGCTGGGGAGTCGGATCTGGCCCGAGCCCGAAACTGGGAAACACATAAAGCCCGCCCTGCGGTATCGCTGACTGCATGGCGCCCAGCACCGTGGCTTCGTTGGGAATTTCTCCGACTCCCATTTCGCCGAGCGGCAGAAACTCGTGCGCCACAAACAACCAGACAAACATCGCCAGTCCACCGAGGATCCCCGCAATCACGACTTGCTTGGCCATGGCTCCTCCTCCCTCCGCGGGGTTCAAATGTGCGTCAGGTCCTGAGTCCCTCCCTGTCCTTTCTTTACCCTTGAGGCGAAATACCCTCCCTTTGCTTATTTGTCGTGTTTGAAGTGGCCCAGGCGCTCCAACACCGCGCCGACAATCAGTGGCAGCGCTACGGTAGCGTCGTCGAAGACTTCCGCGAACTGGCCGCCTTCCTCCCTCGGAACGAATTTACCCCACGACACGGCTTCCGTGTACGTGCTTCCGCTCAACCCGCCCCAGCTCACCGGCTCCGGGCAGATGCGCACGCCGTAGTTGTAGCGTTTCAGCGGAAGGTTCTTGTAGCCGCGCCGCGCGAGCAACTCCGCGTAAACGCCGAATTGCTGTGACCAATTGCGCGGAACGCCGCCGCCTACGGTGAAAATCCCCATGCGCTTGGTCTCCAGCATGATGCCGGCAAACTTTTCGAAGTCTTCGAAGGGGTCGAAACGCAAGACCGGCCGGTTATCCCTGTTCCGGGCAATTTTGTGGAGAGCAAAGTCGATGCCCAGCTCGGAATCACTAAATGCGGGAACAAACACCGGGACATTGTGCTCGAATGCCGACTTGAGAATCCCACGCCGGTCCGCAACGTGTTGGTGCAGATATTCGCCGATGCGCCGGTGAATCTTCCAACTACAGACCACTTCTTCCGCATCCCACTCGTTGAGCAGGCGCTGCATCACTTCTTCAACGTGATCCAGATTGAGTTCGGGCTCAAGCGAATCATAGACGCGATTGTACCCGGCCTCAAACAACGCCTTGTCATCCATCCTGGGGTCGTAGCGGAAGTGCGAGCGGCCGGTCGCTTCCACGAGGCCGTGGGCCATCAACGCGCCCGTCGAGACGATGGCGTTCACAACACCGGATTCCATCAGGTCGCAGAAAATCAGCCCCATTTTGCCGACTGTCAGCGCCCCGGAGAGTGTCATCACCACAAAGCAGTCTTTGTCTCGCGCCATGGCTTCGAGCACGTCCGCGGCATCGCCTATCTGCCGGCCGGTGAAAGCGGTGTTACCCATGGCGCGAACGAGATCGTCGATCGTTCGGCAGCGTGATAAGTCCAGCGGGAAAATCGGCCGGAGCTTATCTTTCACCGGGTCATGCAACACCCGCCCGGTCACAGTCTTGTTTTGCTGCCTCCCCATCGTGTCTCCTCAAGCTTAAAAGGTTAATTGCCTGGAGCGAAAGAACTGCAATCCTGCCGGCGGTTCGTGATGCTACTTGAACGTTCGCAAGATTTTAAGTACAAACGACACACAAAAGAAAGAGAAATCGCGCATGCCAAGCCGCTTCTTGGCTCATGCTAAACTAAATTTCATGGGCGACAAATTCTCCATCGGGCTCGTGCAGATGAAATGCACGAAAAATGCCGAGGAAAACCTCGAGCGCGCCATCGACAAAATCCGTGAGGCGGCACGCCGGGGCGCGCAAATCATTTGCTTGCATGAACTGTTCCGGGGCGAATACTTCTGCCGGATAGAGGACGCCGACCTTTTTAATCTCGCGGAACCGATTCCGGGACCCACCACGGAAAAACTCGGGCTGGTGGCCAAAGAAGAGAATGTCGCGCTGGTGGTTTCGATTTTCGAGCGCCGCGCGCCCGGAGTCTATCACAACAGTTGCGCGGTGCTGGATGCTGACGGAAGTTTCCTCGGGAAATACCGCAAGATGCACATTCCCGACGATCCGCTTTACTACGAGAAATTTTATTTCACCCCCGGAGATCTAGGCTTTCCGAATTTTGACACCAAGTACGCGCGCATCGGCGTGCAAATCTGCTGGGACCAATGGTATCCCGAAGGCTCGCGCCTCACTGCTCTCCGCGGCGCTCAAGTGATTTTTTATCCCACGAGCATCGGCTGGCATCCTCACGAGAAAGCGCAATTCGGCGCGGCGCAACTGGACGCCTGGAAAACGATTCAACGTGGTCACGCCATCGCCAACGGAGTGTACGCCGCCGTTGTCAATCGCGTCGGCTTCGAAGGGCATCCAGAGAATGGCGACCCCGGATTGGAATTCTGGGGAAATTCGTTTGTCGCCGATCCTTTTGGCCAAATGATTTCGGAAGCTTCCCATTGCAAAGAGGAGATTCTGGTCGTCGAATGCGACCCGGCAAAGAGCGAAGAAACCCGGCGCAATTGGCCGTTTCTGCGTGACCGCCGGATTGATGCGTATCAGCCCATCTTGAACCGCTGGCTCGGCGAAAAATAACGTGCTGTTCCCCCGCCACACGCCGCTCGTTTACCCCGGGCTTCGAGGAGCCACCCGCCATCTCATTTTCCTGTGGTGCGATGTCCTGTGAGCTCACCCACCCCTGATGCTCTGGGTTTTCGCATGCCGGCCGAATGGGAACCTCATGAGGCTACGTGGCTCGGCTGGCCGCACGAACTGACTGATTGGCCAGGAAAATTCGCGCCGATTCCCTGGGCCTTCGCGGAAATTGTGCGTCATCTGTCGCGCGTGGAGCGCATCTTCTTGCTGGTTGAGAATCGCCAGGCGCAAGCGCGGGTGCGTTCCATCCTGAAGAAGTCGGGCGCCAACCTTGACGCGGTGGATTTCTGCGTCGCGCCCACTGATCGCGGCTGGATGCGGGACTCCGGCCCGATCTGCGTTCGAAACAGTTCGGGGGAAGTAGCATTCAACCATTTCCTGTTCAACGGCTGGGCCAAATACTCGAACCACAAGAAAGATGCGGCGGTCGTCACCAAAGCAAACAAGAAACTGAAACGCCGGCTCTGGCGACCACAACACCAGGGCCGCCGCGTCGTTCTGGAAGGCGGCAGCATTGACGTGAACGGCTGTGGCACGCTGCTCACCACCGAAGAATGCCTTTTGAGCAAAGTTCAGGACAGAAATCCCGGTTTCACCAAGGAAGACTACGCCGAAGTCTTTCGTCAATACCTTGGTGTGAAAAACGTCCTTTGGCTCAAGAGTGGCATCGCCGGCGATGACACACACGGACACGTGGACGATCTGGCGCGTTTCGTGAATCCTTCTACCGTCGTAACCATCGTCGAAACCGACTCGAAGGACGCCAACTACCTACCGCTTCGGGAAAACCTCGAACTGCTGAAGACCATGAAGGATCAGGACGGCAAGCCTTTGCGGGTGGAAACGCTGCCGATGCCCTCCCCCGTCTATTTCGACGGGCAGCGTCTTCCCGCAAGCTATGCAAATTTTTATATCGCCAATGAACTTGTGCTGGTGCCAACCTTTAATGATGCGAACGACCGCGTGGCCCTCAACACTCTGGCGCGACTGTTTCGGGATCGCGAGGTTGTTGGCATTCCGTGCCGTGATTTAGTGCTTGGCCTCGGGACGATCCACTGCATGACCCAGCAGAATCCCGCAGTTTGAGAACTACGGGTGTTCCGCCACTCTAGACCCAAGAGCTTCCCCAGGCTTGCGCTTTCGAGGTATTTGGTTTGGCGTTCTGGTAGACTTGCCTGCTCATAACCATTTGGAAATACACGCGGAGAAATCGAATGTTCCTTTCCTGCCTTTATGGGTTTTTGCTGAGAAGCCGAGCCAGAGAGTGGGACATCCGCGCCGTGCTTCCGCACGGGTTTTTCTATTGGGTTCTCATCGGTCTCGTCGCCGGCTGGCTCGCTGGAAAAATCGCGCGGGGCCGGGGCTTTGGCTGTATCGCCGATGTTGTTCTCGGATTAGTCGGCTCCTTCATCGGCGGGTGGGTTTTTGTGAAGCTCGGAATTTTCGGCGGTGGTTTCTGGTATTCGCTCGCGGCCGCGACGCTTGGCGCGGTGATTCTCGTCTCCCTCGCCCATCTCTTTACTAACGGCCACGAACACTAGTTCTTCCAGTCCGCTGCGATGATCACCGCCGCGTCCGCGCTTGCTGGCGCACCCGTCGCGTCCACCACGGTTGCGTGAAGAGTGGCGACGGAATTCTGCTTCTGCACATTTCTGTGCGAGCAGGTTAAACTTGGGAATACGAGTACGAGCAGGAGGCCGAAGCGTTTTCTGATGGGGAGCTCCGAGCGATCAACCCGATGCGTAGCCGCAATTTACAATACAGATTCAAACCTGGGAGGAGTTTTCACTTCCGATGTTGCTGCTGAAACTTTGCCACGCCACCTTAGCACAGGTCGCGCCCAACTGGTCGGCAAGCGACGACTGGCTGCCCTGTCCCGGCCGGTGTCGTGTGATACGATGCTCGTTTAGGATGCGGAGTCGATTTTCCCTTGAGCAAGCCCCCAGGTAAAACCGCCAGTAAATCAGCACCGTCTCTCACCGCCATTCCTCTCGGTGGGCTGGGCGAGTTCGGCATGAACATGCTGGTGTTGCGGCTTGGCGACGACATCATCGTCATCGACGCCGGCATGATGTTCCCGGAATCCGAGCTTCTTGGAGTTGACCTTGTCATTCCGGACACTTCGTATCTGAAGCAGAACCGCGCGAAAGTTCGCGGAATCGTTCTCACCCACGGTCATGAGGACCATATCGGCGCGCTTCCGTACATCCTTCGCGACTTGAACGTCCCGGTTTACGGGACGCGCTTCACCCTGGCGCTGGTGAAAAAGCGGCTGGAAGAAGCAGGACTGCTGGATTCCACCACGCTGCGCGAAGTCATGCCAGGCCGCACGATCGAAATCGGCCCGTATGAGATTGAATTTGTTTCCGTGACGCACAGCACTTTGGATTGCGTGGCGCTGGCGATTCGGACGCCACACGGTGTCATCGTCCACACCGGCGACTTCAAGATCGATCAAACGCCGGTAGACAACGCGTCTTTCGATTTGCATACCCTTGCAAAGTATGGGCGGGAAGGCGTCCTGGCGCTCTTCAGTGATTCCACGAATGTCGAGCGCCCGGGTTTCACGCCTTCCGAGCGCGCGGTTGTGCCGCGCATCGAAGACTTGTGCCGCTCGGCGCCCCGAAGAGTGATCCTGTCGTGTTTCGCTTCCTCGATTCACCGCATTCAACAGGTCATTGATATCGCCGCGCGGGTGAATCGCAAAGTGGCTTTCGTCGGGCGCAGCATGATCGACAACGTTGAGATTGCGCACTCGCTTGGCCTGCTGCAGATCCCCGACGGCATGGTCGTGCGTCCGCAGGACATTCGCGGGTTCGATCCGAAGCGCCTGGTCATCCTGGCCAGCGGCAGTCAGGCCGAGCCGATGTCGTCGCTTTCGCGCATCGCCGTGGACAACCACCGCCACGTTTCCGTGGAAGAGAATGACACGGTCATTCTTTCCGCGCGTATCATTCCGGGCAACGAAAAACCCATCTTTCGCATGCTCGATCACATGTTCCGCCGCCGGGCGCTGGTCTATTACGACAACGCCGGGGGCATGATTCACGTTTCCGGGCACGCCAGCCAGGAAGAACAAAAACTGATTCTGCAACTGGTAAAGCCGAAGTATTTTGTCCCTGTCCACGGCGAATACCGCCACCTTTTCCGCCACGCCGCGCTGGCGCATCAGCTCGGGGCTGTTTCCGCGGAAATTCTCCTGCTGGAGAACGGTCAGGCGGTTGAATTCACGGAAGAAAGGGCGCGCCGGCGGGATCCTGTCGCGGCCGGCCGCGTGCTGGTGGATTCCGGTTCGCTGGAAGAAATCGAAGAGGTGGTGATCCGCGACAGAAAACACCTTTCCGAAGACGGTATCGTGGTCCCCATCATCGCAATTGATAAGCACACGGGGAAGCTCGAATCGCAACCGGAAATCGTGACCCGCGGGCTGATGAGCGAAAATGGCCAGGAACTACTGGTCGGCGCACGCGAGGTCCTGATGAAAACCGTGGCCGAATCGAGCTCGGAGGAAAATTCCGATTGGGGTGTGATCAAGGAAAAAATTCGCGTCGACCTGAAAAGGTACATCAACAAACAGACTTCCAAGCGGCCGCTGATTCTGCCGGTCATTCTCGAGGTCTAGCCGCCGGTCCATTGTGCTCACCGACCTTTCTTCTGGACGGAAGACAATCTGCGACCTCTCTCGGTTTGCCCAGTTGCACCGACCGATGGGACACGCACGACAATCTCACTTTCGACTCACCGCGAAGTCATTTGCAATCTAACTTCGACCTGGGCTCGCATAGGTCGCTGCTATTGAAATGCGTATTCCTTAAAGCAGATAATGCTGGTAAGTTTTGGCCGAACTATCTCGCTCGGTGGCGCAAGAACCTCGCAATACCGAAAAATGCTCTCCGGAATCTGAGACGGGAGGAGTCCTGTGAGCGAGATCAATCAGGAGAACAAAAAACCGAGCGCGACTGGAAGTGGAAACGGCAAGAGGCGCATGCCGGAACCTTCGCGAGAATTGTGCCTGTGCGGGCACCGGGCCACGGTCCACGCCGCTTACCGCTACGCTTGCCAAGCCCCGGGCGACCGGAAAGGGTTTTGCGAGTGCATGAGGTTTATTGCGCGGAACTCGCCGGTGGGGAAGAGATTACGAGCTTTGGAACGGTCAAAGGTGGTGCCCACCGTTAAACCTGAGCAAGAAGAAGCTTGAGCTCTTTCCACGCCTGCCCTGATGGCGTATCGGCGCAAGCGTGAGAAAATTACTGGAAAAGTCGGCCATGGGGGCGCGCGTCGAGGCGCCGCCAAGTCCCGAGGTGTTCAGTCCAAGTGCCTCGGCGATGGTGCGCAGGATGTTGGCGGCATCGTAGGTGTTGTTGAAGTTGGCCGGGTCACCGGCGGTGGATTGGTACGCATCTTGCTACGCGCGCTGACGAGCACGGTTTCGACTTGACCGCCGCAGCCTTGCCCAACCGTCGTGGTGGAGCAGTTGGGGCTGCCCGAGCTGTTGTTTTCATCCCAAGTGATGATCAGCAGGCCATCGCCTCCCGGTTGAAAGTAGCTGCTGGCCAGAAGCGGCCCGATCTCGGTCTTTAGCCAGCTGTCGAACGTGCCGATCCCGCAGTCGTGCGCGTCATCGCAGCCATTCGGGGACAACCAGGAAAGATTCGGCAGAGCGTGATTGGCCAAGTCCGTCGCGAATTGGCTGAAACAAACAAGATTGGCTTTGTTGATGTTTGTAAAGTATTTGAACGGGTCGTGGCGTACGTAGTAGGTCCCGCTCTTCAAGGCCCCAAAGCCGTTCCCCGTCTCGACGTAGTCTTTCCAGGTCTTGCCCGCCTTCTCCACCTCCATGGCAATGTTGCCGGAGGAGAGGGGCAAACTGGAAGGCGTCTGGCTGTCGTTATTGGTAAAGATTTGTCCCGCCGTCATGATCTCGTAGTTGCCGATCGAAGGATGGGTATCGGCCCAATATTTGGTGGACAGCCCGTACTGATTGGCCAAGGAGGTCAAATACGGCATGTTGCTGCTGTTATCAGTACTGCTATAGGCGCTGTTTTCTCCGATGACGATAAACACATGCCCAAACTGCGGCATTGTGCCGCCACCGGTTCCGCTGTTGACGGTGATGGTGAAGCCCGCCGAGGCCTTGTTACCTCGACTGTCCGCCACTTGAATCGCGAAGCTCGAAGTGCCGGCAGTAGTGGGCGTTCCAGAGATGGTCCCCGAGACAGCCAGATTGAGGCCGGCGGGAAGCGTGCCGCTTGCGACGGACCAGCTGTAAGGCGTCGTGCCGCCGGTAGCCTGCAAAGTTGCGGAATAAGCCGTTTGCACCGTGCCATTAGGTAGACTCGTGGCGGTGATGGTGACGCCACTCGCGGAAGTCAGGGTCAGCGTCGCCGCAGTGCTGGTGACGCGGCCTGCGGAGTTGCTGACAACGACATCAAATTGTGCACCGTTGTCCGCCGAAGTCGTTGGCGGCGGCGTATACGCCGCGGAAGTTGCGCCGCTAATCGCCGCTCCGTTCTTGTTCCACTGATAGCTCAAGGGAGCAGCTCCGGTAGCGGTGACGCTAAAGGACGCCGTCTGACCCATGGTGACCGTTTGGCTCGCAGGCACAACCACGATTCGGGGAGCGGTTGGAAGATTTGAAGCAGTGCTACCTGCGCATCCTGTGGTGAAAAGCCCCACCATGCTGAGGGCGAGCAACACAACCAGAGTCGGAAGGCGCATAACCATCCCTCGATATGTTTTTCTGGCCGGGAACGCGCGGGGGGTGCGGGGGGTGGCGCGAAGCTCTTGCGTGCCACTTCTTGCGAATTACGCAGCGTTATAGGGTCCACGAAATGCCATAAACCTGTCAATCAAGCGAATACCTCAAGCGCGCAGAAGGATTGCGTGAATTTCCCTAGGTAAAAATGCCTGAAAGCAGACCCAGCGTCAGACCCACCTTTCCTGTCTTGCCTGCTTTCCGCGGGCGGTATAGGCTTTTCGCCTTTGGGATTGAAATCGAGAAACCCGGATTGAGGAAT
>Ga0137377_10003703_pt1 | contig 11906 bp, 10 predicted proteins | sample SagtaG_22_FD_104815 | JGI IMG/M metagenome (GOLD analysis project Ga0137377, IMG submission 104815) | Vadose zone soil microbial communities from Sagehorn Ranch, Mendocino, California, USA - Sage2_L_40_16 metaG | ecosystem: Environmental > Terrestrial > Soil > Vadose zone | place: USA... | reverse complement strand
GCCCCCGGGCACAGTCCCGTCCCCGGGGACCGTGAATGTGCCATCGCGGGTTCTGTATGACCCGCGATGGCACATTCAGGGTCTCCGCCGGGCAGTCACTGCAAGATCAAATCCGCGTGTTGATGATCTGCGGGTCCTGGCCCGAGGGGGCGACCCCCTGGAACCTTGGACGGGTAGCGGTCGATTGGTTTCTCGCACTCGGCGAGTGTGCCGGTGTTTTATCCGGCTCTGGCTGTGGCGGCGAGCGCCAGTTCGGCGAGCGCTTGGCTGGCTTCGGCGGTGATGGGCGCGTCGGTGATCGCTGTGAGCGCCTCGGACAGGTAGCGGTCGATCAGTTTCTCGCACTCGGCGAGCGCGCCAGTGCCGGTGATGATCTCCCGGGCGTCGGCCACGCCCTCCTGGTCGAGGCCAGGATCTCCGAGCCTGCGGCCGAGCGCAGCCGCCTGAGCCGTGCTGGCCTTGGCGAATGCGATGGCAACGAGTACGGTCCGCTTGCCCTCACGCAGGTCGTCACCGGCGGGCTTGCCGGTCTGCGCGGGGTCGCCGAACACGCCGAGCACGTCGTCGCGAAGCTGGAACGCGATGCCGACGGGCAGGCCGTACCGGCTGTAGGCGCTCACCACGCCGCCAGGAGCGCCAGCGAGCGCCACACCGAGATGCAGCGGCCGCTCGACGGTGTACTTAGCGGACTTGTAATTCGCGACGCGCAAGGCGGACTGCACCGTGCCTGCCCCGCTGACCTGCTCGAGCAGGTCCAGGTACTGCCCAGCCATCACCTCGGTCCGCATCGTGGCCAGCACCTGGTGCCCCCGCTGCGCCGCACCGGCCGGAAAGCCGCTCTCGTGAAACATTTCGTCGGTCCAGGACAGCAGCAGATCGCCCATCAGGATGGCCGCGCCGACGCCGAATGAATCCGCCGACCCGTGCCAGCCCGCCTCGGCATGTATGGCCGCGAAGCGCCGGTGCAGTGCGGGCTGGCCGCGCCTGGTGTCGCTGCCGTCCATCACGTCGTCGTGCACCAGTGCGCTCGCGTGCAGGAGTTCGAGCGCGGCCGCAGCCGCGATGATCTCCGGGCAGTCGCTGCCACCGGCGCCACGCCAGCCCCAGTAGCAAAAGGCCGGCCGAAGCCGCTTGCCCCCGGCCAGCAGCGCCTCGATCGCCGCGAGACCGGGCATGAGCTCGCCGCCGGCCGCGAGCAGCACCGGCCGCTGCCGCCGGAGGAAGCGTTCGAGCGCCTGTTCCACCTGAGCGCTGATCCGCGCAAGCCCGGCCCCACCGTTGCCGGTTCCGCCTCCGCGCGGGGTTCCGCCCTCGCGCGGGGTTCCGCTCTCGGCCGCGCCGCCGCTCCCGGCCGGGGTCGAGACCGAGGCTGTGGTGCTGTTCTGGGTGCTGCTCCGGGAGGGCAAACCGGCCGCCGTGACCGTACGTGGCTGGCGGGGCGTGTCGTCCGCGGGCGGGAGTGCCATGGTCGCGAGGCTAGTGGCATGCGCTCGATTCGGCGAAGCGGCCGCACTCCGGCGTTAGCGCCGCGGCCAGGTACCGGGCTAGCCTTGCCCCCATGTTGCTCGCACAGAATCGACGGGCCGTCACGATACGTGAGCTACTCAAGGCGGGTCGAGAGTCTTACTCGTTCGAGTTCATGCCACCCAAGACGGAAGAGGCCGAACGGCAGTTGTGGCGTGCCATCAGGCAGCTGGAGGCACTCGCGCCGACGTTCGTTTCTGTGACGTACGGCGCCGGCGGCTCCACGCGAGACCGCACGGTCCGGGTGACCGGCCGGATCGCCGCCGAGACGACGCTGACCCCGGTCGGGCACTTCACCGCGGTGAATCACTCGATCGCCGAACTCCGGCACGTCATCGGCTCGTATGCCGCCGAGGGCGTGCGCAACGTTCTTGCGCTGCGCGGTGACCCGCCCGGCGACCCCAACGCCGAGTGGGTGCAGCACCCGCAGGGCCTGCGGTATGCCGATGAACTCGTCCGGCTGGTCAGGGCGTCGGGCGATTTCTGCGTCGGCGTGGCCGCATTTCCGGAAAAACATCCCCGGTCGCCCGACTACGACTCCGATGCCGCTTATTTCGTGCGCAAGTGCCGTGCTGGCGCAGACTTCGCGATCACTCAGATGTTCTTCTATGTCGAGGATTACCTGCGGTTGCGCGACCGCGTCGCCGCCCTCGGCTGTGAGGTGCCGATCATCGCGGGCATCATGCCGATAACCAATGTCCGGATGATCGAGCGAGCGGTGGAGCTGTCCGGCGCAAAGTTCCCGCCCGATCTAGCCGAACGGCTTCGCGCGGTGGCGCAGGATGCGGCAGCCGTTCGGGAAATTGGGGTGGAGTACGCGGCGAACATGTGTCAGCACCTGCTGGACGAGGCTGCGCCCGGTCTGCATTTCTACACGCTCAACCGGTCGACAGCCACCAGGGAGATCTATCAGTTGCTCGGCCTGCGGGACCGGGCGCTACGGCGCGCCTCATCCTGACGGCAGGGGCAGCGGCGCGCCCATGACCGCGTAACGCTCGGGCCCGCCGGGAAAGCAGAATTTGGTAAGCAGGTCGGTGAATCCGAGCATGCGGTAAAGGTGCCGTGCTGGCGAGGCGGCGTCACGGGTGGACAGCACCGCGGTGCGCTCCGCCCGGCCGGCGGTGAGGGTGCGGAGCATGCTGCGGCCGACGCCGCGTCCCTGGTAGCCGGGGTGCACGTGTACCTCGCCAATCTCGAATGAGTCGGCGAGCCAGGCGCGGGCGAGCGCGGGACCCGCGGCCGCCGTGACGGCGGTGTCGACGAGGTCGTGCCACCACTGGCCGGCCGCGCCGTGGAATCCGTATGCGAAGGCGATGATCGGACCGGCCTCGTCGCCATTGGTGGCCGCGACACCGCGGAAGCGTGGGTAGCCGAGGTGCCGGTCCATGATGGCGCGCCGGCCAGGCAGCTGAAAGGCAGGGGTGTCCATCGCGGCCGCGTACACGGCGAGACACGCGTCAAGCTCACCTGCGAAGGCGGCCGCGTCCAGTTCCAGCCACCCTATTTGTGGGGCCACGCAGCCAGCCTACAGAGACGATCACATAGCTCCGCCCGGCCGCCCCCAGTCCACCTTGTGGGCGGGGTTCCGGGGCCGCTCCCGAGGGCTCCGGCAGTCGCCACCGGGTCGCGGCCGGAGCCAGCGCGAGGCGGGGCATGCGGGTCGCGCCAGGGCCAGCACCCTGGATTTTCGTGCACATGAAGTGCCATTGTCTTGATCGCGACCTCGCGGTCAAGCACCGTGTCGAGAGCGCGCCACACCGCGCCCATTCCGCCACGCCCAATGGGCTCGCCGAGGCGGTAGCGGCCGCCGAGCAACGTTCCCGCCTGCCCGGTCACACGAGTCGGCCTCCTTGACGCCCACACCGGTCCGTTCAGAGGTCATGACATCAGATCCGTTGCCGGCTCACGTCAAGATTGAGCCGACGCGCGGTGTCGGCTTGTGAACATCGCCTACCCTCAGCGCGCACGCTAGCGGCAGGACAAGCTGTTACCACCTCTGCGGAGCGCCCATACGCTCGGCCGAATTGGGATCGCGAAACATTTGCGGTTCCAATTTCATAAGCACCAAGATCGCATGTGGTAAAGATCGGCTAACCCGTCGGGCTGTAGGTTCGGCCGAGAACCCTCGCACTGAACGCGACCAGCCGATTACGGCATGCCGCGTGTCCGCACCCGGCCAGACGGCTGCGGCATTCGGCAGCGGTTTGGGATTCAGATTGCTGGCGGGAGGGTCAGGGCGCGCGGGGCTTGGAGGCGCCCGGGAGGGGGCTATCCAGTGTGAGGTCTTTGCCGGGTGGTGGAAGTGCAAAGTGGCGTTGGGGTCGCCGGTGATGGTCCAGCCGAGCACATGCAAGAAGAAGTGGTGCAGGTTGCACACCAGCGCCATGTCGGCCAGGCGGGTGGTGGCGCCGTTACGCCAGCCGCCGATGTGATGGGCGGTGCACCAGGTGCCGGGGGTGTCGCAGGCGAGCCAGCGGCAGGTGCGGTCGCGTGCTTCCAGTGCGCGGCGCAGCGCGGGTGGTTCGGTGCGGGCGGCACGGCCGACGTCGAGCGGGAGGCCGTCCTCCCACCGGATCGCGGTCAGTTGCGCCCCGCAGCACAGCGCGAGAACTTGGCGGGCGGTGAGCATTGCCCCGTGGCCGGTCCTGGCCGGCGGCGCACCTTCGGCTTGAGCGAGGGTTTCGTCGCGGACCAGGACGCTGACATGCGGGGCGGCACCGTGCCGTATGGGCGCTTTCCCGGCGTCCAGTGCGGCTTTGCACGCGGCGCAGCGATCTCCAACCCGATTGGTGCTCGCGGCGGTACGCCCGTAAGGCCGCCAGGCTGCACTTGCGCAACCGGTCGGCCCGAGTGTCCGAATCTACTCCTACGGCGTCACCTGTCTCGCGAGCGTGCCCGCGGAGGTACGCCTGCGTCACGGTTTGACCGACTTGGCCTGCCGGGCTCTTCGGGCACCCGCCGGTTCCGGCCCCTGGTTCTTTACCTCTACTGGTCCGTGTAGGCGGTTTTGTCAGACCCCCCGGGTACCTTCGAACACATGAGCGGTGCCAGCTGGACAACCCATCGAACTCGTGTTCGAATGGGAACCAGCGGAGCCGTGCTGTCGCCTCAAGACCCCCGAGGCGGCGGCACGCGGCCAGGCGCGGCGAGGGGAAGTGCCTCGCCTGGCCACCGCCTCGCATGAGTGCCAGGGAGGTAGCAGCGATGAGTGCAATTACGACAGCGGCCCGCGCGGAGCGGCCCCGGGTAGCGCCGTCGATCATGACGCTGCTCGAATCAGCGCGCCAAGGTCTCGTCGCCGCGGCTGCGGAGCCCGCGCCGGCTCATAGGTATGTGGCCGCTCATCTCGCGGCCTTGCGCGCGGCGGCCGCAGTGGTGTCAGCACGAGCCGAGCCCGGCGCTCGCCCGCGGCGGCGCGGCCCCCACAGTGTCTGGGAGCTTCTCCCGCGGGTGGCACCCGCGCTCGCCGAATGGGCCGCGTTCTTCGCCGCCGGCGCGGCCAAACGTGCCGCGGTGGAGGCTGGCCTGCCGCGGTCGGTCAGCGCACGGGAGGCGGATGACCTGCTTCGCGATTCCGAGACCTTCCTTGGTTTGGTGGAGGAGGCTCTTGGGGTGCTCGCGGCCTGACACTCGAATCCACCGAAGTTCCGGGCACAGTGCCTTGGAAGCCGGGACGACCCCCTGCTCGGCGGCGCACGGTTCGGGCAGTGCGCCGATGGGCTGCAGAAGAAACAGGCGTACTAGAGATAACAAAGAAACCAAACGTAACAGAGGTACCAGACAACGCGAGCGGCGCTGCGCATGGCCGGCCATGCGCAGCGCTCCATGGCAACTTGGCCGTTCGGGCCCAAGCGCGGGCCCAGTGCGGGCTCTGCGGCCCGACAGGCTGTGCCACGGCGTGGCCTCTGGCGGCAAGCTTGCGCGGAGCGGTGCCGGGTGGCGTCCGAGCGGTAGCGCCGCGCGTAGCGGGTACCTGGGTGTGCTAGCGCGCGGTCGTGGTGGGCTCAGTGTGCATTGGTGCCGGGCCCATCAGGCTTGATGTGGCGGTTGGTCCGGCGTGTGGTGGTGGGTTTCGCTGGTCGTGGTGGGCTCAGTGTGCATTGGTGCCGGGCCTCATCAGGCTTGATGTGGCGGTTGGTCCGGCGTGCGCCTTACGGGCCTCGTCAGGGTTGGCGTGTTGTGCCCGGCGTGCGCCGGTACAGGCAGACCAGTGTCGGCGGGTGCGGGGTCAGCTGCGCGTGACGGTATGCCTGGCGCTGGGCAGGCTGGCGCGGCCGACCGAGATTTCAGCAATGCCGCGGCCTCGCAGCGGGCTGTTCGGCCGAGACCTCAGAAAGCTTCGACTGCGCGGCGCGCCTCGGCGTCGAGCACGCCCCAGCTAATCAGCTCTTCGGTGAGGTCGGTCGGGGATTTGTCGTAGATAACCGCGAGGGAGCGGAGGTCCTCCTGGCGGATGGACAAGACCTTGCCGTTGTAGTCGCCTCGCTGGCTCTGGATGGTGGCCACGTAGCGCGCGAGAGGGCCAGCCTTGTCCTTCGGCAGTTCGATCATGCGCTCGAGATCGATTACGAGTTTAGGCGTGGGTGCGAGCGGCGTAGGCGCAGCGTCGCCCGGCAGCAGCTCAGATACCGGAACTCCGTAGAACTCGGCGAGTTCGGCCAGCTTCTGGACGGTTACCGAGCGGTCGCCGCGTTCGTACGAGCCCACGACCACAGCCTTCCAGCGACCGCGGGACTTCTCCTCGACCCCATGCAGGGACAAGCCTTGCTGGGTGCGGATGGCGCGCAAGCGCGCGCCCAGTGCCTTTGCGTACTCAGATGGCATGTTCTCGGCCCCCCGGCCACTCGTCACTTACGGTAATGGTTACGGACAGTGACAGTAAGCCGCGAGCGGGCCCAGGTCAAGCCGAACGGCAAAAACTGGGTGAAGCTTCGCTCTTCGTCCATGCGGCACCGCAGTCGCCCTGAGTGGTCCGCCGGGGCGAGAAAGCGTTGCCCCACAAGGGTTCCCGGTGCTTTCACCCGCCAGCCGTGCCGCCGGACGTACCGCCCGATACCTGCTTCAGGCGACGAAAGTGTCACGGAAGTCGCATTTGCTGTTGTCCCCGCCCAGATCGTGGCTCGCCGCTCGTTGGTCCAGCGAAGCAGCGATCGGTACTGGTACGGTGACGTGGACAGACGTCCTTTAAGGCCCGTCCGGAGAGGCGGGAAAGGAGGTCCCTAAATCATGTGTCCTGTTCCTCGCGCTTCTGGGGCGGGCGCTGCGGGGGCTGGGGGTCCTGGTGACGGCACCCGTTCCGCAGCCACTGCGGGGGGTGCGGGGCACGTCGGCGGTTTCCGTTCCATGCCTGCGGCGAATCCCTCGGGCCACGAGAGTCTTGCAGGCGATGGGCATCCTGCGCACGGCCCAGATGCCGCGCCAGCTACGCGTTCCGCAGGCGATACGCCTATCGCAGGCGATACGCGTTCCGCAGGCGGGACCGCCGGTAGTGGCGGCTTCGCTGCGACTGGTGGTAGTGGCACTGCGGGCGGTAGCGGCATCGCGGGCGGCGGCCGCATGGGCGGCGGTGCTGTGGCGGGCGGCGGTGCTGCGGGCGGGAGTGCTGCGGGCAAGCCGGTTCTGGAGCGAGCCGACATCGGCCGTGCGCTGACGAGGATCGCGCACGAGATCATCGAGCGGACCAAAGGCGCGGGCGACGTTGTCCTGCTCGGCATCCAGACCCGCGGAGTCCCGCTCGCTCACCGTCTCGCCGAGCGCATCGCGCAGGTCGAGGGACGGCCTGTGCTCTCGGGCTCACTCGACATAACGATGTACCGCGACGACCTTCGGTTGCGCCCGGCTCGGGCGCTCGGGCGCACTCAGGTGCCCGCCGAGGGGATAGATGGCCGGACGGTCGTCCTTGTTGACGACGTGCTCTACTCAGGCAGGACCGTACGCGCCGCGCTCGACGCGCTGAATGACATCGGGCGCCCACGCGCCGTACAGCTCGCGATCCTCGTCGACCGTGGTCACCGCGAGCTGCCGATCCGTGCGGACTACGTCGGCAAGAACCTGCCAACCTCGCAGCACGAAGTGGTCCGGGTGCTCCTCGACGAGCCGGATGGCGAGGAGGTGGTCCTTCTCGGCCCGGGTGCACCAGGCGCCGATGCGCGCGCTGGCTCGCCAGGTGGCCACGTGAGCGGACCCGCAGGCGGCGGGGCCGGGGGCGGCGGGGCCGGAGGCAGCGGGGCCGCGGGCAGCGGAGCTGCGGGTCGTGGGCCGCGGAGTGACGTGGGCAGCGGCGGCACAGGTGGCGGCCGGCACGGTGGCACGGGCGGCGGTGGCGCGGGGGGCGCTCCGGGCGGTGGCACAGGTGGCCACCTGAACGATGGCACAGGTGGCCACGCCAGCGATCGCGCAGGCGGTCGTCCGCGCGATGATCCGCGCGGTGATGGGTCCACCCGGGGCGGCGGGGGGCGGTCATGAACCGTCATCTGATTTCAGCCGGCGATCTGTCCAGGGACGACGCCCTGCTCATCCTCGACACGGCGGAAGAGCTCGCCCGGGTGGCCGACCGGCCGATCAAGAAGCTGCCCACGTTGCGCGGCCGAACGGTCGTCAACCTGTTCTTCGAAGACTCCACCAGAACCCGCATCTCGTTCGAGGCCGCGGCCAAGCGGCTGTCCGCCGATGTGATCAATTTCTCGGCGAAGGGATCGAGCGTCGCCAAGGGGGAGAGCCTCAAGGACACCGCGCTGACCCTTGAGGCCATGGGCGCAGACGGCGTCGTGATCAGGCACAGCGCCTCGGGTGCGCCGCACCGGCTCGCCGGCTGGGTCCGGGGCAGCGTGGTCAACGCCGGAGACGGTACGCACGAGCACCCTACCCAGGCGCTGCTCGACGCTTTCACCATCCGCCGCCGGCTGGGCAGGCTGGACGGGCTGCGTGTCACGATCGTCGGTGACATCTTGCACAGCCGGGTGGCGAGGTCCAATGTGCTTCTGCTGAACACCCTCGCCGCCGAGGTCACCCTCGTCGGGCCCCCAACCCTGCTGCCCGTGGCGCTCGACACCTGGCCCTGCGGCGTCAGCTACGACCTTGACGCGACAGTGCCGAAGACCGACGTGATCATGATGCTGCGGGTGCAGCAGGAGCGGATGAACGACGCCTTCTTCCCCAGCGTGCGCGAGTACAGCCGCCGCTACGGGCTTGACGCGGCCCGGATGGCGCTGCTGCCCGAGCATGCCATCGTGATGCATCCGGGACCCATGAACCGGGGTGTGGAGATCGCGGCCGGCGTCGCCGACGCGCCCAGGTCCACCGTGGTCGAGCAGGTCGCCAACGGGGTCAGCGTCCGGATGGCCGTGCTCTACCTGCTGCTCGGCGGGATGGAGGTGCCGGCATGACAGGAGGTCCGGCCGGCGCGGGCACGACATGGCTGATAACGGGCGCAAGGCTGGCCGGTGGCGAGCAAGAAGACCTCCTCATCTCTGACGGCGTGATCGCCGAGGCCGGCCGCCGCGTGAGCCGCGCCGGCGCCGAGGTGATCGATGCCGGCGGGCTGATCGCGCTTCCCGGGCTCGTCGACCTGCATTCGCATCTGCGTGAGCCGGGCCGCGAGGACGCGGAGACGGTGGCGACGGGCACGGCCGCGGCCGCGCTCGGCGGGTTCACCGCGGTGCACGCGATGGCCAACACCGAGCCCGTCGCCGACACCGCGGGCGTGGTGGAGCAGGTGTGGCGGCTTGGCCGTCAGGCCGGCCACTGCGACGTCTACCCGGTCGGCGCCGTCACCCAGGGGCTGGCCGGTGCCAAGCTCGCCGAGCTTGGTGCGATGGCCGACTCGGCGGCCAGGGTCCGGGTCTTCTCCGACGACGGCCACTGCGTCTGGGACGCCCTGCTGATGCGCCGGGCGCTGGAATACGTGAAGGCGTTCGACGGCGTTATCGCGCAGCACGCGCAGGAACCGGGGCTCACCGCGGGAGCGCAGCTCAACGAGGGCGAGATGTCGGGCAAGCTCGGCCTGGCCGGCTGGCCGGCCGTGGCCGAGGAGGCGGTGATCGCCCGGGACTGCCTGCTCGCCGCGCACGTGGGCTCGCGCCTGCACATCTGCCACGTCTCGACGGCGGGTTCCGTGGAGATCATCCGCTGGGCGAAGAGCAAGGGCTGGCGGGTCACCGCCGAGGTAACCCCGCACCATCTACTGCTTACCGACGAACTCGCCGCAAGCTACGACCCGGTCTACAAGGTCAACCCGCCGCTGCGGACCGCCGCCGACGTCGCCGCACTGCGCGCCGCGCTCGCCGATGGCACCATCGACTGCGTGGCCACCGACCACGCGCCGCATGCGGTCGAGTACAAGGAGACCGAGTGGGCGGTCGCCGCGTTCGGGATGACCGGCTTCGAGACCGCGCTGCGCGTGGTACAGGAAGCCATGGTGGAGACCGGCCTGCTCGACTGGGCGGGTGTCGTGGACCGGATGTCCGCCCGGCCCGCGCGGATCGGGCACCTGGCCGGGCACGGCCAGCCGCTGCGGGCCGGCGCCCCGGCCTGCCTGACGCTCTACGACCCGTCAGTGCGCGCGGAGGTCGACGCGTCGGCGTCCCCGTCGAAGAGCAGGAACACGCCGTTCGCGGGCATGGTGCTGCCCGGCCGGGTGGTCGCCACGTTCCTGCGCGGCACGCCATCCGTGCTCGAGGGGAAGCTGGCATGAGCGGCCGAGCGCATGATCGCGGTGGATCCCGTTTCACCAGGCAATACCCACGGCCAGCTCGCCCGCGCCGCCGCGCCCGCGTACCGGGCGGTTTCCAGTGGCGCACCCCGCCGCGGCCCCCCTGGACCAGGCATGGCCATAACGGCTGCCGCGCGCTGCGCCGCCAGGGCCAGCCGGCACCCGCCTGGACTGCGCGACCGTGGAGCCGCCCGGTGACCAGCACAGGCCGTGACCCCGAACGCGTCGAGGGTGGCGTCCTTGGTTTTGATGCCTGGAGCCGCCCGGTGACCAGCACAGGCCGTCACCCCGGCTCCCGCCGAGCCCCAACAACGAGCACCCTGGCGATGCCCGTGAGAGAGATGGTGCCCTAGTGACCGGCCCGGCAGCGGTGCTCGTGCTGGAGGACGGCGCGGTGTTCCGCGGCACCGCGTTCGGCGCCGTCGATGCCAGCGCACCCGACGGCGCGCTGTCGTTCGGCGAGATGGTCTTCAACACCGGCATGACCGGCTACCAGGAGACGCTGACCGACCCGTCGTATCACCGGCAGATCGTGGCGATGACCTCGCCGCACATCGGCAACACGGGAATCAACGACGAAGATCATGAGTCGCGGCGGATCTGGGTGGCGGGTTACGTGGTCCGCGAGCCCGCCCGGATCGCGTCCAGCTGGCGCGCGGCCCGCAGCCTTGACGACGAACTGCGGGCGCGCGGCGTCCTCGGCATAGCCCTCGTCGGGACCAGGGCGCTCACCAGGCACCTGCGCGACAGGGGCGCGATGCGGGCGGGGATATCCGCGGCGCCCGCCGATGTGCGGCAGCCGGCCGCGCTGCTGGAAAAGGTCCTGGCCAGCCCGTCGATGACCGGCGCCGACCTGGCGCGTGAGGTGTCCACACCGCGGCCCTACGTGGTGCGGCCGCCGGACGGCACCGCGACCAGGTACCGCGTCGCCGCGGTGGACCTCGGCATCAAGGCGATGACGCCGCGCCAGATGGCACGGCGCGGCTGCGAGGTACACGTGCTTCCGGCGACCGTCACGGCCGCCGGCATCATGGACCTGCGGCCGGACGGGGTGTTCTTCAGCAACGGCCCGGGCGATCCCGCCGCGGCCGGCTACGCCGTCGAGGCGATGCGCGGCGTGCTCGACGAGCGGATCCCGCTGTTCGGCATCTGCCTCGGCAGCCAGATTCTCGGCCGTGCGCTTGGGCTCGCCACCTACAAGCTGCTGTTCGGGCACCGCGGGGTGAACCAGCCGGTGGCCGATCTGGCGACCGGCCGGGTGCACGTCACCAGCCACAATCACGGCTTCGCCGTCGCACCGCCCGGATCGCCCGTCGCGCCGCACGGCGCCGGTGACCCCGGCCGCCCGCTGGGCGCCGCAGCGATGGGCAATGCGCCGCGAGCGCAGCCGTTCGGGACCATCTTCGGACGCGCCGAGGTGAGTCACATCTGCCTGAATGACGGCGTCGTGGAGGGGTTGCGGCTGCTCGACCGGCCGGCCTTCAGCGTGCAGTACCACCCGGAGGCCGCGCCCGGACCCCACGACGCCGCCGGGCTTTTCGACCGGTTCACCGAGCTGATGGACCGGGGACGCTGATGCCGCGCCGCGCCGGCCTGCGCTCGGTCCTCGTCATCGGCTCCGGGCCCATCGTGATCGGCCAGGCCTGCGAGTTCGACTACTCGGGCACGCAGG
>Ga0137377_10003695_pt1 | contig 11915 bp, 9 predicted proteins | sample SagtaG_22_FD_104815 | JGI IMG/M metagenome (GOLD analysis project Ga0137377, IMG submission 104815) | Vadose zone soil microbial communities from Sagehorn Ranch, Mendocino, California, USA - Sage2_L_40_16 metaG | ecosystem: Environmental > Terrestrial > Soil > Vadose zone | place: USA... | reverse complement strand
GCCGACCAGGCCGCCGACCTGGGGCGGGCCGCGCTGGCCAGCGCCCGGGCCGCCACCGACCCCGGGGCCACGGCCCAGGCGCTCAACGTGCTCGGCATGCTGGCGGCCCGGTCCGGCGCCACCGCCGCGGCCGAGAGCTATCTGCGGGACAGCCTGGCCGAGGCCCGCCCCCTGGAGCCGGGCGCGGCCGTGGCGGCGCTGAACAACCTGGCCCGGCTGCTGGCCGAGACCGGACGTGGCCGGGAAGCCCTCAGCGCCGCCGCGGAAGCCCTCGAGCTGGGCCGCGAGCTCGGCGACCAGCACCGGGTGGCGGCGCTGCACACCAACCTGGCCGACCTGCTGCACGCCGACGGCCAGCGCGACGCCGCGATGACCCACCTGAAGGAGGCGGCCAGGCGTTTCGCCTCCGTAGACGTGGGCGACGCTCCCCGCCCGGAAATCTGGACCTTGGTCGAGTGGTAACTCCCGCATCATTCACCGAGCCAGCATGAACGGCTTGACCGGCTGAGTCTCCGGGAGCACTGTTCTGAAGTGCGGGCAATCGGCGATTTGGGGACGGAGCAGGGGACGATGGCCTCGGGCAGTCGCATCCATAACGTTTCCGCGGAGACGCCTTGTGCGCTGATTCACAAGCCGCTTCCGCGAAACGCGCCGTCATGCCGCGGACAAGAGTGCTGACCCGAGTCCCATACTCCTGGCTGCCACGTATGCGACGTTTCCGCGGAAACGTATGTCGGCCCGCGGACAGCGCGGCCGTCCGCACATGCCGCGAGCAGGAAACCGGATTCGGCATGGACTATCTAGGACCTGGTTCGCCATTTGGGCGGTCAGGGAACTGTTCCGCGAGGTACGACCCATTGCACCGGCTGGGCGGTGACCTGCGCGATCCGCTCGTAATCACCGTCGTAGTGCAGGACGGTGACACATTCTCGTTCGCCCACCGCCGCGATCAGCAGGTCGGGCAGGCCGACCGACCGCATGCACCCGCCTCGCCACAAGGCAGCCTGGACCTCAAGCGCGCGCCGCCAGTCCTCATCGTGAGTGGCTAGCCACTCATAGCCAGCGTCGCGGTCGGCTCGTACCTGATCGAACTCCGCGCTGCTCCGGGTTGCCCATCCGAGTTCGAACTCGATGACACCGCAGGTGGCTACTACTCCCGACTCGATCAGCGGCGCCAGGACCGCTGCCACTTCCGGATGGTGCAGGCGGGCGAGCGCGCTGGTATCTGTCAGGTAACGTGCTACCGCTGCCATGCGGCCTGCATCACGGCCTCGTCTTCCAGGTCGGGCAGACCGCGGGAGGTGAGCCTGTGCAGGTCACGCCGCCGTGCGGCCAGCGCGGCGACCTCGCGGAGGGCAGCGTTGACCGTGTCCTTCTTGGTCGCGGTGCCCAGCGCCTGCTGAGCAGCCGCGAGATACTCGTCATCAATCTCGATGAGGGTCTTGGTCATTGCCGCCTCCTCCACCATCAATATATCTCGGAAGGCTTCATCTAGATATATTCACGGGGGCCGTCGAGGACTCGCAAGCGGCCGGCAGCGGGACGGGAACTCCGGGCGCCGCATTCTGCCCGCTGCTGCACCACGGCCCCCGGGCCGACGACGTGAGCCTACGGGGAAGGTGCACCGAGGACCGTTCGGAACAATGATTGACGGCCTCCTACAGGCTGATGCTGAGCACCACCGTGATCGTCAGGCCGCCCGGGTTCACGGTGAGCTGCCCGGCCAGCGCGACCAGGCTAGTCGAGGTCACGGTGATCGTCACGCTCGCTCCGGCGGCCAGGGAGCCCGAGGAGGGTGAGACGCTGATGTGGCCCGCCAGCGCCGATCCGGCCGTGATGGAGTAGGGACTGACCGGGCCGCCCTTGGCGGTCAGCGTGAACTTCCCGATCGCGGTGCCCTTCACCGCCACCAGGTCGAGCCGGCCGGTTGAGGACGACAGCGTACCGGGCTTCGGCGACGACGGCGCGGACGAAGACCCCCCCGGCGACGACGCGGGGCTGGTGCTCGTGCTGGCCGGCGACGTCGACACGCCCGGCGACGACAAGGCCACCGGGGTGGTGATGACGCCGCCCGGCGAGGCCGACGGGAACAGCCCCTGCCCGGCGGCGCCGGTCCCGCGGCTACTGCCACTGATGCCGCCGCCGCCGTTGTGACCGGAGGGTCCGCCGTGCGCCGGGCCCGGGCCCCTAGCCGACGCGCTGCGCGTCGCCCCGCCCGCCGGGCCCGCGGACGGCGAGCCAGCGTGCGGGCCGGAGATGACGCCTACCACGATGGCTCCGGCCACCACGACCAGGCTGGCCGCGCCGGCCACCATGGCCTGCGGGTGGTGCAGGATCCGGCGCCACGGTCCGGCCCCGGGCCGGCTGATCGGCTTGGGGAAACCATGAGGACCGAACGGGCCTGCCCGATTCGCCACGGTCAGGCGATGAGCCAGCCCGGCGGGCGAGCGGTCCGCCAGTACCTTCAGCACCTGCTCACGGAACCCCGGCAGCAGCGCGGCCATCGGTACCGCGCCCGCGAACAGGGCCGGCGTCAGCTCCCGCCGCTTGCGCTCCCCGCAGACCTCGCAGTGCTCGATGTGCCGGCTGATCCGCTTGCGGATCAGCACGGTCAGCTGCCCGTCCCAGCCGGCCAGCATCGCGTCCAGGTCGACGCAGGCCGCGCGACCGGTGCGGGCCACGATCAGCGCGCCCAGAGATCGTTCGAGCTGGCTGCGCGCCCGCGACAGCAGCGCGTGGGCGTGGTTGCGGGATACCCCGAGCGCATCGGCGAGTTCGTCGTTGTCGAGCTCGGAGATAAGGCTCAGCTCGATGACGTCCCGTTCGCCCGGGTTCAGCCCGTCGATCGCCTCCCTGACCAGTTGCTGGACCTCGGCCCGTTCGGCCTCCGCACCGATCTCCGCGCTCTGGGTGGGGATGTCCGCGGCCTCCTCGAGCGCGGACAGAGCGCTCCCGGCCCGCAGCCGGCGGAGGCATTCGTTCCGGGCGACCGCATAGAGCCAGGAGCGGAGTCTGGCCGGATCGCGCAGGTCCCTGAGCTTGGCCGTGGCGACGAGGAACGTGTCCTGCACCGCGTCGGCGGCATCGGCAGGCTCGCGCAGCATGGAACGGCAGTACGAGTAGAGCGGCATGGCATACCGGTCGTACGCTTCGGCGAGCCCGGCAGGGTCACCAGCCACGATGGCGGCGACAACCTCAGGGTCCTCCATGCGGCAATACCGTAGTTCGGCTCGTCATTCGATTCAGTCGGAATGCGATATCACCATATGCGGAAATGGACAACAAGTCGGTATCAACGGGGCTACTACCTGGTAGATTCCGGTTTCTGTTACTTTTTATGACCGGTGTGGCGGGTGTTGCGTAGCCGCGTGCCCGAGGCTCGTGACGGCGTAGCGCATGCTCGGCGGGGCGCGTGGCCCGGACCGCCCCGGCCTGTCCGGCCAGCGCGCAGCCTAGCCCGTTCGGCGCCTATCCCACTGACCACTTCAGCCCCGCCCACCACCAACCCCAGCCCTCCGCAACCGGCAGGCTGTGACAGCGTGCCGGTTGTGACCGGCACGCTGTCACATCCTGCCGGTTGTACGGCGCAGCGAGCACCCGCAGCAGCGCAACGTGTGTGATGAACGGGTTCGCTGAGGCCAGCGTGAGCAATCCATGAGCTATAGCGACACCTGGCGAGTGCCGAGAACAGGCCGGGCCGGGCTCTTGCGCCGCGAGCGACTGATGGGACTCAAGGGGTGTGACGAGCGGCGAAAGCGCGGTGGGTGCCGGTGGATCCGATCGGCCGACTCGGTGTGCGCCGCTAGAGGGTGGGGTGTGCGCCGCTATCGGGGAGAGCGGGCGCGACGCAGAGCCTAGCCGCCGCTGGCGTCGGCCCAGTCGGCGATGACGGTGACCAGGCTGGTCACCCGGCGAGCCGCCGAGGCGGCGGAGACGGCCGTGTCACCGAGGGCAGGAGGCAGCCGGGAGACGGGCGGGATGGCTCCAGGGTCAGGCACCCGCCTACGGTAACGACCCCGTGTTAAGGGCCCCGTGTTAAGGGCGAGCGTCAGCTGGCGAGGACCTTGTTCGGGTCGTGCAGGACCACGGTGCCGGCGATGTAGTCGTGCAGGGCCTTGTGCTCCTTGCCGGTGACGAAGAGCACGAACGAGGTGATCTCGGTGATGAGGCTCAGGATGCCGTCGATGAGGCGCCCGGGGATCTCGCGCAGCGCCATGTACCAGAAGCCGGCCACCCGGTTGGTCTCCGGCCGCCAGCACCGCATCCCGAGCACCTGCAGCGCGGGCGTCTGCCCGTTGCCCCAGGCGATGAGCCCCCAGATGATGTAGCCGATGCCCAGCGTGACGATGACCAGCGGGATGGCCAGGAAATACGCGCCGATGCGGCGGCCCACGCTGGCCAGCTCGGTGCCTTCCGGCAGGAGTAGGCCGGACATCTGGTCGACGTACATCCCCTGCGGCACGGCGGCGGCCGGGACCTGTCCGTAACCGTAGCCCGCGGGCACCGGGGGTGCATTGGTGAACCCGGGTGGCGGCGGCGCCTGGCCGTAACCCTGGTTCGGCTGACCGAAGCCCTGGCCGGGAGGCGGCGCGTTATAGCCCTGGCCCTGCGGCGGTGGCGGGTCATATCCCTGGTTAGGCGGCGGCGGATTATATCCCTGGCCTGGCGGCGGCTGCATAGCCCCCTGCCCGGAGCCGTGCGGGTCCGGATAAGTCACGGCAATCTCACTCCCCTGTATGCGGCTAGCTGCAAGCCGGACTCTATGTCAAGGATGAGATCATCCAGCAGTCCGGCCTGCGATCGTGCACGAACCGTTACCGAGGCCTTTTAGCCGTCACGAAACCCGCCAACATGACGGCGCGGCGTCAAAACCGTTTATCCGCGACAATTGGCTTGAATAGGCTTTAACAGGTTATCGGGGCGAGCCGGGCATTAACGGGAGGTAGGGGATGACAGCCATTTCGGCGCACGGCCCGCGAGCCCGGACCATCGAGGCGTACGCCAACGCCCTGGAGACCGGCGCGGAGTACGTCGAGTTCGACATCCGGCGGACCGCCGACGGGGAACTCACTGCCTTCCACGACGAGTGCACCCGGCAGGGCCAGCGGCTCGGCGACATCAGCTACTCCCGGCTGTGCGAGCTGGCCGGCTACCCGGTGCCGCGGGTGGCGGACGTGATGGCGACGATCGCCGGGAAGGCCACCGGGCACCTGGACCTGAAGGACACCGGCGGCGAGGAGAGGGTCGTCGAGATGGCGCTGGACATCCTCGGCCCGGGCAACTTCGTGGTAACCACGCTAGAGGACCGGTCGGTGGCGGCGGTCAAGGCGCGGTTCCCCGCGGTCACCGCGGCGCTGTCCCTCGGCCGCGACGTGGACGAGCTGCCGTGGTCCAGGCGGTTGGCGACCCGGCGGAGCGAGATCCGGCCAATGCACAGGCTGCGGGCCTGCCGGGCCGACTGGGTGGCGGTGCACCGCCGGCTCGCGGCGGCCGGCGTGCTGGCGCAGTGCCATCGGGCCGGGATCAAGGCGATGGTCTGGACGGTCGACGAGGACGCGGAGATCAAGCGCTGGCTGACCGACCGGCGGGTCTCCGTGGTGATCACCAACCGGCCCGCGGATGCGGTGGCCCTGCGCGCGTCGCTACCCGGGTAAGGCCAGCTGCATCTCGAGAACCGTGAACGAGTGCGGGGAGAAGGCGATGTCGACGTGCTCGCCGTCCACCTCGCGCTTGGAGTTGCGCACGTTTACCGCGTCCGGGCGGGTGAAGGAGTTGACGGCATCCGGGCTGTCCCCGTTGACCTCGTAGACGCCCATCACCCCGGTCGCCGTCGCGTCGAGCAGCCGGATACGGGTCCTGACCGACCGGCGCGGATCCCGGTTGACCACCGACAGCGTCAGCCTGCTCCGGCCGGTATCGGCGGTAGCGGCCACGTCGAGCCGCTGGAACAGGCCGAGGTCGCCCACCCGGTGGGGCCAGCGGTCCCCAGCCCGGTCGTGGTGGATGTGGGCGCCGGAGTCGGTGTACGTGTCCACCGCGACCTGCTCGCTGGCCGCCGCCATCAGCTGGAACGGGTGGTAGATGGCCTGGCTGAACAGCCCGTCCGGGGAGGCGACGATGGGCGCGAGCGCGTTGACCAGCCGGGCCTGGTTGGCCATCCGCACCGTCCAGGACTGGCGCACGAACACGTTGAGCCAGGTCGCGACGGCCAGGGCGTCAGCCAGGGTGTAGCGCTCCTCGAGCCGCCCGTCCTCGGTCCGGTACCACACGTTCCACTCGTCGCAGGCCACCGAGATCTCGTGCTCGATGTGCTGCAGGTAGCGGGCGCGGTCGATGAGCGCGCCCGCGACCGACAGAGCCCGTTCGGCGTAGTGCGGCGCGAGGAGGTTGGACCAGTAGTCGGCCGAACCGGTGTACAGGCGGATGCCGTGCATGTCGACGTGCCGGGCGAGGCCGTCGATGACGTCCCGGTCCCAGTCGTCCATCCCGGTCTGGCCGCAGCTGATCAGCCGGATGCCGGGATCGAGCCGCTTGAGCGCCGGGGCCCACCGCCCGGCCTCGGTCACGTATTCGGCCGCGGTAAGCCGGCGGTGCATCTGGTGGCCCAGGCCCCAGTACCTGACGCCGAACGGCTCGGCGTGGCCGTCCGCGCGCCGGCGGCGGGCCCAGTGGCTATCGCCGCTGCCGTTGCAGTACTCCACCCAGGCCAGCGCCTCGTCCAGGGTGCCGGTATCCATGTTGAGGCTGAGCACCGGCTCGACCGCGGCGACCGCGCACCAGGCCAGGAACTCGCCGGTGCCGAAACGACCGGGCTCCTCGCCGCCCGGCGCGGCGCCCAGCGGCCAGCGGACATTGGTCACCCCGAGGTCGCGGACGGCCGCGAGCACGTCGGCGCGGAAGCCGCCAGGCGATCCCTCGGCCAAGACGCCGCCGTAGACGCAGCGTCCCAGGTGCTCGGTGACGCTGCCGAAGATCCGCGGGTCGACGGTGCCGATGGGCCGGCCGGTCAGCACGTCGATATGAGCCACAGGCGCTCCTTCCCGGACTATCGCCTGCTACCCTCCACGCCCAGGCTAAACGGGAAGGGCGAACCTATGCGAGCGGGGGGCGTGGACCGGTTCGGAGCGGAGATACGGCTGCTCGAGCTGCCGGAGCCGCCACCGCCGCGGCCGGGCGAGGTGCTGATCGGGGTGCGGGCCTGCGGCGTGGGCAACTGGGACGAGTTCATCAGGACCGGCGGCTGGGATACCGGGGCCCGGCCGCCGATGGCGCTCGGCGTGGAGGCGGCCGGGGTGATTGCGGCGATCGGCGACGGCGTCCTGGGTCTTCGGCGCGGCGACGCGGTGACCACGCACTCGCTGCCCGCGGGCAGCTGGGCGGAGAGGTTCATCGCGGCGGCGGACGATGTCGCCCCGATCCCGGCCGGGATGCCGATGACGGTGGCCGCGGCACTGCCCGTCCCGGCGCTCACCGCGGAGCAGGCGCTGGATGCCCTGGCCGTTCGGCCCGGTGAGACCGTACTGGTCCACGGCGCCGGCGGGGTCACCGGCGGTGTCCTGGTGAAGCTGGCCGCCCACCTCGGTGCGCGGGTGATCGCGACCGCGAGCCGGGCCGGGCGGTCGCGTGGGCTGGGCGCGGCCCACGTTATCGACTATCACGAGCCGGACTGGCCCGGGCAGGTGCGCGCGCTGACCGGATCGCGGGCCGGGGTCGACGCGGCGGTCAACGCCGCCAAGTCGGGTTCGGCCGACGCGGTGCGCGCGGTCAGGGACGGCGGCAGGCTCGCGACGATAACGGCCGACCTGCCGCCGGCCGAGCGCGGTATCGCCCTGTCCGACATCGTGGTCGCCCCGGACGGGGCCCAGCTCACGCGGCTGGTCCCGCTGCTCGCGCCGGACGCGATCACGGTGGGGGCCAGCTACCCGCTGGCCGAGGCGGCGGCGGCCATGGCGCGGCTGCATCAGGGCATGCACGGCGCGGCGGTCGTCCTCGAGCCCTGATTCGGTTCACCGGAGCATGCCAAGCGGGGTGGGCGCGCCGAACTCGATGGTCAGCACGGATCCGTCCGGTCCCGGCGTGAGGTCCGCGCGGGTGGCCAGGTACGGCGAGCGCTGGGCCCGGACGAAGGCCAGCATCCGGCGTGCGGCGGCGGCGGGGGCGGCGATCTCGGCCGTGCGCAGCGCCAGGCCCGGGCTCTCGCCCGGACCGCGGCCGCCGAACCCGTCGACCCGGACCGGCTCGATGGCGGCCAGCGCGGCCAGGGTGATCATCATGCGCGCGTCGACCTGGCCGGCGGCCAGCGCGGCCCGCGCGGACGGCGTGACCGTGATCCGCGGGTCGCGCAGCAGCTGGACGCCGGCGGCCCGGCGGGCCCGGATGTCGGCGGCGAGCGCCCGGCGGTAGGCGGCCGTCCCGTCCGGCGCGACGATGCGCACATCGATCCGGGTGGCGCCGGTGCCGAAGCTGGCCAGCACCGCGGGCGCGTACACGCTGGCCAGCCGGCCGCCGAAGATGCTGCGGACGGCGGCCGTCTCGACCACCACGGCCGAGCCCAGCGGGTCGCCCGCGCCAGGGCCGAGGACCAGCAGGCTCCCGGCCGGGACGCCGCGCTGGGCCAGCGCCGCGCACATGGCCGGGTCGCAGGCCAGGACGGCGCCGCCGCTGACCCGGCCGGCTACCCAGGCCGCGGCCTGGTCGCGGGCCGCAGACGCCGCCGTCACCGACGGCACTACATGGGCGGGTCCCTCGGCCGAGGCGAGGTGCGGGACGGCCAGGGCCCGCCCCGCCTCCACGGCCAGCGCGACGGACACGGCGGCCAGCGCGAGCGCGGCGCCGCGCCGGCGCAGGCTGGGGCCCGGGCGCGGCGCAGGGCCGGCCACCCGGGTCAGGTCGGCCGCCCGGCGCTGGTGATAACCGGATTCGGGCGAGGGGGCGCCGCGGGATAGCCAGTACGCGGCCGCCTGCCGGTGCGCCGCCGCCAGCTGGGTGCCCAGGCCGGCATCGGTCAGCCGCCGGTGCAGCGCGCCCGCCGTCCAGCGGTGCACGTCGAGCTCGTGGCCGGGACCGACACAGAGCAACCCGGCCGCCTCGCATTCGGCAATGGGTCCGGGCCGGGCGCCGAGCGCCTCGGCCGTCACCGGCACCCGGAACACCGACGCGCGGATCAGCAGGGACCTGGCCGCGGTGCCGAGCCGGCCGAACAGGTCGCCGAACATCAGGTCACAGGCCGCCGAGGCGATCTGCTCGGCGGTCGCCTCGGGGAGTTCGGTGGGTTCGGTCCGCGGCACGTCCGTCCCGGCCTTGACCGCGGCCTCGATCCGGCCGGCTAGGTCCGGGTAGCGCTCGCCCCGGGCCATGAGCAGGTCGAGGTACTCCATGGCCAGCGGGTGGCCCGCGGTCAGCCGCCACACCTGGTCGCGTTCGGCGTCGCTGAGGAGCCTGATCGCGGGCAGCGAAGTGGTGAGCTCGGCGGCGCCGGAGCGGGTCAGCGGCCCGAGCCGGCGGAAGGTGAGGCGGGCCTGGGGGGCCTCACCGAGGCTGAACGGGTGCCGGCAGGTGATCAGGAGCTTGCCGGTCCAGCCGGCCAGCCGGGCGGCCAGCGCCGGGTCACGCACGGTCCACCGGCCCGAATCCTGGGTTAGGTTGTCGTCGAAGTTGTCCAGGATGACGAAGTCCGCGTCGGCCGGCCAGGGGGCCGACGCCGGCACCTCTCCGCTGACGACGGTGATCACGCGCCCGGACTGGAGCCTGCTCACCCGCGTGGCGATCTGGGCGGCGAGGGTGGACTTTCCGATGCCGCCCATTCCGTAGATGACGAGCCCGCCGCTGCCCGGGCCGGTCAGGTCGGCGGCCCAGCGACGGCGTTCGGCCGAACGGATGGACAGAGATGTCCGGTGGCGGGGCCTGGCGTCCGAGCTTCTCGCGTGACGGGCGGCGTGCCTGACCTTGACCGGCCGGGACGCCGCCCGGCTTACATCGTTTTCGGGGGATTCGCCCGGGTCCGGCGTGCGGGCCGCGGGAATCTCCTGCGGCCACGGGACGGCATTTTCATATCCAACACGGACTAATCTCGCCACTTCAACACCCCTTCCCCCGTACTCCGGCAGACGGGGCAAGTTGCCATGCATTTTTGTATAGCACACTCAGCGATTAGTTGGACGCTTTTAGTTAGTTACTCCTGGTCACAGCCATGGGACATATATGTCTTTAGCGGACTTTAGGTATTTGGGGAGGCTGACGCACTGCACTTCTCGTGGCATTTACGGACTAATTGACTAAAGCCGACATATACGAGGGAAGCGGGGCAGTGCGGATGTCCTTACAATACCGCCTGGTCGTGCGTCCCGGCGGTGGTGCGTCGCGGAATGGGGCCTTCCCGGTCAGCCCACGTTGGTCGTGATGCGCCCGCGCCTCGCCACGGCGGCAGTACGCACCGGAAACGGACTTCCGTCACGCTCGCCTCTCCAGCACCGAGCCTTACTGCATCGATGGGGCAACCATGTCGCTGGAGATGCATGGCTGAGGCATCCATGCAGTATGAAGGGGCTGCCGAGCCGGTAGCGGGAATCAGGTAGTGCGCAGGAGAATCTGCGGCACCACGGACACCATCGCGCGTTAAGCACGCCCGCTAAAGATCACGATGACCAAGCGACATCGGGTCACAGCACGGTTCTGGGGCCGGTTGTCGCGGTCACCGCGGCGGCCAGGGTCGCGTCACGGGCGGTCATCCCGAGCGCAGCGCGGGCGAATTCGGCGGCGATCGCGTGCCACAGGCGGGCGCGACGCAGCATCGGATGGTCGCCATCGCGCAGCTCCACCGCAGCCACCTCGGTGACCGCGCGGGCCTCTTCGAGGAAGGCCCAGGTCTCCGCGGGGCTGGTGATGCTGTCGGCCGTGCCGTGAGCGAGCAGCACCCGCCGGCCGGCCAGCTGGCCGGCGGGCTCGCCCGGGGGCAGCCAGGGCGCCAGCCCGGCGACGGCCGACACCGCGGGGTGACCCGCGGCGCGAACCGCGGCACGTGCCCCCATGGAGTGCCCGACCAGCACGACCGGGACGGGCCCGAACTCGGCCGCGATCGCGTCGAGCGCCTCGTTCAGGTCGCCGACCGGGGAGGCCTGGGCGCCGTTCCAGCCGCGGACCCGGAAGCGGGGACGCTGCACCACGGCGCCGCTCCCCCGCAACGCCTGCCTGATCGCTACCGCGACCGGGATCATCCGGAGCACGGCGGGCTGCAGCGCGGAGGTGGGCGTGGTGCTCGACGCCTGGCCGCCGTGCGCGACCAGGACGACCCCCTTGGTGGATACCCCTGGGGGCATCTCCCCGCTCGTCATCGGCCCTCCTCGGGCGCCCTCCTCGGGGCCGGCCTGGCCAGGCTAGCAGGCCTCGGAGGACACTGGTGCGGTGGAGGTTTCGGCGGACGGATGGGACCTGGTGCTGCGTGGCGGCCGGGTGATCGATCCCGAATCTGGCCTGGACGCGGTGCGCGACGTGGCCGTGGCGGCCGGCCGGATCGCGGCCGTCGGAACCGGCCTGACGGCCCGGGCGGCCGGGGGGGACGTCGACGTGGCCGGCCAGGTGGTGACGGCTGGGTTCATCGACCTGCACAGTCACGTCAGCGACCTTGGCGGCCTGCGCCTGCAGGCCATGGACGGGGTGACCACGGCGCTGGAGCTCGAGGCCGGCGTCACCCCCGTGGCCCAGGCGTACCGCCGGGCCGCGGACGAGGGCCGGCCGATCAACTACGGCTTCGCGGCCTCCTGGGCGCTGGCCAGGATGGAGGCGGTGGCCGGGCTGGCTGCCGACGCCAGCCTGGGCGCGTTCATGGCCCGCATCTCCGACCCGGCCTGGCAGCGACCGGCCGAGCCCGCACAGGTCGATGCGCTGCTGGCCCGGCTGGCGGAGGACATAGCCGAGGG
>Ga0137377_10003685_pt1 | contig 11933 bp, 13 predicted proteins | sample SagtaG_22_FD_104815 | JGI IMG/M metagenome (GOLD analysis project Ga0137377, IMG submission 104815) | Vadose zone soil microbial communities from Sagehorn Ranch, Mendocino, California, USA - Sage2_L_40_16 metaG | ecosystem: Environmental > Terrestrial > Soil > Vadose zone | place: USA... | reverse complement strand
TTGCTCCCAGGAGCAGCAGCATCAAGGGAGAACCTACGCCCATGGCGTGAGCCATGGACAGGAAGGCGCCGAAAATACCGGCAGTGAGGATGATCATGCCGCCGAGGTAGACCAGAGCCGGACGCCGGTACAGGAATCGCAACCCGCGTTCACGCCATGAAATGCGCCGCCCTACGCAGCTTTCAAGCTCGGCCAGTCCTTCATCCAGGAGGTAAAAGGCAACGCAGTTTTCGCGGGTACCCGGCGAGCCCTGCTGCGCCAACTGGACCGCCAGGCTCGCGACATCCCACTCGGAACTCTTCGATTGGCGTGCCGATTCTTCAACGATGCGCCGGCACCGGTCCCGCGTGCCGAAATCGCTGCGGGTGTAAATCCCGGATGGATCTTCCCGCAGGATCGCCTCGAGCCGGCTCACCGCCTCGACGATCTTTGGATATTCCAGCTCAGAGAGTTGCCGCAGACTTCCAATCGATGTCGAGATGAGCATCAAGTCGTTCGCTTCTTCGGCGTGCTCACGCAGAATGATGTCTGCCAGGTGAGTTCCGGTTTTCATCTCGATCCATCTCTGAATCGGAGCCAGCGCGGACTCTTCTTTATGCAGTTGTTCGCCGAGACGTGCGATGAAATGCGCCGTCAATTCGTTGCCGCCGCGATCCAGTTCAGTGACTATTTGCTCAAACTCTTCGGGACCACGCTGTGTAGCGTTCAGGAGGCGGTCCGCCCAGAAATCAGCCATTTCCTTCTGGTGCTGGCGCAGGCTGGCCAATTCCGACAACCGCGCCAATTCCTGCAGGAGCACCAGGCGCAACATCAAGGGAAATACCCACAGCTCGCCAATGGTCAGGCGCGCTCGTTGCTGGTAGGCGTTGAGAAACGTGACGATGCTCTCGGGCGCCACCCGGTGTGCGGTACGACAGATAAGATCAACAGCGATATGGTAAATGCGCAGCCGCACCGGAGAACTCGTAGCGGCAATTACGGGCAGGATTTTGTTGTGATCGTCGGGCAGATTCTGCCGGATCTCCGCAACGTGCGAACGGATGAGGTACGTATTGTCCAGCAGCCACTCAGCCGCGTGCGTAATTCCGTACTCCAGCCGCGCGGCTTCGCCGAGATCTGCCCGCGCCCGTTCGATTGCCTCTTCAAACTGTCGCAATACTGGCAGCAGGGAACGCGACCTCGTGGTCGTATCCAACTGGTGTGAAGCGGAAAGCTCGGACGCACAATCCGGTAACTCCGCTATCGTGACGGATTGGTGCGGTGTCTCATCGGGTTGACGCGAACACGTTAATCGCAGCCCGGGACGAATTGCGAACACAGACGGATGAGCGATACGTCTCAGGACTGCGATGATGTCCGTCGTACGCGCTTCCGTTTCCTGGACAATAACGAGGCTCTCCGAAGGAAGTATGAAACGGCCGTAGTGCTGCAGAATTTTTTTCTGAATCCCCAGTCCCAGCCAAAGCGTGCCGAACCAGGTCATCAGAAAACCGGACAATGCCAAAATGATCTGCTCCCATTGGTCCGCCCGGAGAACCTGGCCCAGCAGAATCAGAAGGAGGGCCAAAACGATTCCGGCTGCGGCCCGGCTGGTGGGGGAAAATCCGGCATACAAGATCCGAAGACGACCATCCTGCGCGCAGTGGACTACGCCGGACCGCCGAAAATGGTTCTTCCGAACCTCCTGAAGTGCTTCCTCGGCATGTTCTACACTGCGGTAAAACGCGAGTACCAATCTGGACGCTCGAGACTTCCCGATGACGTGCTGCAATTAGACCTCAGAATTCATGGTCACACTATTCGGTTCGTTTAGCCAACCCCCGGCGGTTTGCAGGCAACGCTGAATGTCTTCATGTGGTTGGGGCTGTATTCCATGGTAAGTCGTAAAACCTCTGATTCCATTAATCCCTCGCCGAAAACCGCATCCTTATATATAGGCTTTCGCAGACCTCACCCGAAAGCCTTGTTTTTTCGTCAGGTATGTCACTCTGCTCATGCCAATTTTCGCCTTGCATATTAAGGCCGGTCTCAGTGCGACCTGTTTCCAGATGGAAAAAGAATCGTGGTGAGTAGGTCACGTGTCGCAGGCACACCCAACGTTAACGCTCATTGAAAACGCTGACTTCTGTATGGCGAGTTTTGCCCCCGGACTTATTCAGCCGCCTCAGATTGCGGGGGAAGGATTTGAACCTTCGACCTTTGGGTTATGAGGGCAAAATAGACGCCCACAGCAACCAACACAAAACAACAAGAGCCAATAACGGTGCGGGTTTCAGCGTTTCAGCCTTTGTGTGGTTTTGTGACTTGTAGGCTGGTGTTCTAGCACAGAACCAGCACAGTCTTCTTTTCCCCAATTTCTCCCTTTCAGGCGATGCTTGCTCGTCAGAACACCGGTTTTCCAAAACCTGTCGTCTTCCGCCCGGAGAGCACGCCAAGCTAGTCCAAAACGAAGCCGTGACCTCCCCATGTCCCAACGGTCTACCCCCGATTGTTGATCCCGATGACTTGGAGGGACGGGAAGCCGGGGACATCGATGGCAGTGAAGGTGCCGCGGTCCAGGAGGAAGCTGTGGAGGAAGCCGTCTTCAGAGGTGCCGACGATCTGCCCGCGGTCATTGATCCCGGTGGCTACGGTCTTTCGGGCGCCGGGGACATCGATGGTGGTAAAGGTGTCGCGGTCCAGGAGGAAGCCGTGAGCTATTTCACTAGGACCACTGAAATAGACCCCAACGATTTGCCCGCGCTCATTGATCCCGGTGGCTACGGTGAACCGGGCGGCGGGGCCATCAAAGGTGGCGATGGTGGACGCGAAGACTGGAGATGCAGCTGGGGTCAAGAGGCCAACGATAAACATCCCGCGAAAAAGCAGTTCCGATATCTCATGGGTAGTCCTTTCTTGTGTTCTTGCCAGCGTCAATTTCCTCTTAGCGCTTGTCCTTCTTCTTACTCCCAGCTTTCTTGCCTCCACGATTGCCGCCATCGATTGCGGCGCAGCCGCTGCCCGAACAGATTTGATTGATGACGTTCGATAGGCGAATTCCTGCCCGCATGAGCTGTTGTTCAACGTCGGCAACATTTCCGCCGAGATACTGCTGTGTCACGTTCACATTCGAAATCCCTGCGGCACATTGTCCGGCTGGAGCCGTATGCGCAGAAATGTTCAATTTCTGATAAACGTCTTTCTTCGCAAGATCGTTTACTTCATGCGCCCAATCAGTTGGCGTTAGCTGTTGTACCGCTGCCCCGTTCTTGAATCTCTGAAAGAGCGCATTGGCCGTGGCATCCTCATTGCCTATAGCCTTAAATACGGCCAGTACTTCATCGACGTCCCAGGCAGCGTGGAGCTCAGTAGTGGGCTTGCTGCCGTCGTTGTGTGACAGGGGCGTGGTTAAATTGTCGCAATTTCCTCCGCGATCACCGTTGTTAGCTGCATGTAGCGGCTGGTGGATGTCGCCCACGAAATGAATCAGAAACGCTAGTTCCTGCGAGGTCATGCGCCGCGGGGGGTGGGGAGGTTTTGCTAGCTTGAATCCAGTCTGGTTCGCCCGCAAACGGTTTGACATTTCTTGGATGCGGTCGATAACGCAATTATGCCCATCGCACAATGTGCCGATCGAGAACGGCGCCGTAACCGGCACGTCAACAAAATGCCAGTCAGCCGTCTTCGTCTGAGACTTGTTGATTTCATCCGGCCACGTTGCGGCGTCGGCCATAGCCGTTTCGACCCCGGCGTTGTTTGTTCCAAGAATTGCCGCGACCTTATTCCGCGCATCCTGAGAAAGGTTCTTGGCGGCTATCTTGGCAACGACTCTATGTCCTCCGCGTCCCCAGCTGAAACTCGTAACTGGAAGAGCGAACCAACACAGTAAGAGTCCGACGATACGATTCAGCATTGGTCCCTCCATCGTTCATTCCAGTGAAATGCACGAGTATAGGTAATCCGATTCAACCGGAATCTTTAATAAAATTTCGTGAGAAACTCAGGTACACCTATTTAAGCGTAATTGCGAAAAACACGCCAACAATTTTTCGGATGTGCTTTTTATTAAACCCTCAGAGATTGTACAGCCGAGTGCTGGAGTCTCCAATCTAGCAACCGCCCACCTCTTGCTCTGTCCCCCTGAGCGGCTATAAACCCCTCCACGAGTGGCCTGCCATCTGACGGCGGATGCTTTCCCGCCTCCATGTCTGTGAACTCTATGAACGGTCCAAAGACGGTAAGAAACTCGAGCTGCTCGAGAAGATCTTGAATTGGCTTAGCCGCGGCCTTCCGGACTGAACTGAGGCGGGAAACAGCACGGCTGTATATTGTCGCCCTCGTGAACATTTCGGCCGACGTCTTGCAACATGCCATCGCACGCGGCGTTCAAGAATGGCGGTTCTTTCCTCGCGTTGCGGAAATTCTCGATATCGTTCGGGACTGTCAACGCGATCCGGTTTCGCACCGAGCTGCTTACGAACGTCTCAAAGCAGCATACGACCATGCATAGCAGATCCAGCGGCCGGAATTGAAGAGCCTGCCGAGATGAGTGCGCCTTCACCGTTGCCGCGCTCCTGATCGTAGGCATGCCATACCTCATCCAGTTTTTGAATCAGGTGGTCGGCAGTTCCGACCTGCCGAAGAGAACGCCCGCCCGACTTTCTTCAGGTCAACATTGGTCGCGCTGTCGTTGGAGCGCCAGAAGACCCCAATCGCGAGACTGCTGAGCGAACCGATGGAAAAACCAACGAAACCATTATTGAGTATCAAAGAGAGTTCCTTTTCTGCATTCTGGACCTGAGTCGGATTCTGCAGCTGAGGTTCCTTCGTTTTTTAACCACGCGGCCTAGGCTTGATCTGCCGTTCCCGAAAAGCTAGGTTAGAGCGCTCGAACGTACCGGAAGAAATAAAAACGGGCCTGACATTTACGGCACCGGAGCGGGACGAAAAGTGGGAGTAACGGCCAATCGTAAGAATGAACACGGGAACGCCGGACGTGTTCAGAGTGGCATTTCGGGCATCGCTTAAAGTTGTCGTGCAATTTCTAGAAGCCTCCCGGCGATCAAGAACTGGTGTTGTTGAACGGCGATCTCCATTAAGGCGGTGACGGCAGACCGAAGTTCGTTGTCGTGTTGAGGGTGGGGCGATGATTCCAAGCAGCGGCGGATAGCCGCCACACATTCACCCACGCGGACATCGTGGGACATGGCCTCGGTTGCACGCTCAAGCGTCCATTCCAGGACAATGTTGGACAAATCTTCCATGCTCCGCTCCCTTTTGCCCAATGACAGGTTGCATTGGCAAAACTCTGCGGTCCTGTACCGCTTACAAAGTTCCCCGGCTCCGCAGTTCCCGGAGTTGCAACATCAATTCGAGCAGATACTCTGCGGTCACCGGTACCGACTCCGTCGTCCTCAGACGCAGCCTCCATTCATCGCCCGCCCGCGTCACGAGTTCCGCGACGGCCCCTTCTTCGGTCTCGATCACATCTACCGGCTGGTTCCTCACTACGTTGCTTCCTTCCTGCATTGCCGCTACACGCCCCGCGCATTAGGCCGCACCACGACCCAACAGGTATCGGCAAAAACTTCGAGGAACTTTAATCCTCAAACGTTAGATCGAGAAGGCAGGACCGAGGATTTGAGGATTTAAGGATTGCAAGCTTGTCGGTTGGCCCGTTCAACGTGCTGCACGAACCGTTGCTAAGCGGCTGGCTTTGACTCCGATTTTTTCTTATCCGTCAACGGGGTCATGTCCTCGTCTGAAGGCAGCTTCCAAGTAGTGGTGAGCTGGGGATGGTTTGGACAATAAGGGAAGATGGCACCTGCGGCGATGAAAATCTCTAGGCCGCAGCAGAAGCTTTTATACACTCCGAACTTCTCATTCACTTTGCCAGTCTGCGGCACGGGCGCCTCCTAAATCAGACGCGTCCCTGCGTCTTGCGTACGGTAGCAACATAGGACGAACACTGACAAGGACGCATTTTCGATAGCTTAATCGTGGTATCGGATTACCACTCGGGTCGAAATGGACACTCCCACGGCCTCGAAAGTGTCCGTCGTGGTAGCCGTCACCCGGCAACGGCCTTTTCAAAAACCACTTTGACGGAGGTGGCACATGCTTGAAACACAACTTATTCCGTTCGGTCAAGACTTACGACGACATCGCCCCTTCATTCAAGCGCATAAGCACAATAGGCTACCCAACAAATACCGTCATCCGTTTCACATCGTAGTCAGCCGATCTAATTCGTCCCATGTTGATTCCATCTTTACATCAATTGAATATTTGGATCGTGGTGAGTACGGTTTTAGTGCTGTCGACTCAAACGATGTGTTTGACTTCGGTGTGGGCATGCCCAAAGCGACGAAAAAATAATTTCACTCGCTGAAATGATCCGATAGCCGTTTTCGCAGCTCTTGAAATTCGGCCAACGTCTGTTGCCGTTCCTGAATCCTGTTGCCGATCTCGGTGTGGGAAATCGCGCTGCGGTAACGCTCCAAACAATTCGCAAGAGCGCGGTTCGTGTGTTCGATCGCGAATCCCCAAGGCAGGGAGAAGTGGAGAAGCAACCGGCTGGCGGCTTCTTTGACCCTGCAGCAAACATAATTTCTCTTCAGGGAATATCTGTATGATTGGTGAACCCCCAATGACCCAGTGAAAAAGGAGAAACCAAACATGAATCAGAAATGGCAAACCATGTTGCTCGTGCTTGCTCTGGTGGCGCCCGTTACCGTCGCACAGGCGCAGAATGTGAAGATCACACCCCTGGGCCAGCGCACAGGTGACTTTTGTGCGTTAGACAGGGCGCTTCTTTTTGAGGACCCGACAGGCGTGCGCATCCTCTATGATCCGGGAAACACGATAACCGGTGCTACCGACCCCCGGCTCAGTGATGTTCATGCGATTCTCGTGACGCACGCGCACGGCGATCATCTCGGGGCCGTGATTTTGAATCAGAATCCCGACGCCGCCAATGCCGTTTGCGCCGGCAACTTCCCATCGATCACCACACCGAATAGTGTCACTGCGGAGATTGCAGCGGCGAAAAATTCCGCAGTCTATGCCAACGCCACTTTGGCAAGCTTCATCGGGACAAAGATTGCTGCTGTATTGGGAACACCCACTGCCGGTTGCCCTGGCGCTGGCCTCGCAAACGAAGTAGTGTTACCGCGAACATCGCCTTGCACAGGTCCCTTGAACAGTGGGGCCAAGAGAACCGTCAGGCTGAGTTCATCGAACCAGGGCGTGCAAATCAACGGCGTGACCGCGGAGCATCCAAGCGATCCGCCGCTCACAACTCTGAATGATCAGCTAAGAACGCTTCTCGCTGCAAATGGTGTGACAGCATATGTCGGACTAGCTCAGGGCTTTGTCATCACGTTTACAAACGGCCTGAGGGTGTACCTGTCAGGAGACACCGGCTGGACACACGAGATGGATTCGATCCTTAAAAGCTTTTTTGGCGTTAACCTCGTTGTCATCAATATCAGTGATAGTTTTGTGACCGGTCCTCCTGAAGCCGCCTTTGCAATCAGCCTGATCCAGCCCAGAGCGGTGATACCTTCCCACGCGAACGAAGTGGCAACGACTGGTGGAATTGTGAATTCTGGAACTCGAACGGAGCAGTTCATCTACCTGATATCTGAGTTACGCCTGAAACATTCCGACGACGTGCGCAACACGCCGAGATCACCACGGAGAGTTCAGGCGCACATTCCTCTCAGCGGTATAACCATGCAATTTGACGGCGACGCGCAATGTGTCGCGGGCTGCCGGCGATAGGTCATTCTGGATAGTTTAACTATGTTCCCCATGCGGACCTAAAATTCAAACTGAGACCTTTACCGGGAAAGGCATTAGCAAGCTGATTCAGACGAAGATGGCCTGCTACATCTCACCCATATTAGGGGCTGATCCGCACGGTTTAGAGCAGTGCTGAAATGGCGCTTTGGTTCCTGAGGGCAAAATGGAACGTGACAGGAGCCAAATCAAACCGACACGATCCAATAGCGACGCGGGGTTCAGCGTTTCACCGTTTGTATGGTTTAGGGCGTTTTAGGCTGGTGTTCGAGCACAGAACCAGCACAGCCACCGTTTTTTCTAGAGAGGTAGCATGGTTCGCCGGGAGCGCACCTGGCCTCTTCTTTAGCCCTTGTCATCGTCGCCAACCGTGAACAGGAATGAACGACTCCCTCGGCCTACCGGGGACCTACCCAGCAAGCCTGCTCGAAATGTTCGAAAAGACGCCGACAACGCTGCTCGATATGTTGGGGTCGGCAATCATAACGGCGATTGCGATTAGAACGAGCATCACTGCATACTCCACCGTGGTCACTCCCTTTCGCCGTTTACGTTTCGCTTCCGACACCGGAAGCGTTGTTTCGCTGTTCTCGATTTTTCTGTCGAACTCCATACAAATTTCATCTCCTTAAATGTGTTAGGTTATCCGCCGGTGTCTGCTACCGCATCAGCTACTGCTTTGATGCTGGAACAAAGCTCAAAAGAGACGCCCAAGAGAGTCACGATCGACGATCGCGATCAGCTCAGCCGTGACCCGGGCGCAAACTACCGGGCTGTTGACGATGTGTCAATCGTCCAAAGGTGCCAGCACCTGCCGCGCTTAAGAAATCCCGACGTTGGGACCGTTTGGTTAAAGGAATTGCTCGATCGAGCCTCTCCTTGATGCACAAATTGCCCTCGCGATGGGCGAGAGTCATTTCTTTTTACACGACAAGACGACGAACCGGTTTGAGCGGATTACCGATCCTGCCGTCATTGAGAAGGCCCGGAGAGTGGGCAAGGAGCACGTCGACTACGTTCAGATTTGGACGAAAGATCCCTGCGCGCAGGCGTTCACCGGTCTGATGAATTTCGCTCTAGGTAAACCGGCCCAGCAAGTGCAACTGAACGGCACGGAGGGCGGCCCGGTTGTCTTCAAATGGCAAGAGGCCGGGCAATCGGGTTAGCTGGCGCGTTTAGTCGCGCAGAGTCGACGGACCACGCCGCGTGAAACACCCCAGCGTTTCGCGGTCGCTCGGATACTTCCGCCCCCGGCGATCTCCGCGCGGATCTTCTCTTCGTCGACGAGGGCCCGCGGCCGGCCGAGCTTCTTGCCTGTCTTCCTAGCCAGGTCGACGCCAATCTGGAAATGAGCTGCTTCACGGATCGCGCGAACCGATCGAACCGCCACACCAGGACCGCATCGAATTGCTTCAAACGCGCGTCCGCCATCAATCGATCGAGAGCCGGCCGGCGCTCCTTCGCTCCGCTCCAGCCGTGGTCGACGTATTCCTTCACGATCGTCAAATTGCGCTGTTTAGCGAATTCCCGCAATGCGACGAGTTGGGTCTCCGGATCCTGGCCGTGCTGCCTCGTCGAGACGCGGGCGTACAGAGCAACTGTGGTCATGCCACCACGCCTGCCAGCCGGAGCTTGCGCCGATAGGCGTGCGCGTTGTCCTTATGGCGACGATTGAAGTACTTCCTTCGTGATGTGGAATTCACCATGAAGGTGAGTCCGCACGACCGGCATTGGCAGACGCGTTGCTGCTTTAAATCGTCTGCGGTCCTGACTTCCCGAGCGGCCACGTTCATATTTGAAGGAATGGGCGCCGACGTCGAGCACCAAAGCGCGGCTGCCGGCGCACGAGTGAGCCCGGTTGAAGGTTGGCGACGAAGGCAAGGATTGAGGGAAGAGGCCGAGCTGGTGAGTTTCACGCGGCTGGCGAAGCCGGCCGAGCTCGCAATCCAGAGTTGTCGCTGCATCTCTAACATCCTGTCGCTGTGCGGCTAAACTCCGCGGCACTCGTCCGTGAGCGCCGCACTCAGCGCTATTGTGCAACAGGTTCCGCCTGTTCAAACCACGAAAAGACGGCCATGCGTGGGTCGGCCGGAGTGCCGAATCGCGCCTATAAGCGAACGTGGTGAAGAATTTTCAAAATGATTCGGGTTCCCACTGACAGCCAGCGCAAAGGGCGAGCCTAATTTGTTGGTCGAGCTTCATGCATCAGATACAGTTTGTGGCACCAAAACGTGAGCCGCTGTTCAAACTACGGCTCCACTCAAGAACTCTTAAACAATTTTGGGAGGATTAGGATATGCGAAAGATTGCTCTCGTGTTCATAGCCGTCGCAGTGCTCGTTCTGTCCCTTTCAGGGAGCAGCGCCTCGCGTCTCGGCCGCGTATGCCCAAGCTGACGGACTTTCAAACGGTCGATTTGTGTGAGCAGGCGATGGACACCTATATCGAACAGGATAAAGGTGCACTGGCGCTGGCGAAAAAGTAGCGCTCGAAAGTTTGGCCGGCCGTCGTCATCAACACAGGCAATCTCGCCATCAAGCACGGCGTTCTCGACGCGCAAATGTTCGGCTAGCCACGTAGCAAGCTCAGCGAAGCCGCGGAAGACGTTTCCATTTCGCGAGATTAGTTCGCCTCGACGGTCTGCGATATGGGCGAAACGCGCGGAAGCCGTCGATCTTCAGCTCAAAGATGAATTGGTCGGAGTCGAAGGGCTCTGAACGGCGTGAAAGCCGCATGGGACGTAGGTTTCGAGGCAACACAACTGGATTATAACGATTCTTCCTGTCTCAGGCCGGTTCGACTGTTTGCGACCAATGCCGCATTCAAGGCTTTAGCAAATGAAAAATGCTTCATGCCTGGGAATGCTAAGACTCTCTCGCGATGCCCCGTAACCTAGCACTGAACCAGGTCCGAAGGATCGAAGGACTGTGTGATTTCCTGGAACATCCTGGTGTCCAAGAAGCAGCGGAAAAGCACGTTCCGGTCACGATGCCTAGAACTGTTGGAGGACTAAGTTTTGACATTTCTCTCTGGGTGGGCGTTGGAATCGTCGGCCTATGGGCATCGCTGGACGCCTACGCGGAACGCAGGCTCGCTAACCAAAAGTGTGGAGTTTGCTCTCGGATTTGCCTTGAAGCCCGATACCAAACGACCGGATACCGTGATACTGAGCTCTCTCAGGCTTCGATCGCTACAACATCACTTCTGAGGAGGACCTGCGCTAAGCGGTGAAGTAGACGACCGAGCATTTGGCGGCGCAGCCAGCGAAAGCAAAAGTTGTGGCGATCGCTCAGCGTAAGTAGTGAGGAACATGCACAGAACTTCACACAGTCGCTAAAAAGGCGGCCGGAAGGCCGCCTTTTTTGTTCCTAACTTCCTGATTCTCCAATTGCGGGGGAAGGATTTGAACCTTCGACCTTTGGGTTATGAGCCCAACGAGCTACCACTGCTCCACCCCGCGGTACAGATGTCAATTATAAGCCCGAACCGAGCATCGTCAACGGCACAAAAACTGTCCTGGAATCTGCGGAGGTACAGTTATGTTCGGAAGAGGGAGAAATTCAGGTGCCGTAAGCCATTATTCGATCAGATTCGAAACAGCGTCCTGATGCATGCGCAAGTAGAAGAAGAGAGTTATTCCCTCTGGTTACGAGCTGCGTGTCCTGCGAACAATTGACGGAAATCGGTCAGCGGATGCATGACAGGAAAGCGAGCCTGAAGACGCAAATGGCGGCGTAAACGCGATAGAATCTCAGCCTTCCATTTTTCAAGGAGAACACAATGGACCAATTAATGGCTGAGAAACTCGCAATCCGCGAAACTATCGACAACTGGATTCTGTGGCGTGACGCCGGCGATTGGGAGCGCTTCAAAACCGTCTGGCACCCCGAAGGCTGGATGAACGCCACATGGTTTCAGGGACCCGCTGAACAATTCATTCAAGTCAGCCGCGAGGGCTTCAACAAAGGCGTCAACATTCTGCACTTCTACGGCGGGTTCAGTTGCGACATCGCCGGTGACCACGCAATTGCGCAAACCAAAATGACCATCAGCCAGCGCGCCATCGTTGAGGGCGTTCTCGTCGACGTGTTGTGCACCGGCCGGATGTACGACTTCGTTCAAAAGTATCAAGGACGATGGGTCGTTCGTCGC
>Ga0137377_10003677_pt1 | contig 11952 bp, 13 predicted proteins | sample SagtaG_22_FD_104815 | JGI IMG/M metagenome (GOLD analysis project Ga0137377, IMG submission 104815) | Vadose zone soil microbial communities from Sagehorn Ranch, Mendocino, California, USA - Sage2_L_40_16 metaG | ecosystem: Environmental > Terrestrial > Soil > Vadose zone | place: USA... | reverse complement strand
TGACGATCAACGGAAGCGCATTGTCGTGGCGGGAACGGACGTGAATGAAGTGGATATCGACCCCGTCGATATTCGTCGTGAATTGCGGCAAGGCATTCAGCTTCGCCTCCGCCTTCCGCCAGTCGTAGCCCGTCCCCCAGTAGCGGACGAGCGGCTGGAGCTTCGCCAACTGCGCGCCCTGGGACGAATCCGTGACGGTCTCCCGGTCCGGCCACCGCGTCGCCGCGATGCGTTGGCGGAGCTCGACGAGCTCCTTTTCCGGAACGTTGACCTGGAAGGGGCGGATCGCGGCTGTCGCGGTGTCCGCCGTCGGGGCCGCCTGCGCTTGGGACGCTTTGCCCTCGTGTGCGCACCCGAGCGCGAGCACGCAGCCTGTCAGCCATCCAAGGCTCCTCATGATGACCCCGGCCCGCCACAACCCGGGCTCCCCTTGGCGCCCGGATGACACTTCCCGCGGGTAGGAAAGTCAAGCAGCCCGCCGAGCGAATCAGTCCTCTTCGGCCAACGCCTGCGCCTGTGTTTTTCCGTACGGAAAGAACCTCGCCTTCTCGCCTTTCGCCCATGCTGCTCGCTGCTCCGGGCTGCTGATGTCCCAGTCGGGACGGCAGCGCTGCAGCACGGCGCGCAGGTCGAGGCGCAGCTCCTCCACCGTGGGCCGGCCGAAGAACCAGTACCCGTTGTAGATCTTGTAGACGCGCAGGCCAGGCTCGAGCACCAGCGTGTGAGGGATCATCGGATTGTGATGCGGGTCGGCGTATTCCGCGATGTCGAGATCCTTCTGTACTTTGCGCCCGGGGTCCGCGAGGAACGTCCAGTGGGCGTCGGCGCCAGAGCGGAACTCATACGTCTCGACCAGGTTATCGGTGGAGATGGTCACGAGACGGCAGTAGCCCACCTCCATCTCGCGGTGGAGTTGGACGAGCCCTTCGTGTTGCCTCCTCTCCTTTGGACAGAACCCTCCTCGGGAGAGCACCAGCACCAGCGGATCGCCTCCCTGCAGCTCCGAGAGCCTGCGGTGCTTGCCGCGGTGGTCCGGAAGCTCGTAGTCGGGAAACACTGCGCCGGGAACGATGTCGGGTCGCATTCCCAACCTCTACCCCTGCGCGCGGTCGCGCGCACGCTCCATGTGGAGCACGGCATCTTTGAATGCCTCGTCAGGAGTTTTCCCGTGCTCGCGCGCGACGATGTACGCGGCGTACCATCCCGACCAGTGGTGCTTCGGAGCGGTCGGTTCGTACTCGCCATGGCGTCTCTCTGCTTCTCGCAGAAGCTCTGTCAGGGTCGCGACGTCCATGATGCCTCCTTGGCAGCGAGCCCGGTCAAACCCGTCCGGGAAGCCGCGTCTTGATCTCCTGGAGCAGCCAGCTGTTGCCGTCCGGATCGCTGAACGAGGCAAAGGTGCGGTACGAACGGCCTTCCGGGTCCGGGCCCGGCAGGCGTGCCCTCTTGGGTCCGGCGTAATGGAACAGCTCACTGACGTCGGCGCCGCGGGCGATGAGCTCGGCGCGTGCCGCCTCGATGTCGAACACCACGAGATACAAGCTCTGGGCTGAGCCCGGCACTGCCGTCGTGAGCCTCTTGCCGAAGTGGATGGAGCATGGCGAGCCGGGAGGTGTCAGCTGCACCACCCGGAAGTCCTCGCCGGTGGTGAAGTCGGCATCCAGCCGCCAGCCTAGGCCTCCGTAGAAGCGCTTGGCGCGATCGACGTCGGACACCGGGAGGACGACGACCTCGAGCTTCATCTCGACCTTTCCAGCGGTCGGGGTCTGGGTTGGGCGTTCACTGCTCATTTGCGTAGTGCCCATCGTGGCCTCCGTGGGGTGGTCGTGAGATGCACCAGGTCTCCTCCCCGCTTCAACGTTCCCGTTGTCGAGGAACCAGCCACCCCACACCCGATAGCGGTGGTTGCGGTAGAATCTCTCGGAGCCGTTCTGTACTTCAACTGCGGGGAGGCGCCCATGCTCCGCATACTGATCTGCGCCGTCATCCTATTCGCGTGTGCAACCCCATCGACGAACATGGCTCGCGATGTGCACGACTGCGTCTACCTTGGACTGATCGGTGGTGGCCCGCGCCCTGAAATCTTTTCGGAAACCGAGACGATGGGTCCCTCGCGCGTCATCTGGTTGCATCCACCAGAGGCGGTGCGGGGATACCTCGTCGAATCGAAGAGAGCCCTGTTCAGTTGCCCGTCGCCCCGACCTGCGGCGGCATCGTCCACGCAAGGCTGACCGTCTTCACGCGTCATCCCGCCGTGCTGGTAGAACCACTGGCCGCTGTCGCGCGCCAGCACTTCGCTCCAGATGTATCCGTAGTACGCGGCCGAATAGCCGCTCGAGAAGATGTGCGAGAAGTACGCGGTGTGATAACGCGGCGGCACGGGCGCGAAGAACACACCGTCCCTCTGCAGCGCCAGATCGTCGAACGCCGCCACCCCCGAGCCGTCCTTCGGGATCCCGGTCGCCGGCAACTGGTGCCAGTTCTGGTCGAGCATCGCGGCGGCCAGGTACTCGGTGGTCTTGAACCCCGAGTCGAAGTTCTCCGCGCTCTTGATCTTGTCGAGCAGGGCTTTCGGAATCGGTTTGCCGGTCAGGTAGTGCCGGGCGATGTTCGCCAGCACTTTCGGCTCGCGCGTCCACGTCTCGTTGAACTGCGACGGGAACTCGACCCAGTCGCGCGGCATGCTTCCCGACAGGAGGGGATATTTCGCCATGTTGAACAGCCCATGCAGCGCGTGGCCGAATTCGTGGAAGAGGGTCGTCACTTCTTCGAACGTGAGCAACGTCGCCTGGCCCTCGGCCGGCTTGGGAATGTTCAGATGGTTCGCGACCACCGGCTTTTCGCTGAAGAGACCCGATTGCGGCACGTAGGCATTCATCCACGCGCCGCCCTGCTTGTTGTCGCGCTCGTAGTAGTCACCGATGAAGATGCCGAGTTGCGACCCGTCCGCATCCAAAACGTCCCAGACGCGCACGTCCGGCTGGTAGACCGGCAGATCGTGGCGCTCCTTGAAGCTGATGCCGTAGAGTTGGTTCGCCGTCCAGAAGACGCCGTCCTGGATGACACGGTTGATCTCGAAGTACGGCTTTACCGCGCTGTCGTCGAAGTCGTAGCGCTGCTTGCGCAGCTTCTGCGCATAGAACGTCCAGTCCCACGGCTGGAGCGTTTGGCCCTTGGCGTCCTGGTCCAGGAGCGCCTGCAAGTCCCTGGCGTCCTTCTTCGCCTTCGCCAGTGCCGCCGGCGCGAGGTCGCCGAGCATCTTGTTGACTGCCTCCGGGGTGCCCGCCGTCTCGTCCTCGAGCGTGTACACCGCCCAGTTGGCGTCGCCGAAGAGCTTCGCCTTCTCGGCGCGCAGCGCCAGGATCCGCGCGACACCCGAGGTGTTGTCGGCGTCACCGCCGACGCAGCGCGAGGCGGAGGCCTTGAAGACCCGCTCGCGCAACGCGCGATTCTCGCGGTTGCGCAGCGGCGGCTGCTGCGTCGTGTTCTGCAGCGTGAGGACGTACTTGCCCTCCAGCTTCCGCGCCTTGGCCGCCTCCGCCGCGGCACTGATCTGCTCCGCAGTGAGGCCGTCGAGGTCCTTCACGTGGTCGACCACCACCGCGCTTTCCTTGGTGCACTTGAGCGTGTTCTGCCGGAACTTCGTCGTCAGCGACGAGAGCTCCTGATTGATCTTCTTGAGCGGGTCCTTGTCGCCCGCCGACAGCTTCGCGCCCGCGCGGACGAACTGGACCTCGTACCGCTCGACCAGTTGCTTCGACTCCGGGTCGAGGCCAAGCTGCGAGCGCTTCTGGTAGAGCGCGTCGACTCGCGCGAACAACGCCGGGTCGAGGAAGATCTCGTCGCGGTGCGCGGAGAGGCGGGGTGCCATCTGCGACTCGATCTTCTGCATCGCCGGATCGCCGTTCGCCGCGTTCAAGTTGCTGAAGACCGTCTGCACGCGCCGCAACAGGCGTCCCGACTTCTCCAGCGCCACGAAGGTGTTCTCGAACGTCGCCGGGGCCGGATCGTGCGCGATGGCCTGCACCTCCTTGAGCTGCTCGGCCATCCCGGCTTCGAACGCCGGCACGTAGTCAGATTCGTGGATCCGCTCGAACGGCGGGTAGTGCAGCGGGAGCGGGCTTTCCGCGAAGAAGGGGTTCACGGCCGCGGTCTGCTGGGGGACCTCAGGTGGGACCGTCTTCTGTGCGGAGGTCTCAGGCGGAACGGCCTTCTGCGCCGACGCGCAGGCGATGAGCAGGGGCATGCAGACGATGAGGGTGCGGGCCAACGTGCGGTCCTTCAGGCAGAGCGCGTAGACATGCCAGCGGGTGGACTCGATTCAAGAGCAAAACCGCCACTGGCCCGATCGCGAACATCCCGCTCGCCGTTACGATCGCGGCCGGGGACACGGCGTACAGGCGCCGCGACTCGACGCCGCGAATCGACGCCGCGCGCCAGCCCGCCACAGCAGTCGCACCATGTCGATCGATGACTTTGGTCCGTACAGCAAAGTGCTCCGTCGCCTCTAAACCCACGATTCACGAAAGAGCGATTTCTCGAATGGAGCGAGTGGGTGCTTGGTCAGCGTTGCGGACGACGCGACCGGTGGGAGTGAAAGCGCCCACTCAATGATGAGGTGGCGGAGCGACTCCAGACCCCGGCTCGATCGATATGTAGACCCTGTGCCCGATGAGCGCTCCCACGAGCGCTCCACTGACGAGCCCGGTCAGGGCTCCAAGGCTAGCACCGACTCCGCCGAGGTTCTCGCTCGCGGAGGCGTGGGAGAACGACACGTATCCCGTCACTCCCAGGACGCTGGCTCCCACGAGGGCTCCGAGAAATGCCGTGCTGACCCGGTCGTTGACGAACGACATCGAGCGGACGTCCGAGACGGCGACCGACCGGAGCGTGCCCGAGGCGGTCTCGCCGCGGATCGCGAACCCGTCCGCCTTCTCGATGTCCATCTCCAATTCCACTGTCCTCGATCGCGCGCTTCTGGTCGAGCTCACCTTGGACGTCCGTTCTCCCTGCGTTTGCGCCGTGGGCTCATCGGTTCTTGCAGGCGGGGTCAGCAACAGAATCGTCCTCTTGCCAGCGAGCGACGCGGCGATCTCGTCGGATTTCGGGTCATCGGGTTTCGGCACCCAGGTCGTCGTCGCGCAGGCCAGGCTGATTAGACTAACCACCAAGACAAAACCCAGCTTCGCCAGGCGCGCATCGCGCTGTGCAACAACACCCTGCATTCGACCCTCCGATCGATGCGACGGCAGCACTCACGGCCGATGTGCTGATGATCTTCATGGGGAATACGGCGGAACAGGAGAGAGAGCCTACTTGAGCCGGCCGCGCCGAGTCACCATTTCAGCCGCGCAACGCTCCGGATCAAAAGCGAAATCCCACCCTCGCGAGCGGCCGAGTCGCAGATGACTACCGTTGCAGTCAGCCCGCCATCTTTGATCGAGTGAGGCCGCAACTCGCAGCGCAGGCGGCGCGAATCCCGGCCCGGGGGGGCGTCATCGTATGGTCGTAATATGATGATCGAACGATGGTCGTCCCACACGAAAACCAGGAAGGAGACACACCATGTTCTCGAAACTGACCCCCTTCTCGCTGATCGCCGCGCTCGCCCTCACCGCCGCATCCTCGGCGCTTGCCGGCCCCATGCTGGGAGACAAGGAAGTCCGCGAGTCCGTGGACTCGAAGGCCAGCGCGCAGATCGACGCCCTGCAGTGCGGCAACCCCCACACCGAGGGTTTCAAGGATCGCCACATCGGCAGGCACTCGCCGACCAACGACGAGATCAATGCCGCCGAGGTGGAAGACCCGAACAGCGTCGACTACCCGAGGCGGAAAGACGTCCGCGACGATGACGGCCGGTAGTATCGCTCAAGAGAATGCGCTTGACGTTCCAGACGACCGGTCGTCTTTAGCAGACGATGGCCAGACCAAGCGTCCGCGAAGAGATCGTGCAGTCGGCGTTGGATCAGTTCCACCGCAGTGGCTTCAACGGCTGCAGCGTGGACGACATACTTCGGCCCGCTCGCGCTCAGCCGTGCCTTTGCTCCAGTCCTGGCCAAGAACGGCGGCGGCGCCATCGTCAATCTTCTCTCGGTGCTGAGCGGGGTGACCGTCACCACGGCGGGGACCTACAGCGCCTCCAAGGCCGCGGACTGGGCTTTGACGAATTGGCTGCGGACCGGCTTGCGAGACCAAGGTACGCAAGTGTTGGGAGTGCATGTCGGGCCGGTCGACACGGACATGACGAGTCAGCTCACTCTTCCAAAGGTCAAGCCCGCCGACGTGGCTCGCCAGGTGCTGAGCGCCCTCGAAGCTGGCCGCCATGAGGTGATCGCCGACGAGCTCACCCGACAGGTCAAGGCTGGGCTCTCCGATGAAGTGGGCATCTACCTCAACTTCGATCCGGCTCCCCCTGCGGCGGCAAGCCGCTGAGCGGCCGCCCGCGTCGGAGGGACGAGATGTCGACTCGAGAAATGTTCCAGAAGACCTTTGTCGTTGCAGTCGCAGTCCTTGGGGCAGCTGCGGCCGGTTGTTCCCACCACGTGGACGCAGATCCGCGACTGGCGAAACGCGTCGTGCGTCTGGTCACTGTGCGGCCTGCACGGTCGTCCGACAGAGGCTTCACCGGCGTCATTGGCGCGCGCGTGCAAAGCAACCTCGGCTTCCGCGTCGGCGGCAAGATCGTCGCGCGCTCGGCGCCGCGCTCCATTTCCTCGGGCTTGAACGACACGTTGAAGTCGTAATTGAAGTCCGTCTCCGAGGACGAGACCCAACGGAAGCTCCAGTCCATCCGCTTCTTGAACGCCTCGATCTTTGCGATCGGGGCGCGCGAGACGGCGACGAAGGACACGTCCCGCGCGGGCAAGTGCCGCGAGCCGCCGTCGAACGCATCGGCGAGCAGCTCTTGCACCCCTGTTCCCAGCTAGGATGGTGCGCTTTGCCATTTTTCTGGCGATGCTGGCCGGCGCGTGCGGATCGTCGTCATCGATGATGGAAATGCCGCCGGCGCAGGACGCAACGATGCCCGGCAAAGGCGACGGCACCACGCCCACGCCCACCGACGGCGCGCCGCCGCAACCCGACGGCGCATGCAGAGGGGAAGTGATCACTGATCACGGCGAGAACGACCTCGCCGGCAAGCGCCTGCCGGGGTGCAGGGTCAAGCATCGGGCGAAGTTCAACTGGATCAAGATGTACGACAAGCGTCCTCCGAGTCGAAACGGTGATCAATCAGCCGGAGGACTTTCGCCTGCGACGGCGAGTTCGCCGCAACGGAAAGTGGACCAACGTGTGGGGCCCGATGCGCAAGGGAATCGCCTTTCTCTTCCGCTACTCAGGGGCGGCAGCAGGATGGTCGTGTTGAGGAACTTCTGTTCGGAAAGGCGAACCCGGTTCGTGGTGCCCTCGCTCGCAATCTTGCAGATCCCTTGTCGGGGCGGTTCGCGAAGATCGGCATTCCCGCGCCGCAAGTGCTGGCGCCCTTCGTGGGCGTCTCGCCGGGGCGGCGCCGCGAAGTGCGTGACCTGCGCATCGGTGTTCTGGCCAGCTCCCTCTGGTTCGCGCTCTGCGCAACACCGGGGGTCATGCCACCAACTCGGCTCTTCCTCCGACTTTGGCACCGGAAGGTCGACTCGGCTTAATTTGCGCTGGTTCATGAGGTCTATCTGCGCCTCGTCAAGCAAGATAGCCTCGCCCGGCAGAACCACGCGCAGTTCTTTGGCATCGCCGCGCAGATGATGAGCTGCGTCTTCGTGGACCGCGCCCGGGCCCGCAAGATGTCCAAACATACTCAGGACATTGGTCCTGGCGCGCATCTTCATATGTTGCGGCGCGTCTTGACTTCGCGGATTGACCGGACGCTTGCGTCCCCGTGCCGAACCCTTCTGAAGGGTTTCGCTTCACGCAAACCGAAGGAGACGACAAGTGAAAAATCGCAAGAAAGGCTCTACCAAAATGCGCGTGGCAGCTCTGTCATCATTGTTCGCGACATGCGCCGCCGGTGCCCTTCTTGCCGCCTGCGGCGGTGCCGACTCGTCGAGTCCGTCTGTCGCCGCTTCAACCTCGGCCCCAGCGCCCGCCGTATCGAAATGCGACGACTCAGACCAAGGTGGCAGCTCCCGGGGCGGCCGTTGTCGGGTCGCATTGAGATGCGACAACTCCATGATCACGGCGTTCAAGCCGGACGCAAACACGAGGGTCACATTGGTCAAAGCGTTCAAGGAGGGCGATCCCTTGGCGCTTTCTGCAACGCCAGCGTCACCTCCGCCGCCGATTGCAGCAAACGACATGTGCCTGGTGAAGCTCACCATTGGACCGGGCAACCCTGGGCCAGCCGGTGCTCTTTCCACATCTTCCGGAATCCACATCGAAATGTGGCTTCCATCGCCGGCAAACTGGAATAAGCGCATCCACAACATCACTCTGGGTGGATTTGGAGGCAACGCCATCATCGGAAATACATCTCTGATCACCACCGGCACTGCTCCGTACCTGACGGGGGTTACATGGGGCATCGCCATGAACGAGGGCGCCGTGAGCGCGGTTAACGACGGCGGACACGCTGACCCAGCCGGCACCGGATCGTTCGCGATGAACCCGGACGGGACGATCAATTCAACACTTTGGACGGATGTGTCGACTCGCGCAACGCACGAGATGACTTTGAAAACCAAAGCCTTGGTAGAAGCCTACTACTTGACTCCTCAATCGTTCGCCTATGTTGACGGCTGCTCGGGCGGTGGACGACAAGGATTCGCCGAGGCTCAAACGTTTCCGGAGGACTACAACGGCATCCTTGCCGGAGCGCCGTCAATAGCGCAAACACGATTTTTCCCCGCCGACCTGTATCCAGGCTTTGTCCAACTAAAGGACCTAGGCAGCTACACTGCACTGACGGCCGGTCAGCTTGCTTTGGTGTCCGGATCTGCGGTTAGCGCCTGTGACACGACTCTCACCGGACAACATGACGGCTATATCGCTGACCCGGTGGCGTGTCACTACGATCCGACTACTGACGCCTCTGTGTTGTGCACGGCGAGCGGTGGCACGAACAACACTTCGAACTGCGTTAGTATGGCGCAAGCGAACACGTTCAACAAGGTGTGGTACGGCCCGACGTCGGATGGTTCCGCGCCTGCACCCGTCGCGGACAACGGCGTGAACATCTTCCGGTCGCCAGACCAGCTTTGGTGGGGCATGCCTCGGGGCACGAAACTCGCCACGGCGTTGAATTTCATGCTTTCAAGGGACCAGATAGCTCTGAATTTGCAAAACCCCATTTATGCGCGTCCCGCCTTCATGAACGCGACTGGAAACGGCCAAGATGCGTGGATGACTCTGAGTTACGGGGGTTTCGCGGACCAACTCGCCCAAGGAGCTGGGCTTAACACTGCATTCGCCAACATCGACACCGAGAGCCCAGACCTTTCTGCTTTTAAAGCCGCCGGCGGAAAGATGCTTAGCTATCACGGTTTGTCTGATCCGTTGGTACCGCAAGCAATGAGTTCGAAAAATTACTACGAAAAGGTATCCGACATGTTCGGCGGATATTCGGGGACGCAGCAGTTCTATCGCCTCTTCCTGGTCCCGGGAATGGGCCACTGTTCTGGCGTGGGTTCCGCAAATGGCACCGCAAGTCCGCCTGCAAATCCCCCGCTGCTTCAGGGGACGCAAGCCTACGACGCGTTGACGAAGTGGGTCGAGGGTGGTACGGCGCCGTCGACAATAACAGTGACGACCACCGACGCAACGAGAAGTCGGCTCTTGTGCATGTATCCCAAGAAATTGAGGTATGTGAGCGGAGACGTGAACGCCGCGGCAAGCTTCACTTGCAGTTAACGAGGCCGTAGGCTTCCGCGTTCCGCGCGAACTGCGCCTCCGGCAAGTAGAGCCCCGGAAGGGCGGGTTCGCCTGGCCCCCACTGGCGCACGTCCTGGATTACGCCAACGACCGTGAACGTCGTCGGTGCCCAGTCCGTCAGTGCGACGAGCGCTCCGATCGGCTCTCGGCCAGACAGAAAGCGAGCCACGAAGGTCTGATTGACGACGGCAACCGGAGCAGTTCGCTCGCCGTCAGCCGAGACGAAATCGCGACCCTTGATCAGTTGGGATGTGGGTGGCGGCCAGGTACCCCGGGCTGAACCAGTTCACGTCCGCGACGTCGGGCGTCGTGGGCGTCGTGCTCCTTCCTTCGACGCGAACGGTGTCATCCCATCCATTGCGGCTGGCGTCCAACGGCAAGAAACCGACCAGCGCTGCATGTTCCACACCGGGAATGGCCTGGGCGGCGTCGAGAAGCTGCAAGGTGGCTACCGGAGAAAAGGAGCCCTGGGGGTAAACGAGGCTCGCCATGACGTTCGTCGTGTCGAGACCGAGCGGCGCAGCGGAGAACCGCTGCAAGCTGCGCACGAGAAGCCCGGTGCCGTTCGCGAGGAGCAAGGCGAGCGCGAGCTGCGCGACAACGAGTCCATCTCGCACACGCGACCGGGATCCGCTTGCGGTGGCAAACGCTCCGCCACTTTTCAGCAGCGGAAACAAATCGGACCGGAGCGCGTACCACGCGGATGCACCACCCGTGAACGCGCCCGAAATGATCGACGCGAGCAGCGCAAACGCCGCCATGCGCCAGTCGACGTGCAGCTCGTTCAATCGAGGGATACCGGCCGGCGCAAGCGCGATCAGGCCGTGAACGGCAAACATCGCGAAACACGAGGCCGACGGCGCCGCCGGCCAACGCCAGCGGCACTGCTTCGACGATCTGCTGGAGCGCCAGCCTTCCGTAGCCGCCGCCGAGGGCTGCCCGAATCGCCAGGTCGCGGCCGCGGGCGGTCCCTCGCAACAAGAGGAGCAAAGTGACGTTCGCGCAGGCGATGACGAGCAAGAGGAGCACGGCAGCAAACGCCGCCCGCAGCGCGGGCGCTGCCTCTCCTGTCAGCCATCCGTACAACGGTTCACCCCCGACGCCATAGCCGCTCGTCGCGTGCACGATCGCGTCCAACTCGGCCCGGGCCGTCGCGGCCGTGATGCCCGGCTTCAGACGCGCGAAGCCGTAGAGGCCGCTTCTCGCGAGAGGCATCGCCATGATCTCGCGCGGGATCGCGAGGGGAAAGAAGAGCTCCTACAGCTCGAGGCGCGGGAACACCACGTTGCGCGGGAGAATGCCGACCACGGTCACGCTCTTGTGATCCACCTGGATCCTGCGCCCCAGCGCGCCTGGGTCAGCACCGAGCTCGCGGCGCCAGAAGGCGTCGCTGACGATTGCCACTGGCTCGCCGCCGGCGAAGTCTTCGCTTCGCTCGAACGGCCGGCCACGCGCTGGAGTAATGCCCAGCGTGGAGAACACGCGCGCTGAGGTTGGCCGCCCTCAACTGCCTCGGCCCAGAGGCCGACTCGAACGTTGCCCGATGCGGGTAGTAGGCGCCGATGGCCTCGACGGTGGTGGCGTGCTCCTCGAGCTCGAAGAGCTCGACCGCCCCCATCGGGACGGCCCGCCCGCTTCTCTAGTGCAGTCAGCTTGAGCAGCCGTTCCGGCACCGTATAGGGCAGTGGGCGCAGCAGCGCCGTATCGACAACGCTGAACATCGCCGTGCTGCTGCCGATGCCGATTGCCAACGCAACGATGGCAACCGCGGTGAAGCCCGGCTCGCGGCCAAACCCGCGCACAGCTGCCGGAGGTCGACCATGAAGCCGCGCACGTCGCCCGGGTACCGTCGATGAGCTCATCTTGCGAACCGACGAAGACGACCTGACGATGAATGAGAATGGCCGACCCTCCAACTCGGGGCCACGCGATCCTCGTCTTCGGAGCAGCCGTGGACCACGACGGCACGGTGCGGCGCCCTCTCGCGCGACGCTTGAGCCGCGCGCTGGCGGAGGCGGCGGCGGATCCAGCCGCACTCGTCATCGTCAGCGGCGGCAGTGTCGACGGGCGGCCCGCGGAGGCTCCGATCATGCG
>Ga0137377_10003674_pt1 | contig 11954 bp, 10 predicted proteins | sample SagtaG_22_FD_104815 | JGI IMG/M metagenome (GOLD analysis project Ga0137377, IMG submission 104815) | Vadose zone soil microbial communities from Sagehorn Ranch, Mendocino, California, USA - Sage2_L_40_16 metaG | ecosystem: Environmental > Terrestrial > Soil > Vadose zone | place: USA... | reverse complement strand
GGCCCAGAACTCGACCCAGGCGAGGCCCCAGAGCGCACGGGCGCTGCGCGGCTCGTCGCGCTCGCGCCACTCTTGATGCTCGCGCTCGAGCAACGCGCGGGCCTCGTCCCTCTTCGAGGAAGGCGCGAGGGTGTTCACGACGGCCAGTGTCGCCTCCTGGACCAGCTGCTCGCCGCCGACGGCGCTAGGGAAGTCGTGGGCCCGTGCCGGGAGATCTTCCGGTGCCTCCGCGTCGCCGGCGAACCAGCCGAGGATGGCTTGCACTGCCCGAGCGCGCGCCCGGAGCGAGTCGTCGTCGAGCTCGTCAGCGAGCTCGAACGCTGCACGGGCGTGGTCAAAGTTCGTCTTGAAGCGTGTCGCCCACGCGAGGCGACAATGGACGACCGACCGGAGCGCCGGGCGCGAGACAGCCTCGCGCAGCGCTTCCTCGAGCAGCGCGGCGGAACGATCGACGCCCTCGAGCTCGGCGAGGAGGACCAGCGCCTCGGCGCGCATAGGGCCGATTTCTACCTCGGCCAGCAGCTCGCTCGCGATCGCCCGGGCGCGCGTCCACTCCCCCGCAGCATGATGCGCGCGAGCTGCAGCCAATGACCGACGACGACGTTCGTCGTGTCTCTCCACCGGCGTCAGTCGAACCGCCTGCTCGCCGAGCTCGGCCGCGACGGCTGAGACGCCGCGATCGGCCGCCAGCCTCGCAGCGTCGTCGAGTACCCGGGCGACGTCGGCGTCCGCGACGTCCCTCGACAGCGCAAGGTGACGAGCGCGGAGGAGCGGATCTTCGACGATTTCCGCGATGCGTTCGTGAACGCTTCGCCTTTCCTCGCCCAGGTCGCGGTAGAGGACTGACGACAGCAGCGGGTGGGTGAAGCGGATCATCCCGTCCTCGCGCTCGATCACGTGCGCGGCGGAGGCTGGGTCGAGCGCGCCTGCCGCGATGCCTGCCTGCTCCAAAAGCGACACCGAGGTCGTGCCGAGCGCCGAAGCCAGTGCGAGCGCCTCGCGTGTGGCGGCGGGGAGGCCGGCGATCCTCGCACGTAGGAGCTCTTCGAGCGTCTCGGGAACGGGAAGCGGCTGAGTTGGGTCGACGTCCGGGTCGAGAACACGAGCCAGTTCCAGCGCGAAGAACGGGTTTCCGCCCGATTGCTCGTGGATACGGAGCAGGGTCTGTCGCGCGAACGTCCTGCCGAGCCGGTCGCGCAGGAGCTGGTGGAGCGCGCCGGCGCTGAGCGGCCCCACCGAGAGGCGGCGGACGCGCTCTCCACCCAGGGCCTGGTCGAGTCCAGACGGCTGCGCCCCCTCGACGAGCCGTCGGGCCAGCAGCACGAGCACGTGGCTCGCGGCGAGCCTTCGCAGCGCGAACGCAAGCGCCCCCGACGACGACGGATCGAGCCACTGGACGTCGTCGACGGCCACCAGCACCGGCTCGTCGTCGCTGAGAAGCTGCAGCACGTCGCGCACCGCGACGGCGACCGCGCGGTGATCGACTGGAGCACCTGACGCCTCGTCTCGCAGCATCGCGACCTTGAGCGCGCGCTGCCTCGGCATCGCGAGATGAGGTAGCACCTCGTCGAGGACGTTCTCGAGCAGATCGCCGAGCCCGGCGTAAGCGAGCCTGCGCTCGGCTTCGGCCGGGCGCGACGAGAGGACACGCAGCCCCTGCGTGCGCGCATGCTCGACGCCGGCGAGCCAGAGCGTCGACTTGCCGATGCCTGCTTCCCCCTCGAGCACGAGCGCAGCGGGCCCCTCCCGCACCTCGTCGAGGAACGCTGCAGCGGAGGCAAGCTCCTCGTCCCTGCCGATGATCTCGAGCACCATCTTTTCCACACCGATCGTGACAGAGGCGTTCAGGAAGGCAACCGCCCGACCTGAAGCGGCACCGCGAGCCGCGAGCGTCACACCGGCGCGTTGGGCATGTCCAAAAGAGTGGGCGGTACTGGGCTCGAACCAGTGACCCCCAGCTTGTCGAGCTGGTGCTCTCCCAACTGAGCTAACCGCCCTGGTGCGGGTCGATTCTAGCCTGAGGGCGGACCGGACGAGAGGGCCGCGACGGCTTCCTCTCTGACGCGGCACCGGCGGCGGCGGCGGTCGCACCAGATTGCGAGCGCACGGATGTTTCGCAAAGGGCCGCTAGCTCAGTCCCGGCGGCTCAGGCGGGAGAGATTCCTGATCGGAAGCCGCCGCGGATCGACCGGCGTACCCCGGAAGCGGAGCTCGAAGTGGAGATGCGTGCCGGTGCACCAGCCCGTGCAGCCTGCGACTCCGATCGGCTGGCCGGCCGCCACCTCGTCTCCGGACCGGACGGTGAAGCGCGAGAGGTGTGCGTAGAGGTTCGTGTACTGCCCGCCGACGTCGATGAGCACGATTCGGCCGTAGCCCTCGAAGCCACGCCGTTCCCCGACGAGCGTCACGCGGCCCGGCGCGGCGGCGCGAATCGTGAGCGAGCGCAGGATTCCGATGTCGATTCCTGGGTGACCACCCTGGACGAACGGCGTCGTGATCGTTCCCTGGGCAGGCCAGACGAGAGCGGTCGGCGCCAGGCGCTTCACAGCAGGGACGGGCACGGTTGCAACCGTGATCGCGACGAGGAGGGCCAGCAAGGCGGCGGAGCCTACAGGAGCGGCCGGAGGCTCAGAAGATCTCGGGGCACCAGGGCTGGGCGTCCGATCGGAAAATCGAGTCGGCCCGGTCCACCGCGCCGTCCCCTAGCTCCTCGAGCTTCCCGGCCCGAAGGAGCTGGGCGAAGGTGAACCCGCCAAGGTATGCGCTGCCGAGCTCGCGGACGTCGAGACGCAGGTCGGGGTCGTCGTCACTGCGCGAGGCCGAACCCCCTTCGAGCCGCCAGATCCCGTCGTTCCAGGGACAGACCTCGTCGCGCACCTCGAACACGATCCGGCCCTCACCGGCGTACCCCCGCGCCGTGAGCGCCTGGCCGACGTCGACAAGGCGGACCCAGAGCGCCTCGACGAGGGTGGCGTTCATCCGCCTGGGCTCGACCAGCCAGAGGAAGAGCGGGTGGTCGAGCGGGAGGAGCTCCGCGTGGATCGTTGCGGTCCAGTCGAGCTCCAGCAGGTAGCGCCAGACGGCGCCCAGTGCCTCCGGCGTCGTCCCCAGCGCCTCGACCACGTCGAGCACCGTCGTCGAGATCAGGCCGCTCGCGCCGAAGTTCAGCCGGTAGAGCGCGTACGCCTCGGGACGGCCTTCGAGCTCGATGACGACGCGCATCTGCTCGGCGCCCTTGCGCCACGGCGGCGTGTAGAAGCGCCGCGCCTCCCACCACTCGCGCGTGCGCGCGAACATCCCCACGGTCTGGAGCTGGATACGGTCGTAGATCTCCGGCAGAACCTCCAGTGCCTCGTCCTCGCTCTCCAGCAGGCGCGCCGACCCATGAACGAGCCCGGGACGAAGCCTCGCCTGCTCCTTCGGCAGGTCGATGTTGGCGGCGAGCGAGGCCAGGCCGTAGCCGAACCGTCCGTAGATCCCGCCTTCCGAGGCGTAGAGCGTCGCGATCGGCTCTCCGCGCTCGTGGGCATCCGCCAGCTGCGTCCGCATCAGCTCTGTGAGAGCGCCGCGGCGGCGGTGAGTCGGGAGGACGCCGACGCCCATGACGCCCGCGGTCGTGACCTGCCGCGGCCCGGGAACGGTGGTCTGGAACAGATAGGCGCCGGCCCCGCCGACGATCTGACCGTCTTCGAAGGCCGCATGGATCCGTTCCGCAGGGATGACCGGCCGAAAGCGATCGACGTCCTCGTCGGTGGCGGAGTTGCCGAAGTAATGCCAGATTCCGTTGAACGCACCCCGCACCTCGTCCGGGGCGCACACTCGCACCTCGACCGCCATCAGGCGATCCGCTCGAGCGGTGCGTAGTCGAGCATCAGGCGCCGCTCGGCTCCATCCTCGGCGAAGCGGACCGTGACGACTCCGCCCGGCTCTACGCGCGTGACGACACCTTCGCCGAGCGATTCGTGGCGCACCGAATCGCCGGTCGAGAGCTCTGGCAGGTCCGAGCGCGGGGCGACGCCGGTGGCATGGATGCCGTACGACGACCAGGACGCGGGCTGGAGCCGCTCGCGCTCGATCCGATCGGCGGGAAGCTCGTCCAGAAAGCGGGACGGCAGGTTGTAGCTGCGGTTCCCCCAGAGCGAACGCGCCGACGCATGGGTCAGGACAAGCCGCTCCTTCGCGCGCGTCATCCCCACGTACGCGAGCCGCCGTTCCTCCTCGAGCGAGTTCTCCTCCAACGAGCGGGAGTGCGGAAAGATCCCCTCTTCCATCCCGATCATGAAGACGGCGCGGAACTCGAGCCCCTTGGCGTTATGGAGCGTCATCAGGGTCACCAGCGACTGCTCGCCGCGGATCGCGTCCTGGTCGGAGTAGAGCGAGATCTCCTGCAGGAAGGCCGACAGGCTCGGTTCTGCGGCGGTCTGCTGGTACTCCTGCGCCACGCCGACGAGCTCCTGCAGGTTCTCGATTCGGCCCTGTGCCTCGATCGTCCGCTCGGCCTCGAGCGCTTCGAGATAGCCGCTGCGGTCGAGCACACGCTGCACGAGCTCGGAGACCTCGAGCTCGAGCGCACCAGACTGGAGCGACTGGAGCAGGGTGCGGAAGGCTGCGACGGCCTTCAGCGGCGCGGCGCCGACCCCGGCTTCCTCCGCGAACTCGAGCGACTCCCAGAGCGAGATTCCGTGGTTGCTGGCATACGTCTGCAGGCGCGCAAGCGACGAGTCGCCGATCCCGCGGCGCGGCCGGTTCGCGATCCGCTGGAGCGAGACCGCGTCGTAGGGGTTGTCGATCGCCTGCAGATAGGCGATCACGTCCTTGACCTCGGCCCGCTCGTAGAACCGCGGGCCCCCGATCACCTGGTAGGCGATGCCCTGGCGGACGAGCACGTCCTCGAGCACTCGCGACTGGGCGTTCGTGCGATAGAAGACGGCGACTTCGCTCGACGAGTAGCCCTCCTCGACGAGCATCGCGATCTCGGCGGCGACAAAGCGTGCCTCCGCGTGCTCGTCCTCGACCTCGATCACGCGAACCGGCTCGCCCTCGCCGAGCTCCGACCAGAGGTTCTTCGGCTTGCGCTCGCGGTTGTTCTCGATCACCGCGTTCGCGGATTCGAGGATCGTGTTCGTCGAGCGGTAGTTCTGCTCGAGAGCGACCGTGCGGGTCTCGCCAAAGTCGCGTTCGAACTCCATGATGTTGCGGATGTCGGCGCCGCGGAAGGCGTAGATCGACTGGTCCGGGTCGCCGACCGCGGCGACGTTCCGGTGCTCGCCGGCGAGCAACTGGAGCAGCCGGTACTGGGCGTGATTCGTGTCCTGGTACTCGTCGACGAGCACGTAGCGGAACGCCTTCTGCCAGCGGTCGAGCGCCTCGGGGAAGCGCTCGAGGACGTCCACGGTCAGCATCAGGAGGTCGTCGAAGTCGACCGCGTTCGAGGCGAACAGGCGCCGCTGGTAGAGCTCGTAGACATCCGCGACGGTCTGGTCGTAGAAGGACGAGACGCGCGCGCGGTACTCGTCCGGCGTCACGAGCTGGTTCTTCGCCGCCGAGATCTGGGCGTGGATTCCGCGGGGGACGAAGCGCTTCGGGTCGCGCTCCAGCTCCTCGAGACACGCCTTGGTCAGGCGGATCTGGTCGGCCTGGTCGTAGATCGTGAAGTTCGTCCGATAGCCGAGGCGCGGCGCCTCCCGGCGCAGGATCCGTCCGCAGGCCGCGTGGAAGGTCAGCACCCAGAGACCGCGCGTGTCGCCGAGCAGGCCCTCGAGCCGCTCGCGCATCTCGTTCGCCGCCTTGTTCGTGAACGTGATCGCGAGGATCTCGTTCGGCTTCACGCCGCAGGCGGCGATCAGGTGCGCGATCCGATAGGTGAGAACGCGCGTCTTCCCCGAGCCCGCGCCGGCGATCACGAGCAACGGCCCCTCGGTGGTCACGACGGCCTCGCGTTGCGCCTCGTTGAGGTCGGCGAGATAGCTTTCCGGAGTCGTTACGGGCACGAGGTCGATGCTAGCGAGGGCAGGCGTGAACGGAAGCGAGACGAGTCGGATCGAGGCGTTCAGCGACGGCGTCTTCGCAATCGCGATCACGCTGCTGATCATCGAGATCCACATCCCAGGGCGAGAGCACGCCGAGACGCTCGGGCATGAGCTCCTCCGGCTCTGGCCGTCCTACCTCGCCTACCTGACGAGCTTCCTGACGATCGGCGTGATGTGGGTGAACCACCACTACGTCTTCTCGTTCATCGACCGGGCCGACCGGACGCTCATGTTCCTGAACACGCTGCTCCTGATGATGATCGCGTTCGTCCCGTTCCCCACCGCCGTGCTCGCCGAGTTCATCCAGACCGGCGGCGCGCGCGCAGGTGCGGTGCTCTACGGGTCGACGCTGACGCTGACGGCAATCGTCTTCTTCGTGTGGTGGAAATACCTGTCGGCCGAGCGGCGGCTGATCGCAGCCCACGTGCGGGACGAGGAGATCGCCGACGTCACGAAGGCCTACACGCCCGGGACGCTGCTCTACGGTGGCGCAACCCTGCTGGCGTTTCTCAGCCCCTGGGTCAGCGCCGCTCTCTACCTCGTGATCGCGCTCTTCTATGCGCTTCCGCTCGCCGAGTGGCGCGCCAGGGTGCGCCGCGGCCGGTAGGGTCGGATCGTGGCGCACGCGTTCGGGTCGATGGACGAGCTCGGTGACGGCTTCTTCCGCAAGGTCCGGCAGGCGCTCGGGGTCACCGCATTCGGCGTCAACGTGCTCGTTTTCGAGCCGGGAGCGCAGGGCCGCCCGCACTACCACGACGTGCAGGACGAGCTCTACTTCGTTCACAGAGGCAGGGCGCGGTTCGAGGTCGACGGGGAGGTACGCGAGCTCGGACCCGGCGGGCTTTGCCACGTGGAGTCGACGACGCCGCGGCTGATCTCGAACGCCGGGGACGAAGAGCTCGTGCTCCTGGTCGTCGGCGGCAAGGACGGCTACGTCGAGCGCGACGGGCAGCTCGTCAGTGACGAAGAGCTCGAGCGCCTACGGGCGGAACGTGAGAGCAGCGCGCGGTAGCTCGATGAACCGGCTGCCGTAGAAGGCGAGACCGACAAGGGCGGCAGTGGCCGTGGCGAGACTGACAACGACCGGCGTGAGCAGGCTCGCCGCCACCGCGTGTGCGCCCGATTGGCCGATCAGAGCCAGCGCTCCGATCGCGGCCCCCTGGTAGAGCCCCGCGTTCCCGGGCAGGATCGGCGCCGTGTTCGCCAGGCCGGTCACGACCATGTACAGCAGGGCCGCCCCGATCGACACATGCAGGCCCACTGCGTGGAGCAGGAAGAGGACGCCGAACCAGCGCGCGACCCAGGTGACGAAAAGGATTGCCGCCGCCCGGGCGAGGATCGGGCTCGGAGCGTTCGCTCCGGCGAGGAAGCGGTCGAGGCCGCGCGGCAGGCGCGTGCCAAAGCGGCGATGAACCACTGCGAGCAGGACGAGGCCGGCGGCGGGCGCGGTCAGGCCGACGAGCAGCGTCACGCGAGCCCAACCGGGGACGGGCAGGAAGAGCGCGGCCGCTGCCCCGAGCACGGCGAAGGCGGTCATCTCCAGCAGATGCGCGCACAGCAGGCTCCCACCGGCGCGAGAAAATCCCGGGTACTCCTTGCCCGCCGCGACCTTGAGCACCGCAAGCTTCGACGCCTCGCCCAGCCGGCCAGGCAGGACGGTGTCGAGAAACGAGCCGATCGCGCTCGAGACGTACATCGCGCGGAAGCCGACCGGCGAGCGCACGGTCGACGACCAGGCCCATGCCCGGAGGGGCTGAACGGAGGCGATGATCGCGAAGCCGATCGCGAGCAGGAGCCAGTTCGGGCGGATCGCCGACGCGACGGCGCTCGCGCCCGTTCGCTCCACGAGCACGTAGATGCTGGCGATCGTCGCAAGCACGACCGCAACTATGAGAAGACGGCGCCCCACCAGCATTGAGATGGCCATCGGCTTTTGCGGTCGGAGACCTGAGCCCCGACCGGGCATCAGCCGATCGCGTCCGCCAGCGCCTGCTCGATCCAGGCTGTTGCAGCCGCGAGGGCGGCAGGGTCATTCGACTTGAGCACGACCTCGACCTCGCTGCCTGAGGGGCCGAAGCTCGGGTAGGACCCGACACGAACCTCGGGGTGACGCTCTCCCGCATCCCGGAGCACGGAGACGATCTGGCTCTCCGTCGTGCGGTACTTGCCACGCCACGAACCGATCGGGCGCTCAGCGGGCAGCTCGCGTTCGACGATCTCGAACATCGCTTCCATTTCCGCAGGGAGGCCGGGGAGCACGTAGACGTTCTCGATCACGAAACCCGGCGCGCCGCCGAGCGGATTCTCGAGGGGTCGGCTCCCGACCGGCAACCTTGCCCACCTGACAGCGTAGCCGGGATCGCGGTCAAACCGCGCCCGCAGCTCGGCGGCGACCTCGGGATGCTCCTCCTGCCCGACCCCGAAGGCCGCCGCGAGCGCTTCGCGAGTGACGTCGTCGGGCGTTCCGCCGAGACCTCCGGTGACGACCACGACGTCGGCCTCCCTCGCCTGCGAGCGGAGAAGCTCCGCGATCCGCGGAATCTCGTCCGGAACCGCGACCAGCAGCTGGACGTCGATCCCGAGCCGCTCCAGCCGCTGTGCAAGCCACGAAGCGTTCGTGTTCGGAACATCACCCGAGACGATCTCGTTTCCGATCGTCACGATTGCCGCCCTCGCCATTCGGCGAGTATGGCGGTGATGGAGTACCGCACCTTTGCCGAGTCCGACGCCGCGGCAGTCGTGCAGCTGGAAATCGCGCGCGACCCCCACCGCATCCTCACCGAGGATGGGCTCCTCCACAACATCCGGCACCCGCCGGACCGGCAACGCCGGCACGACTGGGTCGCGATCGAGGGCGGCGAGCTCGTCGGCCGGGTGACCGCGGGCTTCAACTGGGCAGTTCCCACCGAAGGAAAGGGATGGGTGTCTTTTGCCGTCGCGCCGTCCCATTGGTCAGACGCAGGCGCGGGCCTCTTCGACATCGCGGTGGACTACCTCCGTTCCGAGGAAGCCCACGAGCTCCGGTGCTGGACCGTCGACCCGAAGGCCGTTCCCTTGCTCGAGGAACGCGGGCTCACAGCGACGCGCTCGACGGTAGTGAGCGCGGTCGACCCTCGTCTTCCCGATCTCTCGGCGCTCCCTGCCCTCGAGGAAGAAAAGAACGCAGAGGGGTTCCGCCTGGCACCACTCGAGGCGGTCGACGATCCGCGCGCCATCCACGCGGTCTATGCCGCCGGCGAGGCGGACATGCCGGGCGACGAGCACGAAACCGAGCTCGACTTCGAGTCGTGGGAGGCAGAGACGCTCCGTCATCCCGAGATCTCCGCCGAGGGCAGCATCCTCGTGATGCACGGCGACCAGCCCGTTTCACTCGCTTTTCTCGCCGTCGAGCCTGAGCGCAAGCTCGCCTACAACGAGATGACGGCCACCTTGCCCGACTTCCGGCGTCGTCGGCTCGCATCGCTGGTGAAGCTAGCGGCGCTCCGATGGGCGGCCGAGGGCGGGTTCGAGCGGATGCTGACCGAGAACGACGACGACAACTTCGCCATGCGTTCGATCAACGAACGGCTCGGCTACGAGTTGGTCCACGTTAGGCACCAGTTCTTCCGGAAGCTCGCCTAGCTAACGCAGCGGGAAGGGACGCCGCGCAAGCGCGGGAAGCACCTGCGCTGTAACCCACACGGGCGTGGTCACGTAGCGCTTCGAGTAACGGAAGCTCCCATCGGGCCGCTGAAGCCGTTCGAGATAGCGGAACGCGGCGGAGGCCGGTTTCGCGCCGGCCGCGAGGAACGCCTGGATGGCCCACGCTGTGGACTGAGCGTCGGAGCCTCGGCCCGGCGTCAGCTCGAAGCCGCCGTCCCGGTTCTGGAGGCGGCGCAGATAGGTGAGTCCGCGCCGGATCGGCCTGCCGGTGACGCCGAGCGAACGGAGCGCCTGGACGGCTGCCGCGGTGTCGTTCGAGTCGGGCGCCCCGCCGGGCCACCAGGACCAACCGCCCGAGCGGGCCTGGTGGCGGAGCAGGTAACGCTTTGTTCCCACGGGGACCGGCACCCCGGCCGAGCGCAGGCCGAGCACGCCCCAGATCGTCGAGTTCACCGAGGGCCCGATCGACCCGCTGCGCCGGTGCAGTGCACGAACGCGTTGAGCGAGCGGCGCAGTCGCCAGACCGAGCGAAGCTTCGGCGACAAGCGCGAGCTCGAGGTCAGTGGACTCTTTCAGCTCACGCTCGTGCGCCGCGAGATAGCGGCCCGCGGCTCCCGCAGAGCCGCCGCCGGCTCGAAGCCCGAGCGCCGCCCAGGCGGTCAGAGCCGGGTACGCCGGCCCGCCTGACTCGGCGAAGCCCCCGTTTCCGAGCTGGTGCGCGCGGAGGAACCGGGCGCCGTTCTCCGCGGGGGTCGCCGCGACGGCGAGCGCTGCGAAGCCGGCTGCGAGGAGCTTCAGGCCCACACGATCTCCGTGCGGAGACGCCGACCGTAGCGCTCGAGAAGCCTGCGAAGCTCGGGCCCGGCGACGAGTGCGAGAGCGAGGTTGCCGACGGCGTGGGCCGCGTCGAACCAGATGCCCCGGCCGAGCTGAACGGTCAGCGCGGCCCAGGTGTGCGGGAAGAAGCTGTACCACTCCCACAGATCCATCAGTCCGCTGAAGGCAAAGCCGAGCACGAAGCATACGAGCGCGAAGGGAAGCCGCCGGCGCAGGACCGGCGCCAGGAGCGCTCCGACCGCTCCGCAACCGCCCCACGCCAGCATCTGCCACGGCGTCCAGGGCCCCTGTCCAAGGAAGAAGTTGGACGTGAGCGCGGCGACGGCTCCGACGGCGATCCCGGCGCGGGCGCCGAGCGCGGTCCCGGCCGCGACCGTGATCACCGTCACCGGCTGCACTCCTGGGATCGCGGCGAAGAGGACACGGCCCGCGGCGGCGACCCCCCCAAGCGCCGCGATCATCGCCAGTTCTTTGCTGGAGCCTGGCCCCAGCTCGAGCCAGGCTGCCCCGCCGGCGACAAGCGCGCCTGCGACGAGCAGGAGTGACAGCGCCGAGTCATGCGGTGAGAGCGCGGTCCAGGCCCCGGCCGCGAGCGCGGTTGCGGCGGCGGCGAAGACTGCTGTCCTACGCAAGGGCGAGCTCCCGCTGGCGCCCGAGCGTGACCTCACGGTCGGCGACCGCCGCCGCAAAGATGCTGTCGTGCGTTACGACGAGGGTGGCGCGCCGGCCGGCCTGAGCCCGGAGGAGCGCCGCGAGCTCCTCCTTCCGGCGTGGGTCGACGCCGCGGGTTGGCTCGTCGAGCACGAGCAGGTCCGGCTCGGCTACGAGCACGGCAGCGAGGGCGAGTCGCTCGCGCTCGCCGCTCGACAGGTCGCGCGGATGGCGAAGCTCGAAGTCCCCGAGACCGACGGCCGCGAGGGCCTCGCGCGCCCGGGCCCGATCGCCGCCGACGGCGAGCGCCACCTCGTCGTCGACCCGCTCGCGCATCAGGTACCGCCCGGGGTCCTGCGACAGGTAGCAGGCCCGGCCCGAGCGCACGACCGTCCCCTCGCTCGGTTCCAGCAGGCCGGCGGCGAGCTTCGCGAGCGTTGTCTTACCGGAGCCGTTGGGGCCGACGAGCGCGACGACTTCTCCGCGGTGGAGCTCGAGGCTTGTGGCGTGGAACACAAGGAACTGATCGGAGTACGCGAACGAGACGTCCTCCAGGTCGCAGACGATCTCAGCGCTCACGGCGTCGCTCTGCGTACAGGGCCGAGCTCGCGCGGCGAACTCGGGTGCTTGTGTCTCAAGCCACGTGGACGCCTCCTCGCGCGGCGCATCGAGTACGACCCGTCCGCGGTCGAGGAACACCACGCGGTCACACAGCTCGAGCGGGCGGACAGGACGCTGCTCGGCGATGATGACGGCCGTCCCCCGCTCGGCCGCGAGCCGGCATGCAAGCTCGAG
>Ga0137377_10003671_pt1 | contig 11959 bp, 5 predicted proteins | sample SagtaG_22_FD_104815 | JGI IMG/M metagenome (GOLD analysis project Ga0137377, IMG submission 104815) | Vadose zone soil microbial communities from Sagehorn Ranch, Mendocino, California, USA - Sage2_L_40_16 metaG | ecosystem: Environmental > Terrestrial > Soil > Vadose zone | place: USA... | reverse complement strand
GCCAGCAGCGGCAACTCCCCCACCCGGCACCCCGGATCCGCGGCAATCCCGCCCAGCAGCACCTCAAAATGCCCCGCCAGCCGCTCCACCGTGGCCGCATCGAACAGGTCGGTGTTGAACTCGATCGCGAGGTTCAGCGAACCGTCGCGCGGCAGAAACTCGAAAACCAGGTCGAACCGGGCGGACGGCCGAGGCAGATCATGATGGGTGATCCGCAGCTCGCCCGCCGTCCGTGGCCGTACCATCGCGTTCTGCAGCACGACCATTGTCTGCACTAGTGGCGTGCGGCCGGGATCACGCTCCGGCTGTAGCTGTTCGACCACCCGGTCGAAAGGTGCGTCGTCGTGGGCGAAAGCCTCCAGCGCCGTTTCCCTGACCTCCGCGAGAAACTCACCGAAGGTGCGGGAGTCATCCACCGTCGCGCGCAGCACGACCGTGTTGACGAAGAATCCGACGAGGTTCTCCAGTTCGACCCTGTTGCGGCCGGACGTCGCGGTGCCGATCGCGATGTCCCGCTGGTTGCTGTACCGCGAGAGCAGCACCTGCACCGCGGCCGTCAGGGTCATGAACAGCGTGGCCGAACGGGGCTGTCCCACCCTCGTGAGCCGCTCCACCAGTTCGGCCGGCAGGTCACGCCGGTAGACCGCACCGGCGGTGGTGCGCAGGTACGGGCGGGGCCGGTCGGTGGGCAGCTCGAGTGTTTCGAGGCCGGCGAGCTCGCGCTTCCAGTAGCCCAGGTGCTCCTCCAGCGCCGGGCCGGACAGCTGCCCGCGCTGCCACACCGCAAAGTCCGGGTACTGGACCGGCAGCTCGGGCAGCGCGGCCGCGGTGCCGCGCACAGCGGCGGAGTAGAGCTCGGCGAGCTCGTCGACGAGAACCTTGACCGACCAGCCGTCGGTGATGATGTGGTGCTGGCCGAGCAGCAGTATGTGCTCGGCGCGCGCCAGGCGCAGCAGTGTCACCCTGGTCAGTGGGCCCCGCCGCAGGTCAAAGGGGAGGTTCAGCTCGTCCGTCAGCGCCCGCTGCACCGCGACGTCACGGGCGGCGCCCTCGATCGCCGGCATGTCGACGACGCGGAGAGGGATGTCGCATTCGGCGGCGACCACCTGCATCCCGTGCCCGTCGACGGTGTCGAACGTCGTGCGCAGCGACTCGTGCCGGCTCGCCAGGCCGTCCAGCGCCTCGCGCAGGGCGCCGAGGTCCAGCGGGCCCGACAGCCGCAGCCCGACTCCGGTGCTGTACTCGGCACCGCCCGAGGTCAGGTCGTCCAGGAACCACAACCGCTGCTGTGCGGCCGACAGCGGCACCGCCCGCGTGCGCGGCACGGGGACGATCCGGCCGGGCTCGCCGCCGGGGCGAGCCTGTGGCGGCAGCAGCTCGGCCAGCCGGGCAACGGTCCGGGTGTCGAACACCGCCCGTGCGGAGAGTTGCACCCCGAACGCCGCGGCGATCCTGGAGACCACGTGGAGGCCGAGGATCGAGTCGCCGCCGAGCGCGAAGAAGTCGTCCTCGGCGCCGACGTCGTCCACGCTCAGCACGTCGGCCCAGATCCCGGCGACCACCCGCTCGGCATCGCTGCGAGGGGGCACGTGTTCGCCGTGTGCCGCCGTGCCCAGGTCCGGGGCGGGCAGCGCCCGCCGGTCGAGCTTTCCGTTGGGACTCAGCGGCCATTCGCCCATGACCACGAACGCCGCGGGCACCATGTGGTCAGGCAGAACCGCGGCGGCGTGCGCCCGCAGTTGCGGGGGGCCCACGGCCGGGCCAGCGGCTTGCGTGACATAGGCCACCAGCCGCCTGGGGCCGGCGTTGTCCTGCCGGGGGATCACGACCGCCTCGGCCACGCCCGGGTGCCGGCGAAGCACCGCCTCGATCTCGCCCGGTTCTACCCGGAACCCGCGGATCTTGACCTGGTCGTCGGCCCGGCCCACGAACTCCAGCTGCCCGCCGGCGTTCCACCGTGCCAGATCGCCTGTGCGGTACATTCGTTCGCCCGCCGCGCCGAACGGGCTGGCCACGAACCGCTGCGCGGTCAGCCCGGGACGCGCCAGGTACCCGCGCGCCAACCCGCGGCCCGCGACGTACAGCTCGCCCGGCACGCCGACCGGGACCGGCCGCAAGGAGCGGTCCAGGACGTAGGCCCTGGTGTTCCAGATCGGGCGGCCGATCGGCGGGATTCCACCCGGCGACAGCGGGTCACTCCACGCCGCCACCACGGTCGACTCCGTCGGCCCGTACGAATTGATCATCTGGCGGCCCGGCGCCCAGCGTTCGGCAAGCTCCTGCGTGCACGCGTCGCCGCCGACGATCAAGGTCCGCAGGTCCGGCAGGCCGCTGGCCGCGTCGCTTGCCGTGACGGTAGCCAGCGCGGCGGGCGGGATCAGGGCGTGTGTCACCCGCTGCCGGGCGAGCACGTCTGCCAGCGGCCCACCGAGCAGCGGGCCCGGCGGAGGTACCACGAGCGCGGCGCCAGCCGTCAGCGAGATACACAGTTCAAGCACCGAGGCGTCGAAGCTCGGCGACGAGAACTCCAGCACCCGGTCTCCCGGCCGGACCGCATACCGGTCCGCCGCGGCGGCCGAGAAGCTCGCGAGACCTTCGTGCGAGACCACCACCCCCTTGGGCCGCCCGGTCGACCCCGACGTGTAGATCACGTACGCCGGGTGCGCCGGCAGCAGTGGCGCGGTTCGGCCGGCGTCGGCTGGAGCGTGATCCGGCATGGCGTCCAGGGCGGAAAGGGTGGCCTGTTCGTCCAGCGCCACCGTCGTCATGCCCTCTGGGCAGGGCAGGTGCGGTGCGATGCCGGCCAGGGTGAGGACAAGCACCGGCTGCGCGTCGGCCAGCATGAAGGAGATCCGCTCTGCCGGGTACGCCGGATCCACCGGCAAGAACGCGGCTCCCGCCTTCACGGCGGCAAGCTGGGCGATCACAATCTCCACCGAGCGCGCCAGCGCGAGGGCGACTATCCGCTCCGGCCCTGCCCCCAGGGCGATCAGCAGGTGTGCCAGCCGGTTCGCCCGGGCGTCCACTTCTGCGTAGCTGAGTGAGCCACCGTCGAACACGGCCGCCTGCAGATCGGGCGTCCGCTCGGCCTGAGCCTCGAACAACTCCGCCAACGTCGCGGGCGCCACCGCGCGGGCGGTGTCATTCCATTCCACGAGCAGCCGGTGTTCCCATGCCTGCTCGTTCAGCGAGGACGCGCCGGCGCATGCCTGCGCCGGATTTCTTCTCGGCAGGGGCTTGCTGTCCTGAACCACCATGTCAATTGGGCCTTTCATGCGGCGGGGCGGCTGCGTATGACGTGCGAAGCGGCAACGGGGGGCGGCGCCAGCTCAGCCCACCGGCGCCAGGCGCTGGCCGGCCGATGACGCCGCATGGGGAAAGACCTGCCGGCGGGCCAGGCGGCCGCCGACCTGGATCCCGCAGACCTTTCCTGTGGCCCGCTCGCGCACAAATCGCCCGCCGGGCACCCGGCGGCCGGACGTGGGATCCAGCAGCGAGAAGGTGAGGTCCTCGTGAAAGGTCAGCGGCACGAAGTTCTCGCCGTCAACGGACACGTGAACAGACTCATTAGACCCATTAGACCCATTAGACCCATTAGGCACACTGCCGCCCGCCGTCACCACGTACTCGACGCCGCCGTTGGCGTACGTGCCCGCGCAGCCGGGCGGGGGCGCGACCTGCGGCCCGCCGGGCACCGGGGCACGCGCCGGGTCGATCGGAACGCCGGCATGGGCCAGCTCGGCCAGCAGGTCCTGCCACAGGCCGGCGCCCGTGTTGGCGTTGCTGGTGAGCGCGACCACCCAGCCGCCGGCCGGGTTGACCCGCAGGTAACAAGATGTGCCGTCGGCATTGCCGTCGTGGCCGACCCAGTCCGCGGCCTCCTGCCGGAACACGGCCAGTCCGAGGCCCCACCCGTCGGCAAGCCCGAACGGGTCGGCGTGCGGAACCGGCCGTCTCATCTGGCCGGCACAGGCCGCGGGAAGCACCTGCGGTGACCCCGGCCCGGCGTGGAGCAACCCCAGCTTGACCAGGTCTGCCGCGCTCAGGGCGAGCGCGCCGGCCGGGGCGTCGGCCGGCACCCGTGACTGGCGGACCGGCCGGGTCCGGCCGGCGCCGGTATGCACCGAATGGCCGGTGGCCACCGGGCGCCGGGATGGTTTTGTCCCAGGCAGGTTAACGAAGACGGGGTCAATTTCCAGCGGTCGAAGCAGGATCGACTCGACCGCCTCGGACCAGGACATGCCCGTGATCGTTTCAATTAGCTGGCCGACCAGGGCGTAGCCCGGATTGGAGTAAGAGAAACCCGCGCCGGGCGGCAGAACGAGTTTTTCGCGGCGGACGTGCTCCACCACATAGCGCCGAAGTGTCGAGGTGGGCGCTTCCTCCATACCGGAGTTGTCCGCGAGTCCGCTGGTGTGGCTCAGCAACTGGCGGAGGCTGATCATGTCGCCCAGGTCGCCGAGTTCGGGCACGCAGTCACCGATCGGTGCGTCCAGGTCGACGTCACCATCTGCTGCCAGGATCATGGCCACGGTCGCGGTGAAAGACTTGGTGATCGAGCCGGCCGGAAAGGCGGCATCCCGGGTAACGCGGTGGCCCGTGCCGAACTCGAGCTCGCCGACTTCGGCAGTTGCGGTCGCGCCGCCGTGGTAGATGGCGAACTGGGCGCCAGGTACGCGGTGTTTGCACGCTAGCGCGGACAATGCGCTCACGGGTGAGGAAAGAGCGGTGGCCTCGCTTAGAAGCCCAATCATGAAACGCCTCCATGAGGAACATGACTGCCCGGGAACAGATACCTGCCGACGCGGCGGAGAAAGTCGTGGAATAGTCCGCTAGTCGGGCAATGTGTCTCATGTCGCTTTGTTCACGATTTTCGTATGTTACCCCCCGCATCGGCTTCGTGTGGGCCTGAGTCGTGAGCCAAACAGCAGTATTGAATCGGTCCACGCCGCCATCGCAATCGTGCACCAGGAGAAGCCTCTCGAACCGCGCCAGTTGATACTAGTGACGTATGTCATCGAAGGACATGAACTATTTAACAGTTCCGCCGCGCGATATAGTGGGCTGACGCCGCCACGGTCACCGGCGGCCAGCGCATCCGGGCGCATGGTCCCCCACCCGCCCCCGGCGGGGCATGGCGCACCGTCCGCGACGACCGAGCAGCAGGATCCCGAACGGCTGCGCGGCCGTGTCATCGCGCGCAGCCGTTCGGGATCCTGGGCGAAATCATCCAGTGGCGCCGCCACGCCGGGCGGGCTCGCCCGCCGGATGCAGCGTTCGGAACCGGGCCGGCGCGCCGGCGAGCTCATCCACCACAGCCCGGTGTGCCCGCGCACGCCGCCGGCTGCGCGCCGCAGGGCCGAAGGAGCTGATGACCATGACCGCCACGATCGGGAGCCGCAGGTGACGCCGTTGCTCGCGGCGGCGACGCTGGGCGAGGCGCTCACGATGGCGAGCCGCATGTACCCGGGCGCCACCACGCACTTCCCGGGCACGGCGCAGGCGCTGACGTGCGCCGAACTGGACGCCGTGTCGGCCGCATACGCGGCGGGCCTGCGCCGCCAAGGCGTCGGCCGGGGAGACCTGGTCGGCCTGGTCCAGCCGGCCGCGCCCAGCTTCCTGACCCTTCTGTTCGGGGTGCTGCGCAGCGGTGCGGCTCTGTTCGGGGTGCTGCGCAGCGGTGCGGCGGCAACCGTCCTGCCCGCGGCGCCCCGCCTGGGCGGCTCGTCGCAGAGCATCCGCCGGATCGGCCGGATCGTCGAGTCCGCCGGGATCCGCCACCTGCTCATCGACCCGCGATATGGCGACGTCGCGGAAACGCTGCGCTCGCACGATCCCCCGCTGACCGTCCTGGAGCCCGCGATGGCCGGCCTGTCCGGCAGGGTGCGGATCGATTGCTCCTCGATCTACGACACCGACCTGCCGGGCCCGCCGTTCGACGCGGCGACCCTGGTGGGCGTCATCGAGGCGATGCCCGATCTGGCCCCGGTCCTGCGGAAGGTCGCGGCGCACCTGAGGCGATCTGGCCGGATCTACCTGTCGGCGGCCTGTTACCGGAGCGAGGAGACCTTCGAGCGGTACGCCACGCGCCCGGCGAGCTTGCGCTACTTCTCCACCGCCAACGCCGGCTGGGGCTACACCACCAAGTTCTACGGCCTCGTCGCAATGCGCTCGCGGCTCGGCCAGGCGGACCTGGTGGAGTGATACCGGCGAGGCAGCCGCAACCGCCGGCGGCGGGACAAAGCCGCGCTGTTAACCGGGCTGGGGCTGGGGCTGGGGCTGGGGGTGCTCGGGTTGGCTGCCTTCTCCGTGCCGGGCAACCCGGCGGCGACCACGGTAACGGAGAGATCACAGCAATGGAGCGATCATGGCAACGGAACGCGGTGAAAGCATGATTCGTCCCAATTTGACACACTTGTTTCACCTGGGCGGACCATGATGTTTCCAACTGAGAAACGCCGGTAACCGGTTGCTGATCCACTGCTCGCGGTGCGTGGACAGGTCGCGGCCGGCGTGGGCCCCCAAGGAGGTGGGCTGGTGACGGCCGTAGTGCTTGACCAGGTGACCAAGGTCTATGACAACGGCGTGCTGGCGGTGGACGATGTCAGCCTCCGGGTGGACAGCGGGGAGTTGCTGGTCCTGCTCGGGCCGTCGGGGTGCGGCAAGACCACGCTGCTGCGGATCATCGCCGGGCTGGAGGAACAGACCGCCGGTGATGTCTGGCTGAGCGGCCAGATCGCCAACGAACTGCCGCCGCAGAAGCGCAACGTGGCCATGGTCTTCCAGGACGGCGCCCTGTACCCCCATCTCACCGTGCGAGACAACCTCGCGTTCCCGCTGCACAGCGACCGGACGGTGGACAAGCTCGCGGTCCAGGACAAGGTACGGGAGATGGCGCACGGGCTCTCCATCGAGCAGACCTTGGACCGCAGGCCCAGCATGCTGTCCGGCGGTGAGCGCCAGCGGGTCGCGATGGGCCGCGCCCTCATCCGCGGCAAGCCAGCGGTTCTGCTGATGGACGAGCCTCTGGCCAGCCTGGATGTCAGCCTCCGCAGCGGGCTGCGGGCGGAGATCTCCGCACTGCTCAGGTCGCTGCGTATCACCACCGTGTATGTCACCCACGATCAGGTCGAGGCGCTGTCGCTGGCTGACCGGATCGTGGTGCTGCGTGACGGGGCGGTGGAGGACGTCGGCACGCCGGACCGCGTCTACCACGATCCCCGCAGCGCCTTTGTCGCGGCATTCCTCGGCTCGCCGCCGGTCAACCTGGCGTGGGCGACCATCTGGGTGATCAACGGCGACCGTGTCGTCCTCGACTTCGGCGGTCAGCATCTCGACCTGGCCTGGACCGACCCGCGTTCCGAGCCCCTCACCCCGTATCACGGGATGTCCATGATCGTCGGGATCCGGCCGGAAGCCTTGACCCCGTGGTCGGCGAAGACGGACGGATCGCGGCTGTGCGGCAGGGTCAGTTCGCTGGAGTATCACGGCCACGAGTGGATGGCACGCCTCGAGGTCGGCTTCCGGCCGGTCGACATCAACGAGGTGAGGATGCGGCCACAGCGCCGGGCGATGTCCAACGGCGCCGCGGGCGGGCGGCGCGGCCGTAAGGCGGCCGCAGCGAAAGCGGCGTCGCCCAACGGCGCCGTGGCCGGCCGGCGCGGCCGTAAGGCGGCCGCCGCGGCGGCCGGGGCCGCGGACCCGCCGCGCCATCACGGCGCGCACCGTGGTACGCACCTGCTGGTCCGGCTCGACTCGCCAAAAGGATGGGCCAGCGGGCAGCAGGTCGCCGTCGCCGTCGATGTGCCGAACGTCTACGTCTTCGACGGCGACGGCAGGAGGGTCGACTCCCCGCTCGTCTGAGCCGAACACGGGGCGGCGTGTGTGCTACCTTGAAAAAGGTTGTAGTCGAAGTTCGCGTACGTGTAACAGCGCCTGCGAAATTCTGACAGCGGGCGTCGCGGATACGCGAAGTGGCAACTGTGCACGTCACCACTTCCAGAGGTTCCGCCTTCAAAACGTAGACGGTCGCGGCAACCTGGGCACCACAGTCCGTGGCTCCCAAAGATCGTCACAGTAGGAGAAAAGTACATGCCTCAAGGGACCGTGAAGTGGTTCAACGCCGACAAGGGCTATGGTTTCATCGCCCCGGACGACGGCACAGCCGACGTGTTCGTTCACCACTCCGCCATCCAGGCTGACGGTTTCCGCAGCCTCGAGGAAAACCAGCGGGTCGAGTTCACCGCAGGGCAGGGCCGCAAGGGCCCGCAGGCCGAGGAAGTCCGCCCGGTCTGACCCAGCGCCCCGGCCGCGGCCGGCGGGACAGCCCGCCGGCCGCGGTGCGTGGGTGCCCCACAGCACCTTGATCAGGACTGTGGAGGGATCAATCTGACGCCGCCGGGCGCCGGCCCAGCCGCAGCGGCAGCGCGAATGACGCCACAGCCAGCGGAATGGGCGCGAGGCTGACGTAGCTCACGGCACCCCGGCCGGGCGCGGGGCCGGGCTGAACCGCGTGCTATGGGGCCCGGAATCTGGCACGGTGTAATGACATGCAGGGCTCACGGCCGATATACCGATACTCGCCCCCTGCAAGCCAGCTTGAGCCGCGAGAGCCTGGACCGGTGTGAATGACTCCGCTTTCTCAACCGTTGCGGCTGGCCGAAGCCGTCGGGGTGATGTCGCTGGCGACCGACCTGGCGATGGGTCAGTCGCTGGAGCACGGGCTGCGCACCGCGATGCTGGCCCTGCGGACAGCTCAGGCGATGGGCCTGCCAGAAGACGATCAGGTGACCGTTTTCTACACGGGCGCGCTGCATTTCGCCGGGTGCACGGCCGAGAGCCAGATCGACGCGCGGTTCTTCGGGAACGAGCTTGCGGCGCGGCCGCAGATGATAGCGGCGTACCTCGGGTCTCGGCTGGGGCTGGTCACCACGGCGATGCGTGCCGCTCACCCCGGCAGTGCGCCGCTTGCGCGGGCAGCCGTGATGAGCAGGGCGGCATTCGGCGGCATGGCGGAGTTTCGCAAGTGGGCCGCCAGCCATTGCGATGTGGCCCGCCTGCTGGGCGCGCGGATGGGCTTCTCCGAGCAGATTCAGCAAGCGCTGCGGCACCTGTACGAGCGGTGGGACGGCAAGGGCATGCCGGGAGATCTGCGCGGGACGCAGATCCCGCTGGCGGTGCGGGTGATGCAGGTGGCACAGGACGCGGACCTGGCCTGGCAGCACGGTGGTGCCCCGCTCGCGGGCCGCATCCTGTCCGAGCGTGCCGGGTCGGGGCTGGACCCGCGGGCCGTGCGAGCGTGCCTGTCGCTCGGTGATCGCCTGTTCCAGGGCCTGGACGCACCCTCCATCTGGGAGGACGCGATGCTCGCCGAGCCCGGCCCACAGCCGGTGGTGGATGAGGAGCGGCTGGATGCCTGCCTGTCGGCGGTCGCGGATTTCGCCGACCTGAAGAGTATGTGGACGGTCGGGCACTCCCGCGCCGTTGCCCAGCTTGCCGAAGAGTCCGCCGCCGCCGCCGGGCTGGCCGCCCCTGACGTGCTCCTGCTGCGCTGGGCGGCGCTGGTGCACGACATCGGACGTGTCGCGGTGCCCGTCAACGTGTGGGCCAAGCCGGGTCCGCTGACCCGCGGCGAGCACGAGCAGGTGCGGCTGCACGCTTACCACAGCGAGCGAGTGCTCGACGCCGCCGCCGGGCTGCGCCCGCTGGCCCGTCTCGCGGGCTCGCACGGCGAGCGCTGCGACGGGTCCGGCTACCACCGGGGCAGCCGGGCCGGTGACCTGCCGCTCACGGCCTGGTTGCTGGCGGCGGCGGACTGCTACCAGGCGATGCGGGAGCCGCGGGCGCACCGGCCGGCGCTGTCACCGGCGGCCGCGACGGACGAACTGTGCCGCGATGCGGAGGAAGGCAGGCTCGCGCCCGAGGCGGTGAAGGCTGTGCTGGTCGCCGCGGGCCATCCGCGCCCCCCCGTGCGCCTGCCCGCTGGGCTGTCCGAGCGGGAGTGCGAGGTGCTCGGCCTCATCGCCCGTGGGATGGCCACCAAGCAGGTCGCCCGCCGGCTGGGAATCTCCCCGAAGACCTGTGACCACCACATCCAGCGTGTGTACGGCAAGATCGGCCGGTCCACCCGCGCTGGCGCGACGTTGTACGCGCTGGAGCACGGACTCGTCAGCTCAAGCTCAGGTTAGATCCTCATCGCCGCGGCGGAACCGCCCGCGGCACGAGAGAGCCGGCCGCCGCCGATCCCCGGCCGAATAGGGAGTTCTCCCCACTGTGAACGCCGTGTGGCCCTGCCTACCCTCTGCTTGACGCCGATCAGCAGGAGGGGAGGCCACGGGTGCGGAAACTGGTTACCGCCCTGCGTGACACGCCCCAGCAGCCGTGGCCGCTCGGCGCTCTTGGCATGGGGGTGCGCGGCCTCGCCTGTTACGGACCGGCGAGGCCGCAGCCCCGCTGACGGCCGCTGCCGGGCCGCTCCCGGCTGACGGCCGCGACGCCCGAGGCGGTCATTGGGTCCACATGCTGGCCTGGATCTCGTCTTGCGTCAGCGGCCGGTTGTAGACGCGGACGTAGCTGATGATCCCCGCGAAGTGCTGGCCGAATGGCGAGTTGCCGCCGATCTGCAGCGGTCCGCCGTTCTCCGACAGCGTCCCCACGCCGCCCACCGCCGCGGCCAGGTTGCCGTTCACGTACAGCAGCGCCCTGGTGCCCGAGTAGGTCACGGTGAGGAAGGACCATTGCCGCGTAGGCAGTGCCCTGGCGGCGTTTACCCGGGCGACGTTGCTGCCGGAGCGGAACGTGGCGCCGGGAACGGAGCCGTTGCTCGCGTTCAGCGCGTAGGACAGGTGCGTTGACAAAACCTTGGCCACCACCGCGCGCCAGCCGGACAAGGAGGTGGGCCGCACCCACGCCTGGATGGTCGCGCCCCTGGCCAGCCGCAGGCTCGCGCTGCTTGGCACCGTGACGATGCTGCTCGTGCCGTTGAAGGTGAGGTTGCCGTTGCTCCATGTGCCGTGCTGGATCACACCGTTGTTGCCGTGACCGGACAGATCATGGGCAATGGTCCCGGCGCCCTCCCGCAGGCTGTAGGAGGCGACCAGGCCAGCGGGTGCGGGGACCTCGTGGTAGTAGGCGGTGTAGGTTGCCGCTGCCGCCGGCGCGTTGAACGTGTGGAAGGCCGGTTTGCCGTCGGACCAGCGGCTGAAGGCATAGCCGTGCCCGTTGATCGTCTGTGGCGAGGCGGCGTCCACGGTCACCGCCGAATTCTGGATCACGCGCACGGTGAACGGCGCGGCGGTGCCCTGCCCGGCGGTGGATATCTGCAGCCCGGCCGGTACGGACTGGAAGGTGAGGCCGGCCGTCCTCGGCTGCAGGAACACGCTCGTGGCGCCGGTGTATCCCTTGGTGTCGGTCGCGGTGAGCCTCAGTTCCAGATAGCTCGGGTAGTCGTGGTCCGGTGCGGCGAAGCTCCCGCTGAGCCCGGTCGCCATGTATGCCTGGTCGTGGATGTGGCAGCCGGTGCCGGATGGGCAGTGGTGGATGATCAGGTCCCACGACAGCGCCGATCCCGGCAGGTTGCCGTCGGCCGGGTCGGTCGCGCTTCCCGCGTACCTGATCACGTCCCCGACCTTGAATGTGGTGCTCGACACCGGCGCGAGGATGTGCGGGACCGGCCCGGTCGCGCCGACACCGATCGGCATCGTCGCGGTGTCGCTGGCGCCCTTGGAATCGGTCACCTTGACCTGCGCGGTGTACTGGCCGTCCTGCGCATATGTATGGGTCGCCGTGACGCCCGCCGCCGTGGCGCCGTCGCCGAAGTCCCAGGCGTAGGTGAGCGTGTCGCCGGGATCGGCGTCGCTGGACCCCGAGGCGTCGAAGCTGACCTGCAGCGGCGCGTTGCCGGATGTGGGAGACGCGCTCATGGCCGCGGCCGGCGGGTTGTTGCCGTTGTAGTAGACGT
>Ga0137377_10003667_pt1 | contig 11965 bp, 15 predicted proteins | sample SagtaG_22_FD_104815 | JGI IMG/M metagenome (GOLD analysis project Ga0137377, IMG submission 104815) | Vadose zone soil microbial communities from Sagehorn Ranch, Mendocino, California, USA - Sage2_L_40_16 metaG | ecosystem: Environmental > Terrestrial > Soil > Vadose zone | place: USA... | reverse complement strand
CTCGATTCTGTTCGCCTCGGTGACCGCAGAGGAACAAGGGCTGCTTGGATCGGAGTATCTGGGAAAACATTCGCCAGTGCCGCCGGGGAAGATTACGGTGGATTTGAACTTTGACAATGTGCCACCGCTGGGGACACCGGAAGAAGTGGAAGTCAGCGGCGCGGAACGGACCACATTCTATCCGGTTGTGAAGGAGACGGCACGGGAGTTTCGACTGGCGATCAGGCCAGATCCGCGGCCGGAGGCCGGGCATTATTACCGCTCGGATCATTTTAGTTTGGCGCGCGTGGGCGTGCCGTCGTTTTCCATCAATGAGGGGATTAAGTTCGCAGGCCATCCCGCGGAGTGGGGCGAAGCCCAGGCCAAAGATTACACGGAACATCGCTATCACCAGCCTAGCGATGAGTACAAACCGGAGATGGATTTTACGGGCGACGCGGTCATCGCGAAGTTCGGCTTTGCGCTGGGCGCTAAGGCGGCGTGGCTGCCGACGCTGGCAGGCTGGGTCCCCGGCGACGAATTCGAGGCCGCGCGCAAGCAGAGCATTCAGTAAGGTGAAATCCGGAGATTTCCCGGCTCTTGGCTGTCCCGAGGAGCATCACGACGAAGGGTCTCTCCTGCTGCCCGACAAAAACGTAAATATTCTAGTCGACGCATCCTTGTCGGATGGCTGGTTAACCATAACTGGGGGTTTTCACGGTATCTGTCAGGGAGGGCTGAGTGGCGGGGGGCGGCGGGAGAAGAGGGTAAGTGGCGGGAATTGTTGTTGTTGCGGGCGCATCGAGCGGAGAGTGCGCGGGCTGGGATGGCTCACGCTATTTGTCAGCCCGCGTAGGATTTCCGTTGGACGGAGACTGAAAAGAAAGGAGATAGCGGCGCGGCCCGCTGAATCCAACGGAAGCCTGCACCGCCGCGCGCCGCGAGGCATGCAACTCCTAGAAACAAAAGGGCTAATCCAACGGAAGTACTGCAAGGCGCGCAAAATCCAACGGAAATCCTACGGAAGCGACAACGGACCCGACTTTTGGTCATTTTTCGAGGGCCGGGCTGACCGCGCGGGAGTATTGCGGCATTTTCAAAACCTGGCAGTGCCCGAGGATCGCCGCGCTTGGCCGTCCAGATATCTGAGCAGCGACTCACGCTCGACATCACATCTGAGCGGCCCGCGCGAGATCAATCCGAGCGCGCGTCCGCATCGGCTTTCACGGGAAGCGGCCTGCCCGAGTAACACCTCCGGCAGAGGTTCGCGCGGAACGCGGGAACGATTCGACCGCGTCGCTCCCAGTGACCTTCACACATCCCCGGCGGGCATGGCAGTGCGCGCCGTTCGTCCGCACTCTCGCTCGCAGCCAGCGGTTTATCTTCAGCTCCATAGTTCGGATTCGCCGAATGCCATCGGACGAGAAAAATTTCGTCGATCCACCAGGTCCCATGCCGGTTGCACCGCGCGCGAAGCGCGCCGCTCTTGCAGAGCCCGATTACCTCGTCCCCCTCAATCCCTAAGAGATGAGCCGCGAAACAGACGTGCACTTCCTGCGGTGACGCTTTCGGGATCGGGAGGGAGGAGCTCATCGGCGAGCCTCCGCGCCGCGGCTGGCGAGCTTCCAGACAGATAGAGCGACAAAGGGGTGAGTCAGTTCCGGCAGACTGCGCAACGAGCGGCGCATTTTAGAACCGGGTCAGGATATCAGATTGGATGATGAGAAATCGAGCGGAGCTTTCGACTCTGCGACCAGCGAAGAGAAACACCGCAGGCCCGCGATCGCGAGTCAGGATCGGATGCGGCCCATCCTCTCCTTGATTACTGCCCGAAGCCACTATACCGATTGCTCGCCCTCGATCGTTCAGGATCGGCGAGCCCGACATCCCGGCTTTGGTTCGGCCTGTCCATAGCGAGGAACCGTACCGGCTCGACGGGTTCAGATGTAGCTCCGTCGGAATCCAATGGCGGCCGTCGAGATCGAGCAACCATCCTTTCCCGCTTCGCGCCTTGCCAATAGCAAGCACGGGGGCGTCACCAATCAGCGCGTCATAGGTTTCCGATTCCTTCGATAACTCTTGGTTGACGGGAGCGCCTAGCACCGCGATGTCCGCGATCGGATCAACAAACAGGCAGTCGGCCCACACATTTCGCTTGCCACGGAGTCGCCCCAAAAGATTCGCATAGGTCTGCTCTCCCGTGTACAAGCCTCGATGAGGGGGCGGCAATTTCGGCAGGCAGTGTGCCGCCGTCAGCACCAACCGACGCTCTACGAGATGCCCGCGAGCAATGCGGTTGCGCTCCTCGATAATGAAGCCACGACCGTCGCCCACCTTCACGACACAGCTAGGATTGAAACGCTTCTTCATCTTCGGGCATCCGATCGCAACAACGGCGGAGCCGGGGCCGTGAAGTCGAAGGCGCAGAAGCGGCATTTCAGCGCCTCGGGCTTCACCCATTCGCCGCACTGCCCGCACTTTTTGAGTCCCATTTTTTGCGGGTTGGAAGGACCGGCCGCGACGAGCACGAAGCCAACGAGAGGGCTCAGAAGCAGCGCCAGGATGAAGAATGCGATTTGGTTTCGTCCTTTCCGATCCGCGTAGACCATGACCCCGTAGGACAAAAACAGCCACGCCACAGCAAGGGCGATTACACTCACGTCGTCCATTTTGATCTCCTTTAGTTAACGCTTTCAATATACTCGCTTCGACTCAAAAGCACGCACACTCCGCACGGGACGGGAAGAAGGCTCATCCGGCGCGCTTCAGCGTCGCCGCATCGTCGCCGCCGGGATCGGAGGCCAAACCGCTCTTCGCATGTTTGCCTCGGCGAAGAAAACTTTTCAAGCACCACATGACGCGGTTGGCTTCGGCGAGCGTGCGGATCGCGCCGCTACGCACGGGAGAATGTTTCGAATGGAGAAACGCGTCGAGGCGTTCGCGCGTCCAACCAAGTTCCCCGCGCAGCCGGTCCAGCAGCTCCGAAGTCGGTGCGTCCACCAGCCGGATTTCGTTCGAGGACTCGCTACGCCGCCCCGAAGTTCCATACGCAAGCGCCAGGTCGCGGCCTGGCCGCTGGCGCGGCCGCTTGGCCGGACTGATTTCCTGGCCGAGCGCCTCCTTCATTGTCTCGATCAACTCCGCGGCTTCACCCGGTTGCAGTTCGTTGAACGAGGAGAGCTCACGTCCGATGATTCCAGAAGCCCACGCCAGCCGCGCGCTGCGCGCGCCATCGGTGCCGCCGCCGTTCGTCGCATCCAGGAAGCGCGGCGCGTAAAGATGGAAGAGCGAATGCAGCGCCGTCAGTTGCGGCGGCGACAGACTTCCAGACTTTGCAGCCATGTCTCCTCCCTCCTCTTCTCGCGGACTTACGCCATGCTCTCTGCGACCACAAACTTCAGACGCTTTTTCTGTTGCCTGACAAATTCGATCAGTCGGCGGCTGCTGTAGTAAGTCCGCAAAGTCGGCTTTCCGTCAGTGCCGATGAAGTAGGGGTCCTCAACCTTGCAGGCATCGAGCAACGCCTTTTGATGTTTTTCAGAGAGCACGGCTGGCTTCCCATTCCCGAATGCACGCGCCCCCAGCGTGAGGATTTCCTTCTCCGTCATTCCGAAAAGCTGCACGCGATAGGAGAATCGCGAAAGGAGTTGCTCCATGCGAAGCCGCCGCTGAGGATGAACGAAATTTTGCAGAAGGCCGTGGGAGCCGCTCAAAATAACACCGCAACCTGGATGTGTTTCACGATGCGTCAAATCGTGAATCTGGCGCGCGGCATCAAGCCCGTCCAAATCCAAAAATTGTGCTTCGTCGATGATGATCGCCGGTAATTTAGCGCGGGAACGTAAACCGGCGAGAACGGCGTAGCGGCACGCCCAACGAAGGCTTGACCGAACCGGGATGCCCGCCGCATCGGCGATCCCACGGTAGAGGAAGGACTCTGTGCACCGCGGACCGCAAGTCACGAAGATGATTTCCTTCCCTACCGCGCGGTATTGCGCGCAGACACTCTCTAAGGTGTACGTCTTTTCACTTCCAGGGGCTCCGTAAATTACCGCGCAGGTCCCTTCGTCGTAGGCTTCACCCACGCGCTCTTCGACCTTAAAAAAACTCTTCGATTTGACCAATCCCACAGTGCCCATTTCAATCCTCCAGCTTCAGGTCGCGAAAAACGTCCGCGTCTTCCGCCGCCGCGTCGGAAATGAATGCCGGCTGCAACTGCCGCTGTGCCCGCGGGCGCGGCAACTGCCCGCGCACAGCGCCTGGCGCGGCACCCGCCGGCAATGCCGCGCGGCCGTCTGTTCCCGTCAACACGCCCGCGCGTTCGAGCAAAAGTTCGCGCTCCGTCTTCCAGCCCTGATTCGCGGCAATCGCGGAGAGCGTCGCCAGATATTCCGCGTAGCCTTTGCGCAGCCCGCGTTCGCGGCGCATCGCCGCCTTGATCTGGTCGCGCGTGATCTGTCCATTCGGGCATTGCGCGACGAATTCCTGAATCCGCAGTGCGCCGATGAACTGCAACGTCTCCGCGTCCGCCGCCACAGCTTCGCCCAGGTTATAGGGATCGCGCAGGATCGCCACTTCGCACTTCCACCGCGCGTCCAGCGCGAAGAGGCTTTCATCGGTCGGCTCATAGCGCATTCCATCGAGCTGCACGCAGCCGCCTTTTTGCACGATCCGCTTCGTGCGCTCGGAAAAAAGAATGTCCAGCAGCCTCGGATTGACTTTCTGTCGCCTGCGCTCCGGATGCGCTTCCTCCATCACTTCATTCGGCGTGCGATGGTCGAGCGCCTCCAGGCGCGTCTCGTTGTACTCCTCGATCCACTGCACCGTGGCGAGGATGAATTCCGCGTCCGTCGGCAGCGGGCTTTCGCCGCGCTTCCCGGCCAGATATTTCGCGTGCTGCTTCTGCGATTCGTCCGCCGATTCCGGACGGTTGCCGGGCGCGTTGCCCACGTAGGCCGGGCGCCAGAGCACGTCGAAGCGTTTGGACCAACGCGCGAACCACGATTCGATCGGCTTCGAACGCGGCCGCTTGGGGATCGCGCTCGTGATCCCAATGTGCTGATGTTGAAGCAGAGCCTGCGCGCCTTCCGACAGCGCGATCAGCTCCAGGTCGCGCCGCACCTTCTTGTAGTCCTCACCGTTGTCCCAATAAAAGTTCGCGGGGAAGCCGTGCGAGAGCGCCGCCATGCGGATCGCGGAATTTATCGTGCGGCTCGACGGCGTCGGCGCGATGCAGAAGCCCACAATCTTTCGTGAGCCCCAGTCGTAGAGGGCCGTGAGCCACAGCCGGTACGCCTGGTCCCGCTTCTTCTCCGGCTCCGCAAAAATAGTGTTGCGGACCAGCACGTCGAACTCGCGGTGGTCGCTCACCCACCAGTCCATCACCGGCACTTTGCTGCGCTGGATGAAGGGCGAGCATAGCCGTTCATGTGTCTCTTTCCCGTCGCGCGAGAGAACTTTCAGCGGTTCGGGGAGCCGCTTCAGTAACCTCCGGGCTGTGGGGTAACTCGGCATCCGTCCCTTCTCGCCGATCTTCTTCCAGTCGTGGCAGAGCGCTTCCCAGGCCATCTCGCGCGAGAGTCCTTCCTTGAGGAATTTGTTCTGAAGAAAGAGAGCTGCGGCGGGATGCTCCTCGAAGAACCGCGATTTGTCCTTGTCACTGCGAGGCTTGCGAGGCAGCGCGGGATAGCCCCCGGAATCGAACTTTTCGAGCCAGCGGAAGAGCGTGCGGGAACAAACGGATGGCTTCTGCTGCGCGGCGATATATTCGGCGAGCTCCTCCAGCGTGCTGACGGTTTTCCCGCCGCTGAGCCGGAGCGTTGGCCGCTTGCCATTCGTTCGCTCGCGGAAATCGAGCAAGGGCCGGATCGCGTCGAGTTGCGCGCGCGCCTGGTCTTCGAGGTCTTCGGGAATCGCCACGCGCGGCTGAGCTTGCTCGGAGACGATAGCAGAGGCGAAGAGAGGAAGAGTCGGTCCTGCGAATGGCGTAATGGCTGCGGAGCTCTGCTGCTCCCTGGCGAACTTGGCCTGTATGTCAGCGGGGAAAGAACTCAGCAGGTATTCGCGTGGTGCCACTCCGTTACCCACGGTCGATGCGGAGGGTACCGCAGTGATCTTGCCGGAGGCGGCGAGCTGCGTGATCCGGCGCTCGGACAGCCCGAACAGGGCGGCAGTTTCGCTGAGCGATACACAGACCTCGGCGATTTTGCCCGCGGTCATGGTTGCGGTTCCTTCGGGGGCAGGTTAATTTTCAGTTCACCGGCGCGCAGCTTGCGCAACTCTTCGGCCTCGGCTGAGAAATCCGGCGCGCTGCCACAGCCCGCGACCTTTTCCGCGTCGGCTGAGAAATCCGGCGCGCTGCCACAGCCCGCGACCTTTTCCGCGTCGGCTGAGAAATCCGGCGCGCTGCCCGCGATCGCTCGCCGAACCTCTTCTCGTACGATCTCGGGATTGGACTTGCCCGCATCCTTCTTCGTTCCACGTTTGCCGATGCGATTTAGGAAGTCGAGGTTCTTGTGCACGCCGTCGAGTTGGCATTCCAGAACCCATGCAGTTCCTCTATCGTCGTCCTGCTGAAGAACCACAGAATGCTTTTTCAGGTAGCCGTCAATCAAGCCCGCGAGCGCGCGGACTCGTTTTTCCAGCTCCTCGACAAACCCTGGCAAGTCGCCTGGGCGAATCCATTCCTCCGCGATCTGAGTCGGAAGGCTCAGATCACTGAGAGCACGCGAGAGATAGACCAGCGCCGCAAGCCGCGTCTCATCCCGTTCGCGCGCGCGCTTCGCCTTCATGGCCGCACCTTTTTTGCGATGCGCGCCGGGATCATCATGTGAGCGAGCTCATTCACTGTGTCGAGGCAAGGACACCGTGAAGCAGTGCCGTAGAGCCGGGGCCACAACTGCGCGAGCTGGCGGTGAATCCGAACGGCGGTGTGGCCGTCAAGAAAATTCACCAACACGAATGCCGTGGCGGCGTCGCGCCCGTCGAATGCCCGGCTGACGCTCTTATCCTTGCGTGGCCGATCGATGAGTCCTGTATAGCCCGACTCCAGAAAGCGCCGGTACCAACGCCATGCCGTTCTTTCTGAGACGCGCGCGAGGCGCGCCTGGTGCCGAACCCATTCTGTGAAAGTAGAAATCTCCTGCCCCGTGGAAGTGAGAAAAGTTGGGGTGTGTCCGAGGGCTACCTGAACGGTGTAGCGAGCGATCCGTAGGACCAGGCGCAAACGCAAAGGACGTGAGAGCTTCCTGACGAGGCGTAGGCCCTTCCCTTTCGCTGTGCGAATTGGTTCCGCGACTGGCAACTCGTTCTCCATCATCCCGCGAGATCGATTCGAGACCTGGCCGGGGACTCGACCGCCGCCAGGAGATTCAACAAAACCTCTGGGTTGGTGCGCGCGATCAGTTCCAGCGCCCTTCGAATAGAGCCGACTTCCACGTAGCGCCTGGAGTAAACCCTCTTGAAATGAGGGCCGCCCGCATTGTGGGCGCTCCCATTGCGCCTGGCGTGGCTTCTGCGGCGCTCGGCCAGATAGCGAAAACGCCTCTTGCAGCGGGTGCTGTGGAACCTCTGCCAGGGGCGATTCTTTCGAAACATTTTGCCGCACTCCTTCAACGCGCAAATGGCTGCGTGGCTCACGCCTTCGCGGCCGTCCCCTTCCGGCCGTTGCGAGATTGCTCGCAGTCACTAGCTTTGGTTTCCGATCCAGCCAGCAATTCATCGCAGATGCGGCGCAGCTCGCGCACTGTTTCTGCGAACTCGACTTTCTTTCGAAGCGCGGGACGGGCCAAAAATAGTAATATGTCATCGGAATCCAGCACTTCGCAGAGGGCTCGGAGGAAGTACGCGGGAAACCTGGCCGACGTTTTTGTCGAGGCGGTGTAAGAATCGAGACGGCTCAGGCTGACTGGCTCGCCAAGAAGTTCACTGAGCCTCTCGGCGGTCTGTGGCCTGCTGAGATGGTGCTTGCGAAACGTCTCAGTGAGGAAGGCACGGAGAGCGGCGTCGGCCTCTGCTCTCTGTTCCTTACGGAGCTTGCGGGGTTCCGAAATAACGGTGCCTCCGGAGTTGCGTCCTGAACGGGACACTTCTAACGTATTAAGTGTCCCATGTGGGACAAGGCTGTGTCAAGAGAAAAATGTCTAGGCATTCCGAATCATCGGTCAGAATAAAGAGACTCAGGGGAGCACTGAGCCAAGGCGAGTTTGCTCAGCAGGTCGGCGTGTCCCGGTCCAAAATATCGGAATCTGAGAGTGGGAAGTCGCCGTCGATCTTAATTTTCAATTTGCTGGGGAACTATGCGGCAAAACAAGGGCGCTACGATGAGGCGTTTTGGTTCTGGGAGCAGGCCAAATTAGACACGGACGTTATGCTGTTGGCAGCCAACGTGCGCTTGAACAAGAGGAACGCGCCTGCCGGAATCGTCTCCGTTCCAGCGATGCCGAACATCGCAGGTCAAGAGAAACCGGAAAGCGCCGACGTTTTTCAGCTTGACCGATCTGTCGTGCCCCACGAAGCAGAGACGAGCTATCTGCGTGTGCCAGGCGGGAGCTTCGTCCCTCGGATGCTTCATCCTCAAGACATCGTTGTAATCGATTCGTTCGAGACTGACCCTTGGAAGCTAGAAGGGTCGTTGGTTGCCGCGTACCGTTCGCCCGAATTGAGAGACGAGAAGGTGCAAAGGGAGTTCGAAAAGTCAAGCACCAAAGAGGAAGTCAGCTATCGTCGGTCACTGGGGATGCATCCCTTTCAGCGCTTTGGAATGTTCGTCGGATGGTTGCAGCCGCATCGGCTCGAAGATAATGTACACCTTTACCTGACTGGGATTGTGTCGCCAGACGGCGCTGAAGTGCGGGAGCAGGTTGCGTTCTGGTCAGGCTATTACTCTCGCCGCGATCCCGCAGATCGCGGACTCCCGCTCAGCCTAAAGATTCTGGGAAGGGTGCTTTCGTGTTTTCCCTCTCAGACGCCTGATCTCCTCGCGAACAAATCTCCGAAAAGGTGAGACGGATAAACCTTGGCACACACATTAGACCAATTTCAGGCGCAGCGCGATGTAGTCTTCAGGGATGCAGCGGGAAAGCTCTTGTCTGGGGATCGTGATGCGCTGCTCCAGCAGGCCATCCTGCAATACTCGAAGGATCGATCGCGTGAATTGGCGACGGACGTGAGCGGGAATGGCACGTCGTTCATCGCTGTTCCTTCTAGCGGCGGAGATGTGTTCGATGAAACATTTTCGACCATCCGCTCGATCGAGTTTCCCCTCGGTAGCATACCGCCAAATCTTGTGCCCGAAGAGGACTGGCGGTTATACCGGACGCCGAGCGCTCTCCAGATCATGCTGCTGAGCACGGCGCCATCGGCGACGGACACGGTGCGAATTACCTGGACGGCGAAGCACAAGAGCGACGGGTCCACAGTGCCAGATTACGATTTCGAAGCGGTCTGCGATTTAGCGGCAGCGTTCTGCTATGACGCGCTCGCAGGCATCTACACGCAGACCGGTGACGCGACGATCATGGCGGACTCCGTTAACTACCGCACGAAGAACCAAGAATTTCAGTCATTAGCCAAACAAGCGCGGCAACGGTACTACAGCCATCTGGGGATCGATCCGACGGCCGCGGCGCAGACCGGTCCGGCGCTGGCGACCGGAAGCATGCACGAAACGATGGGCTGGGGCGGAGACCGACTGACGCATCCGAAGGTGAGTCGATGAACGCCAATGATAACGCGCAGATTGGAACGGACCGACTACTCGGCGAGCGCGCCGGGCACGGCGGCGCGAATCCCGAACGGAACGCGGTCTACAGCCAGGCGCTCATCGAAGCGCAAGCCCTTTACCCGAATGATGGAATTGCCCGGCATCGCTATGCGATGCGCGCCGCTGATCGCGTCGGGCTCATGCATCTGCATCCCGGCAGGACGCCAAGCGAGGAGGAGCGAAAGACAATCGACGCGGCGCTCCTCGATGCCTTTCCCGAGGATACCGCCGGTGAACGCGGGCGACTGTCCATCGTCGAAGAATTCCCGGATCACATCACGGCGCGCGGAGTGGACGGCAAACTCTACACGATCAGCTACACCACGAAAGATGGGGGCGCTTTGAGCTTCGGCACCCCCCAAGAAGTCGAACAGACGGACAGCCAAGAATCGCAAAACTGAGGGGCGATGGGAAGAGAAGAAATAGAGCTCGCGGTACTGAATCTGAGAATCGCTCACCGCATGTTCGACGGCAGTATCGAGCGTGCGGGACCAATTCTGCGCGCGCGCGAGGAGCTGCAAAATGCTTTGGACGCGGCGCGCCGCGATGAAGCCAGCGCCTTTGTTACGGTGTGCTCTGCGCTCTCTGAGTATGGGGAAAATCTGATTGCCGCTGGCAACGGTAACGGCACGATTCTATGCCGTGTCCAGCAGTCAGAGAGGTCGGCCAAATTTTTCGCTAGGAAAGCGGCTGGGAGCGACGGCTGGACGTGGCCGGTGCGGATGCTGGAAGCGGGCTGGGCAAATGGAAGTGTGGTAGATGCGAAGGAGGAGCAGCTCGCAACGGCACACTATTTCCCGAAGGAAATCGTCGCGAAGGTCGCAGAGGCGGCGGACGGCGGGCGCTTCCGCAGGCGGCATCCCGAATCCGGGGATGGCAGCGACACACCGGAACTCACGGCCGGATGGCTCTCAAACGCGCGAATGTCCGGCACGTCGGCGCTGGCGACGGTAAATCTGCTGAAGAGCGAAACCGAAATCCGCTCGAAGCTGATGGCTGCGCACGAGGCGGGGAAGCTGGACCTCTTCAGCGTCTCGATCCTCGCCTATTTCGCATTCCGCCGCTCGACCGTCGAGGGGAAATCCGCCCTGGTAGCTACGGCCCTACAGAAGTTCGTGGGCCTTGATCTGTGCGCGGAGCCAGGCGCGGGCGGCCGATTTCTTGCGAGCGCGGAGGCGAACTGAAATGTCGAACGTGGCCGAAATACGCCGGGGGTTCGCTGCCGCGGACCTGCTGGCGGCTGCCAGCGGGCTCGCCAGAGCCACAATCGCGGAAGAGAGCGCGGCGCAATGCCTTGAGAACGAAAGCGTGTTGCTTTGCATACGTGAATCGCTCTTCGATGGCTACTTGATCCGAGGAGAACTGTGCGCGCGACGAGGACTTCATGCCTCCGTGTCCGATGGCTGGACGTGGCCTGTCCGCGTCATCGAATCCGGCTACGCCCTTGGGCGTATCGGCGGAAAAAGAACGAAGCATTATTTCCCGAGCGAGATTCTGCCTTCCCTCGCGCGAGCGATCGAGGGCGCATGCTTCCGCAGGCGGCATCCGATGCCAGGCGACGCCAATTTCGAACTTGCTGCTGGGTGGATTTCTGGTGCTCGCATCGAGGGTTCGGCCATTTACGCGAACGTGGTCCTGTTCAAACGCGAGCATGCCCTTCGCGCGGCCCTCTCGATGGCTAGAGAAGATGGAAGGCTGGATCTGTTCGGTCTTTCGATTGAAGGTTCATTCCGATTTCAGCAACGCATACGCGACGGAATGGCGAGCACGCCCATCGCTACATCTCTTGATAAACTCGATGGAGTGGACCTGGTTTGCGAGGGCGGCGCTGGCGGACGTTTCTTGGGTTGAAGGGAAGGAGCGAAAGATGAATGGGAAAAGCAAAACGGAGGGCTCCACAGCCCCGGATAAAGGCGATTCGAGAGAGAGCGGCACTGGCTCGTCGGCTATCGGTTCGGCGACGGAACAAATTGGAGAGTTCCAGGCAGGGGAGAGGCATGACAGGTTTCTTCGGACTGCATCGGAAAGCGGCGCAGCTATCGTGCAGGTAGCCGCGAGTGCCGGGCGGCCCATAACAGGTGCAGGTTCGAACTGAACGACGCTTGCGGAGTTTGCGGAATTCAGAAATCGACGCAAATGCCCGCAAGGAATTTTTTCTAGTTGTCGGGGTTAAAGCAGCATCCCGGAACGGGCGCATCCTCACACGCGCAAACAAGCTGGCCG
>Ga0137377_10003662_pt1 | contig 11973 bp, 9 predicted proteins | sample SagtaG_22_FD_104815 | JGI IMG/M metagenome (GOLD analysis project Ga0137377, IMG submission 104815) | Vadose zone soil microbial communities from Sagehorn Ranch, Mendocino, California, USA - Sage2_L_40_16 metaG | ecosystem: Environmental > Terrestrial > Soil > Vadose zone | place: USA... | reverse complement strand
TTGCTCGAACCTCTGCAGCCGATCCCGATAAATTCAAATCAGTTGAAGCTTGGACTGTACTTCCAATGAACCGGACAGTCGTGGGACAAGCCCGGCCATGACGGAGATGGCGTCACAGCCCCAGATACGCCTTGCGGACGTCGGGATTGACCTTGATCTCGGCGGCTGAGCCCTGCATCAGGAGGCGACCGGTCTGCAGGATGTAGGCGCGGTCGGCGATCTCCAAGCACTCGGCCATCCGCTGCTCGACGATCAAGACGGTCATGCCGGCGTCGCGGATGCGCTTCACCGCCTGGAAAATCTCGTCGACCAGTTTTGGCATGATGCCCTGCGACGGCTCGTCCAGCATGAGAAGCCGCGGCCGGGTCATCAGCGCGCGGCCGATCGCGAGCATCTGCTGCTCGCCGCCGGAGAGCGTTTCGGCACGCTGTTCGAGGCGCTCGGACAGGCGCGGAAACAGTTGGAACACCAGTTCCAGCGGCTGCTCGCGATCCGCCTGGCCGCGATAGAGATAACTGCCGAGCCTTAAGTTGTCGCGCACGGACAGTCGTGGAAACAGCCGCCGGTTTTCCGGCACGTAGGCGATGCCGCGCGCGGTGATCAGATGCTGCGCCATGCCGTCGATGCGCGCGCCGTCGAAGCTGACGGAGCCGGCGCGCGGGCGCTCGGCGCCGGCGATCGATTTCAACAGCGTCGATTTGCCCGCGCCGTTGGCGCCGGCCACGCAGACGATCTCGCCCTTTTCGACCTCGATCGAGACCTGTGCGATCGCGACCAGTCCCTGATAGGCGGTGGTGACGTCACGCACCGACAGCATGGCGGTCCCCAAGATAAGCGGTGATGACTTTCGGATTGCGGACGACGTCCTTTGGGCTGCCCTCGACCAGCACCTTGCCGAGATCGAGCACGATGGCGCGGTCGACGAGGGGCATCACGATCTCCATGACGTGCTCGACCATCAGCACGGTGACGCCGGTCTCGCGCACGCGTCGCACCAGGTCGACGCCGGTCTGCGCCTCGATCGGCGTTAGCCCCGTCAGGACTTCGTCGAGCAGCAGGAGTTTCGGCTGCGTGGCGAGCGCGCGGGCGACTTCGAGCCGGCGCTTTTCCGACGGAATCAATTGGCTCGCGAGCACGTCGGCGCGGGCGGCAAGGCCGGCGAATTCCAAGACCTCATGCGCCTTGCGGCGCGCCTCCCGCATGGTCGTGGTGCGCACCAGCGCGCCGACGATGACATTGTCGATCACGCTCATGGTCTCGAAGCTCTTGACCACCTGGAAGGTGCGGCCGATGCCGCGCTGGCAACGCTCGGCCGCCGGCATGCGGGTGACGTCCTCGCCATCGAACCAGATCGAGCCTTCGGTCGGCCGCATCACGCCCGCGATCAGGTTGAACATCGTCGACTTACCGGCACCGTTCGGACCGATCAGGCCGACGATCTCGCCGCGGCCGACCGAGATCGAGACGTCGCTGTTGGCGACGAGGCCAGAAAAGCGCTGGGTGACGCCGCGGGTTTCGAGCAGAGCCGTCATGGCGCGACCGCCTTGCGCCGGCGCGAGAACAGCTCGATCAGGCCTTGCGGCTGCGCCAGCGAGATCAGCACGATCAGCGTGCCATAGACGATCAGGTCGACGCCGCGTCCGGAGCCGCCGATAAAGGAGCGCGTCAACTCAGTGAGTGGAATCAGGATGACTGCGCCCAGCATCGGCCCCCACAGCGTGCCGATGCCGCCGAGCACGGCCGGTAGCGCCATCAACAGCGAGAATTGAAAGCCCATCACGCTTTCGGGGTCGATGTAGGACACGAACTGCGCATAAAAGCCGCCACCGACCGCGGTCAGGAACGCGGAAACGGCCGCAGCTCCCATCTTGGAATTGAACACGACCACGCCGAGGCTTTCGGCGGCGTCGGGATTGTCCTTCACCGCGCGCCACCAGTAGCCCCATTTGGAGTCTTCCAGCCACCAGGTCACGAACCAGGCGATGGCCGCGAGCACGAGGGCGAAATAGAAATAGGGCAATTTGCTGCGGGTGAACTGGAAGGTGAGCCAGCTATCGCGGCGCACGGGAATGTCGATGCCGAGCGCGGCGCCGGCCCAATTCCAGTTCTGGAACAACAACAGCGCGATCTCGGCGATGACGATGGTGGCGATGACGAAATAATGCCCGCGCAGGCGGAAGCAGGGATAGCCGAGCGCCATCGCGATCAAGGCCGAGATCAGCCCGCCGCTCAGCATGCCGAACCAGGGCAGCACGCCGAACTTGGTGAATAACAATGCGGTCGCATAGGCGCCGAGCCCGAAGTAAAGAGCGTGCCCGAGCGAGATCTGCCCGCAGTAGCCGGACAGGATGTTCCAGCTCTGCGACAGCGCCGCGTACATCAGGGTCAGCACCATGATGTTCTGGACATAGACGTCTTTCACGAACAGCGGCACCAGCGCGGCGACCGCCGCAAGACAACCCGCGATCATGAGTTCGCGTCGGCGGCGCGCTGCAAAATTCTTATCCATCAGATCGACCCGAACAGGCCGCGCGGGCGGACGAAGACGACCAGCAAATACACCGCGTAGATGCCGACCGATTTCAGCGAGGGCGGCAGCACCAACGCGGTCGTAGCCTCCACGAGGCCGACGACGATGCCGCCGGCAAAGGCGCCGAACACGCTGCCGAAACCGCCGAGTGCGACCGTGACATAGGCGATCAGCGCGAACGAGGCTCCCACATCGGGATAGACATAGAAGAACATCGCCATGATCGCGCCGGCCAAGCCCACCAGCGCGGCGCCAAGGCCCCAGCCGAGCGCGAACACCCGGTTCTTGTCGATCCCGACCAGGGCGACCGCGCCGTTATCCTCGCGCGTTGCTTCAAGAGCGCGGCCGAAATCGGTGCGATTGATGAAGAAATAGAGCCCTGCGAACGCCACGATCGACACCAGCGCGCCCATGAGCTGCGGCTCGGGCAGAAAGATGCCGCCGATCGAGACGGTTTTGCCGCCGAGCCAGGAATGCGTGATGCTGCGATAGTCCGGGGTGAAGAAGAACTGCGCGAGACCGCGCATGACGATGGCAAGGCCGAAGGTCGAGAAAATCTGCACCATGCCGGCGTTGGCCTTGGCGCGCATCGCAAAGCGCACGATCAGGAGATAGACCACCGCGCCGAACACGAACAGCGCGGCCGCGACCAGGGGCGCCGACAGCAGGGGATCGACCGCGAAGAACGCGAACAAAAAGAACGTCACGTACATCGCGATCATCAGGAATTCGCCATGGGCGAAATTCACGACATCCATCAGGCCGAAGATCAGCGCAAGCCCCACGGCGATCAGGCCGTAGAGCAGGCCCATCAGCAGGCCGGAAGCGAGGCTCTGGATAATCGTCTCGGCGGTCAAAGAAAGCGCTCCAGGTCGGAGGCGTTACCATAGAGGCTCGTCATTGCGAGCGAAGCGAAGCAATCCAGGGGCCGCGAAGAAAGTCTGGATTGCTTCGTCGCTGCGCTCCTCGCAATGACGGCTGCTCTGTCACCACGCTGGATAACGGTGTCCGCTGTCACAATCGTTTCCCCCGCTCCCCGCTCGGCCCTTACATCATCGGCCAGGTGGCTTGGGCGACTGCGGCCTGCGCCGGGAAGATGGTGACGAACTTGCCGCCGACATATTGCAGCAGCACCGGGTCGGCGTCGTTGTTCTGGCCCATCTCGTCGAACTTCACGCGGGCCCAGGGCATGATGGTCTTCTCGCCCGGCATGTCGGTTGCAACCAGCGCCTCGCGGATCTTGTCGCCGTCGGTCGACTTGGCGCGGTTGATGGCGTCCGCCAAAACGATCATACCCATGAACTCGCGCGACGTGTTGTCGTTTAGGTCCTTGCCCGACTTTTCCTTGAACATGGCGTTGATCTTGCCGACCATCGGCCGCTTGGCCGCGAGATCGAGCGAAAAGCTGCCCCGGGTGATCACGCCGCTGAGCTTGTCGCCGACGGCGTCGTACAACGCCTTCTCCGAGAAGCCTGCGGCCTGCGCGACAATGGCGTTCGGCTTGTAGCCGAGTTCGGCCATGGTCTTGATCAGCAGGATGCCGTCGGTGGTGTAGCTCGAGGGCATCAATACGTCGGCATTCGCCGCCTTGAGCTGCTGGACCTCCGCCGACAGCGACGGCGAATTGGCACGGTACTTGATGTCGGCGACGACCTTGTAGCCGAGCGCATTGGCAAGCTTGGTCTGCGCGTTCGCGGAGTCGGTTCCGAAGATCGTGTCCTCGTGGAACAGCGCCAGCGTCTCGATCTTCGTGCCCTTCTTCTTCATGACGTCGTAGAAGTCGAACATGGCTTTCGAGAACATTTCGTCATGGGGCGACGCGCGGAAGAAGAATTTCAGGCCGCGGGTATGCAGGCTCGGCGATGAGTTGTCGGCCGAAACAAACGGGATCTGATAGCGCTCGCACGTCTGGCTGACCGTGACTGCGACCGCGCTCTGATAGCTGCCGATGATTGCGGAGACCTTCTCCTGGGTGATCAGGCGCTCGGCTTCGGCACGGCCCTTCTGAGGGTCGCCCTGGTGGTCGGCATAAACAAGACGAATCTTGGCACCGCCGAGCCCCGTCAATCCTTCGTCCTTGGCGAGCGGCAGATCGAAATCATACTTATTGTTGACGACCTCGATTGCGGTCTCGAACGCCTTCTGCGCGTCGACGCCGACCTGGGCGTTGGCGCCGGACAACGGATAGGTGACGCCGATCACCACTTCCTTGGTTTGCGCGCGGCCCGCGATCGGCACGAGCGCAGCGGCGGCGGTAGCTCCAAGCAATACGTTACGGCGAGTGATCGTCATTCCAAATCCCCTGTTCAACCAAAGCTATCGATGAAACGGCAGAGCGCGGCGGTAAAGCCTCAAGAAACGGCAAGCGCTGCCTATTAGAGCACGGCAAGCTGCTTGTTCTGCAAGTCCGTCACCAGCATCAGTCCCGGCGCATGCGTGATCGCGAACGGCAGCTTCGCCGCTGCTATCACCGCCTGCGGGGTGACGCCGCAGGCCCAGAACACCGGAAGCTCGTCGGCCTCGACCGGCACCGGATCGCCGTAGTCGGGTTTTGCGATATCGGCAATCCCGATTGAATGCGGATGGCCGAGATGAACCGGCGCGCCGTGCACGGACGGAAAGCGCGAGGTGATCTGCACCGCGCGGATCGCATCCTTTGGCTTGTACGGACGCATCGACACCACCATCGGACCCGCGAACGGGCCCGCGGGACTGCATGCGACGTTGGTGCGATACATCGGCACGCGCACCTTGTGCTCGATGTGGCGGATCGGCAGACCGTCCGCCATCAGCGCTTCTTCAAAGGAGAACGAGCAGCCGAGCACGAAGGCAACCAGATCGTCGCGCCAATGCGCCATGATGTCGGTCGGCTCGTCGGCCACCTCGCCATCGCGCCAGATGCGATAGCGCGGCACATCGGTGCGGATGTCGAGGTCGAGCCCAAGCGAAGGGATGCGCGGGTCGCCAACATCGGACATGCCGATGATCGGACATGGCTTCGGATTGAGCTGACAGAAGCGATGAAACGCGGCGGCGAGCTTTTCGGGCAGGATCGCGAGGTTGCCCTGGACAAAGCCGTTGGCGACGCCGGCCGTGGACGAGGCCATGCCCTCGCGGCAGGCCAGACGGGCCTGAAGGCTGGGAAGAATGTCCGTATCACCGCGAACCCGCTGCTCTGCCGCCAAAACAGTCATTTGATCGATCTGCCTATTATCTCGACAAAGACACTCAACAGCAGCCGTGCTATAAAGTCTAATCGTCGTTTTTAATCATAATCGATAAATTTGATTTATCGGTACGGGACAACCTGCGATGCTGGATTTTAGGTCGATCGAGACATTTCTCTGGGTGGTGAAGCTCGGCAGCTTTCGTGGCGCCGCCCAGCGGCTGAACACCACCCAACCTGCGATTTCCCAGCGGATCGCGCAGCTCGAACGCGAGATGGGCGTCAAATTGCTGAACCGCGACCATCGCGTCGCGTCGCCGACGCCGAGCGGACGGCAGATGATGGTCTACGCGGAAAAGCTGATCGGGCTGCGGTCCGAGATGATGGCGGAGGTCGGCGACCGTTCGGCGATGCGCGGGGTGCTGCGGCTCGGCGTCGCCGAGACCATTGTGCACACTTGGCTGCCGCGGCTGATCAAGAGCGTGAACACGACCTATCCGAACCTGTCGCTGGAAATCGAGGTCGACATCACGCCGAACCTGAACGCGCGATTGCTGGCGCAGGAGGTCGAGCTGGCCCTGGTGCTCGGCCCGCCATCCGACACCAACGTGCGCAGCCGCGTGCTGTGCGACTATCCGGTCGGCTTCTTCGCCAGTCCTTCGCTTGGCCTCGGCAACGGTCGGCTTCCGGTGCAAGAACTCGCGAAATTTCCGATCATCACCTTTCCGAGCAAGACCCGGCCCTATGAAACGGTGCGCGCGCTGTTCAACCGGCCGGAGCTGCCGCCGATCCGCCTGCACGCCAGCGCGTCGCTTGCGACCGTCATTCACATGGCGATCGAGGGCCTGGGCATCGCGGTCATTCCCGTGGCGATCGTCGAGAACGAACTCGCCAACGGCCGGCTGCGGCAGCTCGATACCGACCTCGACATTCCGCCGCTGACATTTTGGGCGGCCTGGCTGGCATCGCCCGAAATGGTCGCGGTCGAGCGCGTCGCCGACCTCGCCGGCAGGATCGCACAAGAAAGCGCCGCGGTTGACGGAGCGCCGGCGGCGCGCCATGGAACGGCGGTCGCGTAAAAGGAAGCTACCCATGAGCCGAGCCGTATCCAACCTCCAAATCGATTCCGCCCGCCTCTGGGACACGATTCACGAAACCGCGCAATTCGGCGCCACGCCCAAAGGCGGCGTGCGGCGGCTGACGCTCGGGCCCGAGGACAAGCAGGTGCGCGACTGGTTCCGCAAAGCTTGCGAGGCCGCGGGCCTCGAGGTCCATGTCGATGCGCTCGGCTCGATGTTCGGCCTGCGCAAGGGCCGCGACATGTCTAAGGCTCCAGTGGGCCTCGGCTCGCATCTCGACACGCAACCGACCGGTGGCAAATTCGACGGCGTGCTCGGGACGCTTGCGGCGCTCGAAGTCGTGCGCACGCTGAACGACGCCGGAATCGAGACGGAAACGCCGATCTGCATCGTCAACTGGACCAACGAGGAAGGTTCGCGCTTCGCACCGGCAATGATGGCCTCGGCCGCCTATGTCGGCGATTTCACCACCGACGATATTCTGTCGCGCAGGGATGCCGAAGGCGTCACCGTGGGCGAAGCGCTGGACGGCATCTCCTATCGCGGCGCAACCCCGGTCGGCACGCAGAAATTCTCAAGCTTCGTCGAGCTGCACATCGAACAGGGGCCGATCCTCGAAGCCGAGGCAAAGACCATCGGTGTCGTCGATTCCGGCCAGGGCGTGTTGTGGTACGACGGCAAGATCGTGGGCTTCGAGAGCCACGCCGGTTCCACGCCGATGCCACTCCGTCGCGATGCGCTCGCGACGTTAGCGGAAATCGTGCTGGCGATGGAGAGCATCGCCAAGAAACACGGCCCGAACGCGGTCGGCACCATCGGCGAGGCGGTCATCGCAGCGCCGTCTCGCAACGTGATCCCCGGCGAAATCGCCTTCACCGTCGACTGCCGCAGCGCGGACGCTGGAATCATGGATGCGCTCGACAAGGATCTGCGCGCCGCGATCGCCGGGATCGCCGCGCGGCGCAGGGTCGAGGTCACGCTCGACCTGGTCTGGCGCAAGCCGCCGACCCATTTCAATCCCAAGCTGGTCGATGCGGTCGAGACTGCCGCCGAGGCGCTCGGCTACAGCCACCGCCGCATCACCTCTGGCGCCGGTCACGATGCCTGCAACCTCAACACGCGCATCCCCGCGGCGATGGTGTTCGTGCCCTGCAAGGACGGTGTCAGCCACAACGAGCTCGAGGACGCCACCCAAGCCGATTGCACCGCCGGCGCCAACGTCTTGATGCATACGGTGCTGGCGCTTGCCGGGGTTGCGTCCTAGACCCATGAACCATTGAAACACCCATGAGAAACTCGGAGGCTCGTTTTGCGCGGAGTATTCGTCGACGCCAATGAATCGCTGGCCGTGATCTTCGAACGGCTGCAAAAAGCCGATGATCCCACCATTCGCATCAATCGCGATCCCGACATCACGTCGGCGCAATTGCCAAAGGTGCTCGATGGCGCCGAGATCGCCATCGTCGATCACACCGCGCTGCCGACGGATGTCGCGCGCAAATGCGCGGGCCTCAAGCACGTCGTCTTCCTCGGCACCGGCGCGCGCAGCTACATGAATCCTGACGAACTCGCCGAGCTCGGGATCGCCGTGCATCTGATCAAGGGCTATGGCGACACGGCTGTCGCCGAGTCCGCGATCGCGCTGATGTGGGCGTCGGCGCGCGTGCTGGCGCAGATGGACCGCGAAATGCGCGCCGGCAACTGGTTGCGTGAGGACGGCATGCAGCTCACTGGCAAGACGCTGGGCCTGGTCGGGTTTGGCGGCATCGGCGCCGAAGTCGCGCGGATCGCGCTCGGCAGCGGCATGCGCGTGATCGCCTGGAACCGGTCGCCGAAGACGTATCCGGGCGTCGAATTTGTCGCGCTGGATCGACTGCTCGCTGACAGCCACGTCGTCTCCATCCATCTTTTGCTCAACGACGAGACCCGCGGTCTTCTGTCACGCGAGCGCATCGCGCAGATGAAGCCCGGCGTCATCCTCGTCAACACCGCGCGCGGCGCGATCCTCGATGAGGCCGCGATGATCGAGGCCTTGAAATCGGGCCACATCCGCCATGCCGGGCTCGACGTCTTCAACATCGAGCCGTTGCCGAAGGATCACCCGCTCACGACATTGCCGAACGTCACACTCTCGGCGCACTCGGCCTTCCGCACCCCGGAAGCCAGCGAGAACCTGATCGGCGCGGCGTGGGAGCATTGCCGGCGAATCGCGAAGCAAGCATAGGATGGGTCGAGACGCCGAACGGCTACGACGGCTGTTGCGCGATCTGCGATAAGCCTTTCATCTCCGGCAGCAGGAGCAGCAGCGTACCATGGACTTTGATGAATTGCGGGAGCGAGGTCAGCAGCACCTCGCCCTGCGCAGTGCGAATGGCGCCCTTGGCGACCGCGCCCGGAGTTGACCGATCGCCCATCTCGGGCGGCGGCGCATTCTCGGCGAGCGAGAATAACATTCCGAATACATCGGGGAGTTCCGTACGGAAGAACTCCGTGTAATCCGTATGTGAGCCGTCATATTCCGTGATGACTTGCAGATACCTATTGTCGATGACCAACACGCGCGCGAAATGGACGATCTGTGATTTGCGAAGCATGGCCGTGCTGTCCGCGAGCCTTGTGCTGGAACGCATGGCGCCAGCGCAGCGCCCGTCATGGAGGTTGCGCATCGTGCCGGGCCAGTCCGTTGTCGCCATGCTCATCGGGTCGACGCAATGGCGACGATCATCGGCATTGCCTACGCTGCAGACGTCGAGCTGCGCCGCCACGCCGCATCCGACGCGTGATGCTGGCTTGGATGAGAGCATCCGGCCACGGTGCGGTTGATCGCTTCTGCCCTCCGGATTGCGACGAGACATTCTTGCAACTGTTGCCTCGCTGCGCTTGACGCAGGCCGCGGCAAGTGGAACCAATGTGCGCGGTAGTGCCCGCAAGGGCTAATCAAGGGAATGCGGTGCGCCTCAGGGCAAATCCGTAGCTGCCCCCGCAACTGTAAGCGACGAGCTGACAGCCAATAGACCACTGGGACCGATGAGGTCCTGGGAAGGCGGCTGAACGCAACGACCCGCGAGCCAGGAAACCTGCTACCAGCCACGAGTCACGCGCAATCGCGTCGGGCGGGGTGCTCCGGTGCGTGCAGAATGCCGAATTTCGTCTGCCGAAATGGCGAAGCAGACGGCGAAGGCGATGCGCTGACGGATTGGACGTTCGCCGTCGGCTATTTTCGTGTCTTTTCACAACATCCCTGGATGCCTTTCGGCATCGCTCGGGCGTGGCCATTTTGCGCCATCGCCTGCCTCCAAATTTTGGGTTTCCCGTTCGCTGATCGTTCTCGGCCTGCTTGCCGCCACGTCGCGCGGACACGCGGCGCCCGCGAACGCGCGGGAGCTTGATCCCGTCGTGGTGTCTCCCGGCAAACCCGGAGGCGCGCATCCGTCGACATCCACAGGCGCGGGGCGGACGCGGCGGGCGCGAACCACCGCCCCCGCCCCTGCTCAAGCGCCGCCGCAAACCGGCGCGACGGAGGCGGCAACGACTCCGTTGAACACCAATACGGTGGCCGAGAGCGCAAGCCGGCTCGGCCTCACGCCGCGCGAGACGCCGGCAACCGTCGAGATCATCGATCAACAGACAATTCGGGATCGGGGCATCCGCACGACGACGGAATCTGCGGAAGCGATCGTCGGCGTGATCGGGGCCGATCCGCCCGGCGCGCCCGCCACCTTTTCGATGCGCGGGTTCAGCGGCGACCAGCTCAACACGCTCTACAACGGCATCAGGGTCGGCCCGTCGAACATGACGGGCCGTCCGATGGACACTTTCAATCTGGATCGAGTTGAGGTTCTCAAGGGCCCGGCGTCATTGCTGTCGGGCGAAGGCGCGACGGGAGGCGCCATCAACTACGTGACCAAGGCGCCGCACACCGGCGCCGTCGTCAACGATGCCTATACCTCGTTCGACTCGTTCAAGGGGTATCGCGCGGGATATGGCTCCGGCGGCAGCACGCTTGTCAGCGGATTGGATTATCGCTTCGATATCAGCCATTCGAACGATGTGAGCTTCATCGACGACGCGTATTCGAAGCTCACCAGTGTCTCGGGTCAGCTCAACTACCGCATCACCAACAATCTCAAGATCTGGGGCGCGGCCGAATACAAGCAGGACACCGACCGCTTCTATTGGGGCACGCCGCTGGTGCCAGCGAACGCCCCCGGGATCGTCCCGACCAAAGGCATCGTGTCCGGACTGTGGAGCCAATATTACCCCGGCCCATCCGACTTCGCCGGACATACCGGCCAGCTCAATCCGGTCACCATCGACGCCCGCACTCTATCTACGAATTACAACGTTCTCGACAACAAGAACGGCGCGCATGAGCTGTGGCTACGCAGCGGCGTGCAGTGGGACATCACCAACAGCGTCCAGTTCAGGAGCCAAGTCTACTCCTATACGGCGCAACGGCACTGGTTCAACAACGAGATCAATTCGTTCAACGACAGCCCGACGCCGACCGCCGGCGCGCAGGGCGAGATCTATCGCGAGCGCCTGTCGGTCGATCACGACCAGAAGCTCTGGGGCAATATCAGCGACCTCACAGTGAACTCGAATCTTGCCGGAATGGACAACCGCTTCGTGGCCACCCTCGCCGCGAGCAGCCTGCAATTCAATTCCGTGCAGGACGACGCCTTCACCAACGATGCCGTCGGCCTGGTCGATCCCAATCGCGGCCTCTATGGCTTCCAGCAGACCAAGAACTTCTTCACGCATGTCGACAATGTCGCGCTGGCGTTCGAGGACCGTCTCAAGCTGACGCCGACCGTGGCGTTGATCGGCGGCATCCGGTTCGAGACCATCGAATTGTCGCGCACCGCCTTCGATGTCGACGGCAATCTGCGCGGCGCGGACGGCTACCCCTTCACAAAAACCTTCACGCCGGTGACGGGCCGAATGGGTTATACCTGGGACGCGCTTCCCGGACTGACGTTCTACAGCCAGTACGCCACCGCCGCCGATCCGACGGTCGCCAACATCTTCAACCTGCGCCCGACCCAGCCGCAGCTCCTGACGACGTCGCGAACCTACGAGACCGGCGTCAAGCACCTGTTCTGGGATAACAAGGCGGAGTGGACGCTGTCGCTGTTCGACATCGAGCGGCGAAACGTCTACGTGCCGGAAAGCGGCCAGGTGTTCAACGTCGCCGG
>Ga0137377_10003658_pt1 | contig 11978 bp, 8 predicted proteins | sample SagtaG_22_FD_104815 | JGI IMG/M metagenome (GOLD analysis project Ga0137377, IMG submission 104815) | Vadose zone soil microbial communities from Sagehorn Ranch, Mendocino, California, USA - Sage2_L_40_16 metaG | ecosystem: Environmental > Terrestrial > Soil > Vadose zone | place: USA... | reverse complement strand
GTTCGGGGGCACCGCTGGCCTCGTGACGATGGAAGACCTGCTCGAGGAGATCGTGGGCCAGATCTACGACGAGTACGACCGCCCCACCGGTGATCTGGTGCGGGCCGCCGCCGCGGGCGAAGCACCGCTCGTGTCGGGCTCGACGCCGATCCGCGATGTGAACGGCGCGTTCGGACTGCAGCTCGACGAAGCGGACTACACCACCATCGGCGGCTACCTGTTCGGCGTGCTCGGCCGCCTCCCCAAGGTCGGCGACCAGGTCGCCGTGAAGGGCGCCGTCTTCGAGATCGTCGAGATGAACAGCCGGCGCGTGGGCGCCGTGCGGGTGGTACGGTGAAGCCACGCTCGGCGATCGCGCCGATTCCACCCGGGGCGCTCGATCTCGCAGGCGAGGCCGTGCGCCGGCGGCGCCAGCTGCAGACGCGCATGCTGGAGCGGCTCGAGGCGGCGGGCTACGAGGAGATCATCCCGCCGACGTTCGAGTACGCCGAGGTGTTCGTGCGCGCCGGGGGGGAGGCACCCGATGTGGCCGACCGGCTGATTCGCTTCCTCGATCTCGACGGCCGGCTGCTCGCCTTGCGCTACGACTTCACGGCGAGCGTGGCGCGCCTCGCGGCCACGAAGCTGGCCGATCGACCCACGCCGCTGCGCCTCTCGTACGCCGGCAAGGTGTTCCGCCAGGACCCCGAGCGCGAAGGTCGCCGGCCCCGCGAGATCCTGCAGGTCGGCGGCGAGCTGCTCGGTGAGGCGGCCACCGGGGCCGATGTCGAGGTGCTGCGCCTCGCGCTCGGGCTGGTGCGCGCCTCGGGCGCGCGGGAGTTCCAGGTGAACCTGGGGCACGTCGGCGCGCTCGCCCCGGCGCTCGCCCGGCTCCCGCCCGAGGAGCGCGCCGCGGTGCGCCGCCTGATCGACCGCAAGGACGCCGCGGGCCTCGCGGCCGCCGCGCCCGGCGCGCTCACCGAGTTGCCGTTCATCATCGGCCGACGCGACGCGCTCGAGCGCGCGGCGCGCGTCGTGCGCGACTCGTCCCAGGCGCGCGAGGCGATCGACCGGCTACGGGCCGTCGACGCCGCGCTCACGGACGACGACCGGCGGCACGTGGTGTATGACTTCGGCGAGGTACGCGGACTCGATTATTACACGGGGATACACTTCGAGGTGTTCGTCGCGGGCGCCGGCGCCGCGGTGGGCGCGGGCGGCCGCTACGACGACCTCATGGCACGCTTCGGCCGGGCGCTGCCCGCGGTGGGCCTGGCGCTCGACCTCGACACGCTCGTGGAGGCGGTCCCCGTCTCGTGAACGCCCCCCTCAAGGTGGCGCTCGCCAAGGGGCGCCTGCTCGAGCCCACCCGCGAGCTGTTCAGGAGGATCGGTGCGCCCGTGGGAGTGGGGGAGGACCCCGCGAGCCGCCGGCTCGTCGTACCGTCCGAGGATGGCGCGCTCGCGTTCCTGCTCGTGAAGCCCGCCGACGTGCCCGTGTACGTCGCGTCGGGCGCCGCGGACCTGGGCGTCACCGGCACCGACGTGCTGCGCGAGACGGAAGCCGACGTGCTCGAACCGCTGGCCCTCGGCTTCGGCTCCTGCCGCATGGTCGTCGCGAGCCCGCAGGACGTCCCGTTTCCCTCACTGCCGAGCGGGCTGACGCCTCGGGTCGCGACGAAGTACCCGCGGCTCACGCGGGCCTTCTTCGCGGACAGCGGGCTCGGCGTCGAGGTCATCACCGTGGCGGGATCGGTCGAGGTGGCGCCGTTGCTCGGCCTGGCGCATTGGATCGTGGATCTCGTGGACACGGGACGCACGTTGCGCGAGAACGGCCTCGTGGAGCGCGTCAAGATCCTGGATGTGGGCGCGGTCGTGGTGGTGAACCGGGCGAGTCAGAAACTGAAGCTGGAGCGGCACCAGAAGCTGTTGGCCAAGCTCCAAGAAGCCAGCCGTAAGGCGTAGCGCGACCCATACGGCTTGCGGCCTAGTGCTTGCGACTGCGCTGCGCCAGCTCCACCGCCAGCTCCAGCGCCGCCCGCATGGAGCCGGGATCGGCGAGCCCCTTCCCCGCGATGTCGAGCGCCGTGCCGTGATCGGGCGCCACACGGGGAAACGGCAGTCCGAGGGTCACGTTCACGCCCGTGCCGAAGCCCGCCACCTTGACGGCCGTCATCCCGACGTCGTGATACGGCGCGAGCACGGCGTCGAACTCCCCCTTGAGCGCCCGCACGAACACGGTGTCGGCGGGCAGCGGCCCCGCAGCGCCCAGCTCCCTGGCCGCGGGCAGCAGGATCCGGTCGTCTTCGTCGCCGAACAGCCCCGATTCACCGGCGTGCGGATTCAACGCGCAGAGGGCGAGACGCGGCCGGGCGATGCCCCACCACGCCGCGAGTGCCCGCTCGGTGACCCGGCCGCAGCGCAGCACGCGCTCCGTCGTCACCTGCGCGGGCACCTCCTTGAGCGCGATGTGCGTGGTCACGAGGACGACGCGCAGCTTCCCCGTCGCCAGCATCATCGCCGCATCTCCACCGCCCGCGAGGTGCGCGACCAGCTCGGTCAGGCCCGGATACCGGAACCCCGCGACGTGGAGCGCGTGCTTGTGCACCGGGCCCGTGACGATTGCATCGACCACACCGTCCCGGGCGAGCGCGACGGCCTGTTCGACTGCGACGCCCGCCAGCCGCCCCGCTCCCTGCTCCCCGCTCCCCGCTCCCCAGGACCCGACCCCGATCTTCCGCTGCGCCGGGATGTCCGCAATTTGCTCGTCCGCGCCGATCAGCGTGATGCCCGCGTTCAGACCCGGGGCGAGCGCCTTGGCCACGACCTCCGGCCCGATGCCCCGCGGGTCGCCGAGCGTGACGGCGAGACGGGGTGGGCGGCGGGACACGGCGTCAGAACCGGACGTCGACGTACGTGGTGCGACGCAGGATCTCGAGGTAATGCTTGATCGCGAGCTGCTGGGACAGGGCGTCCTTGATCCGGTCCTTCACGTCCTCGAAGCTCAGCTCTCCCTCGGGCACGCGCTTCAGGAGCTCGAACACGATGAAGCGGGGCCGCGGCGTCGCGGCGCCGGCGACGAACACCGGCTTGAGGCCGGGCACCGTGTCGTTCCCCAGCGCCTTGGCGTAATCGGGCGGCAGCTGCGCGATGGGCAGCCCGTCGGCGAGCTTGGGCTCGTTGGGGTCCGAATAGCGCCGGGCCAACGTGTCGAACGAGGCGCCCCCTCGCGCCGCCAGGCCGTCGTGCACCGAATCCGCTGCGCGCTTCGCCAGGGCGATCTGCGCCGGCGAGAGCTTCGCCTGGATCAGCACGTGGCGGGCGAGGATTTCCGCGGGCTGCGCGCGCTCCACCTGGATGATGTGGTACCCGAACTCCGTCTCCACCGGCGGCGAGATCTCACCGGGCTTGAGCCGGAACGCGACGTCCTCGAACTCCTTGACCATCAGGCCGCGTCGGAACCAGCCCAGCTCGCCGCCCTGCTCGCGCGAGGCGCTGTCCGCCGAATACTGCTTCGCCACCTCGGCGAAGCTGGCGCCGCGGCGCAGCGCGACGAACAGCGATTCCGCGAGCTGCAGCGCGCGGGCCCGCGCCGCCGAGTCGGGCTTCGGGACGACCACGATCTGCCGGAACGAGATCGCCGGAGGGCGCTTCGGCTGCTGCCCCCGGTTCGCCTCCCAGAACTCGTGCATTTGCGCATCGGTCGGCGGGATCGGCCGCAGCTTGCCCTTGCCCTTCAGCTCTTCGATCAGCCGCTGCTGCAGGATCGAGCGGCGCTGTTGGTCGGCGAGCCAGCGCCGCCACTCTTCTTCGGACACGAACCCCGCGGCCTGAAGCTGCGCCCGGAACTCCGGGATGGACGCGAACTGCTTGCGCACGTTCTGCACCGTCTGCTCCACGGCTTCCTGGACTTCCTGCTCCGTCACCTTGATGGTGGTGTCGCGCTCCGCTTGTTGCACCATCAGCTCCTCGTCCGCCATCTGGGCGAGGATCTGGTGCCGCGCGGCGTCGCGTCCGGCCGAGTCATCCGGGATCTTCGCGCCCTGGGACTGCGCCAACGCGAGCTGCTCCTCGACTTGCGAGGCGAGGATCGGCTTCGAGCCCACGATCGCCAGGATGCGGTCCACCGGACGCGGACCGGTGGGCGCGGGGGTCCGCGCCCCCCCCTGCGCCGCGATCGGTCGGGCCCCGAGGGCGGCGAGGCACAGCAGGACGAGCGCCGGGGGACGCGTGCGCATGCTAGCGAGGCGGTTGCTTGCCACGCTCCGGGGGAACCGGCGGCGGGCCGGGCGCGCGCTTGAGACCGGAGGGCGGCGCGGACGGAGCGCCCGCGGACGGACGGGGGCCGCCGCCGGAGTCCGCCGCGGAGCGGATCACCTGGGCGCGCTCCAGGGCGCGGGTGATCCCGGCTTCGTTGAGCGACCACGGCTCGCCCTGGCGCAGCGCGCCCGCGAGGAACGGCGGCACCGGGAAGAGCTGCGCTTTCCCTTCCTTCAGCGCACGATCCAGGTAGGCGTCGAGCCGCGCCATCGCGAGCCGAATCCGCGCCGGCTCGCCGGCGGCGGAGTCTTTGAGCAGCTGCGGCGAGACACCGATCAAGCCCTCCAGCACGTTCAGCGCCGAATCGTGCTCGGCGCGGATCTGCCGCCAATCCTCGGGGGCGAGCGTCACGCCCGCCGAGTCGACCTGGCGCAGCAGCATGTCGCGCTGCGCCAGGATCCGCACGAACTGGGTCAGCTGCGCGTCGCTCGCCGACGTGATGCCGCGCACGTCGTTCGGGTCCAGGGCCAGGAGCCAACGCGCCAGATCCTTCACACGGAAGGCGCCCCCCTGATAGGTCGCGAGTTTGCGGCCGTCGTCGCGCGCCCCGACGATCTGCGGGATCGCCTGCCGCACCAGCGCCGGCGCGGACGACGCGATCTCGAGCCGACGCACCTTCGCCAGACTGTCGAGGTAGAGCGAGTCGAAGCGCATCGTCCGCCCGTTCTCGAGCTGCGCCTGGAACGAATCGCGTACCTCGGCGAGCGGCGGCCGCCGGATGATGTGGAACCCGAACGGGGAGCGGACCACGTCGCTGATCGCGCCCGGCTCGAGCTTCCAGGCGGCGCTGTCGAACGCCGGCACGAATTGCCCGCGGCCCGTCGCAGGGAGATAGCCGCCCCGCGCCTTCGAGCCGGGATCGTCGGAGTAGCGCTTCGCGAGCTGGGCGAAGTCGGCGCCGTGCCGCGCGGCGGCCTGCCCCAGCAGCCCTTCGGCCTGTTTCCGCTGTTTCTCCTGCTGGGGCGGCGCCGCATTGGGTGGCACGCGGATGAGAATGTGCTGGAACAGCCGCACCGTGCCCGCACGGTAGGCCGAGTCCGCCTGCGCCGGCGTCACCTTCACCCGTGCCGACACCAGCGCCTCGTGAAACCGCTCCCACCGGACCTGCGACACCGACGGCCACTCGGCGGCGAGCACCAGCGCCGAGTCGTCCATGTTGCGACCGCGCGCCAGCTCCACGACGAACACGGCGTAGTCGAGGTAGGCGCCCGCGACGCTCGTCAGCACGTCGGCGCGGAGCGGGATCCGCTTCGCGTGCCCCGCCAGGTCCGCCAGTCGCTCGACCGTGAGGGTCTGCCCGGCCGCCGTGCCCGCGACCTCCGGGTGCGCCGAGAACGCATCGCGCAGGGCGGTGCAGCCCGCGAGCGCGAGCACGACGAGAACCAGACCCGACCGCCGCATCCCGTCTCCTTTATGTACGAGAATCCTGCAGGACCGCCGTGAGAGCCCGCACCAGCCCGGGGCCCACGGCCTCGCCCCCGAGCCGGCGGAGCCGCAGGGAGAGCGGGGCCGAGCGCCGCACGTCGGCCTCGAATTGCACCGCGTCCAGCGCCGCCGTCAAGCCGGCGAGACGGGGCCGGGCGTCCCGCCGGAACGCGAGCCGCGCCTCGTCGCCCTTCACCAGCACGGTCTCGAGTCCCGCCCGAGCGCCGAGCGCGCGCAGCTCGGATACGAGGAGCAGCCGCTCGGCGGCGTCGGGCAAGGGCCCGAACCGGTCGCGCAGCTCCTCGCGCACGGCTTGAATCTCGCCAGGCTCCGAGGCCCGCGCCAGCCGCCGGTACAAATCGAGCTTCGCGGCCTCGTCCGGCACGTAGTCGTCCGCGAGATGGGCGGGTTGATCGAAGATGACTTCAGGCGGCGCGAACGTCCTGCTCCCCGCTCCTTGCTCCCCGTTCTTGAGTGCTTCCACCGTTTCTTGGAGCCACCGGAGATAGGTGTCGAACCCGACGGCCTGCGCGTGGCCCGTTTGCTCCGCGCCGAGCAGGTTCCCGGCGCCGCGCAGCTCGAGGTCGCGCAGCGCGATGCGGTATCCGGAGCCCAGGTCGGTGTGATGCTCGAGCACGCGCAGCCGCTCGTCGGCGTCGGGGTCGATCACGTCCGGGACCAGCAAATAGCAGTAGGCGCGCCGGTGGCTTCGCCCCACGCGGCCCCGCAGCTGGTACAGCTGCGCCAGCCCGAACTGATCGGCGCGGCTCACGAGCATCGTGTTGGCGTTGGGCACGTCGAGGCCGGACTCGACGATCATCGTGGAAACGAGCACGTCCACTTCGCCGCGCACGAAGCGCGCCATCACCGCGTCGAGCTCCGCCTCCTTCAGCTGGCCGTGCGCCACGGCAATGCGGGCCCGCGGCGGGGCCAGCGCGCGCACCCGCTCCGCGATCGTGTCGATCGTCTCGATGCGGTTGTGGACGAAGTACACCTGACCGGCGCGGTCCACCTCGCGCGCCATCGCCTCCTCGATCAACGCGTCGTCCCACGGCTCGATGAACGTCAGCACCGGCGAGCGGTCCTTGGGCGGCGTCTCGAGCAGCGTCAGGTCGCGCAGCCCCGCGAGCGACAGGTGCAGCGTGCGCGGGATCGGCGTCGCGGTGAGCGTCAGCACGTCCACCGCGAGCTTCAACGCCTTGAGCCGCTCCTTGTGCCGCACGCCGAAGCGATGCTCCTCGTCCACGATCAGGAGGCCGAGATCGTGGAACGTCACGTCGCGCGACAGCAGGCGATGCGTCCCGATCAGAATGTCCACTTCGCCCCGCGTCATGCGCCGCGTGACCGTCGCGCTGTCCTTCGCGCTGCGGAACCGCGACAGGACCTCGATCCGGACGGGATAATCGGCGAGTCGCTCGCGGAACGTCCGGCCGTGCTGCTCCGCCAGAATCGTCGTGGGCACGAGCACCGCGACCTGCTTCCCGGCCTGCACGGCCTTGAACGCGGCCCGCAGCGCGACCTCGGTCTTCCCGTAACCCACGTCCCCCACGAGCAGCCGGTCCATCGGGCGCGGCCGCTCCATGTCGCGCTTCACTTCCTCCGACGCGCGCCGCTGGTCCGGCGTGTCCTCGTACAGGAACGCCGACTCGAGCTCGCGTTGCCACGCGGTGTCGGGCGGAAACGCGAAGCCCGACGCCAGCTGGCGCCGCGCGTACAGGTCGAGCAGCTCGACCGCCATCCGCCGGATCGCGGCGCGCGTTTTCTCCCGTTGCCGCTGCCAGGTGGTGGCGCCCAGGTGATGCAGCCGCGGCGGCGGCGCGTCGCCGTCGCCTGCCGTGCGGTACGGCTCGAGCTGATCCAACCGGTACAGCGGCACGTTCAGCCGGTCGCCGCCCGCGTACTCGACCACGGCGACCTCGAGCGACCCGCCCTCGGCACCCACGGCGATCGTCTGGATCCCCCGATAGATCCCGATCCCGTGCTCCAGGTGCACGACGTAGTCCCCAGAGGCGAGGGCACGCGTCGCCGCCGTGGGCGCGGCCTCGCGATAACGCCGCGGCCGCCGCAACCGGCGCGCGCGGCGGAAGATCTCGTGATCCGTGAGCACCCGGAGCCCGGGGAGGACGAACCCGCCGTCGAGCGCACCCACGGCGAGCGTCGCCCGTTCCGTGTCCAGCAGCTCGTCGAGGCGCTCGAGCTGCCCCTCGTTGTCGCACAGAATCACGGTGGGCGGCTCGCCGGCGACGATGCGTCGCAGGTGTCTGATGTCGCGGTCCACTGCGTCCGGCGGGGCCAGGGGGAACCGCGCCGCCGCATCGTCCGCGTTCAGCGCCAGCCGGCCGAAGCGGGTGAGCTGCCGGCGCCACGCTCCGGGCTCGACGAACAAGGCCTCGCGCGCCGGGGGCTCCTCACCCAGCCGGCGCGCCACGTCGAGATGATGCGCCGCCTCAGCCCACGCGCGGTCGACTTCCTGCTCCAGCGCGGCCTCCTGTTCCAGCACGACCAGCGCGTCACTGGGCAGCAGATCGAGGAGCGACCGTCGCTCCGTCGTTCCGTCGTCGCGTCGCGCCGTCGCCTCTGTCTTTACGGGAAGCACCGTCACCCGGTCGACCGGCTCCCCCGAGCGCTGCGAGTCGAGATCGAAGCTGCGGAGCGACACGATCTCGTCTCCCCACCATTCGATCCGCGCGGGCGCGGCCATGCCGAACCCGTACGCGTCGAGAATGCCGCCGCGCACGCTGAACTGCGCCACTTCCGTGACCGTGGGGACCCGGGTATAGCCCATCGCTTCCAGGCGCCGGGCGATGTCGCTGAGGGTACCGCTCCCCCCTCCCCGCTCCCCTGCCTGGAGCACCAGTCGCATGGACTCGAGCGCCGCCGGCACACCCGTGCGCTCGGCGGTGGCACGCGCCGTCGTCACGACGATCCGCACGGCGCCCGACAGCAGCTGCTCGAGCGTCTCGATCCGTTCGCCCGCGATCTCGAAGTGCGGCTCTTCCGCCCCCAGGGCCTCCCGCTGCGGGTACAGCACGGCGGAGTCGCCGACGAGGGTCTGCCCGTCGGCGAGCCAGCGTTCGGCGTCGGTGGGCGTCGGTGTGACGACGACGAACACGCGTTGCGACAGCCGGCGGGCCAGGGCGGCGAGTAGCACGACGGCGCTCGAGCCCGGGAGCCCCGCGACGCCGAGTCGTGCGCCGGGCGCGGGCAGCTGCACCGCCAGCGCGCGCGTCGCCGGCAGCTCGTCGAGACGATCGATCAGGAAGTCGAGGGACATCAGCGGGTGAGCGTCGCGACCCCCAGCTCCACGACGGCCACGACCAGCGCGAGCGCCAGGAGGAGCCAGCTCCCGTCGGCGCGCCCGGTGCCGGCGAAGCGCGCGGCGGCAAAGGCAGGGTCCTCGAGCACCTCCGCGCCCAACAACCGACGCACCAGCGCGGTCGGCGCCGCCGCGAGCTCCGATTCGCGGGCGTCGATTCCGTAGACCGTCGCACCCACGGTGTCCGTGCCGCGCGTGCGGAACTCCACGCGCGGCGCGCCTTCCGCTTCCGCGACCGGCGCTTCGCCCCGCGCCAGCCGGTTCACGAGCGCATCCACAAACGGCACGAACGCCGGCGCCGCGGGGAGCGCGGTCCAAGCCGTGTCGAGGCGGCTGCCCAGGAGCAGCACGCGCCCCTCCCCCGGGTCGCGCACCAGCCACGGCTCGCCGTTCACCCTCGCGACGACCGTGCTGTCCTCGCCTCCTTCCAGCCGATACCGCCGCGTCACCTGAATCCCGTCGATCCCCGCCACACTCGACGCCGCGATCGGGCCTGGAGTTCCCGGTCCGCCGAACCTCCAAGGGCCCCCGCCCGCCGCCAGCGCGCGATTGACGTGGCCGACGAGCGCTGCGTCCGCCGGGGGGATCACGACGTTCGTCCGCGCTCCCCCCCTTCCGTCGGGCCGCTCGCCGATGGAGACGTCCGGGCCACGTCCCCCCCCCACCCCCGCTATCCCCACCTTGCCGCCGTCCGCGAGCACGGCGAGCGCGGCGGCCACGAAGGGGCCCGCGTCCTGCGGCGCCGTCACCCGGGCGGGTGGCGCGACGCGCCAGGCGAACACGCGGCGGTCGTCCGCGCGCAGCTCGTCGGGGTCGAGCGTCGCCTCCCCCACCCACCAGCCGGGCGCGAGCGGTGGCAAGGCGATGGACACCGCCGCTCCCGGTGCCGCGAGCGCGCGACCCACTTCGCGACCGCGCACGCGTACCGTCACGGCCGCCGCCGCCGCGCCCGGCGTGCCGACGACGCCGACCGTCACGGCTCCGTCCGTGACGCGCGCCGTGCCGATGCCCCGGTTCGCGGGCGGTTGCGGCGGGGGCGCGAGCGCCAGCACCCGGACACCACGCGGCACCTCGGCACGCCCAGCGCCGAGGGCGGTGCGCTGCAGGTCGCTCACGACGTGCACCTCTCGCGCCGGGAGGGGCTCGGCATCCACCAGCCGCGCGGCCTGCTGCACCGCGGCCGAGAGGTCGAGTCGCCGCGGCGACACCGCTGCGCTGTCCACCGTCGCCAGCAGTCGCTCGCGCACCCCCCCACGGGCGACGCCGTCCGCGAGGATGAGCCACACCCGGTCGCCCGCCGCGGTGCGCGCGAGCGACCCGCGCGCTACCGCCCGAAGGCGATCGAGCACCGGCCGCCCATCCACGACCACCCCGGAGGATGCCGAGTTATCGAGGATCACCGCGAGCGCCGTGGGCGCGTGGACCGTAGCCCCTCCGGTCCGAGCCGGGACGAGCGGCCGCGCCGCCGCGAGCACGATGAGCACGATCAGCAGCGTGCGCAGGATCAGGAGGAGGAGATGGCGTAGCTTCAGGCGACGCGCGCTCTGACGCTCCGCCTCGCTCAGGTAGCGGAGAGGGGGAAACTCGGCCTCGGGGGGAACGCGGCGCTCGAGCAGGTGCAGCAGTGCGGGGATCGCGGCCGCCACGAGTCCCACCAGCGCCAGCGGATGCAGGAACGTCACGCCAGCAGCCGCAGCGCCATACCGAACGGCATGTCCGTCAAGACATGATGGTAGGCGATCCCGTGCCGCCGGCATGCCGTGCGCCACGCCGCGATCTCGCGCCGCACCGTCTCGCCGTACACGCGGGCCAGCTCGCGCGGCCGCACCACCACGCTGGCCGCCGACTCGGGATCGCGGAACCGCACCTCGGGGGGTCCCGAGAGCTCGGCCTCCGCCGGATCCATCAGATGCACGACGATCACTTGATGGCCGCGGTGGCGCAGGTAGCGCAGCGCCGTGAGCGCGAGGTCGCGGTCGAACAGCAGGTCGGAGACCAGGACCACGAGCCCGCGCCGCGCCAGCAGGGCCGTGAGCCGCACCAGCGCCGCCTGCGCCGCCGTGCCGCGTCCGTCCGGCGTCCTCACGAGCCCGCGCACCAGTCGGGCCCATTGTCCGGACTTCACGCGCGCCGGCACGACCTCGCGAACCGCTTCGTCGAAGGTGATGAGGCCCGTCGCGTCCCGCTGGCGCAGCAGGATGAGCGCCAGGGCCGCCGCCAGACGATCGCCGTAGGCGCGCTTCGTGAGGCGCGCCGGCGCGCCGCGCCACGCCATCGAGCGGCTCGCGTCGACCAGGATCATCGCCCGCAAATTCGTCTCCTCCTCGAACTGCTTGACGAACAAGCGGTCGGAGCGGGCGAGCATCTTCCAGTCGAGATATCGCAGCTCGTCGCCCGGCTGATAGGCGCGGTGCTCCGTGAACTCCACCGAGAACCCGCGGAACGGCGAGCGGTGGATGCCGGCGAGGAACCCCTCCACGACCCCCTGCGCCACGATCTCGATCCCCCCGAGGCGAGCGACTTCGGCGGGATCCAGCAGATCGACGCGCTGCACGTCAGTCATGGCTCGCGGAAGGTAATGGCCGGCGGTTTGTCCCGGGTAGAGGACACCGGGGCCAAGGTGATGCCCGTCTCACGATCACAACAGTAACCATGCCAATCGGTTATCTCACGGCCCGGATGGCTCGGCACCTGGCATGCAACCTGCCCCCCTGCTGCCAGTGGAGGGGAGTCCTATGTTCACGACCTTAGGCTTGCTCAGCTTGCTCACCGTTGCCGACCGCGCGCCCGCGCGCGCCCCGACCAGCGGTGGCTACCGCGCCCGCATCGAGGTGTGGACCAACCGCGGCGACGATCCCTATGGCTCCGGGCAATCCGTGCGCGTCTACTTCCGCGCCGATCAGGACGCCTACGTCACGATCCTGCGCGTCGACACCGAT
>Ga0137377_10003655_pt1 | contig 11983 bp, 9 predicted proteins | sample SagtaG_22_FD_104815 | JGI IMG/M metagenome (GOLD analysis project Ga0137377, IMG submission 104815) | Vadose zone soil microbial communities from Sagehorn Ranch, Mendocino, California, USA - Sage2_L_40_16 metaG | ecosystem: Environmental > Terrestrial > Soil > Vadose zone | place: USA... | reverse complement strand
CTCGCACTGGTTGGGAGGGGCATCTCGATGGGCAATTTCACTTGAACAGCCGTAGGGAAAGTTGACTGGGACTGATTGCCAAATGCCCCGGCCAGCGAAAGACTCTGGACCGCGCCGTTTGAGAGCAGGAGAAAGAACTGATCGGCAAAGGCGGCTACACTCATGATAGGCTGCGAGTTAGAAAAATCGTATGGTTTGGCAGGCACCAGGTGGCCTTTGTTATCCGGCGTAAAAGCGAGAATACGCGCTTTGTTCTGATTTGTAATGGTCAGTACCACGTAGATATTATTTTTCCAGGAGGTAATGAGCGTAGGGGCATAGCCTCCCGTGGTGAAGGTCTGGCCAATCACAGCGGTAACCGGCTTTGATAACGATTTCCCCGTCTGATCAAGCGCATACATATTGACGCTGTAGCCGTTGGGGTTAGGCAGGTTAGTAGCGCCTTGCAACTGTTTTGCCAGAGTAAAGAGCTGTGTTCCGTTGCTGGCGATGGCAAAGGCGCTCGCAGAGGGTGTCTTAGCCATCACAGGTAACAGTCCATATTGATTGGTGACCTGGTATACTACTCCATCCGGGCCAAGCGCAAACAAGACAGTGGAGCCGTTGCCAGCCTGAACGGCGACAATACTGGACGGTTGTATGTTAGTACTCGTTGTATTGATGGGGTGAGAGGTCGTGCCATTACAGGGCACGACAGCGATTTTAGCCCCGGTATTGTAGCTGCCAATAGTAGCTTTTACCTGGGTAGCCATTTGGCCCTGCAACATGTTCAATTTACTGGTCTGATTACTATCCAGGGTATGGTTTTTCTGCAGGTCACGCAGATTGTTCTGGACCGATGCCAGGTCTTTCAAGGCCTGTGAAGGATTGGATGAGACCTCGCCCTGAGCCCGGATAATCAATTGCCCGGCAGTATTCAACGCCGAATCGATGGCCTGGCTTTCGTTGTTGTGTACAATATAAAAGAAGCCACCACCGGCAAGCGCTACCACAATCAAAAAAAGCAGGAGGAGTGTGGGGAAAAAGAGACGATTGCGCTGCTGTTTCCCTAGAGCTGGTTGGGGGGCCGTGATACTCTCAGGAGAGACCAGAGGGCCGCTGCTCAAATGCAACGGGGCGCTCACTACACGCCCATCAACATTACCGACGGTATAGGGCGTAGCTGCGGCGCCGAGCATATTTATGGCACCGGTATCTTCCTGGCCGATTTCACGCCCACCGACCGGCACGGGGTTGCGCACGCCCGGCGGTTCTACTCCCAATTCATGCACGCGCACAACGATAGCGGTGATATTATCCGGGCCGCCATTCTCATTGGCTCTTTCAACAAGGTGATAGACGCTTTCCTGGGGAACTGATTGCTCGACGATACGCAATAGCTCTTCGTCGCTAACGAGGCCGGACAGCCCATCGCTGCACAGTATCAGGCAGTCACCCTCTTGCAATGGTTCGCGGAAGACATCTACTTCGACATCGGGCTGGGTACCCAGGCAACGCGTGATGACATTGCGCTGCGCGTGGGTGCGCGCCTGCTCTTCGGTGAGTAAACCTGCCCTGACCTGTTCTGCAACCCATGAATGATCCTGTGAAACTTGCCTGACCTGGTTCCCGCGCACCAGGTAGGCGCGGCTATCGCCGACATTGGCGATATAGCTCATATTCCCGCGCAATACAGCCGCAACGCAGGTGGTGCCCATGCCGCTGCGCAACATATTTTCCGCCGCACGCTGGTAGATGGCCGTATTGGCGCGTTTAATCGCCTGCAACAATGGAGTGGCGACATCTTCATTGTCGTCCATATAATAAGCGTTACTGACCGAATCTACCGCTATTTCGCTGGCAACCTCACCTGCTGCATGTCCACCCATGCCATCAGCGACGATAAACAGGGCACCCTTCATTGCCATCACCTGAGGGTCTTTAGGGATGACATAGGCCATATTATCTTCGTTATGTTCGCGTTTGCGGCCAACATCGGTTAGCTGTGCAACATCGAGACGGAGTTGTATCGCCAACGCACTTTCTCCCATAGTTACGGGGCTACGTGTATGGAGAATTCCAACGCAATCTCCATTGCGCCCATCTGAAATCTGTAGGCTATAATACTCCAACGCAAAGAAAAACGCAACGCCCACTTGATTTTGGTGCCTGCATAGCCTACCTCTTCACACTTTACCCTTGAGTATACTCTTGCATGAAAGTGTAAGCAAGATATATAGCGATTTCGCTAGCACAAATGGGATAATGCTCCATAGGTCTATGACTGTTACCTGCGTTCTTCCAGGGACGTTATACAGCCATAGGACGACTTTGTAGAGAAAAGAACGCTATGCGTATCGCTATCAATGCCCAATTGCTATCATACAGCGACAACTATCGTAACGGTGGTATCAGTCGTTACATCCGGTACCTGCTAACCGCACTGGCACAACGGCCAGGAGAGCATGAATATACAATTTTTGTGAATGGGCAACCAGTTGTCGAACGTCTTCTTCGAGGAGATGTGCAGGCGTCAGAACAGATCAAGTATGTTCCTGTCGCCTGGTCTGAATCAAAGCCATTCTCGCGGGTAGCGTGGGAACAGCTGCGGCTGCCATCGCTTCTACGCGAGCGACGCATCGATGTCTTCCACTCGCCCGCCAACGTCCTACCGGAGATGTTGCCACGCAGGTGCGCGGGGGTGGTGACACTCCATGACCTGGCATTTCTGCGCTTCCCCAATATCTTGACGCGCGCGAAGCGATTCTATCATCGCACATTTACCATGCGCAGTTTGCGACGCGCCACAATGATTATCGCGAACTCTTCCAGTACACAAAAAGATGCGACGGAACTGGCGGGAATTGCGTCTGAGCGTATACAAACAGTCTACCCGTGCATCGATGCGCGGTTTTCCAACGTTATTACAGATGAAGCGCAGCAAGCTTTTCGCCAGAAACACGGGCTGGGAGGTGGATATCTTCTCTATCTCGGCACTCTGGAACCGCGTAAAAACGTCGTTACCTTGCTGGAAGCTTACAAGCAATTGCGTTCAGTGTATCATAGAGATGAGAAATTGGTACTGGCAGGGGGTAAAGGCTGGCTCTATGACGCGATTTTCGAGAAGGTACAACGACTGGATTTAGCGTCAGAAGTACTGTTTCCTGGTTTTGTTCCCGACTCGGAACAGAGCATGTGGTATCATGCAGCGTCGGCATTTGCCTATCCATCGCTGTATGAGGGTTTCGGTATACCGGTGGCGGAGGCGCTGGCATGTGGTATTCCCGTCGTCACGTCCAACGTGTCGAGTTTACCCGAGGCGGGTGCGGGTATAGCCTTAACGGTTGACCCATATGATGCAGAGGCAATGGCGGCAGCGTTACAGCAGGCATTGAGCGATGAAGAGCTGCGCCGACGATGCCGTGAACTGGCGCCTTCGATCGCACAGCAGTTTTCGGCGAAGACGATGGTCGAGCAAACCATCGCCATTTATGAACAAGCGGCGGGGCAACATGCATCGCCAGGATCATATCGTGATGTTTCTCTTGCAAGTAAGTAAGTGGCCCGGTGTACCGTGCCTGTAGGGTTTTAGAGGTAGTGAATTTGAATACCGGAAAACTACAACAGAGCGCTGTTGGATTTCAAGCAACAGTTCAGAATACAGAAACGACAGGAACTCCTGATATGACAACAGGTGGGGCAAGTGGGACGACCGGCCCGATCACCAAAGCCATCAAGCAGCGTCGTTCACTGCGCCGCCAATGGCGTATCTTTGAGCGCATTGCCATCATCATCCTGGATGCCGCGATGGTGGCGGTAGCATTCTGGCTTGCCCATTTTTTACGCTACACCGTTCTTTTCAATAATACGATACTTGCATCGTTCCGCAATAATTTATCAGGGATCGAGAACAAACCCCTATACTCACCTCTTAGCAGTTTTCTGTGGCTTGACATTAGCATTGTGGTCGGGCTGATCAGCATTTTCGCCATACGCGGTCTTTATAGTATCCGCCTGACGGGAAGCTGGTTCCGGCAGGTGTGGACGATTATCACTTCAACCACGCTCGGCCTGGCTTTTCTGGTCGCTTACTTTTTTGTCTTTCAACCCCCATCAAGCTCACGCCTGCTGGTATCTTTTGTCTGGGTGACAGCGATCCTGGTATTGGGTACGTGGAGGTTGATCGTTTCATCGGTGATGGGATTGCTCTACCGCCGGGGAATTGGCGAGACGCGCCTGCTTGTAGTCGGTTCGGGCCGCCTGGGTAAGCTGATAATGCAGCATATAGCGGCCAGCCCCAATCTTGGTTTCTCGATTGTGGGCTTCTTGCACGATATGCATGAAGCACCCAGCGACTTTGGGCGCTTCAAGATGCTGGGCACGCTGGAAGACCTGGGTATGGTGATTCGCTCAATGCAAATTGACGAGGTCATCATCGCTCTTCCCTCGAATTTACACCAGCAGAGCATCCGCAGCGTGCGGCTGTGCGAACGGTTGGGAACGTCGTTCAAACTGGTGCCCGATCTCTACGAGTTGAGCCTGTCGCGCATCGATATGGAAGCGATCGAGGGCATCCCGCTGATCGGCATTAAACAGGCTTCGATTAACTACACGCAGCGCATCGTTACGCGAATAGTGGATATTCTCTTAGCCGTACTTCTGCTGATACTGGGATTACCTTTCTGGCTCTGTATTGCGCTGGCGATTCGCCTGACTTCTTCGGGAGCAATCGTCTATAAGCAAACACGTATCGGTAAAAACGGACGCCCATTCAAAGTATACAAATTCCGCACGATGTATAAAAATGCGGAAGATGGACTGGCGAATTTACTAGCGCGCAATGAGGCGCAGGGGCCGATGTTTAAGATAAAAGATGATCCGCGTATCACAGCTGTCGGGAAATTTCTGCGCCGCACCAGTTTTGACGAGTTTCCTCAACTACTGAATGTAATCAAGGGCGAGATGAGCCTGGTTGGGCCACGTCCACCACTGCCACACGAAGTAGTGCAATATGAAGAGTGGCAGAAAGGGCGCCTGGCGATCAAACCCGGTATGACAGGCTTGTGGCAGGTGCGAGGACGCAGCGATATCAGCTTCGATGAGGGGGTGCTGATGGATATGTATTATATTGAAAACTGGTCACTGCGCCTGTACTTCCAGATTCTCTTACGCACTATTCCGGCGGTACTATTCAGCCGAGGAGCATACTAATGAAAGTGGCCCTGGTTCACGACTACCTTAATCAAATGGGTGGAGCGGAGCGCGTCGTCCTGGCGTTTCATGAGCTATTTCCCGAGGCGCCCCTATACACATCTATTTATGATCCAAAGCGTGTCGATGCGGCATTTCAACAGATCGATATCCGCACCTCTTTTATGCAAAGGTTGCCGTTCGTGAAAAAGCATCACCAGCCATTTCTACCACTCTATCCATTCGCGATGGAACGGCTGGATCTACGGGGTTATGATCTCATTCTGAGTAGTTCCAGCGCGTTTGGCAAGGGAGTGATAACCAAACCTGGTACCATGCATATCTGTTACTGCCATACACCTATGCGTTGGTGTTGGAACTATGACGAATATGTTGAACGCGAACAACTGGGCAAGCTGGCACGCGGCGTTCTACCATTCCTGATCACCTGGCTGCGCGTCTGGGATCAAACAACGGCGATGCGGGTCGATCATTTTATCGCCAATTCGCCCGCCGTGGCAGATCGCATCCAGAAGTATTACCGGCGCGAGGCGGTGGTCATTCCTCCGCCCGTTGATGCCAGTCGCTTCCTCTTCGATCCCACTACGCAGCCGGAAGATTACTTCCTGGTAGTGAGCCGCCTCATGCCGTATAAACGCATCGACCTGGCTATCCAGGCGTGCAATCGCCTGCAACTACCCCTGGTAATCATCGGAAGTGGACGCGACGAACAACGGCTTCAGAAAATGGCTGGTCCGACGATCCGCTTTCTGGGGCGACTCTCGGACGCCGAAGTCCTCCATTACTACGCGCACTGCCGCGCCTTTATTTTGCCAGGGGAAGAGGATTTCGGGATCACGCCGCTCGAGGCCCAGGCCTCGGGCCGTCCTGTAGTTGCTTACAGCGCGGGCGGCGCGCTGGCTTCAGTGATCGATGGGGTAACAGGAACCTTCTTCCAGGAACAGACGGTAGAAAGCCTGGCAGCAACACTAGCGGCTTTTGACGAGACGCGGTATGACCCGCAAATCATTCGCGAGCACGCGCTCGAATTTGACAAGCCGCGTTTCCACCGGCGTATTCTCCAGTTTATCGAAGCGAAAATGAGCGCGGCAAGGCCTCACGAGTTACGTACACCAACCAACGAGCTAGTACGTTAACAGAGCAGGATATCTTCACCAGGGAAACCTGTTTACATGAAAGCATGATTATTTTTTCATCCTGGATGATATTCCGGCGCATCGTGTCTATATGAAAGGTCTGGCAAAGAACGTGGAACTACGAACCTATTGGGCAATCATATGGCGGCGTATCTGGGTAATAGCGTTGGTTGTGGGGGTGGTAGCGCTGTACGTCGGCTATCAATATTATCATTTGAGAAAAATTCCGGGCGCGTTGATAGCCTACAGCTCCGTCGTCACCATTCAGGTGGGCTTGCAGGCCACCACTAAGGGCGATACGAACAATGCCAACTATGTCACAGTTTCCGAGGCGCTTGCCGATGCATTTGTGACCGGGCCAATCCTGACTACACGCGAGTTTGATGCAGCTATTTCAAATCAAATTGGCCGGGATATGAGCGCTCTCGCACAACGCTTTGGGGCTAACCCCGATCTCGGTGACTGGCAGAACGCGGGCGCGATTGGGTCATCACTTGCCGCGACACGCGTGCATAGTCTTGTGACGATCACCACCACCTGGAGTTCACCTGATGGAGCATGGGCCATCGCCAACGCTGCTGGCGAGGTAAGCGTGTCACAGCTTGGAAATTTCCTCGACTACGTAGTCTCCAATGATCCGGCGCATAACTCTTCTACCAACACATTCGAGCAACCAGCCGTGGCGGCGCGGGTCATCAGCAACGCTACCGATGCGACCACTGTAGCTGGCACGGCCAATAACAAACTGATATTGTACATTGTGCTTCTCCTGGTCGCACTCGCCTTAGGTATCGCGCTGACATTTCTGTTGGATTACCTCGATGACCGGATTCGTAGTAAAGATCAGGTAGCGCATTTGCTGAAACTGCCCATTTTGGGAGAGGTACCGCGCGCACCAGTGCCAGGAGGACGTTAAACGGGCGATCTCCCCCCAATGGTACGAGTGAGCTTGACAGGGTTCTCAGATGGTGGTTATAGTACGAAGGACATCGTAAAGATTGTCCTTCGTGATCTCTGTCTGTTTAACAGCTTATTCAATAACTTTTCAACTACATACATAAAGATCGATACTTAAAGAGAGGGAACTACCTCATGGGTAATCGCTCACAAGAACAACATACGCTGCTAACGGACTATGATACAAATTCTGCGTATACTGAAGCATTACGTACACTGTTCGCGAATATTCGCTTTCATTGGGAGAGTGATTCCGACAAACACGCGCAGGCACATTCACTGCTGGTAACGACCCCATCAGCGTATGGCGATTTTGGGGCTGTGACGGCAAACCTGGCGATAGTAGCGGCTCAGAGCGGCACACCAACCATTTTAGTGGATGCCAACCTGCGCGAGCCGCAATTTCAGCAACGATTCGGACTGGAAAAGCCGACTGGACTGAGCGACTTGCTGGCGGATGAATTGATTACGTCTGAGAGAATCGCTGCTTCCTTACAAAGTACGTTCATTCCCGGACTGCGAGTACTGGGGGCAGGCACAGCAAAGGGGCAAGCAGCATCATTGCTCTCTTCCCGCCTGGAAGTGGTTGTGCAGTGTCTTTGTAAGCTTCCGAACGAAGCAGAAAACAAGACGGGCATCGTTATTTTTCATAGCCCTCCGGTCTTAGCCGGGGCTGATGCTTCATTGATCGGCGCGCTGGTGGATTACACAGCGCTTACTGTCATTGTCAATCGTACAACGCAAGCGCATGCGAAACGGGCACAAGAACAATTACAACAAGCGCATGCGAAAATCGTAGGCATTGTATTGTTGAATCTCTAACGAGAGACGCCTTTATATCATCTGCTCGGTTCTGCGAAGCAACGAGATGATGTCTGTTCCTACTTGAGGAGGAAGCATACTATGCAAGGACGACAAGGCCAGGGAAAAGAAGGAAAAGAGCCCTGGGATCGAACCTCCAGCGACTCCCACGCGGCGCTCAACGGCACCGGCAAACAGCGAGCCGTGCCCAGGCGTCCTCCCGGTATGGCGAAACTTGATACGCCGCCCGCCGTGCAGCGGGTAGGTCGTCCGCAAAGGCAGACAAAACCTCCCAAAACCTGGCGGCGACGCCTGTTGATATTTGGAGGGATACTGGTTATCTGTGGGATCATCACCTTTGTGATTGCTTATGGGCTAACAAACCTCTTCATCGGAGTAGGACAAAGCTCAGGAGCCGCGAATACCGCGACCGATTTTTTGCTGAACCTGAAGAGTCAGAACTACGACCAGGCCTACAAAGACCTGGATGCGACGATTACCGTTACGCTGCGGCCGGAGGACTTTAAGCAGATGGCGCTGCAAGACGATCATTGCTATGGGTTAGTGACCGATTTTAACGAGGTGCAGGGGAGCGCGACGACGTCGTCTGATAATAACACACAGTCGTACACGTACGATATCACACGCAGCAAGCTTACAAAAACGTACCAGATGACGTTAACGATCCACAAGGATAGCGACGGCAACTGGGATATCACCAATTATAGTAGTAATGGCAACAATCTAGAACTGGGGCCTGCACCACCAACGTGTAAGTGATGACCAGAGTAAACCTGAATAGGCGCGGATACGTCCATCCGCGCCCTTTTCTCTGCTTATTCCCCATTGTTGCTATATCCTCTTCGTTTCTCCCAACTTCAACTCTGTTAAACCGTATAGATAGACAGCATCATCAAAACCCGACACCACCTGGAACAAGCTGCGAGTATGTGAACAATTTTGTCATGTGTTGCTACTCATAGTTAGAAAGAAGACGGCTTGAGCATGTCCTGGAGAGAAGAGAGCTACGGAACGTGGAGTTCACACTGGTACGGGAGAGCGGCTGGATGAGTATGCAGATACAGCATATCCAGCCAGTTGCCGATGAAGGGCAGGTCATCAGGCGTATCGCTATCGGAGACCGGGATGCCCTGGCTGAACTCTATGCATGCTACCAGCGCACGCTCTTCAACTATTTACTGCAACTTACGCCGGACCGCGGGCTGGCAGAAGAGATTTTGCAGGATACGCTGGTGGCTGTGTGGAAAAGCGCCCAGAGTTTTGAGGGGCGATCAAGCGTGCGGACATGGTTGATAGGTATCGCGCGCCGGCAGGCACACAACACGCTGCGCCAGCGCAGACTGCCCCTGGCCGACGAAACCGAGATGGAAGGACTGGTGGCTACTGATCCCGAACCCGAAGCATGGACGCTTGCCAGTTTCGCGCGCGATGAACTGGCGGCAGCATTTCGACAACTTGCTCCGCTCCATCGCGAGGTACTGGTCTTGACATTTGTGCAAGAACTCTCTTACCAGGAGACGGCAACCATTCTTGAGGTGCCTGTGGGTACAGTCAAGAGCCGCTTGAGCAATGCCAGGCGAGCGCTGCGAGCGCAGCTCGATGGGCGGGAGGAAGCAAACCGATGACATACCAACTTTCACACTACGACGAGCATATCCTCGACCTCCTGCCAGCTTATTTGAACGGTCGGCTTGATATCACAAACATCGAACGTGTGCGAGCGCATCTTGCGCGCTGCGAGGCATGCCAACTCGAACTCTCTTCCTGGCAGGCCGTGCAGGGCACCGCGCAAGCTGTCGTCGCATCCGCGCCACTTCCTTCACTGAACATTATGAACCAGGTACTGGCAAAAATCGATGCCCAGGAAGTTCAGACCCAACAGAGGAAACGGCGGTCGATATCGCGCAGCGCTGCTCATCTCTGGCTGGTATTCAAAAGGCAGATACCCTTAATTCACAAAAGCATCTGGATAGATCGGCGTCGTCACATACACGGTACTCGTAATTCCAATGCACGCCAGGAACACCCTCTAAACCATACTCACTCATGAGCTTTACGTCAGACAAACTCATGCTTGCTGGTACCGTGCCATCACCATCACGTACAGATCGCTTAATGTCCTTATCACTTGCCTTGCGTCGTATCGCTATCCACGAACGTGTAGGGAAAAGCGCTAGCAAGTCAGACCGTGACACCGTAGGATAGTTCTCTCGCAATCGATGTACCTCTTCGTCTGTCCAGAAAGAACCAGATGCGCGCCAGACGAAAGCAGTGTCAATTTGCCGTTCGTTGCTTTCCATAGGCCATACGAAGCCCATAAGTGGACTCCAAACAATTGTAAGCCTCAACCAGCCATCGGCAATGTTTTCAAGTGTGATTGAGTCGGTAACCAGCCTGACAAACTGACGACGCTTTTCTAAATCCCACTTTGCCCACATCTCGCTAGCGTTCTCAATGTCGTCTTTAGCCCCCGCCTGTTCTCGCTGTATCCGTTCTGCTCTATCTTGTGCCTGTTCTAGTTCAGCACGCCGCTTTAGCAGTCTGGACTTTGATGCATAGGTTTCTCTCAACTCTGTATCATCCATGACATCCTGGCTAGTTTTTAGTGCGCGTTCAACTCTCGCTAAATCCGCGTTGGTTAATACCAAGTCACCTTGAATACTGCTGACGCCGCTTGGTGCTTGCTTCTCTGTGGTATCTACAGCTTGCATCATGCTGTAGGAAGAATGCACTACATTTACGCCTATGGCCTTGGCAACTTCGTGACCCTTTTGTACTAAACCTACCCAGTGAAGTACACGCTTCTCAACAATGCCGTCAAGCTCTTTCACGACAATTGATGCTTCATAGCCGCTAGCTGAAATCTCATGCAATTGACGCAGGAGGTACGTGTTATGTGGTAGCTGGACATGCACGTGTGCGCCGTCTACGCCGTCAATAACAGCCTTGCCGTTACTACGCACACCAGCCAATAGTGCGGTATTGTCGCTATGCCCTTGTTGCGTGTATCGTACTGCCTTAACTGGACGCTGGACGGTTTTACCGCTTTTGTATCGAATGGTCTTTGTTTCACGTACAATCGTATTGCCGTCAAGGTCTAGTGTAGCTAAGTGCTCAAATGCATAATGCCAGTTGTCGATAGGACTCACAATCGCGTCATGTGCGTCACGCCTAACGATGCGCCCGTTAAACACCAAATGTCCTGCATACATCGGATTGCACAAAATGTACTTCAAACCCTCTCTGCTGCCAATTGTCCAGCCTACTAGCTTACCATCACGAGACACCTCTTTCAGAAAGACATTCTTAGGGTCAACGCCGTCAACAAGCGGAAAGAGAGGCTCTCCACGTAAGGCCATGTTGACGATTTCATGATACAACACAGCCAAATTAGCATCATGAGCACGGTAGCGCGCATACAGCCAGTTGACACGCTCGCTGTGTGGACTTGGCATCAGGTTGTCGCCCTTTAGTATGCCAGCGTCGTTAAGCTCAAATTTGCGTGTCAAGCCCACAGGTGCTACCCCGTTTGCCAGCAAGCCCATACCCGCCTTACGTGTCCTGGCTTTCAACATCTTGCCCTTAATTTGCTTGCGCACGTACTCTTTAGCCGCGATTGCTTCATTCATGAAACGGCCTATGTCGTCGCGTTGGGGGTTGTTGAAATCAAAAATGTAGTCATCCGTGATAATGAGAACGTGATGTTTCTTGCACAGGTTGGCGAACTGTGTGGGTGTGATTAAATCCTCATCTCTGGTTATGCGTGCCACATCTACCACGAGTACCGCACTGGCTTTATCCTGCTCAATCCATTCAGTTATGGCTTTCAGTCCCGGTCTTTGGTCAATCCTGAGTGAACCGCTGACGTGCAACCTCTT
>Ga0137377_10003650_pt1 | contig 11985 bp, 9 predicted proteins | sample SagtaG_22_FD_104815 | JGI IMG/M metagenome (GOLD analysis project Ga0137377, IMG submission 104815) | Vadose zone soil microbial communities from Sagehorn Ranch, Mendocino, California, USA - Sage2_L_40_16 metaG | ecosystem: Environmental > Terrestrial > Soil > Vadose zone | place: USA... | reverse complement strand
TGGCGAACGCGGGCGGGGAACGCACGAGCCGTTCGGTTGCCGAGATCCTGCGCGCGAACATCGCGACCCGGTTCAACTTCATCCTGGGCGTGCTGCTGGCCGTGATCCTGGCCGTGGGTCAGCCGCAGGACGCCCTGTTCGGCATCGTGCTTGTCACCAACGCGCTGATCGGCATCGGGCAGGAGCTGCGCGCCAAGCTGACGCTCGACCGGCTCGCGGTGCTCAGCGTCCCCCGTGTCCGGGTGATCCGCGACGGCGCGCCGCAGGACATAGCAGTCGCTGAGCTGGTGGCCGATGACCTGGTCGACCTGCGTGCCGGCGACCAGCTGGTGGCGGATGGGGTGGCGCGGGCCAGTGCGAGCCTGCAGGCCGACGAGTCGCTGCTGACCGGCGAGTCCGCGCCGGTGGACAAGCGGGCGGGTGACCGCCTGCTGTCCGGCAGCTTCGTGGTGGCAGGGTCGGGTCGTTATCAGGCCACGGAAGTCGGCGCCGCGGCATACGCCCGCAGGCTCGCGGCGGAGGCGCGGCGTTTCACGCCGGTGCGCTCCGAGCTGATGGAGGGCATCAACCGGATCCTGCGCTACGTCACCTGGGCGATCGTGCCGGCCGCCGCGCTCATGCTGATCAGCCAGCTGCATGTGCACGATACGGCACGGGAGGCGCTGACCGGAACGGTCGCGGCCCTGGTCGGCATGGTGCCGCAGGGCCTGGTGCTGCTGACCAGCGTCGCTTTCGGCGCGGCCGCGGTCACGCTCGCCCGGCGCCGGGTCCTGGTGCAGCAGCTTCCCGCGGTCGAGGGCCTGGCCCGGGTGGACGTGGTGTGCTTCGACAAGACCGGCACCCTCACCGACGGGACCATCGCGTTCGACAGCCTCATCCGGCTCGACGGCCAGGCCCCGGCCGAGGCGGCACTCGGGGCGCTCGCCGACGACGAGAACCGCAACGCGACGCTGGCCGCGGTGGGGCGGGTCTTCCCGCCGCCGGGCGGGTGGTCGCGCCAGGCAGCCGTGCCGTTCTCATCGGCACGTAAGTGGAGCGCGGCCAGCTTCGCCGGGCACGGCACCTGGGTGCTGGGAGCGCCGGAGATGGTGCTGCCCGGCGGCCAGCAGGAACAGCTGTCGCAGGCCGCCGGCCTGGCTGCCGGCGGCCGGCGGGTCCTCGTGCTGGCGCGCGCCGGGAGGCCGCTTGACGGCGAGTCGCTCCCGCGGGGCCTGCAGGCGGCGGCCTTCATTCTGTTCGCGGAGCGGCTGAGGCCCGACGCCGCCGAGACGATCGCGTACTTCGCGGCGCAGGGCGTGGCGCTGAAGGTGATCTCAGGGGACAGCCCGCATACAGTCAGCGCCATCGCGGCGCGCGCGGGCCTGCCCAACGCCGGCGATCCTGTCGACGCACGGGACTTGCCGGAGGCCCCCGCCGCGCTCGGTGCCGTGCTGGAGGAACGGTCGATCTTCGGCCGGGTGACACCGCATCAGAAACAGGCGATGGTCAAGGCACTGCGGGCGCGCGGGCACACGGTGGCGATGACCGGCGACGGCGTCAACGACGTGCTGGCGCTCAAGCTCGCCGATCTCGGCATCGCCATGGGCTCAGGCGCGCCGGCCACGAAAGCGGTCGCCGAGCTGGTGCTGCTGGACGGCAAGTTCGCCACGCTGCCGGGTGTCGTGGCCGAGGGCAGGCGGGTGACGGCCAACATCGAGCGCGTCGCCAACCTGTTCGTCACCAAGACGGTGTGGGCAGCACTTCTTGCGGTTGCCGTGGGCGTCGCGCTGCTGCCGTACCCGTTCCTGCCCCGGCATCTCACGATCATCGACACCCTGGCCATCGGCGTCCCGTCCTTCTTCCTGGCGCTCGCGCCGAACCCGCGGCGCTACCGGCCGGGGTTCACCGGCCGGGTGCTGCGCTTCGCCATCCCGGCCGGCGGCATTGTCGCCGTGGCGACGTTCGCGGCATACGCCCTGGCCCGGGCGGGCGGCCTGCCGGTGGCACAGCAGCGAACGGCTGCGACCCTGGTCACCCTCATCCTCAGCCTGTGTGTGCTTGTCCTGCTGGCGATGCCGCTGACCTGGCGCCGGATCCTGCTGGTGGGTGCGGTGATCGCCGGGTTTGTGCTGCTGTTCCCGGTACCTGCCGTCCGCGGTTTCTACGCACTGGAGCTGCCGCAGGGCGAGATCGGGACCACCCTGCTCACCGCAGCGCTGGGAGCCGCCGCCCTCACCGGCTTCTGGGTCATCTCCCGCAGGCGCGCCCGGCGGCCAGACCCGGCGGCCCGCGAGTGAGAACCTGATCCGTCCGCGAGCTTTCAGCCCCAGGACCTCATCTACGGGTCGTCGCACGCTGGCGGCGGCTTGCTGGCTGGCGGCGACGTATGACCCATTTTTCTCAGGACCTTTGGCCGGCACCGATCACGCCTGCGAGGCAATCTCGCGCCCCACGGTGAGGGCGGACCGCAACTGATCCGGCATCTCACGGAGCACGGCGTCCGGCAGCGTGCCCGTCGCGTCGAGCACCTTGCTGAAGAAGCACCGGGCGGCCGACGCGACAATGACATCGAACACGTCGGCATCGGAGAACCCGAGGTCGCGGAGCTCGTCGACGTCTTCCTGCGTGATCTTCTCGGCCTCCTCCGCGACCTTGCGCGCGAACCGGACGACCGCCGCGTCCGCCGCATCCAGCGTGCCGGCCACGTCGTCTCCCGCGATGCTCACGACCTCCTCGGCCGAGTAGTAGCCGCTCGCGAGGATACGTCCGTGCACCAGGCTGCAGTAGCTCGACCTGATCGCCGTCGCCACCGCAACCGTGGCCAGCTCGTACAGCCGGGGATCCATCCCCGACGTGATCGCGTTCTTCAACCCCAGCCAGCCCCGCAGCACCTCGGGCCGGCCACTGTACGCGCGCGTGTAGTTCGCCACATATCCCTGCGCGGCCAGGTCCTTGTCGTACATCGCCTTGACCTCGCCAGCCGCATCCTCGGGCGGGACGGTCTGAAGGTATGACATCGTCCTCCCCCCTTCCAGTTCCGACGCTACGCCGTGCCCGGGCAGGCGCCAGCCAGTTCCGACGCTACGCCGTGGCCAAGGAGCCGGGAAAGGTCACCGGCCGGGGACGACGCCGCCGTTGGGCGAGAGCACCTGGCCCGTCATCCACCCGCCGTCCGGGCCGAGCAGCCAGGCGATCAGCGATGCGATCTCCTCGGGGCTGCCTTCCCGCCCGACCAGCGTCTGCGCGGCGCGCTCGCGCCTGGACTCGTCCGTCAGCGCGGCCAGATCCCTGACCACCAGCCTCCGGCGTCCGGTCTCGATCCAGCCGCGGCGGCGCATCGAGCCAAGCGCCCTGCTCACCGCCTCGCGTGACGAACCTGTCCAGCTAGCTAGCTCGCCCTGGGTAAAGCGAGACCGAGATGCGCAGCCCTTGCTCGACCGGCTGGCCGAACCGTTCCGCAAGCTCGATCAGCCGGCAGGCTACCCGGGCGGCCGTGTCGACGGCACCGTATTCGATCCTCTTCTGGTCGGCGTCACGCAGCCGCTCGCACAGCATCCTGACGAGCTGCCGGCCCGCTCTCTCATTGGCGCGGAGGAAGGAGGCGAAGGCGTCCTCGGCGATGACGATCGCCTCGACTGGCTCAAGAGCGCTGACGGTTGCCAGCCGCGGCTCACCGTCGGCCGCTTCGAGCGCGCCAACCACCGCGCCGGGGCCGTGAATTCTGAGCACGACCTCCGTGCCGTCATCGGTGGAGGCAGATGCCTTCACGCTCCCGGCGAGCAGGACGGCGACCCATCGTGAGGGTTCACCCTCCACGCAGAAGTTCAGCAATGGTCTCCCGGCGAACCTCATGCCGGTTTCCGGCGACACCGCGCAAGCCGGCCTGCATCATGGCTTCAAGGGGGCACAGATAGCGTGCACGGCGCTGGTCGCCGAAGCCCTCAGGCTCGGCTCGCCCGCGACCGCGTTCTCCCGGCCCACCGAATCGAACAACCAGGACAAGGTCAGCCTGGGCACGATCGCCGCCAGAGACGCGCGTGCCGTTACCCGGCTTGCCCTCGACGCCACCGCCATCCACCTCGCCGCGCTTTGCCAGGCGGCCGATCTGCGCGGGCCACATCTGCTCGGCGCGGGCACCCGGGCGGCCTACACACTGGTCCGCAAGCATGTCGGATTCCTCGACCGGGACCGGCGCATGGACGGCGAACTGGCCGAGCTTGCGACCGCGCTCAGGCTTGGCGCCTTGCGCGAAGCGCTGTCCGCGGACGACGCCGCCCGGCCGGGCTGCTGATCCGGCCCTGATCGTCAGCCTTGCGGATTCTGCCCGGCTGTCTCGCCGCCCGGCGGGGCGTCGATGACGGGCACCGGGTCCAGGCCTATTTTCTCGGCGATCCGGGTCAGCAGTACGTCCTGCGCGGCCAGGTGGCCTTGCACGTGCGCCACTTCGTGCAGGGTCGCGCTCGCGTCGTGAAACGTCGCCTCCGCGCGCTTGTCCGCCGCGGCGGCCTGGACGTTCTGCCCGACCATGATGACCGACAACAGCACCAGCTGCAGGAAGGTCTGCGCCACCCAGGAGACGAGCGCCGCCGCGCCGCCGCGGATCGCGGCCGGAAGACTGATCAGGTCGAACAGTGCGAACGCGTAGGCACACCACATACTGCCGACCGCCCGCGTGATCAGAAGCGCGACATTGGTGTTGAACCGGGTGATCGCTGTCCCCCGCGGGAGCAGATCAGCCACCTTCACCGGGCGGTCGGCGAGCCGCGAGGCGATGCGCGGATGACGTATGTGCTGGTAGATCGCCATGACCTGGCCTTTCATCGATTGGCAGGACGCTCCTGCTGGGCCGCCGGAACGCCGCCAGGGTAGCGGCCCCGGTCCGTGGAGCCGCCCGGCCAGCCGCTGTCTGCCCACCCCTGCCACCGCCGCCCCCGCGATCTTGAGCCGTGGGCCAGCCCGTGGCGTCGCATGCCAATCCGAAAATGTCACCCCAAAGCAGCTAGGCCGTGTCTCGCAGAGACACGGCCTAGGCCTGTGGCTGGCTGATGTTGACCAGCCACGAGACGCCGAACTTGTCGATGCACATGCCGAACTCATCGCCCCAGGCTTGCTTCTGCAGCGGCATCGTCGTCGTCCCGCTGGCGGACAGCTTCGCCCAGTAGTCGCGCAGGGCGTCGTCGCCGCTGAGGCTCACCGAGAAACCGGCCATGGGCTGATATTCCATCTCGCTGGTTACGTCGGCGCCCATGATCGTGTAACCGGCGTCCGTCTCGAGCATCCCATGCATGATCCGATCGGCGTCGGGCGAATCCTTGGCGCCGAACTCAGCGAAGGTGCTGAGGCTGAGGTTGCCTCCGAACACGCTGGCGTAGAACTCCAGTGCCTGGCGGGCGTTGCCGTTGAAGTTGAGGTACGGACTCAGCCGAGAGGCCATGATCTTCTCCTGCGACCGTGTGCTGTGACCGGGCACTCGGGGGACCCGCCTGCGAGCGCAGGCCGATCGTAACAGCCGGTCCGACGGTCCGCAGGCCAGGCAGGTCGGCCGAGCCACTCAGGTAGTTTCTCATGGAGGCGGCTGGTGCCCGGAGCGGCGGGCGCCGGCGGGTGGGGCAAGGAGGCATGACGTGCGGGATGTGGCGCGGTGACCGCGCCGGGGGCCTTCGCTGACGTGCGGGCATTGCGGGCTTGCTGGCATCCGGTCGCGTTTGGCCGCGATCTTGCTGAGCGGCCGCTCCACGCCGACGTCCTCGGGGAACCGCTGGTGGTGTGGCGGGGCAAGGACGGCCAGCCCCGGGCCAACTCCGGCCTGTGCGTGCACCGGGGCACGGCGCTGTCACTCGGCTGGATCAGTGGCGATGAGCTCGTCTGCCCCTACCACGGATGGCGCTACCGCGCCGACGGGCGCTGCGTGGCCATCCCACAGCTCGAAGATCCATCCCGGGTGCCGGCCAAGGCGCGGATCGGCGCGTTCGGCTGCCGGGAACGGTATGGGCTGGTCTGGGTGGCCCTGGCGGAGCCGCGCTGGCCCCTGCCCGAGGTGGCCGAACTGGAGGACGGGAGCTGGGCGGTGGTGACGGCCGGCCCGTACCGCTGGCGCTGTGATGCCGCGCGCCAGGTGGAGAACTTCACCGACTTCGGGCACTTCCCGTGGGTCCACCCGGGACTGCTGGGCGATCCAGGCCGGCCGGTTGTCCCGCGCCACGAGGTCCGCACCAAAGGCAACGTGCTGCATTATTCGGTTGTCCGCCCGGAAGCCCCGAACACCGCCGACTTCCCCGTCTTCGGCAACGAGCAGGCAGGCCCGCCGGAGCGGCGCAGCCGCTACGAGCTGCACCTGCCCTACACCATCGTGCTGCGCCTGGGCTGGGGCGGGGACACGGCATGGTCTATTTCTTTGCCTCCCAGCCGGTCGCGCCCGACCTGTGCGCCGGGTATGTGGTCATCGGGCGCAATTACAACCTCGGCCAGCCGGCGCGGGTCATCGAGGAGTTCGAGGACACCATCTTCGGTCAGGACCAGCTGGTAGTGGAATCGCAGCGGCCCGAGCGGGTTCCCTTCGACCTCGCGGCCGAGCTGCACCTGAAGTTCGACGCGGTGGCGGTCGCCTACCGCAAGGCCATGCGGGCGCTCGGGCTGGCCACCAGCGACTCGACCGGGCACGTGCCGTGCTGAGCGCCGCCCTGGCCCGGCGGCGCTCAGGTGTGCGGCTGGGTCTGGATGGGTCAGAAGATGCCGTTACCGCCGGTCTGGGTGGCGAAGTCGGTGTGGTCGCAGGACGAGGTGTTGTTCTGAGCCGGCGTGCACTCGCCTGCGTTGGCCGTCCCGGTGTTGTCGGCGTACTGGTCGTCGCTGTAGGTGATCGACGCCATTCCGGTGGTGGGGCTGGCGGCGACGCCGAAGTCGTCGTACAGGTCACGGTTGTCGTTGCCGCTGGAGGTGCAGGCGATCCCGCCCTGGCAGACGCCCCCGTTGTGGACCACCGGGGTGACCTTGCTCTGACTCCAGGTTCCGCCCCCCAGGACGTCGAGGTTCTGGGCGAAGAACACCGACCATGGCTCGTTTTGGCAGTTGTACGTGCCGGTCTGCCCGCAGGTTTGGTAGTTGGCGGCGGCCGGGGTCCCGTAGTACACCACGTCGACCTTCCCGGGCTGGCCGGCCGTCAGCCAGGGATAGATCGCGGTCGTGGCGGCGGCGGGGTGGTTGACTTTGCCCGGCGCGCTCCAGCGCTGGCCATGATCGGTGGAGTAGGCCAGGTACACGTTCTGGTCGTCGGACCAGGTGGCGTACGCGTTGCCGGCCGTGTCGACCGCGACAGCGGGGAAGTTGTTGCCGAAGCTGGCCGAGGCGTCGGGCGACTGGTAGATCACGTAATCGGTGAACGTCAGGGTGGTGATCCCATTGACGGTGGAGGGCACCCCGACCGCCATGTACGCGGTGTTGAACGACGAGCAACTCACCACTGCCGTCGGGCTGGGCGGGCAGCCGGCGAAGATCTGGTAAACGTCGCCGGTGGCGGGGTCCACCGCGATGTTGCCAATTTCGTTGTCCGCTACCGTGCCGAGATAGATGTCGGTCTGACTTGGGTTGATGGCGTCGTAGGTCTGCACCGTAGTGGGTTGCCCGGCGACCACCTGGCCCTGGTTGACCACGATCTCGTCGCCCGCCGCAACTGCGTGGTAGGACAGGTAGAAGCCGTTGGCCCCGGCCGCGGCCACCCACTCCCGATCGTCACCGGGCACCTTGGCCGCGGTGACGTCGTTAGCCCACGTGTGGCCCCCGTCCTGGGACAGGCTCACCGTGACGCTGCCGAGTGTCAGGCTGGCCACGTACACGTTGTACGTTCCCGCGCTGTTCTTGGCCGGTGCCGTGGACAGGTCGGTGTCGCCACCTCCCGGAGCCAAGCCCGTGGTACCACCCGAGGCGGAAGATTCCTCGTTCGGCTGCGGCAGTGAGCCATACGTCCGGCCCCCGTTCGTGGACGACCAGGCGTCCGTGCCCGCGCCCAGCCCGTTCTCGGACGAGATGTAGAAATGGCCCGCCCCGTCGGCCCTTATCTGCGGCTCGGCGGCCTGGTTGTTCTTCGACGTCGACCCGGCCGGCGGGGGCGGCAGGACGCCATGGATGAACGTCGGCCCGCTGGTCGCGGCCGCCGCGGCCACGGCGAGCGGTACCGCCAACGCGGCCGTACCCACGACTGCCATCGCGGCACGGCTTAAAACTGGTCTCACGGTTGCGCTCCTTCCTCCTGGGTGCTGGGTGTTCCGGCGCCGATGCCGGGGCGTCCTGCCCCGCAGGCCCGAATCAAACGGGCTGGGCGTGCTATCCGCCCTGGACCGGGACGGTCAGCGAGACCTTGGTCAGCGTCATGCCCCCGGGCAGGTTGTCCGGCCGCCACGCCGGGGAGTCGTCCGGGGTGAGTTCGAGTTTGAGCTGATGCCCGGCCGCAAGTGCCCAGGCCGTCGGCCACAGCTCGAACGCCAGCCGCTGCACGCTGCCGGAGGCTGGCGCGGTCAGCCGGAAAATGCCCCGGGTGATCAGGGCCTGCCTGCCCGTCGCCGGATCGACGTCCCAGAGCCGGGCGGCGAGCTCGGCGTCCGTGCCGTCCAGGGCAACGCTCACCCGGGCGACCGGGGCGCCGACCAGGGTGACCGGGCTTGGTGACGGCCAGGTCCACGCGGCAACGCCCGGATCGGTGGTAGTTCCCATCACCCGGCAGCCTGCGGTGGTGCCGGGCAGGCCGCCGCCCGCGACCGGGTCGGTCTCGATCGCTTCGGGGCCGGGCACCGGTGCGGGGTTGTTTTCCACCGTGGCCGGGCCGGGCGCGCTCAGCCGCAGCAGCCCGGTGGCGAGCGCGGAAAACGCCGCCGCGTGATAGGTGGTGACCTGCTGCCCGGGCAGGCAGCCGGCCGTGGTGAGGGTGAACCGGGCCAGCTGCGGCTGCTGGCCGGCCAGTGCCGCCGGCCAGAACGCGTTGGCCTCGTCGTTGACCGTCACCCACAGGGCGTGCGGGTTGGCCGCGTAGGCGTGGCCCAGGTCGCCGAGCGCGGTCCAGACAGGGTAGCCCGGGTAGGCGGCGGTGAGGTTGTTCACCAGCTGCAGTACCTGGATGCCGGGGAACAGCGGGTCGGTCACTCCCTGCGGGGCGAACACCGGGACCTGCGTTCCCGGCGGCGGCACCGGCAGGTAGTACGGCGACCGGTACGTCTCGAGCTGGGTGAGCGCCTGGGCCACCAGCGGGTCGTTTTGGCCCGCCGGTTCCCCGGCGCTGATCGCGGCGTACCAGCCCGGCAGGTCGGCGGTGGGATCACCGGTTCCCGCGTACTGGGCGGTGGCCGCGCCGTCGGCGAACAGCGCGTCAACGTAGCTCTGTTTTTCCACGCCGTACGGGCTCTCGTGCGGCCCGGACGGCGGCGCCCCGAAGTAGCCATCGGAAGCCCGGCCGTTGTCGGCCAGCGCCTGTGCCAGGTCGGTCCAGGAAAACTGGGGCACCGCGGCGGCCAGCCGGATGGGGACACCGCCGGGCGAACGCCAGGGCGCCAGCTGCCCGTCCGGCAGCATCACCTGGTCCTGGCCGAGCGCCAGCAGCCAGGACTGCCCGCCCCCGTAGGAGTCGCCGGTCACCACCACCCGCGACGGGTCGGCGATACCGGCGTCGACCAGCAACCCGGTCAGGTGCTGCGTGTCGTGGATCTCCCAGCGCCGGTCCGCCAGGTGCGTCCAGCTCGCCTTTCCCGTACAGGCGGGATCGCTCAGATAGCTGTAGCCGGTGGACGGATCCTGGCCACAGGACCGGTGAAAGCCACGCGCGGTGTAGTTCAGCACCGCGAACCCGTGGGCGGCGAACCACACGTTGTTCCAGTGCCAGGTGTTGGTGCCGTTCCCGGCCAGCGCGCTGGCCTCGAAGTCGGTCTTGGAGTTCCCCCACCCGTGCAGCATCACGATCAGTGGCAGCACCCCCTGGGCGCCGGCGGGCAGGGTCAGGTCGGTGTCCAGCGGCGTGCCGTCGAAGCTCGCCACCCGCCCGGTGCACAAGGTGTAGGCCACCCCGCCCGCGGGGGCAGGGTAGGAGGTTGCGGTCATGCCGAGCGGGCACACCAGACCCGGGCTTGCGACGGCCGTCCCCCCGCCTGCCCCAATGGCCGCGGCGAGGGCCACGGTCACCGCGGCGGCCAGCGCCCGGCGCCGCCGGTGCCTTCCGGACGTCCTGCCCATCACGACCTCCCTTGGCAGCAGCGCAGCCGCCGGCGCCCGGCCGGTCAGACGCCACCGCTGCCCAGGGCGGAGCCGCTACCCTGCCGGGTCAGGCTCCCGCAGCCGGCGCGGATTTCGCACGCAGCCGGTTACCGGTGAGTTAAGTTCTGAGCATAACTCCGGCCGCGCCGCAGCGCGATCCGGGGCCGGCAGATGCCTCATGCAGGCCCGGCGGGCCCCACGGGCCGACCGGATATGTGCCCGGCGGGCGGGCCGGCGGCTTGCCGGCGACCCCTGAGGTGGGCACGGCAGCCGCAGGAGCAATGCTCACACCGCGGCTGCCGCCCCACTCTTGACCGCGCAGCGCGAAGACCGGGCGCGCTGGCAGTGACCCACAGTGGTACCCAGCGCCGAGCGATCCATGGTGTCCGCCATCGCCACATTTGTGTAGCTTCGCTCGTGCTGAAGACCAGGGCTGGCCACTCCGCCTGCCGCGGCTTCACCGGGCCCGGCGCCGATGTCCGCGCGCGTGGGCCACGGCCTGGAACGCCGGCGGGGGACTCCGCGAGCGGGGATGCGGTCTATGGTGCCCGCGGGGCGCGGCGAATGCCGCGTCGCCGTTGGGTGTGCCCAGGCCAGTGGGCCCGTTGTAGCCCGGTCCTGCGATGCAGAGGTACGCGGGATGGCACGTTCCGTTGCGGCCGGATGTCACGTGGTACAGCGCGAAGGGATGTGTGTATGGGTAGGAGGAGGGATAGCTCCCAGTGGCCGGGGTGCCGGCCAGGGCGTATGTCGCGGCGATGATCGGCGACGATGCTGAGGTGCCTCCGTACACCACCCAGTGGCGGTCATATACCGCGACACCGGTGTCGGGATCGGCGATGGCGGAGACGTCGGCGTCGGTGCGCTTGGTGCAGCCGCTGTCGGTTTGCCACGCGGGTTTGGCGTCGTAACGGGAACAGCCCGATCCGGTGGCCCCGCTGCCCGAGTGTCCCCACACGGTCTCGGTGTAGCCGCGCGCGGTGTGGCGGCTCGGCGTCAGCGTCGTGCCGCCGACGGCGGTGACGTACCTGGATGCTGCGGGGTAGGAGGTGGCGTAGCCGCCGTCGCCCGCCGCGGCCGTGACGACCACGCCGGGGTGGTTGAAGTACCGCTGGTCATAGGTTGTATCCGCGGAAGACTCGGCGACGCCGTAACTGTTGGACACGAATTTGGCGCCCAGGCTCACCGCCGTGTCGACCGCTGCGCCAAGATCGGTGATACGGGCGGTGGAGGCTTCGGCGAGCAAGATATGGCATTTCGGGCAGATGGCGGACACCATGTCCAGGTCGAGGGAGATTTCCCCGGTCCAGCCCCGGTTCGCCCTGGGAAAGCCGGTGCCGCCGTTCTCGTCGATCTTTTTGAAACAGCCGTTCGCCGTCGTACATCCGGGCAGGCCAAACGTGCGGCGGTAGACGGCCAGATCCGACTCCGCGCTCGGGTCGTCGTAGGCGTCGATGACGGCCACGGTCTGGCCCGAGCCCCGGCTGGCGTCCAGGCCGTAGGCGCGCTGCAGGCCGGCCGGGCTGAACCCGAACGGATCACGGGGCGGATCAGGCCCGGCGTAGGTGTCCATATCGGTGACGCGCATGGCCATGCACGCCGCCCAGCCCGGCCGGGAAGGAGCGGCGCAGTTCCCGCGTAGATCAACGTCGTTGTCGTTGTCGGGGTCCGCGGTCTGGGGGGCGAAGGGGGGGCGCGAAGACGCCGGCGGCCCCCATGCCTGGCACGCCTGCGCGGAAGCGCCGATGATCAGCAGGCCGATGACGGCAGCCG
>Ga0137377_10003648_pt1 | contig 11988 bp, 6 predicted proteins | sample SagtaG_22_FD_104815 | JGI IMG/M metagenome (GOLD analysis project Ga0137377, IMG submission 104815) | Vadose zone soil microbial communities from Sagehorn Ranch, Mendocino, California, USA - Sage2_L_40_16 metaG | ecosystem: Environmental > Terrestrial > Soil > Vadose zone | place: USA... | reverse complement strand
TTCGCCCGCGCAGCGTGCTCATTACCAAGGAGATGGGGCTTCCCAATCCCAAGCCTGGACCGGAAGTGACCCGTGCCTTCATCGCAATGCTGAAGGAGAAGTGATTAGTACAGAACCCGTTTCATCAGTTGAGGCAAGAGAAATGAAAGTAATAGAAGAGCGCCTCGGCTGGTCTTTGTTTTAGGTGAAGAATTGCCGAATTCATCAGTACCAGGCCAGCCTCTACCGGACCAGCAGTCATTGTATACATCTTGTCGATAGTATTCCATGCTCCTGTTCCTTGTTGCCATGCTGCTGAAAAAACGGCGCCTCTTCTCTCTAAGCGCAGTTTCACAGTAGGTGGAGTCGCTAACAGTTTGCTGCCGAGATCATGAAAGTTTCCTTTAGGATCTGACAAATCGTAGTACACGAAGTTAACGCCGTAATACTTGTTGTCCCAGGCGCTAATTTCCAGGCGAATAAACTTGCTCTGACTTTGCCAGATAAGAATAGCCGCTCCTTGGAAGGTAGCGGGCTGTTGAAGGAAGTCGATCTGTGTCTCGATGCTAAAGTCGCCGTCAACTGGCTGAAGTAAGCGAGGAGCGTTAGTGTTGTTGTTGGGATTGAGGTCCTCGTCCACGGCGCCAGGACTATATATATGCAGATAGTGCTCCGGATTATCAAAGTCATAGGTAGAGGCACCACTGGGGTCTTCCCATGTCCACCCGCCAAGGTCCTTTTGCTGAAAATGATCGGATAAGCCTTTACAGTTCGTATTATGTCCAATAGGTAAGATGCCAGACACAAGAAGAGTACCGAGCAGGCTTGCGACTAAAAGCAGCGGAAGAGCAATTCCCAGGAGAGCGACTCTTTTCCGTCTTAAAGGCTGGAATGGTCGAAAAGGACCGGATGGTGGTGATGTCTCAACAGAAGCATCAGTCCAGTTTGACGGATATTTGACCTGGTCGGATGAATATTTGATAGGAGGGGTCGTTTCTGGCAGCGGTGGAGGCTGGTGTATCTGCGACTCTTTCTGCTCAATGAGCTGCATATACTGATCGTCAGAGGTAACACTAACTGCATTGTCCGCAAATGATGAAGAAGAAGACAATTCGATTGCGGCGTACCCTTGATTGGCTTGCTTCAAAGCATTGGAGAAGGCACGGATGCTGCTAAAGCGCCGCTCCGGTTCTTTGGCAAGCGCAATGAATAATACTTCTTCAACGTGCAGAGGGAGTCCCGGCACTTTTTGCTGTAGAGATTCAGGTGTGGCGAAGAGGTGCTGGCTGGCGATTTCGCTAAATGAGCCCCGGAATGGATATGCGCCACTCAACCATTCATAGATAACGATGCTCAGAGAGTATTGATCGCTGGCCCGGCGCGGTTGGCCTCGTAACTGTTCCGGAGCCATATAGGCTACGGTCCCTGCAACATCTAGCAGGCTCTGAAAATGCGAAGTCTTCGAGACAGTTGCTATGCCAAAGTCGCTGAGCAGAATTTCCTGGTTCGACCCTAAAAGCATATTCTCCGGCTTCACGTCACGGTGAATCACTTTGTTATCATGTGCATACTGCAATGCCTCAGTAATCTGTTCCGTATATTTGATAACCGTATCCAGAGGAAGTTTTGTACCCTTAGGGTGTTTCTGACGCAATGTGCCGTTAGGTGCGTACTCTTCTACAATATAGGGAGTGTCATTATTAAAATTGAAATCGAAGATGCGCACAATATGCGGGTGAGTGAGATTGGCAATGAACCGGGCTTCACTTAGAAACTGTTTAGAACTATCATAGCTTACACGGCGATCTAATAATTTTATCGCAACTTTATTGTGAAGAAGAACATGTTCGGCCACATAGACCTTAGCAAAAGCTCCCCGCCCGAGCAAGCTAACAAGGCGATAGTTACCTAATTGTTGACCAATATAGTCATCCATTTTCTCTATCCCCTCGCGCTCCCGCTAAATCTACAAATTGTGTTAAAATGTCTTAAATAACCGGATGCTTAGAAAAGTATAGCATAGCCTTTTTATCCTTGTATAGCCCTTGCCGAAGAGAAGACCTGGACTCCAAGACACAACAAAAACAAAGCTCAGAAATCCGTAGCCTGAAAGTTCTTATGCTTAGCGTTTTAGTAGTGATGAGTGACAAGCGCCTTCGATACCAATTAGCCTTCAGCAACAAAAGGAAATTGATGAATGTCGTATAGAAAGTTCATCCCTACCTCTACACATCCAAAGACAAGGGGTAAGCGCGCCAGCAAGACTGGCCAGCCGGAGAAACGGCTCTCTAAAGAGGTTCATTACCCTGCCACCCATGTCAACCAAAAGAATATCAATGATTATATAGAAGAGGCGCGCAAAACCGTCGTTATCGGCGGCCATGAAGTAAGACTATTCGCGCCTTTTCGCCATGAAATTTCCGCATTTCAAACGTTACTCTCCTGGCAAAAACTGGTTCTGGCCTTATTCTTAGTTATGCCAGTTCTGGCCATAGTATTTTTGCGTTATCAAGCTCTCGTCTTTGCAATAATTATCATCACTGTTCAATACCTGGCAGATCTGCTTTTCACCTTTATTCTATCCATAAAATCTCTTGGTAAAACAGTAGAAAAACAGATTGATAATGATTTTGTACAAACGCTCATTGATTTCGACTGGCCACGTTATACCATTCTTTGCCCACTATATCACGAAACTTCAGTTGTCCCCCAATTTATCAGAGCTATGCAGGATTTAGACTATCCGACTGATAAATTACAAATACTCTTCTTAACTGAAGAAGACGACTTTGAGACGCGTGCCCTTTTGCAAGCGGCGAATCTACCCTCACATTTCACCGTCCTGACTGTGCCCTCAGGCAGGCCAAAGACGAAGCCGCGTGCGTGCAACTTTGGATTGCTCCATGCCAAAGGTGAATATGTTGTTATTTATGATGCCGAAGATGTACCAGAGCCCTTGCAGTTGAAAAAAGCTGTGCTGACCTTTGCTGTCTGCGATCCTGAAGTGGCCTGCGTGCAGGCAAAGTTAAATTTCTACAATGCGCACCAGAACTTGTTAACGCGCTTGTTTACCGCCGAATACTCGCTGTGGTTTGATCTCACGTTGCCAGGATTGCAAAGCACGCAATTACCGATTCCACTTGGTGGCACGTCAAATCATTTTCGGGCCGAAGCTTTGAGGGCATTAGGGGCATGGGATCCCTTTAATGTAACAGAGGATTGCGAATTGGGGATGCGACTGGCTCATAATCATTACAAAACTGTCGTGCTCGACTCAACCACCTACGAAGAGGCCAATTCGCGTTTCAAGAACTGGTTGAGACAACGCTCACGCTGGATTAAGGGCTACATGCAGACGTACCTGGTTTATATGCGTCAGCCCCTGCGCTACTTGCATCCCCGTAACTGGCGCGAGTTCTTATCTATACAATTGGTAGTGGGTGGCAAGGTGGCCGTTCTCTTCATCAATCCAGTTATGTGGGGATTACTTGCAACGTATATACTCTATTACGCGGCCGTTAATGACATCTACCACAAGCTATTCATAGCCCCTATCTTCTACATGGGTATGACGTGCCTCGTTTTTGGAAATTTTTTATATGGATATGCCCATCTTGTCGGATGCATGAAGCGCAGGCACTACGAGCTCACCAAATGGATCGTCCTTATTCCTCTTTATTGGGGCATGACAAGCATTGCAGCGTTTATCGCGCTCTTCCAACTCATCTTCAAGCCGCACTATTGGGAGAAGACGCAACACGGCTTACACCTGAGTGCGAAGGCGTCACATATACTCAGGCAAGCCGTGTTAGAGCAGGTAGAGATACGAGCAATAGTTGAAGAGCCCACAATGAAGCTCACGTCCTCACAGGGTATTGAGATGCAGCGAGAGACATTGGCGACACAACCAACGATGAAACTTGCTCATTCTGTATCCTCGGGCGATATTGCAGAGGAAGTGACAGCAGCTCTAGAGCCTACAGGAAAGCTCACGACCCTTGCATTTCTACGCGCTCTCGATAGGCAGCGGGAGGTGTTGGCAGCAGAGCCCACAAGTATACTCTCAGACGAACCCCTTAAGGCATTTGAGAAGCAGGCAGGCATAAATACCGTGATGAAGCGGGAAGGGAGCCAGGCCAGGTCCCTGCGGAAGTACCTCTACGAAGATCCCTGGCTTGTTGCCGTACTGATTGTTGCCTGTAGCGCTAGCATTTCAGCGCTGGTTTACTGCTTCCAAAATCATCTCATCCTCGGCTATAACGATGCCTACTCACACCTGCTCATCGCGCGTCGCATTTTTGATAGTGCGACGCCGGGGCTAAGCCAGCTTGGCGGGGTATGGCTCCCCCTCCCTCATCTTCTAATGATACCTTTTATCTGGAATGACTACTTATGGCACACTGGTCTGGCGGGAAGCTTTGTGTCGATGCCATGTTACATCGTAACATCTGTATATCTCTTTCTCCTGGCTCGCCGTGTGACTCGCAATAGCACGGCCAGTTTTATCGGCACGCTGCTGTTTATGCTAAACCCGAACATTCTCTATTTACAAACAACTCCGCTCAGCGAACTTGTGCTTATTGCTTCGTCGACAATGGCTTGCTATCATCTGTTTGCCTGGGTGCAAAGCAACCATCTAAACCAGCTGATCTTGACGGCATTGGGTACGCTGCTGGCATCTCTATCTCGTTACGATGGTTGGTTCATATTCCTTGTGTTCATTTTTATCATCGCTGTCACTGGATTAATAAAGCGTTACAAATGGTCCCAGATAGAGGGCTACATCCTCACGTTCGCAACATTGGGCGGGCTGGGTATAGGCCTATGGCTCCTCTGGGGGTTGTTGATATTTAATGACCCACTCTATTTCCAGCGTGGCCCATATTCGTCACAAGCAATGCAGGGAATCTTGCTCCAGGCGCATGCGCTGTATACCTATCATGACCTCTGGCAGTCAATTCGCTTTTTTGTTCTTGACTCAATTGAGAATTCTGGTTTAGTGATCTTTCTATTAGGAGTTTTAGGATTCATCGCCTTTATCTTCCACCATCGTTTTTCGGCATATACCGTCGCAGGATTAGCGCTTGTGACTCCTTTTGTCTTTTACGTCGTCTCTCTATACACCGGACAGGCCATTATCTATTTACCCAGCGCGGTACCAGCCAGCGCGCCTGCCTTGCTACATTCACAGTATGGATTGTATAACACCCGCTATGGAGTTGAGTTGGTGGCTCCGATTGCATTTTTTGTATCGATCTTAGCGAGTGGTTTACATTGGCCGATAAGCCAAAAATTGGTCAAACTCAGCGGGGTTCCCTGGCAGGTGTTACTGGTGATAACTATCCTGGCGCAAACAATTGCCACTGTGTTGGGTGGGGTCATTTCGTTGGAGGATGGCCGCTATGGTATAGACTGCGCGCCCCCTAGCGTTATCGCTGTGTACCTGGCACAGCATTACGACGGAGGTAGCCTGCTGGAAGATCTTTATAGATCCCAGGACCCGGGTATCGACTTTAAGAATGTGATCTACGAGGGTTCTGGCAGTCTGTGGGAGGAGGCTCTGAAAAAGCCTGATCAGGTAGAGTGGATTATCCTCAATCCAGTCGACCAGGATGATCTTGTGACAAGAGCGATCAATGTCAACAGTCCAACATTCTTGTCAGAGTTCAGTGTCATAGCTCAAGAACCAAACGGTCGTATATTGTTTCGCCGCAAGGGTCTGCCGGCTCTGCCAACTCGACCGGTACCTGATAGTCTACTCAACGAACATGCAAGTTGTGGTGCCAGCGGCCCGATTTCAAAGGTAACATTCCAATCGCCGCTACCATCTTCTCCGGGTTCTACGCCATCATCCACGACGCAAAATTTAAAGCGGCCCGACTTTCAAATGGGGATTGCCTTCCCCCAATGGGATCCCAATGGCTATAGTAATCTGGCGTGGTTGCGAGGGCTAAAGGATATTCATGAACAGACGAGCGCTCGTTGGATAGAAATGCCGGTTATACTGTATCAAAGCTCGCTTACATCGACCGGGGTAGTGAGAGGGGCTAATACGCCTACACTTACTGCTTTCACTGAAGGCATACGCGCTGCTCACAACGAGGGCTATCGCGTCTTTGTGGTGCCAGTCCTCATTGTGAAGGGTCGACAATCATGGGCCGGTAGCATACACTTTTCAACGCTTCAAGCGGAACAGCGGTGGTTCGAGAATTACTGGTTAACTTTCAAGCCATATGTAGAGATTGCCAGCAGGGAGAAAGTCGAACAACTGGCCATCGGCACAGAGTTTGAGTGGCTGCAGGAATATGCGCCAGATGAATTGTGGAACGGGCTAATAGCCAATTTTCACGGGGTCTTTTCCGGAACACTCACCTACGATACAAACTGGACAACGCTCAAAGTAACTCCTGCCGGGTGGTTGCATAACGTTGATCTGAAGATGATCGGTGTTTCCGCATATTTTCCGCTGGTGGACACGCCGTCACGCGTCGATCCAAAGCGGGCGAATGAGCTATGGAAAAGTAAAGTGAGAAACATTCTTGATCAGTATAAAGCGATGGTGAACAAGCCCATCTTTATCTCAGAGATAGGATATCGAAGTACCGCGGATGCATTCTACCGACCCTATGCCCAGAAAAGTGCCGTACCGTTCGATCCTGAGGAACAAGCGGCTGCCTATAATGCTGCATTGATCAACACCATTCCTGACCTAAATATAGCCGGTATCTTCTTCTGGGCATGGGACAACGTGGGCGCGCTCAGCATACATGATCTGCCTGCTGCTGCAACCTTGCACTCCTGGTATAATTCGCCAGATGCATAGTGACAGAAGTCTACCCAGCGAACGTAAGGCTGCATTCAAGCAAAAAGGAGGGAGGATCATGAGAAAGAAATTTCAATTGTCCCTGCTTATGATATTTCTTCTGGGCTTGATTTTCCTTTCATATTACGTCCTGAATGATCATAGTAGATATGTGCTGCCTGCAGAAGGGATAGGTAGGTATACGAATGGCCTGGCCCAGAGGCCGCTGATGGGATGGAGTAGTTGGAGCGCTCTTGGATCGTTCCCCACGGAGTCGAAGATACAAACGCAGGCACAAGCGCTAGCCAGAACGCTAAAGTCTCATGGATACATTTATGTGAACCTGGATGATTATTGGTATTTAGATCCCGCAACCACTATTGACCAATTTGGGCGCTGGGTGGCTGATCCACAAAAATTCCCTGCTGGCATCGGAAGTTTGTCGGCGTACATACATGGTCTGGGCCTCAAATTTGGCATCTACCTGAACCCTGGTATTCCTGTGGCCGCTGTGCAGCAGAATACGCCTATCGAAGGAACGAAATATCACGCAAGGGATATAGCTGATACTAGCAGGTATGAAACGAGTTTCAGTTTTGGGAAAAATGAGCAGTACGTTATCGATTACAGCAAGCCGGGAGCCCAGGCCTTTATAAACTCATGGGCCCATCTGCTTGCGCAATGGAACATCGACTTTCTCAAACTGGATGGAGTACAATCGCGGAACTCTATGCAGAGCCAGGTCTCATCTACCATCCAGGCCTGGTCACTGGCACTGAAACAATTGGCAAGACCGATCTATTTTGATCTCTCGGGCGCATTCACTGTCGCGCAAGCGAGCTTATTGCGGGTGAGCGCGAATGGGTGGCGGATCGATGACGACATAGAGTGCTACGCGTCTTGTGCGGGACGCGTTTCCTGGCAGCACGTCTTGATGCGTTTCAAGGATGTACCGCTTTGGGCAAGGTGGGCTGGTCCAGGTGGATGGAACGATCTGGACTCGTTGGATGTAGGAAACGGGAGTAAGGACGGTTTAACCGATGACGAGCGCCAGAGTTATATGACATTATGGGCGATATCCGCAGCGCCTTTGTATATCGGAGATGACCTTACTACGCTGGATGCATATGGGCTAAACTTGCTAACTAATGATGAAGTCATCAATATCAATCAACAAGGAGTAGTGGTCAGTCCTATTACTACCACTTCCCAACAACAGGTCTGGCGGGCGAAGGAAGCTGATGGATCTTACGTCGTAGCGCTCTTTAACCTGGGAGACTCCCCTGCTACTGTCAGCATCAAATGGTCTGCGTTGGGCTTAAAAAGGCCAGCTTTGCTAAGAGATCTATGGAGCCACACCGATCTAGGTGTATATGGCGATGGTTTTAGCGCGAAACTCAATACGCACGCATCCAGGTTGTTAAAGCTGATGCCCATCAGCACTTTATCAGGAAGTTAGGCAGCAGAGCCACGTGCCAATAATTCATAAATCCGTATCCTAAAAGTTCTTATGCTTAGCGTCTTAATAGTGATTATAGAAGTGCCAGGTTTCTTCGAAGCCAAATGAGTCTAGTAGTTAGTCTGGATAGGTTTATGAGGCAGACATGTAGTGACACCCCTTGCGGGAATCCTGTCTGGGGGACAGGTAAACAGATTTCCCTACTTGAAGTTCAAACCCCAGATGAAGCGCAACCCGGCATAGCAAGTTTTGTTCCCCGTCCGGCACAATCATGGGGTGACTCATTCTGGCAAATCGTACGTTTTGGCATCGTGGGGACTCTCAACACCATCATTGACATACTGGCACTGAATATCCTGCTGTGGCATTTTCCGACCCACAACGCCAATCTCTTACTTTTGTATAATTCAATTGCTTATACGCTGGGGGCGCTCAACAGTTTCAGCTTGAACAAGTACTGGACGTTTCAACACAGGCAGACCATAAGCGGCTGGGAACTCGTGCGCTTTGCTATTGTGAATGTTGCTGGTATCCTCTGTAACGATAGCATTATTTGGGTCGTAGCCAGGATCCTCTACCCGCTACTTGCAAGCAACCTGCTCTGGGCGAATGCCTCCAAGTTGGTGGCAATCAGCGGAACTATGATACTATCATATCTGGGTATGCGACTCTGGGTCTTTGCCAGTAAACCTCAGGGGCGCCGGCTATTCTGATGGATATCCTTCCATAATCAGGAATTGGGAAGTTTAAAAGCATAGAGCTTATGGTCCCGTGAACCAATGTACACAACGCCATTGAAGACGGCTGGAGAGGATTCGATCCCATCTCCTGTTGACGTACTCCATAGGATAGTACCGTTGTAAGCGTTGATCGCGTAGACATTACGGTTCCATGAACCCACATACACGACGCCATTGGCAATGGTTGGAGAAGAGGCTACTTCTGCACCTGGTATATTAATGGCTGTCCAGTTCTGTTTCCCGTAGATGGCGTCAAACGAGTATAACTTGCCATTTTTTGCGCCTACATACACCGTCCCATAAGCTACCGCCGGGGAGGAGTTGATGTAGTCGCCTGCCGGCATCTGCCAATTAATCTTTCCTGTAGACATATTAATGGCGTAGAACGTAGAGTGTTCCTTTGTGCCAATGTAAACAATGCCATTATCTACTGCTGGCGAGTCAAAAATTGAGCCATCAACCGGAACGGCCCAAATTAATTTGCCGGTAGAGGCATCAATGGCATACATAGTATGGTCAAATGAGCCAAAATAGACCACGCCATCAATGATGGCTGGAGAAGAATTGATATTCGCGCCTGTCCGAAAAGACCAGATCACCTGGCCCGAGGAGGCGTTAAGGGCATACATTTTGGAGTCGGATGAGCCAATGTAGACCACGCCATCTACGACAGCGGGTGAGGAACCAACAACTCCACCTGTTGAGAAAGACCAGATCACCTGGCCCGAGGAGGCGTTAAGGGCATACACATTGGAGTCGGCTGAGCCGATGTAGACCACACCATTTGCTACTGCCGGGGACGAGTAGATGGTGTCTTTGGTGGGAGTCGCCCATACACGCCTGCCTGTAGTAGCATCGAAGGCATAGACTTTATGGTCGAATGAGCCGACATAGACCATGCCATGCGCTACAGTGGGCGAAGAGATACCGATCATACCTTCTACAGCAGCCGCCCAGGCTTGCGTGAGACGAGAGACGTTTCCCGTTGAAAGAATATGCTCGTCGGTGTTGAAATGCGTACGTTGGGGGTTAAGGCCGAACATAGCGCCTGAAGAGGAAGCAGGAGGATTGGTATTAGCCCTGAAGGTGGGCGTGAGAGAACGAATGTGTTCCAGTAATGCAACCCCACCGCCAATTGCTCCGATAGTGCCAATCGCTGCCAACCCTGCTAGCGCTGTCCGCCGGGAAATTTTTGGTGGCGGCTGTGACGGTTGGGCAGGGATTGCTCCCGGACTCGCTGAGGAATCCTGTGGAGGGAGGGTGACGGCTTCTTGGGGTGGTTGCAGGATAGCAGATTGTACCGGCTGATAGGATGGTGTATGCAGCCCCGTGAGTGATGATGGCTTATCTGAGTAGATTTCTGCTTCTGTGGAGAGGGCTGGTGACTCTTTCTGAACTGCCATGAAGGAGGACTCGTTGGACGCAGAAAGAAAGAGACGAGATTGAGACGGTTGGGAGGCTTGTTCCAGGGCGTTGGCAAAGGCACGAACATTGGCAAATCGTTGCTTCGGGTCTTTGGCAAGAGCCGTCATCACGACTTGTTCAATTTCAGAAGTAATGGTAGGGTTTTTTCCTCGTAAGGACGGTGGCGGTACAAAGAGGTGCTGGCTCGCTATCTCCACAAATGTGCCCTTGAAAGGATGTACACCACAGAGCCATTCGTAGATGACGACGCCAAGGGCGTATTGATCGCTGGCAGGGCGTGGCTTACCCTGAAATTGCTCTGGGGCCATGTATACTGCGGTGCCTGCTACCCCCTTCACGCTCTGACTGAACGAACTTTGTGCCAGTACTGCGATACCGAAATCACTGAGCAGTATCTCGTTGGAGCGTCCAAGGAGCATGTTCTCCGGTTTGATGTCCCGGTGAATCAGCCTCTGCTCGTGAGCATACTGTAAGGCGCCAGCAGCCTGCCTGGTGTAGTTGACGATGGTCATAAGAGGAAGGGGAATCCCCGCGGGATGAAGCTGGCGCAAAGATCCATGAGGGGCATAGTCCAGGACGAGAAAGGGGGTTTCTCCTTCTACTCCGAAGTCTAGCACGCGCACGATGTGAGGATGAATCAGGTTCACCAGGTAGCGTGCTTCTTCAAGGAAGTGTGCCTTATTCATCTCACTCAATTGTGTGTTTAACAGTTTGATGGCAGCCTTGCTACCCAGGTAGATATGCTCGCCTAGGTATACCTCGGCAAACCCTCCCTGGCCCAAGAGGGAGATTAAATGATAGTTTCCAACCCGTCTTCCTACACGGTCGGTCATAAGTTGTCTCTTTGAGTTTAGCTTGACAATATAAAGTTCACTAACTCAACATGCAGGATATGCGCCTTCAGTCTGATGGACTCGTTCTTCCGGGTTCATACTGCTACTATACACGGCTTCAGACTCTCTGGCAAGTCTCAAGGAGACCTGTTTCTGTGTCTAGATTCCTTGGGCCATTATAGCAACCGCATGGTGTATAATGACTGGAACATCTACGGCTTCGTGCAATTTCTTGGCTATAAATGTTTGCGCTTTGGGAAAGAACTCTATATAATTGACGAGCATGATACGACGAAGCTGTGCAGCTCTTGCAAGCGGAAGCAAGACATGCCACTGTGGCAGCGGGCGTATCGCTGTGAGAACTGCGCGGTCAACATCTACCAGCGGTTCGTGGCCCGGCCGGGCCACCCACTCTTTGAGAGTGCGGCGTGCGGATGTTTTCACCGCAATCAGATGTGTAAACACATTTCGAAAGGCAGAAGTAATCATGCCCAACACAACGTACGAAATTGCTATGTCCCGGCAACTAAATCGATCGACTTCTATAGCCTACAAGGTGGTGGAGGACCTGGAACGCTTCCCCGAATTTATGCCCAATGTCAATTCGCTCACCCTTTTGGAGGAGGAAGGCAACCGCAAGGTAGCCGCCTGGGATATTACTATTGATGACGCGCCGCTCAGTTGGATTGAGGAGGGCATTTATGATAAACAGAACATGCTCGTACAATTTCGCTCGCTTGAAGGGGTGTT
>Ga0137377_10003641_pt1 | contig 11997 bp, 10 predicted proteins | sample SagtaG_22_FD_104815 | JGI IMG/M metagenome (GOLD analysis project Ga0137377, IMG submission 104815) | Vadose zone soil microbial communities from Sagehorn Ranch, Mendocino, California, USA - Sage2_L_40_16 metaG | ecosystem: Environmental > Terrestrial > Soil > Vadose zone | place: USA... | reverse complement strand
GTATTCGATGTAGCGGCCGGCATCGAACCGGCCGACCTTGTAGGCGCCCGATCCCAACGGCACGTCGAGCGTCGATTCTTCGAAGGAATGCGCGGAATAATAGGCGCGGGAGAAAATCGGCAGGTCCGAGCCGACGAACAGCGGAACGTCGCGCGCGTGGTCTTCCTTGAAATGCGCGATGAGCGTCGCGTAGTCCGCCGCTTCGGCGCCGTCGAATGCCGCCAGCTGCTGACGGATCTGCTGGTGTCCCTTGTCCTTGATCAGGTTGAGCGAGAAGGCGGCGTCGTGCGCGGTGAGCGGAGATCCGTCGTGGAAGCGGGCCTCGGGCCGCAGGAAGAAACGATAGGTGCGCCGGTCGGCGGAGATGCGCACGGCGTGCGCGGTGAGCCCATACATCGCGTCGGGCTCGTCCCAGGCGCGCTTCATCAGCGTCGCGAAGGTGCGCTCGATCCCGAGCGCGGCGTCGCCACGCAGGATGAACCCGTTGAGCGAATTGAAGGTGAGGAAATTCTGATTATAGATGCGAACGGAGCCGATCTGGGAAAAAGTCCCGCCCTTGCGTGCCTGCGGGTCGACATAGTCGAAATGGCGGAACTCGGCCGGATATTTCAGGTCGCCGAAAGCGGAGAGGCCGTGGCTCTCGACGTCGTCCGCGGCGGCGAAGCGGGGCAACGCCGCGGCGAGGGCGCCGGTCGCCAAGCCAAGCGCATCCCGGCGGCTCAAGCCCGCCGCCCGGCGGATGGCAGCGGGCGCGCGCGTCACGAACGCGATCCGACCTTCGCGGCGCGCTCGGCGTCCCACCACCAGACCGTGGGGAAGCCTCCGGCCGCGTAGCGCGGCAGCACCTGCGGCCTGCCGAACCGGTCCCAGCGCGCGGTCCAGTATTTCCACAGATAAAAAAGCGGGACCACGTAATGGTTCCACAACAGCACGCGGTCGAGCGCGCGGGTGGTGGCGACCAATTCCTCGCGCGACTTGGCGAAGATGATGCGGTCGATGAGCGCGTCCACGGCGGGATTCTTGATGCCGACGTAGTTCTGCGAGCCCGGCGTATCGGCGGCGCGCGAGCTCCAGAAGTCGCGCTGCTCGTTGCCGGGCGACAAGGACTGCTGCCAGCCGGTAAAAATCACGTCGAAATCGAATTGCCGTACGCGATTCTCATATTGGGCGAGGTCAACCGAGCGGAGCGAGACATTGACCCCCAGGCGCTCCAGGTAGTTCGACCGGTAGAACAAGCCGACCCGCTCGTAGCTCGGGTCTTCGGCGTTGAGCAAAATCTCGAAGCTGAACGGCTCGCCGGTCTTGGCGTTGACGAGCCGGGTGTTACGCGCCTCGTATCCCGCCTCCCGCAACAGTCGCGTCGCTTCGCGCAGGTTCGCGCGCACCGCCTCGGGATTGCCGCCGACCGGGTTGCTGTAGGGCGTGGTGAACACCTCCGGCGGGACCTTGTCGCGCACGGTCTCGAGGATTTCGAGCTCGAGCCCTTCCGGCCGGTCGCTGCCCGGCGGCACGGTCGCGGTGGAAACCTCCTCGGGATCGGGCCGCCAGTTCCAGGCCAGTTCGGTGCCGTCGAAATAGCTGCCGATCCGACGGTACTGGCTGTAGAAAATCTGTTTGTTCATCTCCTCGAAATCGTAGGCGAAATTGAACGCGCGGCGCACGCGCGGGTCCTTGAACTTGTCGCGCCGGATGTTCAGGACGAAACACTGCATCACGCCGACGCTGCGCAGCGGGAACTCCTCGCGCACGACGCGCTTCTCGCGGACCGCGGGAAAATCGTAGGCGGTCATCCAGTTTCTGGCGACGTTCTCGCGCCGGTAGTCGAACTGATCGGCCTTGAAGGCCTCGAGCGCCACCGTGGCGTCGCGGAAATATTCGTAGCGTACTTCGTCGAAATTGTTCTGCCCGACCTTGACGTTAAGGCCGGTCCCCCACGCGTCCTTGACCCGCTCGAGCACGAGAGAGCGTCCGGGCACGAAATCCTTGATGCGGTATGGGCCGCTGCCGAGCGGCGGTTCCAGCGTGGTCGCCGTGATGTCGCGCTTCCGGCCCGACTTGTCGGTGCCTTCCCACCAATGCTTCGCCATGACCTGGAGCTGGCCGACGATCTGCGGCAGCTCGCGATTGCCGGGCCCGTCGAAATGAAACGTGACCTCCCGCTCGCCGGTCTTCTCGACCTTGGTCACGTGACGGTAGTAAGCGGACATCGTCGGGTTGTTGATCTTGAAGGCCTCGAACGAGAAAATCACGTCTTCGGCCGTGATCGGCACGCCGTCGTGCCACCGCGGTTCGCGCCGCAGCCGGTAGACCGCGCGGGAAAAATCCTCCGGATAGCTCACTTGTTCGGCGATCAAGCCATAATCGCTCGCCACTTCGTCGAGCGCCGGCGTCGTGAGCGTCTCAAAAATGAGCCCGACGCCGCCGGCGATATTGCCCTTGAGTCCGGCGATGACCGGATTGAAATTGTCGTAAGTTCCGAACGTGCCGAGCCGCACTACGCCGCCTTTCGGCGCGGCGGGATTGATGTAATCGAAGTTCTTGAAGCCCGGCTGGTAGCGCAGCTTGCCGAACAGCGACACCCCGTGCCGCCACGTGGTCTCCTGGGCGCGGGCGGGGCCGCTCGAGGAGGCTTGTCCAAGCACGCCGAGCGCCGGCGTAAGGAGGGCAAATCCGGCGGATTTGACGACGGTTCGGCGGGTCGGCTTCACCTCATGCTCCTGAACACGATTTCAAGCGATTATGTCGCATTTTTTACGGCCGCCGCCACCCGCCGCCATGACAATCCCGCGTGAAGGAAGGTGCGGCGAGACGAAGCGGCGCCCGGCAACACTGCGCAGGCGGCGACCGCTTACTGGGTCTTCTGCCCGGGCGGAACGTTCTGCGCGGCCTTGGGCAGCGGCGCCGGGCTGTCGGCAAGGCTGTTCAAATAGGCGATGACATCCGCCCGCTCGGTGCCTTTGGGCAACCCGACGAAGGTCATCTTGGTGCCGGGCGCGTAGCCGCGCGGACTGGTGAGGAACGCGTTGAGGTCGTCGATGGTCCAGTTGCCGCCCTTTGTCTTGATCGCGTCCGAATAGGCAAAGCCCGCCTCCGACGCCTTGGGCCGGTTGACCACGCCCCACAGGTTGGGCCCGACGCGGTTGGGGCCGCCCTTGGTGAAAGTGTGGCAGGCCACGCACTTCTTCGCCGCCTGCTCGCCCTTCTCGACGGACGCCGAGGCGAGCAGCTTCTCGATCGGCTCTGCGGGCGCGGCCGCCTCGGGCTTCGCGCCTTGCGCCGGCTCCTCCGTGACCGCGACCTCGTAGCCGGGCTTTGCCGGCTTGGCCGGCGAGAACATCGCGCCCGCCGCGATATTGAGCGAGAGCATCACCAGGCAGGTGAACAGGATCGCGCCGAGGATTTTATTGATCTCGAACGAGTCCATCGCGCAGTGGCTCCCGAACGGGCGGGCTGATCGAAGGGCCCGGGCGGGCGCCCGGCGGCGCTCCACATACCCGGTTTGCCTCGCCGCTGGCAACCCGTATAACCGCGGCGAAACTGCGGGGTGCGCACGTTCCGGCGACGGGGCACCGATTCGCCGACAAGAACATTGGCGATCAACACCTTTGTGCGGCGGAAGCGGGGGCCGATGCCCGAAGGCGACGTCCTGGTCCTGATTCCCGCCCGCATGGCGTCGAACCGGCTGCCCGGCAAAGCTCTCGCCGATATCGCCGGCAAACCGATGATCGTTCACATGCTTGCGCTCGCCAAAAGCGCCGCCGTCGGGCCGGTCGCGGTGGCAACGGATTCCCGCGAGGTGGTCTCGGTGGTCGAGGCGGCGGGCGGGCAGGCGGTGATGACGCGCGCGGATCTCGCCTCCGGCTCAGACCGCATCCACGAGGCCATGGGCCTCGTCGATCCCGCCGGGCGCGCGAACATCGTGGTCAACCTGCAGGGCGACATGCCGACCCTTGCGCCCGCGGATGTGCGCGCGGTGCTCGCGCCGCTCGCCGACGCGGCGGTCGACATCGCGACCATCGCGACGGAAATCCGCGACGAGGCCGGGCGCACCAACCCGCATATGGTCAAGGTGGTGGGCTCGGCGGTCGCGCCGCGACGGCTGCGCGCGCTCTACTTCACCCGCGCGACCGCGCCATGGGGCGAGGGGCCGCTGTTTCATCACTTCGGCCTTTACGCTTATCGCCGCGCGGCGCTCGAGCGGTTCATCGCGCTCCCCCCCTCCCCGCTCGAACAGCGCGAGCGGCTCGAGCAATTGCGCGCACTCGAGGCCGGCATGCGCATCGACGTGACGATCATCGACGCCGAGCCGCTCGACGTGAACACGCCCGATGACCTCCGACGCGTGCGCGATTTGTTCGGGACGTCCCGCGGAAGCAAATATTGACTTTGGGCCGCTCGAACGCGTACCGGACGCACATGAGCGAGAAGAACATCGTGTTTCAGGGCGAGCGGGGGGCGAATTCCCACATCGCCTGCCGGGCGGCTTATCCAAACCATGAGCCCGTCGCCTGCGCGACCTTCGAGGACGCGTTCGCGGTGATCGCCGCCGGCGAGGCGGAGCTCGGCATGATTCCGATCGAGAATTCGGTCGCCGGCCGCGTCGCCGACATCCATCATCTCATGCCGACCTCGGATCTCCACATCGTCGCCGAGTATTTCCTGCCCGTGCGCCATCAGCTGATGGCGCCGAAGGGAGCACAGCTCTCCGCCATCAAGTCGGTCGAGAGTCACGTGATGGCGCTCGGCCAGTGCCGCAACATCATCCGCCGCCTCGGACTCAAGCCGATCGTCGCCGCCGACACCGCGGGCTCCGCGCGCGAGGTCGCCGAGCGCGGCGACAAGAGCCGCGCCGCCATCGCCTCGCGGCTCGCCGCGGAAATCTACGGCCTCGACATCCTGGCCGAGGACGTGGAGGACGAGGCGCACAATACCACCCGCTTCGTCGTGCTGGCGCGCGAGGCGCAGTGGGCGCGTCGCGGCGAGGGCGCCATCGTCACGACGTTCGTATTCCGGGTGCGCAACGTGCCGGCGGCGCTCTACAAGGCGCTCGGCGGGTTCGCCACCAACGGCCTCAACATGACCAAGCTTGAAAGCTACATGGTCGAAGGCAATTTCTCCGCCACGCAGTTCTATGCCGACGTGGAAGGGCACCCGGAGGATCGCGGCCTCAAGCTCGCGCTCGAGGAATTGAGCTTCTTCTCGAAGGAACTGAAAATCCTCGGCGTCTACCGCGGCCATCCGTTCCGCGCGACATTGGCCGAGGCACCGCAATAGTTCTAGGGAGCCGTGCGTTCGCGGGCGTAGCACGCGGCAAAGCGCGGCGAGGACTGACGCAGGCGCTCGGGATCGATGCGTCCCGAGCGCGTCAAATAGCTCATCGCAAAGTCGAGCGGCGCGAGCCCCATGTGGTCGGCGAAACGCTCGTACCAGGCGCTGCTGGCGTTCGCGGCGGTGACCAGTTTTTGCAAGATCGGCCGGCGCGCGGCTTCGAACGCCGCGAGCGCCGCCGGAACGTCCGCGGGATGCGCGGCGAGCGCCCGGTCAAGCGCGATGGCGTCCTCCATGGCAAGCCGCGTGCCCGAGCCGATCGAGAAGTGCGCCGTGTGCAGCGCATCGCCGATCAAGACATGCCGATCGTGCTGCCAGTGCGCGTTGCGCACGACCGGGAACCAGCGCCACACCGAATGGTTCGAGACCAGCGGATGCCCGTCGAGATCGTCGGCGAACACACGCGCGCACAGCGCGGCGGATTCCGCTTCGCTCATGCGCTCGAAGCCGGCGCGCTGGAACGTCGCCTCGGTCACCTCGACGATGAACGTGCTCATGGCGGACGCGTAGCGATAGTGATGGGCGTTGAAATCGCCGAGGTCGCCGCGCCGGAACGTCTGGGTGAGCGTTGCGAACGGCTTCGTGGTGCCGAACCAGGCAAAGCGGTTGGTGAGATACGTCATCGTGGCGCCGAACGCCGCCTCGTGCGTGCGCCGCACCAGCGAGTTGACGCCGTCAGCGCCGACGATGAGATCGGCGTCGCCGAGCTCGCACAAGTTCGCGACCGCGTGCCGGTAGCTCGGCTCGACCCCGACCGACCGGGCGCGCGCCTGGAGCAACTGCAGCAGCTTGAGCCGCCCGATCGCCGCGAAACCGACGCCGTCGATGCGGATGCGTTCGCCGCGATGGACGATCGTGATGTCGGTCCACGACTCGAGATGCGGCACGATCGCCGCGTAAGTCTCCGGATCGTCGTCGTTGAGGAATTCGAGCGCGCGGTCGGAGAACACCACGCCGAAGCCGAAGGTGGCGTCGGCGCCGTTCTGCTCGAATACGCGCACTTCGGCGCCGGGGTCGCGACGTTTGATAAGATAAGAAAGGTAGAGGCCGGCGGGCCCGGCGCCCAGGATCGCGATGCGCATGGCGTCGATGCTAGACCAGAACGCGCGAAGCGACGAGATCAGAGCGTCTGATTATATTCGCCCACTTCCTTGTGGGTGCGCAGCACCGCGTCGATTTCCTTGAACATCTCGCGCATGCGCGCGTCCGACACCGGGCTCTCGACCACCACGACAAGCTCCGGCTTGTTGGAGGAGGCGCGCACCAGCCCCCAGGTGCCGTCCTCGACGGTGACGCGTACGCCGTTGACCGTGACGAGATCGCGGATCGGCTGCCCGGCAACCTTTTCACCCCTGTCGCGCGCGGCTTCGAAATGCTTTACCACGTCGGCAACCACGTCGTATTTGGTCTCGTCCGGACAATGCGGCGACATGGTGGGCGACTGCCAGGTGCGCGGCAGCGCGTTTTTCAGATCCGCCATGCTGCGCCCGGGATTGCGGTCGAGCATGTCGCACACGGCGAGCGCCGAGATCAGGCCGTCGTCGTAGCCGCGCCCGAGCGGCTTGTTGAAGAAGAAGTGGCCGGATTTCTCGAAGCCCGCGAGCGCGCCGATCTCGTTGACCCGCCGCTTCATGTAGGAATGGCCGGTCTTCCAATAGTCGGCCTTAGCGCCCTTTTTCTTGAGTTCGGGGTCGGTCGCGAACAGCCCGGTCGATTTCACGTCGACCACGAAGGTCGCGCCGGGGTGCAGCGCCGCCATGTCGCGCGCCAGCATCACGCCGACCTTGTCGGCGAAGATTTCCTCGCCCTCGTTGTCGACCACGCCGCAGCGGTCGCCGTCGCCGTCGAACGCGAGCCCCACGTCCGCCTTCACGCGCCGCACCTCGTCGCGCACGGCGTGCAGCATCTTCATGTCTTCGGGGTTCGGATTGTATTTCGGAAAGGTGTAGTCGAGGTCGCAATCGAGCGGCACGACTTCGCAGCCGATCGCCTCGAGCACCTTCGGTGCGAACGCGCCGGCGGTGCCGTTCCCGCACGCGGCGACCACCTTGAGGCGGCGCTTGAGCTTGGGCCGGCGGGTGAGATCGGCGATGTAGCGCGCGGGAAAGTCCTCGACGAAGCGGTATTCGCCGCCACCTTTGAGATCGAAACGCGCGCCGAGCACGATGTCCTTGAGGCGCCCCATCTCGTCGGGGCCGAAGGTGAGCGGGCGCGCGGCGCCCATCTTCACGCCGGTCCAGCCGTTATCGTTGTGCGAGGCGGTAACCATGGCGACGCAGGGCACGTCCAGCTCGAACTGCGCGAAATAGGCCATGGGCGAGAGCGCGAGCCCGATGTCACGCACCTTGCAGCCGGCCGCCATGAGCCCGCAGACCAACGCCATCTTCACCGCGGCCGAATAGGCGCGGAAGTCGTGGCCGGTGACGATCTCGGGCCGCACGCCGAGCTGATGAATGAGCGTGCCGAGTCCCATGCCGAGCGCCTGCACGCCCATCAGGTTGATCTCGCGGTCGAGCAGCCAGCGCGCGTCGTACTCGCGAAAGCCGGTCGGCTTGACCAGCGGGCTCGATTCGAACGCGTAGGTGTTGGGCTTGAGCGCGGGACTGGGTGTCGGAAACATCAAAGCCTCGGGAGAAAGCGAATAACCGGCAAACAACGCCGAGAACGGGTTCATGCCGCCGGGCCGGCACATAGCCGATGGCGCCGACCGTGCAAAGCCGTGCGAATGTGAGTCGGGAGCGAGACGAATGGTCGGCTATTCTTCCAGCACCAGGCGGCCCTCGCGGTATTCGAACCGGCGCAGGCGCGAGAGGAAGGAGAGGCCGAGCAGGTTTTCGCGCAACCCCTCGTCGGGCGACACGACGGCGTCGACGTTGCGCACCATGACGCCGCCGACTTCGACCATGTCGAGCTTGACGCGAGCGACGCGCACCAAGCCGTTAGCGGTCTGCACCCGACCGACGTAGTCACGCATCGCCGGGTGATAACCGAGACGCGCCGCGTCGCGCTTCGTCAACGCGATCATGGAAGCTCCCGTGTCGACCATGAAGGGGATGCGGCGGCCATCGACAACGCCGTCGACCGTAAAATGCCCGCGCGCGTCGCGCTGTATCACCACGGTGCGCGGCCCACCCGAATAAGCGGGTGGCGGGGCGACCGTCTGCACCGCGTTCGCGGTCGGCGGCGCAGCCGCATGGCCGGCGATCCGGTCCACGTAGCGGGGAAGGAGCCCAGCCACGGCGAGCGCCGCAATGGCAAAGACAATGATGAGCCGCATGATCCGCCGCAGTTCCCGAGGTCGCGGCATGAAACCATCAAACGACGAGCGCCGTGCTAATTCCGGCGATTGCCGTGGCGCCGATCGGCGGACGTGGCAAACGGTCGGTTAAGGAAAACCGTCGAAAGCGAACTGTTATTTCGTCCCGTACATGCGGTTGCCGGCGTCGCCCAGGCCGGGAACGATGTAGCCGTGGTTATCGAGACGCTCGTCGACTGCGGCGGTCCAGATGTGCACGTCGGGATGATGGGCGCGCAGCTTTTCGATGCCTTCCGGCGCCGCCAGCAAACAGAGAAAGCGGATATTGGCGCAGCCGCGCTCCTTGAGTCGATCGACCGCGGCGACCGCCGAATTGCCGGTCGCGAGCATCGGGTCCATGACGATGACGAGCCGTTCGGCCACGTCCTCGGGCGCCTTGAAATAATATTCGACCGACACCAGCGTCTTGGGCTCGCGATAGAGGCCGATGTGGGCGACGCGCGCGGACGGGACCAGCTCCAGCATGCCGTCGACGAAACTCATGCCGGCGCGCAGGATCGGCGCGAACACGAGCTTCTTGCCGGCGAGTACCGGCGCCCGCATGGGCGCCATGGGCGTCTCGACCTCGATCAGCTCGACCGGCAGGTCGCGCGTGACCTCGTAGCACAGCAGCATGCCGATCTCGTGCAGGAGCTGGCGAAAGCCTTTGGTCGACCGCGTCTTGTCCCGCATCAGCGTGAGCTTGTGCTGGACCAGCGGATGCTCGACGACCGTCACGCCTTGCATCGATCACCCCCTTCAAAAAACCGTGCCGTCGCTCGCAACGCGGATCGGCGGGCTCCCGTCGGCGCGCCGCTCGCGCGCGAGGCGCCGGCCGGCCGCCCAGGTGCCGCCTTCGAGCACGCGCGCGAGCGGGAACGCGGCTTCGCTCACGCCGAGACGTTCGCGCACCAGGGGCGCGATGCGGTCGAGCAGCGCCACGGTGAGCGCGCGCCATTCCACGACGAGCGGCGCATCGACCGGCTGCGGTTGCTCGGCGGCCGCACGATCGCGCAGCGCGATCACGCCCGCGTCGACGAACAGGCCGCCGTTGCGATATTCGGCAAGCCCGGTTAGTCCGCCAATGTCGGTAACGGTGACGCCGGCCTGCTGCAGCGGCTCGATCAGCGAATAGGCGAGCCACTGGGACAGCTTGTGGAACGGGATGAGGCCGTCGCTCGCGTCCGGCCGCTTCACCGCCGGGTGGCGCCAGGTGTCGCCGAGGCCGACGCCGCCCAGGGTGAGCCGCCCCGGCCAGATTTCCGCGAGGTGCACGAGCAGTGCCTCGAGGATGCGCGGCGCCGGCACCCGCCCGCCCCAGGCGGCAACCAGGAAATCGAACAGGCCGCCCGGGCGCGGCGCCTCGCGGCGTGCGAACACGCCGGGATTGCCAGCGACCGCGCGGCCGAGCCGCGCCAGCAGGGCGGCGCGACCATCGAGGCCGGGCAACGGGTTGGCTGCATCCGCCTGAAACCCGGCCGCCAAACTTTGCGCGTCGAGCAACATGAGCCGCTCGGCGTCGGCGCGCAGTGGATCGGCCGGATCGGCGGAGTATACGCCGGCCTCGAACATGCGCAGGCTCGCGAGGGCAAGACCTTCCGAGCGGCCCAATTCCGCGCCGGTCGCCGCGTCCCGGTAGCGCCATTCGCTGCCGGCGCCGGCATCGAGCAGCACCGAGACCGTCGCGAGATCGAAGGCGGCGCGCGCCTCTCCGGCCGGGTCGGGCCAATGGCACGCCGCAACGCGCTCGCGCCACAGATCGCGCCCGGCAACGACGAAGTGGCGCCAGCGGGCGTGGAACGGCACGGCGAGATCGGGATAATTCGTGCGCACCACGTCGGCGACGATGACCGCCGCCGCGTTGAGCCAATCCGCATGGACCGTGAAGTGCTCGAGCCGCCCGTCGAGCCCGGCGGCGAGCACCTCGCCGGCGCGCTCGCGCACCGCGGCCGCGTTGAGCAGGGTGAGCGCCGCGCGGCGATCGCGCGCACCGGCGGCGCCGAGGCCGAGGGCGTTATCTGCAAGGTCGGACACCGGCTCGCCGCAGGCGACCAAACAAACAGTCACTCGTCGAGCTTGCGCCCGACGGTCGCCTTGAGCGCGGCGGCATCCGAGATGCGCCCGGCGTAGTAGCCCGCGGCCTTCTTGGCCTCCATCTCGACCTTGGCGTCCTCCGGCACCAGCGCGTCGGGAATCGGCACGCGTTCGCCAATGTCGATGCCGGAGGCGACGATCGCGTCGTATTTCATGTTGGACATGGACACGAAGCGGTCGATGCGGGTGATGCCGAGCCAGTGCAGCACGTCGGGCATCAGCTGCTGGAAGCGCGCGTCCTGCACGCCGGCGACGCATTCGGTGCGCTCGAAATACGTGCTCGCCTGGTCGCCGCCCTCCTGGCGCTTGCGCGCGTTGTAAACGAGGAACTTCGTGACCTCGCCGAGGGCCCGGCCTTCCTTGCGATTGTAGACGATCAGTCCGACACCGCCGATCTGCGCTTGGCGCACGCATTCCTCGATCCCGTGGATCAGATAGGGCCGGCAGGTGCAGATGTCGGAGCCGAACACGTCGGAGCCGTTGCACTCGTCGTGTACGCGGCAGGTGAGCGTGCGGCGGCGGTCGGCGACCGCGGCGGGATCGCCGAAAATGTAGAGCGTGATGCCGCCGATCGGCGGCAGGAACACCGCGAGATCCGGCCGCGTGACCAGCTCCGGATACATGCCGCCGGTCTGCTCGAACAACGTGCGCCGCAGCTTGTCCTCGGCAACCCCGAACCGCTCGGCGATGCCCGGCAGATGCCACACGGGATCGATTGCAGCCTTGGTCACGGCGACGTCGCCGCTCTTGCGGATGATGTCGCCGTCGACCTTGAGCCGGCCGCGCGCGACCGCCTCGTCGAGTTCGGCGATGGTCAACCGCGCGCGGGTGACCGCGATGGTCGGGCGGATGTCGAGACCTTCGGCGATTTCGGCGCGGAAATCGGCGTGCACCCGGTGGCCCCAGGGGTCGAGCGAGACGACGCGGCCGGGCTCTGACCACTGCGGATGCGGCCCGACGTCGACGACCGGCGCGGTGTTGGTGAAATCGGGACGCGCAATCGGGTTGAGCGCGCCGGCGGAGACCGCAAGCGCGCGGTAGAGCGCGTAGGCGCCGCCGTGGGCGCCGACGGCGTTGCGATCCGAACCGGCCGTCACGGTGCCGATCACCGGGCCGCGCTCGCGCGCGGTGGGCGCGCCCCAGCGGATGGGAAAACGGCTCGGCGTGCCGGCCCCCGGGTGCGAGGTGAGCCGGATATGCCCGCTCCGGTTGGTGGTCATCGTCGTATCGCGGACCTTGGCCGCGTCTCAAAATGCAAAAGGCCCCTCGCCGACCAAGCC
>Ga0137377_10003635_pt1 | contig 12007 bp, 18 predicted proteins | sample SagtaG_22_FD_104815 | JGI IMG/M metagenome (GOLD analysis project Ga0137377, IMG submission 104815) | Vadose zone soil microbial communities from Sagehorn Ranch, Mendocino, California, USA - Sage2_L_40_16 metaG | ecosystem: Environmental > Terrestrial > Soil > Vadose zone | place: USA... | reverse complement strand
CAGCAGCATAACGTCAACCTCGCTTGAGTATTCTCAGTTGGCTCCGGTCCCTACCGCTCCAGCCCCCGCTCCCGCGGCGCCGTGCCGCGCTGCGCCAGAATTGCTCGCTCGCGCTGCACAGGCATGCTATTCACGAACTCCAACACCTGCCCCGCCAAATCTCGATCCTGCCCTTTGTCCGATTGAGCCAGAGTTCCGGCGACCCCGCTCCACGCTCGCAATGCGTCCGCTCGCGCGTCGCGCGCCACTTGGCTGTCCTTGTGACTGGGCCGTTGATTTCTCAGCCGGCCTTCCCCTTGTGCCTTGACCTGCCAGATATTCAGGTAGTTCTTGGCAACGCCGCGCGCAGCCTGGTGCGATGCCGCCGCCGCAATGCCGCGCTGCCGCAGCTCAGCAGCAAACTCCATCCTCCACTGGTGCAAGTCCGCCTTGCGTGGATTCAGCCGTACACCGAGATCCGACTCGGCCCGCACCAGCACGTGTACGTGAGGATTTGCCTGGTGCGTATGCATCGGGATTGCCCAAGGAGATTGCCCGTAAGCGGACATCGCATTTGCCTGGGAAGCAAGTTGGAGGTAGCGTCCAACGATTGCACGAAAGCCAAATCGATTCCCGTTTGTCCCCGACATGCGTTTGTCCGGCATCCTGAAGTCATGGAACGATGAACGGGGCTATGGCTTCATCGCCCCGAAGCGCGGTGGAGCAGAGATCTTCGTCCATGTAAGCGCTCTGCCGCGAGACGGAACGCGTCCAACGGTCGGCGAGAGCCTGACCTATGAGCTGGGTCGTGGCCGGGACGGAAAACCGCAGGCAATCAATGTGCTCCGGCAGGCAATCGATCAGCCGAGCGCCGAGCGGCACCGCACAAGCGAGCCGCGTAGCTCGAGGCGTTCCATCACCATGCCGCTGATCTCCCTCCTCATCGCCAGTAGTCTCGCGGCGTTTGGTTACCGCCAGTACGACCAACATGCTGCACGGGCGCGCGGGCTGCAGGTAGCAATGCCGACAGACGCTTCGGTGGATGCAGCGCAAGCCACCACGATCAACTTCCGGTGTGACGGAAGAACCTACTGCTCTCAGATGACGTCGTGCGCTGAAGCGAAGTTCTTCCTCAAGAACTGCTCAGGCGCAAAGATGGATGGCAACAACGACGGCGTACCCTGTGAGCAACAGTGGTGTACGAGTCCTTTCGCGAAGTAGCTGGCCTAAGGGCCCGCACCCTTTGCTCAGACACATATTATCGACAGGCATCGGACAGGATCTCGCCAATCACCCGGAAGCGCAGGTGAATTGTGCGAGTCCGAACAGGCGGAATGTGCGGCTGAGTAATGAGCGCGCCGCTGCGCTAATTGGGTGGAGTGTGCAAGTCCGTTTGTCGCGTGATAGGCGCCCGCGCCCTGTTTTACCAAGAATCGGACCGGTTCAATGGCACGGCACTCTGGCTCCTCATAACCCCGGCGTCGCGACCGCGATCCACCAGGCATCGGCCAACCGCTGTCGATCGGCCGGTGTCGACCAAGTACCGATCCGTCAGCCCCCACGGACCTGCCGGTCGGCCATTTCCCTGGCCGGCCATCTGCGCTCAGTCGACCAGTCCTGGGAGACTGCGCCCGGACCGAACATTGCTGCAGCACCGGGGCGCCTTTCTTCGGCGCCTGCGACATGACTCACACGCCAACGCCAGCGGCTGGTCCGCGAGCCACCCTTTCTTAAAACGGAATTTCGCTCGCGAAGGTAACTGAACCGAAAATATTGTCGAACTGTTAACGGGCCTCATTGCAAGCCGATCCAATACGGCGCAGCATGATCTCCGCCGTTCGCCCGTCGGCTGAACTGGCCCTTCTAGCATCCTTCAGCGTTTGGCACAGCAGGCCGCCGGGAAACGTTGGTACGCCATAAGACGAGTAAAAGGGGCGTGTGCGGTAATCGCCCGAAAGCTGTTGGCGTCGATAGGAGGAAAATTGGATGAAACGAACGCTGGTTTGGTCGACATCGCTATTGCTAATGGTCTGCGCAACGGCCATGAAGAAAAGGAGCGGCGGATAGCAACCTGCCAGGTCGGTCTCATCCTGCTCGGGAAATCGCGCTTGCTGCTGCTCGGCTCGTGACGAGTTCGTGTCGCCACAGCCGAGACGCACCGCCTTCTGCAAGATTCGCATGAGCGTCGTTGCGCGCGGCGGCGGAGCCCTTCTTGCCCCCTCTTCGCCACCTTCAGCGCGTGCGCGTCGATCGCCAACTGGAAGTGCGCTTTTCGGCGGTAAATCCCCTCGCGAACTTCCACAAGGGGTCGGGGGCCGTCTAAAGGCAGCCTCTGTCGGCAGAGTGGCACGATGTGCGCGGCACGGCACATTGCGGCAATTCGCAGGGCGGCCCACGCTTGGCAAGAGTCGAGCCGTACCGGCCACCGGGCCGAGCATGACAGAGACCTCTGACGACTGGGTACCGTTCCGTAAATACGCGGACCAAGGCTCCGCGAACGTGATGTGCGCCTGGCTGATGCGCGAGAGCGTTCCGGCAAGGGTTGAAACCCGATCCTTGGAGAGCGGCCGAGAAGCAGAGTATTGGGTCTTCGTTCACCGCAGTCTCGCGCATCGCGCGCGCTGGGTTGTTGCGCAATTGCCGCCGATCGACGAGGAGCCGAACTTTTTGGCAACCGGAAAGCTGCCCGGAGCCAACGAAGACGAACAGAGATAGCTGATGGGGCGGGCGAATGGCTCCTTTTCGAATCGGCGTAGTACTGCTCAGGGTCGCGAACGCGGAAATGTTGTCGCTGACGGCGCGGCGACGCCTGGTCCACAGTAGAACCGGAAGGAGTCGCCACGATTACCCGAAGTCGCGAAGTCGGGTATGCGGCACATCGCGCCCGGTGGCAGAATCGACGGGACACATGCCGATTTCGGCGGTGACAGCCAGGAGCGGCGGTTCGCCTCACAGGTCTGATTTCCTCCATACCGGTCGCTCCGGCGACCGCTCCCGGTAGCCGCTGCCCTCGGGCGGGGCGTAAAATATTGCGATCGGCAAGGGTTCGGATCATGGGGAAAGTCGAGCAGATCGAAAGCGCCATCAAAGCTCTCTCTGCGGCTGAGCTCGAAAGGTTTCGCGGCTGGTTCGCGGAGTTCGATGCGGCGCATTGGGATCGCCAACTGGAAACGGATGTCGCGGCCGGACGGCTGGACAAGCTCGCCGAGCGCGCGCTCGCGGAGCATGCCTCGGGGCGAACGACGCCGCTTTGAAGCATTACGCGACGACCGACTTCTGGCCGCTTACCGGGGACTGCCGGTCGACGTCCGAGCACTCGCGGACAAGAATTTCGAGTTGCTGAAGTCTGATCCTCAGCATCCATCCCTGCAATTCAAGCCGATCGGAAGATTCCGCTCAGTACGAGTCGGGTTGCACTATCGGGCCCTCGGCGTGGAAGTTCCTGACGGAGTCAGTTGGTTCTGGATTGGGATGCACGCGGAATACGATCGCCTCGTCGGATAGATTTCCTCAACCGCTTCTGCGGCCAGTCGTTTAGGCTGTTCGCCAAGTGTGAGAATGTCATTGCGTCTTGGCTACTTCCCAGATCTCAAGGGCTCGGACACCGTGCTCTTGACCGGCACCTCCCGTGACATTGCACCGGAACGGGTCGACTTTCCGAAGAATGGTCCGGTGACGGGGAGCGAAGCAAGGTCTGCAGTCCACCCCATTGCGTGCCTGACACGCACGCTATAGGATCGACAGCGACAAAACCGTGTCGCCGGCTGCCGACATGGCGGGGCAACCTTGTCGGCCATCACGGGACGATGGGCTATGTCGGGTTTCGGGCATTGGAAAACATCGCTCGGACGAAAAAATTCGCATCCCCAAAGGCTTACCAAGCTCGGTGTCTCTGAAATTTCTTACTGCGTCCTGGCGCCGTTTGACCGATCGAGCGTGCGATTTCTAGAGTTGGAAGCGCAGCGCCTCAACGAGCAGGGAAAAGGCCGGTGAGTTTTGGCGACGGCTCGGGTAATACAGGTGGCAGCCGGGAAACGGAGGGCACCACTCCTCAAGCACCCGCCGCAGACGCCCCCGGGCTTCGTGGGGCTGCACTAGGTCCTCTGGGACATAAGCTAGCCCGAGTCCGTCCAATGCCGCATTGAGCATCTGGAATGTGCCGTTGAAGATGAGCTGGCCGTCGACGCGCACGTTCAACTGGCGGCTACCGCGTTGAAACTCCCACGCGTATAGCCCTCCGTAGGTCGGCAGGCGCAGATTGATGCAGTTGTGGTCTGTCAGGTCCTGCGGCTTCCGGGGCGGCGGCCGCTTCGCAAAATAGGAAGGCGTGCCCACAACAGCCATGCGCATGTCCGGGCCGATGCGGACCGCGATCATGCCCTTGGACACCTGCTCGCCGTTTCGAACGCCAGCGTCATAGCGTTGGGACACGATATCCGTCAGGCCATAGTCGACTGTGACCTCGACCTTGATGTCCGGGTACCTCGGCATGAATTTCGCCAGCCTCGGACAGAGGATGGTGTCGGCCGCATAGTCGGTTGCCGTTATCCGGATCGTCCCGGCGGGCTTATCCCGAAGCTCGCTCAGGGCTTGCAACTCGGACTCGATCTCGTCGAATCGGTGGCCGACGTTCGTTAGCACGCGTTCGCCGGCCTCCGTCGGCGAGACGCTTCGCGTGGTCCTCGTCAGCAGGCGCAGCCCGAGTCGCTCCTCAAGGCCCCGAACGGTGTGGCTGAGCGCCGATTGCGAAACCCCCAGCTTTGCAGCGGCCTTGGTGAAGCTGCGCTCCCGAGCGACGGCGAGGAATGCAAGCAGATCGTTGAAGTTCTCGCGCGGCATTCATGATCCCCATTCATAGGTGCATTCGCATTTTGCCATCTAGTCCGATGGCCGGACCGTCAGTACATTGCGTTCAGATCCCCCACCACCTCCAGAAACCAACGTGAACCCATTGGCCGGGATGTTTGTATCGCTTTCGTTATTAGTCTGCGCAGTCGCCCAGGCAGACGAGACGCCAGTGTCCACAATTTCCATTACGCGCAACAGCAGCCAGGTGTCTCGCAAGGGCCCCGAGCAGTTCTTCGCCGGGTCCGTGCGCATCGATCCGCTTTTCGAGCGAAACGACCCGTCACATATTTCTGCCGCGTACGTGACGTTTGAGCCCGGTTCGCGCTCCGCGTGGCATACCCACCCACTCGGTCAGGCGCTGATCGTGACTGCTGGCAAGGGGTGGGTACAACGTTGGGGGGACAAAGCCCAGGAAATCGGGCCGGGAGACGTGGTGTGGATTCCTCCGGGTCAGAAACATTGGCACGGCGCATCACCGACCACGGGAATGACGCACCTGGCGATCCAGGAGGCTGTTGACGGCAAGAACGTGGAATGGCTGGAAAAGGTAAGCGACGAACAATACGTTGGAGCAGTTCGGGAGACGACGATGGTCGAGCGCAAATCGGGCCAACTTCCGGCAACTTCGATCGGTGACGACGTGCGTACGGTCGCCCCGGCCTTGGAGAAGTATCTGCAAGGCCCGGTTGCGGAAGTGTGGAAGCGCCCGGCACTTTCCGCGCGGGACCGCAGCCTCGTCACGGTGGCTGCGCTGATCGCACGCAACCAGGCCGTCGAGCTCCCGAGGTATATGAACCTGGCGCTCGATAACGGCGTCAAGCCGAGCGAGATTTCCGAGATCATCACTCACCTTGCCTTCTACTCCGGGTTGCCTAACGCCATGTCCGCAGTGGCGACCGCAAAGGATGTCTTCGGTAGGCGCGGAATCGGACCTGATCAGCTGCCCCCGGCTTCCCCGCCGCTTCTTCCCCTCGACGAAGCCGCCGAAGCGCAACGCGCTGCAAGTGTCCAGGAGCAGTTTGGCGTCGTAGCCCCTGGGATCGTTCAGTACACGACCGACGTCCTGTTCCGCGAGCTGTGGCTGCGTCCGGGATTGGCGCCGCGAGACCGGAGCCTGGTGACCGTCAGCGCCCTGATCGCCTCGGGTCAGGTGGCCCAGGTTCCGTACCACCTGAACCGAGCGATGGACAACGGTCTGACCCGGGCGGAGGCGGCGGAGGTCATTACGCACCTCGCCTTCTACGCCGGCTGGCCCAGCGCCTTCTCGGCGCTTCCTGTCGCCAAGGACGTCTTCGAAAAGCGAGCGCAATAGCAGAGAGGAGGAATTCTCGAATGGAGATCAAGCGAGCCGGTTCACAGCCCTCCGTCAAGGGACCGGCGGAATACTTCACGGGCGCCGTTCGCGTCGATCCGCTGTTTCAGACGCCCGATCCCGGCCGCGTCACTGGAGGTCTCGTGACGTTCGAGCCGGGCGCGCGAAGCAATTGGCACACACATCCGCGCGGGCAGACGCTGATCGTGATTTCCGGCGTCGGCTGGACACAGTGCTGGGGCGAGCCCAAGCAGGACATCCGGCCAGGCGATGTCATCTGGTGCCCATCGGGCCACAAGCACTGGCACGGGGCAACCGCTACAACCGCGATGTCGCACATTGCGATCCAGGAACACAACGGCGACGGCAAGGTCGTGGAATGGCTGGAGCGGGTCAGCGACGATCAATACCTCGGATAAGTCCGGACTCTTGGTGAAGGGAGAGAAATTCCTGATGGACATTTCATTTGAGAACAAGGTTGCGCTCGTCACGGGTGCCGCCTCGGGCATGGGTCTGGCGACAGCCAAGGCCTTCGCGCAAGCGGGAGCGGCCGTCGCCCTGGCAGACCTCAACGGAGCCGGGGCTCGCATCGCTGCGGAAGCTTTGGTTGCCGCCGGCCATAGAGCAATCGGCATTCGTTGCGACGTCTCTGACCTCGGCGAGGTTGCGGCGATGGTCAAGGAGACGGTTTCGACCTTTGGGCGCCTGGACGCCGCGTTCAACAATGCTGGCGTGCAAAGCCCCGTCGCGGAGACCGCTGACGCCAACCCAGCCGACTACGACTTCGTCATGGGCGTAAATCTGCGTGGTGTCTGGAACTGCATGAAATACGAACTGCTGCAGATGCGCGAACAAGGCGGTGGTGCCATCGTCAACAACTCGTCGCTTGGCGGTCTCGTCGGCATCGCCGAACGGGGCATCTATCACGCCTCCAAGCACGGCGTCGTCGGGCTGACCAAGAGCGCCGGGCTCGAATATGCCGCGAGGGGAATCCGCGTCAACGCCGTGTGCCCCGGCATCATCGAAACGCCGATGGTCGCGGGCATGCTGACCACCCAAGCGGCAGCCATGAAGGAGATGATGAAAGATGTGCCGATTGGGCGGCTCGGTCGTCCCGAAGAGATCGCCGATGTGGTTCTCTGGCTGTGCAGCCCTGCGTCCAGCTTCGTGATCGGCCACGCCCTGCCTGTGGACGGCGGTTACACGGTTCGCTGAGCGACGATGCAGACGCGCAAACTCGGAAGCGGCGGGCTTGAGATCTCCGCGCTCGGCCTAGGCTGCATGGGAATGAACCATCACCGCGGCCCGGCAGCAGACAAGGGTGAAATGATCGCGCTCATCCGTACGGCCGTCGAGCGCGGCGTCACCTTCTTCGACACCGCGGAGGTCTACGGGCCCTTCACCAATGAAGAGTTGGTCGGTGAGGCGTTGGCACCGTACAAGAACCATGTCGTCATCGCCACCAAGTTCGGCTTCGACCTCGGACCCAGCGGATCGGGCGGACTCAATAGCCACCCGGAACACATCCGGCAAGTGGCCGAGGATTCGCTGAAACGCCTGCGGGTCGAAACGATCGAGCTCTTCTACCAGCACCGGGTCGATCCCAGCGTGCCGATTGAGGACGTGGCTGGCGCTGTGAAGGACCTGATCTCGCAGGGCAAAGTGAAGCACTTCGGCCTTAGCGAGGCCGGCGCCTCGACGATCCGCCGCGCAAACGTGGTGCAGCCGGTCGCGGCTGTCCAAAGCGAATATTCCCTTTGGTGGCGCGAGCCCGAAGAGGAGGTATTGCCGATCTGCGAGGAGCTTGGGATCGGGTTTGTTCCCTACAGTCCGCTCGGCAGGGGCTTTCTCACCGGCACGATCGACGAGATGACGACGTTCGGGAGCAACGACAACCGCAGCACATTGCCGCGGTTCACGACCGAGGCCCGAAAGGCGAACCAGCCAGTGATCGGCCTGCTTGAGGAGATCGGGCGCGAGAAGGGAGCGACGCCTGCCCAGATCGCGCTCGCCTGGCTGCTCGCGCAAAAGCCGTGGATCGTTCCGATCCCTGGCACCACCAGGCGCCACCGCCTCGAAGAGAACATCAGCGCGGCCGCCATTGAGCTCAGGATCGGTGATCTCGAGAACATCGAGCAGGCCTTTTCGAGAATCTCCGTGCAGGGGGATCGCTACCCCCAGGCCGAGAGAGAACTTACAGGGCGCTGAAGACGGTCAAATAGCGTCGAATGCGCAGCAAAGGGCGGTACGTTCCGCCGCATTGATAGTGACAGGCTGGAGGCAAGCCATGCGAGGAGCCGTTCTGTACGGTCCGGGCGATGTCCGATTCGAGGAGCGCGCTGCTCCCGTGATCATCAAGCCCACGGACGCCATCATCAGGATATCGGCGACCTGCGTCTGCGGGTCGGACCTTTGGCCCTATCGCGGCCTCCAGGAGATTGCGGAGCCGACCCCGATGGGGCACGAGTACTGTGGCATCGTCGAAGAGGTCGGCAGCGCCGTCAGGTCGGTCAGGCCAGGTCAGTTCGCCATCGGGTCGTTTTTCGCCTCCGACAATACCTGTCCCAACTGCCGGGCTGGCTACCAGTCGGGCTGCCAGCATGCCGAGTTCGTCGGCACCGCGCAGGCCCCGGTGCTGCGTGTACCTCTGGCGGATGGAACGCTGGTGGCCACGCCCGGCCTTCCGTCCGACGACCTGGTCCCGAGCATGCTGGCGCTCTCGGACGTCATGGGCACCGGGTGGTTCGCCGCCGACGCGGCCCACGTCAAGCCGGGCGACACGGTTGCGGTAGTCGGCGATGGCGCGGTCGGCCTCCTTGGAGTGCTCTCCGCGAAGCTGATGGGGGCCGAGCGGATTATCGCGATGAGCCGCCACGAGAAGCGGCAGACAATCGCCCGCGAGTTCGGTGCAACCGACATCGTGACGGAACGGGGAGACGACGGAGCGACTCGGATCAGGGAGATGACCGACGGCATCGGCGCCGACGCGGTGCTGGAATGCGTTGGCACCCAGGAGTCGATGATGCAGGCGATCCGTTCCATCCGTAAGGGCGGTTACGTGGGCTACGTCGGCGTCCCGCACGGCGTCGCGCTCGACGGCGAGCAATTGTTCTTTGCGCACGTACACCTGCACGGTGGGCCCGCCCCCGTTCGCCGATTCCTGCCCAAGCTGATCGAACTCGTGTGGGACAGAAAGATCAACCCCGGCAGGGTCTTCGACCTCACGCTGCCCCTGGATCAGGTGGCAGAGGGCTACCGGGCGATGGACGAGCGCCGCGCGATCAAGGCGCTGCTGCGCCCGTGAGGCGCCTTGCCTTCAAGAAGGACTTGCAATGGAAACTTGGTCGAGAGACGAACTGCGCAAGATCGCCGAGGCCGACGACCTGCACATTTCGCCGTTCCGCGAGGATGGGGTTACCTACGGCACCCCGACGTGGATCTGGTCCGTCGTGATCGACGGTGCACTCTACGTGCGTGCGTACAACGGGAAGAACTCCCGGTGGTACAAAGCCGCCGCGCTGCAGAAGGCAGGGCGGATCACCGTTGCCGGCATCTCGAAGGAGGTCACCTTCGAGGCCGTCGACGGGTCGATCAATGACCGCATCGATGACGCATACCGCGCGAAGTACCACGAAAGCCCGTACCTGAAGCCGATGATCGGCGCGCGCGCCCGCTCTGCCACGATCAAAGTCGCGCCGCGTGGCATCAGTACCTGAGTCCATCGCAATCACGGCCGGCGGAAGGAACCATGCTGGATAGAGCCTTGCGCGTCCAGTGCATTGAGGCCGCCAACCAATGTCGGGTTTGCGGCAGCGAGTTCTCTTCGTCGTACTTCCGCTAGGGGTCGCGAACGCGGAAATGTTGTCGCTGACGGCGCGGCGACGCCTGGTCCGCAGTAGAACCGGAAGGAGTCGCCACGATTGCCCGAAGTCTGGTATGCGGCACATCGCGCCCGGTGGCAGAATCGACGGGAGACACGCCGATTTAGGCGGTCTCGGCCAGTTCCGGACATTTGATCGGACTGCGAAAATCTCCCCATGCCGGCGGCTCGGTGGCGCCCATGCATGAAGGAGTCGCGCATGAATCGCAGGACGCTTGAGCGGCAGTGGTAGCTCCATCGATGCGACCACCACAAATGATCATCTTGTTGGTGTTGACGTTCGCGAGATCTCGCAGGTGCACAAAGACCTCAGACAGTGCGTCGAGACGATGTCCTCTCTATCTCGAGTCGCCCCCTGGAAGCGTCGAAATCGGCGAGGCCACGGCTGGCTCTCAGGCGACTTAGCTGACCGCGACGCTGAGTTCGGACGCGCTCACCGCCACGTACCAGCGGCACAGTTTGCGCAAATCTTCCACCGACAGCGGAGCCGGAGTCGTGCGGTTGGTCGCGGCATCCAGCTTGCTTCGGTCGAACGCCCACTCGTTCTCGGCAAAGGGCATGTTCGGCTCCACAGCCCCTTCGAAGCGTTGCTCGAGCGCAGTAACAGGGGCGCCGAGTCTCGATTGAAGTCCTACCGCCTCTCCTAAGATCTTTACAAGTTCGCTGGCCCGGACGAGCAACCCACCGCCGCAGTGGAACACCTCGAAGTCTTGCCCCGAATCCTTCCGCTCGGTGAGCAAGCAGGCATCCATCACCAGTTGATCGATCGAGACCAGGTCCGTACGAGTGTCAGGCACAACGCCAACCGCAAGCTCGCTCAGACCAGCCTTGGCGATTGCCATCATGCCCTCCAAAAACATGTAGAAGCCGAAGCCATTGCGGTGAGCCCATCCGGTCTGGCGATGGCCGACGACGACGCTAGGGCGAAACACAGTGACCGGCAGCCGATGGCGTCGGTACAACAGGTGCAGCGCCTGCTCGGCGCTCCATTTGGTGATCTGGTAGGCGTTGACCATGTGGCTGGCGGCGTGCAATTCCTCAGGCACAGGCCCGCCAGCCATACCTGCGACGTAGGCCGTGGAAACATAATAGAAGCGACGACACGTCGTCGCCTGTCGCTGCATTGCCTCGTACAGCCGTACTGTGTTACCGACATTGGCGTTGAACGCCTGCGACAGCTTGTGCGGGGAGGGGCTCATTTCCGCAGCAACGTGCCAGACGTCGGTGACACCGCTCAGGTCGGCACACTCAAGGTCCTTTTCCAACCGCCCGAATTCCACATTGATCACATTCAGATGGCGACACACGGCGCCGCTGACATCGAAGCCGAAACCTTGCGCCGCCGCGGCGATCGCAGCCACGGTGCGCGCGCCGTCCGGGTCATTTCGCGACAGAGCGATGACTTTCGTATTCCTGGACAACAAGTTCGCAGCCAGCGCGCTGCCCACGAAACCAGTGGCACCCGTAATCACAATTTGTTGCACGTTCGACTCCGTATCTTGAATTGCTTAGCGCGGCGCCGTTCCGCCGCAATAATCCAGCGGTTACTCAAAGTTCGACGATGTGCTCATCCACTTTTACGCCGACGTGCCGCCCCGGCTCGGTCCCGCGAGTGATTCAATCTGATCTCCCGCTGGAAGTGTGATCGTGGGCGCCGAGTATGGATTCGGAGGTCTGACCTCGTAAGTCACCAAGGTCATGTCGCTCCGCGGAGGGCTTTCTCCCCGTCACGAGCTTGTGCCATCGCAGCGCTAACGATCGCGCGATCTCGCTCGCCGGTCCTCACCGAGCGCGATCTCCACGTCGCGGTAGAGCTCGCTCCACTCGCGGTTCATTCGCTCCTGCAGTTCGGGCGACCACTGGTGCTCGCGCGATTCGATCCTGGCTTTGGGCTCGTCACTGAAGTACTTGGCCTGCCAGCTTGCTTCATCCTGCATAGCTCTCCTTGATAATCCTGATGATCAGCTCCCAATCGGGATCCGGCGCAT
>Ga0137377_10003631_pt1 | contig 12010 bp, 8 predicted proteins | sample SagtaG_22_FD_104815 | JGI IMG/M metagenome (GOLD analysis project Ga0137377, IMG submission 104815) | Vadose zone soil microbial communities from Sagehorn Ranch, Mendocino, California, USA - Sage2_L_40_16 metaG | ecosystem: Environmental > Terrestrial > Soil > Vadose zone | place: USA... | reverse complement strand
GGAGCGAGAATTCTAGGATTAGTCCTCAATAAGGTAGACGTGCGTCATAACGGATACTACGGTTACTATGGTAATTACTACTATTCCTCCGGCTCCGGCAAGACGAAAAGGACCTTGACTTCGGAATCAATCAGCTCACACCCTCCAAGCTAGGGCGGCCACTGGGCAGACTTCCGTGGCTCAAGCGGCCACGATCACCCTTGAAGAGCAGCCCCAATGTTTGTGAGTCCCGCGGAAGCCTTCCTACTGTTTGCAACCCTGCCTGATGCCCAAGGTTGATTAAGTCGCAGCGAGAGTCCCTGTATCCATGCATTTTTTCTGTGTAGACTCGGCTGAATTCTCACTGAGGTCTCGCTGGCGCTCAGGATTGGTAAGGTTCGTGCGCATTCAAGATCACGTGATTCCATCCCCCCAGAGCGGGATCGCGATTCCCGGCTCCGTGGGAGACCATGACCCTGTACTTTGTGGCCTGGCCGTGAGAACTCACGAGACAGGTGATTGTGTCGTGAAAAAATCGACCTTCTTCTTGTTATTGGTTTCGTTGGGGGCTTCGGTCCCGTTAGGGGCTTGGTGTCTTACGCATGGCATTGCACACGTGCCCGCTGGGACCCCGGTAGGCGGCGTAAGCGTCGAGTCGGTGACGGACTATGGTAACGAGGTTTACAACGTCAAGAGTTACGGAGCGAAAGGTGACTGCACAACTGACGACTCCAGTGCGATCAACTCCACCATCCAGGCAGCGAGGTCTGGTCATTACTCGGGTGCCGTCTTGCATCTTCCCAAGGGGTGCTATGCCACCGGCTCGACGGTTGCTATGGTTAATTTTGAGGGACTAATCTTTGAGGGGGCCGGTTCCGGCGAGGCCGCCAACGCATCGACAACAAGCCTCAAGTGGATTGGAGCTTCCGGGGGCACGATGCTGGCTGCGGTTGGGTGTATTGGATGTAGGATTAAAGATCTTGTCCTTGACGGCGGGTCCTCGGCAGGCATCGGCTTGCAGTATACAGGCAACCTTAAAAATGGGGGCCTCGTCTCCTACAACACTCAGATTGAAGGCGTAGTCGCCAGTGGCATCGCTGGAACCCCAAGCATTGCTCCGAACTTAGGGACCTGTTTTTGGGTGGGGGACCTAAACAACACGCAGGTTAGCGAATCGAGCCTGCGGAACGACGTCTGTGAACTCTCATCGGTGGGTGTGTATCAGACCGGCGTGAACACGCTAAACATTCGGTATGATGACATGAGCATGAGCGGGGTCTCGGTGCAGCCGTGGGACATCGAAAGCGGCAGTTTCGCGGCTTGGAACCCGGTAGTAGCCTCCCACCCGACAGGGCCTGATTGGACCATTAAATGCAAAGTCGCAAGTTCAACGATAATCTCTCCTTATGATGAAAATTCCGGTAGAGCGGCTGTGATGTCGTTCCCTAGTCCTGGCAGCGACATGGGTTGTGGCGTGGTAACAATCATTGGTGGGCAGATCGGGACTTCGCAGAAGAATCAGAAGCTTATCGACTATGAACAGTTGGGAACATTTAACATTATTGGCAATAAGATTAGCTCCGACACGGGCGGGCAAATTCACATCGTCGCCACTTCTAGTCCTTCGGGTTACCGGCAAGTCTTGAACTTCATTGGGAACAAGTACAGCAATGTTACGCTGGGCGGAACTACACCCGGGACGGTTAATGGGACGAACTACTCGATGCAGTGTTTTGAGAATGGTGGCCCCAACTGGTGCCCCGTGATGCTGATCGGCGATTTGTCGGTGGCAAAGGTCATGGGGCCTTCCAGGCTCGAGCATGTGACGTACTCGAATTTGCCCGTCAAGCCAGAAGGTGGAGTCCTCCTGTACTGCTCGGACTGCAAGAATATTGCCGACGACCTTGCGGCACCTGGCGCAGCTTGTGAAACTGGCGGGCATGGTGCAGTGGCTAAGTCTGAGCATTCGCGATGGGATTGCAACTGAACGAGAGGGAAACTATGCAGAATCTGTGCCTGCAGAACCTGCCAGTGCGCAAAAAATGGAGGCCGATTTCGGACCTGAAGGGCCTATTCGTCTCCTGTCAGCCGCGGCCGAGGAGGATCCTGACGGGACCGTTCAAGGGAATTGTCATGAATCTGTCCATGAAGACGCAATTGCAGATGTACTTGGGCTTGTGGGAAAGGGAGACTTCTTCTTGGCTTCGATCTCTTTCTGCAGGTATAGCAACGGCGATCGACATCGGGACGGCCTTCGGTGAGTATTCGCTCTTCTTTCTCAAGAAGACGGCGGCCGTGCGAGTATATGCGTTCGAGCCGGACAAGGCTTTTCTGCCGAGCCTCGACGATAATTTGAAGCTGAATGACTTGCACAGAACAGAGCGATTGTTGCTTTGCACTAAATTCGTGGGCACTTGCGACAACGACCGCGAGTGCACGTTGGATTCGTTGAGAGAATCTCTGCAGTATCCCTGCTTGATAAAAATCGATGTGGATGGTGCAGAGGAAGCCATCCTTCGGGGGGCGATAGTCCTCGCCGGTCTTCGGCAAGTCCGCTGGCTAATCGAAACTCACTCAAAGGAACTAGAGGAGAGCTGTGCAAGAATCCTAACTGAGTGGGGCTTCCAGGTAAGACTTATTCCAAACGCATGGTGGCGGGTGATTTTACCAGAAGACCGTCGCACCGAGCATAATCGCTGGCTGGCAGCATTCAAGACGGATTGATAAATCGGCCGGCTCAAGCCACGCACCACATTCAAGAGCATAGGCCGGGGAACCTACCCGGGCTGGCCTCCGTGCGCGGTGGCGCCTTCGATATGGGCAGGGCCCGCGGTTCCATAGGCCGAAAACTGCGGCTTCCCGGCAAGCTCGGCATTGCGCCAAATCTCACTTTTAGTGCGGTTTGGGCATTAAGCGTTGGCGTTGGATGCTCAATTCGCTAGTTTTTCAACAAGCGTTCTTCAAGCCTTTATCCGGCTTATGACGCCGGTTTCATGTTAACGCGTATCTGACAATGCCTCCGGAAGGCCGCCCCCAGTCCTTTCGACGCTGAAGGGATCGCAGCGACCGCCAAAGAAACAGGGTAATAATATTATGCTTCAACCTACTTCTGAGGAATCCAAGCTGCGAGAACTCGCCGCTAAGGGTGTGCACCAAGCCGCGGCGCGAGTCCTTCCACACTACATCAGCCCACCGGGGCGCGTTGTGGAGCTGGGTGCCGGGGCCGGGGCTTTTTCTCACCGCCTCAGAATGTTGGGCTACGTGGTAACCGGAAGTGATGTCGAGGCGACACAATTCAATGCCGCTGGCGTGCCTTTCGTGTGTTGTGACCTGGATGCGGAGTGGCCGGAAGCCTTGCGGAGAAGCAGCCCGGACGCATTGTGTGCCGTCGAGGTGATCGAACACCTGAGGCACCCATGGAAATTCTTCGAGCAGTGCCACTCGATGCTTCGCTCCGGTGGGATCCTCTTACTCAGTACACCCAATATATCCTCGAAATGGTCGAGGGCGTACTTCCTTGCGAAGGGAGTTCCCTTGGGGTTCGGTCGCCGAAACATGTTAGCGATCGGCCACATCAATCCCCTGACCTCTGATGAAATTGATCACATCGCGTCGAGCACCGGATTCGAGCTTCTGCGGCGCATCCCGGTCGGCCGGTTCTTACCTCCAGAATGCGCCGATGTCCGAGACCGACTAAGGCATTTCGTCTTTTCTTGTTTCGTGGCTCTCCTGCGCCCTGTCATGCACAATCTCGAGGACGGCTACTGCTACGTTATGGCATACAGAAGGATATGATTCATCTAAAGTAGGTATGGATATGGACCCAGACCTTGTAATTCTAGTTGGAAACAGTCGCGGGTGGGGGCTGACCTATTACAACACCGTACTCGCGCTGGGGATCAGAAGAGCCGGGATTCCCTTGGTGGTGGTGAGCACCCCCAGCGAGCAATCCCCGGGGCTTCATGAGCGGCTCCGTGGCACCGGAATCCACGTCGTTGATGATCCTGGCCTGGAAGTCAGGGAACTGGCGAGCGTAAGACGCGCGGCGGAAACTATCGCCTCAGTTTCGCGCCCTGGCCGCAATGTGGTGCATTGCGGAGGTATCCGCCACTCCGTTGCGGCCCGATTTGCTGCCGCGTTTGCGCCAAAGGGCAACCGAATCATTGTTACTACGAGCGTAGGCGCCCTGCATAGTGGAAGCAGGATTTGGCCGCTGTATTACTTTCTTGGCTCGCTGACTCTGAATCTGACTAGTCATAAGGTCCTGACCCTGTGCGGCCGGGAACTACGCAAGATGAGGCGCTTCGGCCTGATGCGCTCCAAAAGTTCTGTTAACTATTTCTGGATAGATCAGGACAGTTTCAGCGAGGGTCAGGCCGGGCCTAGCGAATTGCAGTATGCATTTCCCGACAGCCGCATAGAAGACCTCAACGTGCCGAAGGTTATCTACCTAGCGCAGTTCTATGGACAGAAGGGGCACATCCCTTTAATTCAAGCGTGGAAGGCTATCGTTCAAAGAGACCACCGTCTCCTGCTGGTCTTGGCGGGCAGTGGTCCCCTTGAGCCGAGATGCAAACTTCTCGCCACTGAGTTAGAGATCTCCGACCGGATTTGCTTCCTTCCGCGTGTCCCGCGTGAAGTTGTTCCGCACCTCCTACGACACTGCGCTTTCGCGGTCGTAACCTCAAAAGCGGAGACATTTGGCTCCTGCATTGTAGAACCACTGCTTGCTGGTCTTCCCGTTTGCACGACTCACGTCGGAATCGGGGAGGAACTGGCGGCTGCTGACGGAGTCCGTCTCATCAACGAGACGTCTCCCAAACACATAGCAGCCTCGCTCTCTTCATTGCTGGACGGTTTCCCGACGGAACTCGAGAGGATGAGAAGAGGCAGGGACTGGGTCATAGAGAATTGCTCAGTGGATCGAGCCGTAGCACGGCTCGCCCGGGTCTGGCAGGTAGCCGGCTTGAGTGGTCAATCTTCCGGAGAGGCGGAAGGTAGCCTGAGACAGTGCTTGTTGGAAGGAAAGTATGACGACAGGGGTCAATGATCCCGTTCTTGTCCTGATCTTGGCAATGGGCATAATCACCTTAGCGCCGGGCGGATTTGCTCTAAGACGACCCTGGCAAATGATGTCCGCCCCCGTCCTTGTCGGCGGATTCTTCGCCTATTTCTACGTTCTGCTGCCCTCGGTTGGCTATTGGTTTCATGATCGCAAGTACTTATTCAATGACAGGATGTACGTGCTCGGAATCCTCGTTGCCATGCTCTCACTTCTGGCGTTCTATGGGGGATGGATGTTGAGGGCTCCAGCGCGAAACTCCAGCCAAGGGCAGCCCGGGACTTACTATTCGGCCCGCTTGGTCTATATCTTCGGTGTGGTATTCGTCGTTCTCGGGATCTTCGGCTACGCCGTTAATGTGCGGCACGCGGGGGGATGGGCATCCTTTTTCTCAAAGCCTCACGATTTGGCGACGAGAGACGTGGAAGACATGACGGCTTACATTTACGACCTCTCGAGATTCATTTGCCCTGGGATCTTGCTGATGTTGCAGGCGGTGTTGTGCGTCCATAAACCCACGTGGTTCCGGGGAAAGGCCTTCTTCGTGTCGGCGCTCTCGGCCCTCTTCCTTTTTCAGGCTGTCCTCAGGAGTTCCCGCCAGGATTCTTTCTTCTTGCTCGCCATCTGGATACTCGTGACTCACCTCATGCGCTCGGCGCCGCCATCCAGGGTCTTTTTAGCTACCAGTCTCCTCGTGGCTGGCCTTGTTCCGCTTCTGCTTCTTGCATACCGCGCATACATTTATGTGGGCACGGACTTAAGTCGGTTCACTGAAGTCGACAGCAGCTTCGTCGAGAGCGTCTTACGTCCCGGGACGGGAAACGAATTCATCTTGCACTCGGCCCTTGTTACGGCCAGCTACGACCTCGGGGAATATGACTACGGTCAGCAGATCCCGTATAGTGGATTTGTCAACTTTATCCCCCGTTTTCTTTGGCGCCACAAGCCTTACGATATGTTTCGCGTTAATCCCTATGACCTTATTCAAAAGCACTGGGGGTGGGTTCCCGCCTGGGGGTGCACTATTACAGGGCCTGGCTCCGTTTTTTTTGAGTGGGGTTTTCTGGGATCGATCTTTTGGTTCCTCCTGGGGCGCTGGTCAAAAGGGCTGTTTGAAAAGGCGAGGCAAGGAAGTGCTAGGTCGATCGCAATTTACGCTGGTTTAGTGTGTGTTCTATTCTTGTTCACGGCTCAGGATATCTGGGCTGGCCTAAAAAACGCGATCTTCATATTTGGACCGTTGGCGCTCGCCTATATGCTTGCAGAGAGAGAGCTTGTGGCAAAAGACGCTCATTCCTCCCTTTTGACCGCAAGGTGGCGTCCGAGGGAGCTTCCGAAAGAAGTTCAGCTTTAACTTGCCACCTCACCTATACAGCGCGCCAGCGGCATCTGAAGAGCTCAGGAACTTTGTAGACATCCCACTGGCTGCTCTTGTTAAGAGCACCGCGCGGGCTGCAGCGGTCAACTTTGCTTTTCGATTCGTAAGATACCCGCTCAGCCTTTTCTCGGTAGCGGCCTTGGCGCGTTTGCTCACGCCTTCGGATTTTGGTGTCTACGAGGTTGTGGGAGCCTTTGCCAGCCTTTGGGCAGCGTTCGGTGATCTGGGTATAACTGGCGCAGTGATCCATAAAGAGGTTCTAGAAGAAGACGATCTCAGTGGCCTTTTCTGGGTTAACATCGCCGCCGGGCTCATCCTTTTGACGCTACTGAGCGCTAGTGGTCCCGTCATCGCGAAACTGTATAAAGACCCTCGCCAGGCGGGATTGGCAGTATTAGCAGGCCTTGCGTTCCTAATGATCAGTGCACAGGCTCCGTTCGCGGCGATTTGCACTAGAAGACTTGAGTTTTGGAAACTGAATGTCGCGAGCGTCACGGGCCAGCTCCTCGGTGTAAGTCTGGGAGCGCTGTGCGCATTGTATGGACTCGGCCCTTGGGCTCTGGCCGTTCAAGCTCTCGCCGCCACTTCTACGCCGGCGCTAATGTTCTGGCTAATGGTTCGTTGGCGCCCGAGTTTCTCACTAAAATGGTCGAAGGTCAGGCCGCTGGTGTCTTTCGGTCTACAGCTTGCGCTTTCGAGGTGGAGCTTCAATATTTTCATGCGCCTTGACAAGATCATCTTGGGATTGTTCGTCAGTGTCGCGGTTCTCGGGGAGTATGGGCGGGCGTTCTTTCTGGCCACGCTGCCTTTTGTCGTCCTTTGCGATCCAGTAACGCAACCTTTGGTTAGTATGTTGGCGCGTGTGTACGGCGAGAATCCGGAGAGAGTGAAAGGCCTATATATACGTTTTTGGCAGTTCAACATAACTGTCCCCATGCTCGTGGCACTGTTACTGGTGCCCTTTGGCGGGGACCTGGTACGAGTCGTCTATGGTCAACAGTGGGTTGAGGCCGGACGATATCTCGCCCTCCTGTCCGTCGCGGCTTTTTCTTATGTCCCTGTGTCAAGCGTCATCAGCCTCGGAACGGTGCACGGGAAGGTCGCCTCCCTTTCCAGGTTCTCTTTGGCGGTTGCTCCCATTTTCATAGTCTGCTTGCTGCTGGGTGCGAAGTTCGGAGCGGTGGGAGTGGCAATCGGGCTTTCTTCGAGCATGACTATTGCAGCTCTCGTAGGAATTTGGCTGAGCAACAAATGGTTTGGCCTGCAAAGCTCAGCCTTCTTCGCAAGCTGCTTGCCAGCGTTCGTCGTTGCTCTTTCGGTCGTTGGTGTAGGCGTTGTGTCGCGGACATTTTTTGCGCTCGGGGCCTCAGGTAAGGTACTTCCTTGTATCCTCAGTGTGGCCGTCGTTCTGAGCGTCTATACCATGCTTATGGTGCGCTTGTGCCCGGCGATCATCAGCGATGCGTTGCAGGTGAGCCGAAAGCTCCTGGGAGGCGTGTGAAGGTTACCGTTTTCTGCCGAGGCCTGGCGCACTCGCTAATGCTCTCGGAGCAGCTTCATCGCCGCTGTGCTTTAAGGCGAATGGTGAGTGGCTATCCCAGTTTCAAGTTGCGCCATTCTTCACTACCATCCCAAATGATCGTGTCGCTGGCTACCGTTATTTCACAGATAGTCGTGGCGCGGATGCCGCTTATTGGGCGCTATCTAGCGCCGGCCTGCGATTATTGGAACCGCGTTGTGTTTGATCGTTTGGCGGCGCGATACGTCAGCGGCGCGGATGTCGCGGTCGTCTGGATGCATTCAACCCCATATCTCCTAAAACTTGCAAAGCGCCACGGAGCTATCGCCATACTTGAGTGTGGTGCTGTTCACTCCGCTCACTTAAGGGAGATTCTTACGGAGCAGCACGCGCGCCTTGGACTGGAGTGTTGGGACCGAACTTCCTGTATCCTTTATCCAACCTCTTTCAATGCAGAACTCGCGCAGTACGATGAGGCAGACTACCTCGCGGTACCCTCGGAATTCGTGCGCCAATCGTTTCTCAGCAAGGGGATCCCCGCGCAAAAGCTGCTCAAAGCGTCCTATGGGACTGATTGCGAGGGATTCAGACCCGCGCCAAAAGCAAACGGAGTGTTTCGGATCCTGTACGTGGGTACGCTTTCCGTGTTGAAGGGTGTGCCGGTGCTGCTTGAAGCCTGGCGGCGCCTCAACTGGGGGAGAACTGCAGAGCTCGCCCTCGTAGGTCGGGTTTCGCCTGAATTAAGCTCCACGCTCCGCAAGCCATTCCCCGGGGTGAGGCTCCTCGGCCGGTTCAACCATGAGGATCTTCAGCCGGTATATTCCCAAGCATCAATCTTCGTCTTCCCTTCATGGGGGGACGGGTGGCCACTCGTAGTCGGCGAAGCCATGGCCTGTGGGTTGCCTGTGATATGCACTCCGAACTCCGGGGCGTGCGAATTGGTCCGCGACGGAGTGGAGGGATTCGTGGTCCCGGCGGGAGACGCCGATGCTCTTGCGGAACGCATCTCGTTTCTGCGCGTTAATGAAAAACTCAGACAGGAAATGGGAAGGGCAGCACGAAAGAGGGCCGAGTGCTACTCATGGGAACGCTACGGGGAACAGGTCATGGAGAATTTGTCTGCCGTGCTTGCAGACCGGACCACTGGGTGCGCGCAGGTCGCAGTTTGAGGTTTTCTGTCGAATCCAAAGCCTTCAGCTCAGAGCGAGCTCTGCCTGCAATTTCAAGGACAAGCAATTGAAATTCGTTATTGAGTCAATCGGATTGACTGTTGCAGGCGGCAAGGAACTCGCCGTCGATCTTATGACTAGGCTCGCCGGTCATATCGAACACAGGTTCACATTTGTTGCACCTGACCTGGATTCTTACAAAGCAATTTCGGGCAGCAACACATGCAAGATCATGTGCAAGAAGCCCTCGGGACTCTTGCGGCGATCGCTCCTCTTGAACCGTATGCTCCCCAGAATTTGCCGGGAGGAAAGGGCCGACGCGCTGCTTTGCCTTGGGAATTTTCCGCCATCGAACCCACCCTGCCCTACGGTCGTACTCCTTCATAATCCTTGGATGGTGTATCGCGATCCAGTTGCCGAGCGGCGCCGGACAATCAGAGAGAAACTAATAAGAGTTTTCGGTACGCACATATACCGCGACCTCCCCAGCCGTGTGGCGGTTATTACCCAGACATCCGTCATGAAGGATCGCCTCTGTGGACGATACGGCATTGATCCTGCCAGGGTGGCAGTTATTCCGAATACGTTTTCTGTTGAAAGGATGGGTGAAAGCGAGGCTCCTCCTCCTTCAAACAGGAATGAGCGGACAAGAGGATTCATCTTTCTTTGCCTCTGTCGCTACTATGCCCACAAGAATATCGACATCATTCTGGATGCCGTCAAAAAGCTTTCGAAGTACACGTGCCGGCGGGCACAGTGTTTTATTACGATTACTCCTCACCAACATCCCGGTGCCCGTAGGCTGCTTGAAGAACTCGAATCCTCGGAGTACGGCAGCATGATACAGAACATCGGTCCGATCCCCAACCAGAGGCTGCCCGAGGTTTATAGAAGCGCAAACGCACTGATCTTTCCCACCCTACTCGAGTCCTATTCGCGGACGTATCTTGAGGCCATGCACTTTGGCCTGCCCATCCTGACCAGTGACCGAGACTTTGCACGTCATCTTTGCCAGGACGCTGCACTTTACTTTGACCCGCTCGATGCCGATAGTCTGGCAAAGGCCATGGCGAGATTAATGGAAGACCAGGACCTTAGTTGGCGGTTGGCTGAAAACGGCCGGCGCGTTTTGGCTCAAGTGCCGACTTGGGATGAAATTGCCAGCCGTTTTGTGGAGGTTTTGGAGCGCGTGGCCAGAGGTCAGCTTGCAGTGTCAGGGGAGTCTGATTCTCCACATGCCAGTGATTATGCGCGTATTGTCTGAGGATTGAGGGAAGGACGCGCTCAACCATGTGTGGAATCACAGGAATGGTCGGAAGAGCTGACAGCCACCTCATCGAGCTGATGACTCGCATGCTGGCACATCGCGGTCCGGATGGGGAGGGCTACTATCGGGACGAGGGCCTCGCCCTGGGTCACCGCCGGTTGAGCATCATTGACCTTGCGACGGGCCAGCAGCCCATGACCACGGCGGATGGGCGCTACACAATTGTCTTTAACGGCGAGATCTACAATTTCCAGGAGCTGCGGCGCGAGCTGGAAGGCCGAGGCGTACGGTTTCGCACGCGCTCGGATACCGAAGCCCTGCTGGAGGCCTACGTCGCCTGGGGAAGAAACGGGCTCGAGAAACTGCGCGGAATGTTTGCGTTCGCTATTTGGGATAAGCAAGAGCGTAGCCTGTTCGCTGCCCGCGACCGCATCGGCCTGAAGCCTTTCTATTACGCGCAAAACGGTACGCGGTTCGCGTTTGCATCCGAGATGAAATCCCTCCTTTTGCTGCCCGGCTTCGAGCGTAAACTCAATTACGAGGCTTTAGACGATTATCTGACTTATCTATATGTGCCCGCTCCGCAGACGATTTTCCAAGGTATCTTCGAGCTGCCCCCAGCGCATTGGTTGGAATCGAAGGCTGGACAGCTCCGCACGGGACGGTACTGGGACGTAGCTTTCGCGGGGGAGAAAGATGCGTCGCAAGAGGTTATCAAAGAAACGCAAGAAGCCATCGAGGATGCCGTTACTGCCCGGCTGTCCAGCGACGTGCCGCTGGGAATTTTTCTGAGCGGAGGACTTGACTCCAGCACCATTGCTAGATTGATGGCCAACGCCCTTCCTGCTCCCGTCCGCGCATTTACTCTGAAATTCCAGGAAGGAGGGCGTTGGTATAGCGAAGCCGAGTTTGCCCGGGAGATCAGTGAAGCGATTGGCGCACAGCCTCTCGAAATGGAAATTATCTCGAAATCGGCGGAATTACTTGGCACCGTAACCCACCACTTTGATGAGCCTTTCGGCAACCCCACGTCCATCTTGCTTTACCAACTCTCCGAAGTGGCACGAAGACATGTCACCGTGGTTTTGGCCGGCGATGCGGGCGACGAGGTCTTTCTGGGCTATCCGCGCTACCAGGGCGCGCTGTTATCTTCGCGGTATCGGAGTGTCCCTCTCTTTTTGAGGCACATGGTGGCACGGGCGGCCGAACACATTCCGGAGGCCAGTAACGGAAACCATTTTAAGCGGCGGGCACGGGAGTTTCTTGTCGGCGGTTGCCATCCCCCCGAACTTATGTACCTTAATTGGGTCCGTTATTTTGACCAAACGCTGCTGAACCGCCTTTATTCACGGGATTTGAAACGCGAATTGGCCGGCCACGATCCCGCTGCGTTTCTAATGGGACTCTTCACCAGAGCGGGAGGCGCTGATCTGATCGATCGCATCAATTACGTGGATCTCCACTCCTTTCTTCCGCACAACATTCTGCGTTATTCCGACCGGATGAGTATGGCTCACGGGCTAGAGATTCGCTGCCCCTACACGGACCACAAGCTCATCGAATTTTTGGCTCGCGTGCCGTGGCAATATAAGTTGCGGGGGAACCGAACCAAGCTCCTTCTCCGGCAAGCTGCTCG
>Ga0137377_10003628_pt1 | contig 12011 bp, 29 predicted proteins | sample SagtaG_22_FD_104815 | JGI IMG/M metagenome (GOLD analysis project Ga0137377, IMG submission 104815) | Vadose zone soil microbial communities from Sagehorn Ranch, Mendocino, California, USA - Sage2_L_40_16 metaG | ecosystem: Environmental > Terrestrial > Soil > Vadose zone | place: USA... | reverse complement strand
GAGGATATACAGCAGCGAGAATTAGGGTCGGACCGTTTGCTGCGACGTAGTAGACATAGGAGCCTTTGCCTCCCGACGGGTCGGTTACGTTCCATGAGAACCCGTAAAAGGAACCAGACATTGTATTGCTAACATTGAGCGTCATTGTCAATCCTGGAGTGTTCGATTCCTGTATGCGATTGGTTGATAAGGTGAGAGCGTAGTTCAGCAATGGTAGAGGTGGCGGTACTCCGTAAACCATCGGAGTCTGCGCAACAACCGACATGAGTACTAAGACAGAGAACAGAATAACCATACTTCGAGAACGCGAAAACACACTCATCTACTTTCCACTCTTGTAAGTAATATGGGACTTTGGCTTATTAAGGATGCCGGTTCTCATCGGCGTCTCCTCTGAGCTTGTTGGGCGAGTCTCATGACTTTCGGGCTAAGAGGTCGGGGGTTCTTGAGTGAATCTTGGTCGCCTTGCACCAGCACTCTTGTCTTCACAAGCCCTTCTCCGTGACACTGCTGACACATTCTGATAGCCTTCTTCTGCTCGTCTATCCACTTCCAGCCGATAACAGGACCTTTGCCGCTGCATCCTCTGCAAGCCTGATAGACTTCAGCTGCTTCTGGCATTACTGTTCCAAGACCTCAAACTTGTCACAGCCACATCCGGGATGGAATTCATTATCATAGTCAACTCCTGAACCGTAATTACATGGTGAATGCATAACTTTGTAGTGACCACAATTCTTACAGCGTTGATACTTGTCCCGCACTTTGTCCATGCACTCCTTACACAGTTTCTCGGTTGAAATTGTTCTGTGATTAACAATCCTTATTGAAAGACCACAAGTGGTACAGTGAATATGCTGTCCTACTGGTAGTTCGTAAGAATTTAGCGGCTGTAATGCTGGAAGAGCTTGCATTGATTCTAACAACTCAATCCTGAAAACAGCTGTTTGCTCCGTGTTTGACGTGAATGTCTCGGCTGTGATTATACTGACACGCTGAGCAATACTTGTAGCACTTTCCACAATCCATCCTACCCCTAAGAACCTCTTCGGAGGTGTAGTGGCTATCAGTCATCATGCTCATGTGACTTACGCCTGTCTCGTTTGTTCTTCGGTACTCGGGATGAAAACGCGTCCGTCTTGCCATTGACCAATGTAAGAATTGGTTTCTCCGCTGACTTCACCGAAGAAGAGTTGAACAACGCGAGCGCCGCGTTCAATTGTGAACCGACGATTAGACAGATTGACCATCATAACAACACACTGACCAGAGTATCCCGCATCAGCGCGGGCAAAGTCTACGAGAATTCCTGAGCGAACAAGAGTTGCGCGACGTTGAGCGAAGGCGACCATGTTCTTTGGAACAGTGATTGATTCGATTGTCTTAGCAAGATAGATTCTATTCGGTTCAAGACTCCATCCAAGTTGGTCTGGTTTTCCAATATCTTGTAAGAATGAGGCGTGAACTTTCTTGAACGTTGGAGACTCACGAGTGTTAATCATAAGTCTGCCGAGTCCTTCGTCCATTTCGTTAAGTTCTCCGATACGGAGGTCAAGCCCGCAACCTTCAATGTTGATTTGTTCAGGATTGAAATCACGAATGACTCCGTCTTTCATCATTTTTCGAATCGTATCGGCACCGACGAACAACTACACACTCTCCGTTGTCTCGTACTTTTGGACATATTCTTCGTAACTCTGCTGGTCATATTCTGGAATGTCTCTAAGAGTGCAAGTCGCGCAGAAAATGCCCTCATGATAGACCGGAGTAACCAGAGTGGGTTGTCTACACGTCATACTTGTCCCTACTTAACAATAGTCACTGTGAGCTTATTAAGGATTGTGAAAGCTTGACCTTCCGTGCCCGACTTCTAAGTAGAAAGAGTTTTTCTTTGCTCATACAGTTGCAGTCCGAACAAGGTTCCTTCGTTGTTTCGCACTCGCCCAGAGTGGCGATGTTAAGCTTTGGAAGCTCCAAGATTGTGTGCCTCTATCATGGATGGCGGGCGATACTTCTCGGTGACTTCCTCTATTCCAAAAGGAGAGAATGCAAGAATCTGGATAATTTTATGCTTGAAGTCGGTTTTGTAGATGAATGGGTGGTCGAAGTTTCTCGGAGCCTCGAGAGTGCAATCAACATGAACCCACCGCCGTATCATCCAAACTTCAGTCCACACATGGTCTTCGAAGTCAACAACTATCCGAGCAACAAAGTTCACAGCGTTAAGAAGCGCCGTGAAAAGAATCGCCCACTCACCACATCGTCCCGTACGAGTTTTGAGTAGAGTTGGAACATAATTGAATCTCTGGAGTTCTGTCAGTTCTGGTTCTTGGTTCCATGTCATGAAAGTTTGGAACCATTCGATGAGTTCAGGAATTGAGTTGACATTTACTGAATCAGGAATGATTTTACGGATGCTCTCTAAGACAAGTTTGTTGTTGAACTGCAGAGCAACAAGTGAGTAGTGGTCAACAATCTTGTCATACGAAGTAAACAAGTTTGTGTGCCCAACTCTATCTTTTTCAATTTTCATGATTGTGCTCACTCTCACCCTTGCAGTCCTTGAGATAGTCTGGAATAGTCGGGTCATCTACCCAACCAGCTTCAGGTACGAATCTCTGACGCTTTTCACAATCGAAGCATCTACGGTAGAGAACTTGACCGATGGGGTACTCCATCCATGTGTGGAGCCCAAGACGGCACCAGAAACTCATTTCGTGAACATCTCTCTGATTTTGTCTGAAATTACCTTCTTATCGTGACGTTTGCTGTGACCACCGGGAAGCCTCTTTCCGCAGTTGCCGCACCAAAACCCGATTTTCGGGTCTTTCTGTCTGAAACCGCGGTGATTACATTCCTTTGCAGGTTTCGTACCCACAGGAAGAGGTGTAGCTACTCCCGATGCAATTCGAGCAAGCTTCTCATCTAACCACCCACTATCACTCATGAACCTGCTTGGGCGCTCGTTTTGGTGGTCTTCAACAGTAATGTTGAACTTGAAGGGTATGTTGTATGCCTTTCCTGCGGTTGTATCGGGATGACCTAACCGAACATGCTGCGGATAGCAGTCAGAGCAGAGGAACTTGCGCTCTTTACAGTAAGGACACATCACAACGGCTACATCGTCACGGCAAATCATGCAAGCTACTCCTGTTGCTGACATGTTAGTAGTCGTTTTCCTCCTGTTTCACCCCGTGTGTTTTGCCCTTTTTGGTCGGCTCCTTAAGGGCGTTTACCACAGATGCGGGTGTCAAATGCGGGACTTTGGGACAATCTTGCCAGCCTTCACTCGTATCAACATAGTAAGGATGAGTGTGAAGCCTTCCACACTTTGGACAAGAAATCTCAAGAGGAGTTGGTGAGTGAAGATGCCCAGATACACACTCATGTTCTGGTCCGTAAGGAAGTTCTTCTCGATGTTGGTCCCAGAAGCTCAAACTATCTCACCATTCTCATTGAACCTGTAGAGTTTGTAGTGTGAGGTGAGTAGAGCTGCTCTAATCTGAGTTTCAGTCATTCTATCTCTTTTCGATTTCAGCTCGATGAGCCATACATTTCCCTTGTTGTCTATCATTATCTCGTCACATACTGAATTTGGATGAAATAGCGTTCCCTCGATGAGAACACCCTTCAAGTTCGCTCTGGCTTTCAGTTCAACTTCTCTCGCGCGCTTTAGTTTCAAGATTCTGCTTGGTTCCCTAAATGCCTCAAGACGAATCTTTTTCCTTGCAGATTTTCCGTAGTTCGCGTTTCCCCTTCCAGTCATTCTAACGCTCATTCTGCGTCGAAATTCTTCAGTTCTTGCATACGAATGGCGCCCGAGCCGGTCTTTCGGGAATTCTACCGTCATTAACATCCCGCCATGATACACAGAACGACTCTGTAGAACGCGTAAATACAGACACTGCACATTACAGCAAGAATAATCAATCCTGTAACAGCATCTCCCGGTGATAAGTCTTCAGCGTCAGCGCTCATAGTTCACTACTACTCTTGATTCCGTAATCACTCGGTTCTTGCTCTTCAGCGTAATTCTCCCACTTGAGCTGTGTCGCTAAACATTGACCATCATGATAGTAACGGACAAGCCCGTCCGGTGAGTGGTGCTTGATGAATGGAATTCCTGGCGTTTCCCTTTCATATTTCTTGCAGATTGCACACTTCTCATCCGTCATGGTCTTCTCCAATCTCCTGGCTTGACGTAGTAGAGTCTTCCTGAGAGGGAGTACCTAACCCCTCTTAGGTATATCTTGGTTGCGTCTTCGAATGTCAGCAGAAGTCTTCGCATTAGTCGAGCTATGGGACGATTTCTCACTCCATAGTGGTTTACGAGCACATCAACCTCATGCTCAAACTCTACTGCAAACGGGTTCGACATTATCCTAACACCAACTGAATCTGACACTCAGAGCAGATTAGCTTACTGATTCCGTGTCCGTCAACCACGCCAGGCGTTGCTGGGTCGTTCTCTTCTTGGCAGATAGTCTGATATGCCATTGAGACGCTGGGCTCTCTAATGACTTTAATAGAATCACCCTTCTCAAGCTCTCTGAGAGCGAATGACATCATACCCGCTTCGATGTCGTAATGAATACTTGTGCCGATGTCCAACCGCTTCATCAAATCACCAATCGGAATGGTCTCATCGTCAATGAGAAATGAATTTATGATGTCGAGCATCATCGAGTTCACGTCGCGCTTGTACTCGTTGAGCCGGCGGTCGGACTTGTTCATCGCCCACTCTACCCGAAGGTCATCCATCTGCTCTTCAGTAAAGTTCTCGGGGTGTTTCTTTACCGCAAGGCGCCGCTTCTTGAGGTCTCTATAGTAAACATCGTACGCCTGAATCTCTGAGAGTAGTGTCGAAGGTGTCATTCATGAACGACCTCGCATACGTGGTCATTCAACTGTTGCTCAAGCTCTCTGACTCGCGATTCGAGAGTTTCAATCTCCGTGTTCTTCCTATCAAGAATCTTCTGCAAACGTTCGACAGCCAGTTCGATTGCTCCAATCTCGTTGTTTCCTGCGTCACCGTATGTCATTTTGCTCTCCTCTTCATTGCAATTGCCAGCTCACATCTATCGAGGAACCGATTGAGCTTCTCAATCTCCTTGAGGTTCAGGCGGGTGTACGAAACATCGTCAAATGTGCTTCTTCCGTTTGCTATCCCATAACTCGATTCCTGACTCCCGGTAGGGATTTGAATCAGTAGAATGGGCTCTTTATCGGAGAGACGGAAACGAACTCGTCTGAATGCTATATTTCTTTCTCTCTCTCTCATTTCTTCTCAGCCTCTATCTTTCCCTTGTACCCGCAACGCCTCGCGTAGTATCGAACTGTTGCGATGTCAATCTTTGTACCCCGTAGAAAGCCTTGGAAGAAGAAAGTCATCTCCCTCATAATCATCGTCTCCGTCATCAATCCATCCGTTGGAAGGTGAACTACTCACGGGTGCTCCATCCTGTACTTAATGACCAAAGTCATGAGCGCTTCAACGTCGTCAAAGTTCAAGATAGTAAGCTCGAGGTTTCTGTTGGTGTATGCGATGAACGGTGTCTTGTCAAGTGTGTCGTGCATGATGTGAGCTGTTCCTTTCTCGGATGGGAGCGTAATCTCTTCTACCATGTTACTTACCTACCTCATACCCCTTGAAGTACTTGATGCACACCGGACCGATACCCTGCTCGATTGAGTGAGGGTCCTTGAGTAGTCGTGAGCAGACGATGCAATGCCCGTACTTTATCATGAGTTCTCTTGCGCGCTCGAGAGGCATTAGTTGCTCTGGACTTATCCTGTAAACTGCTCCCGGAGCATACTGGAAGTCGAACTGAACTATCTCTCCTGACTCTGTAAGCCTGTTGGGGCTTTCGACCAGCTTCTTCGCATACACGCGCTCTTTGTCCTGAGTTAGCTTCACGACGAAGACGCCTTCGTTAGTTTCGTAAACGCCCGGCGCGATTGTCTCGACTTGCCCAATCTGTTTCTGGTACTTCTCCATGACCTTGAAGGCTGCGTTTCTCTGGTTGACTGTGAGAGGTTGTCCTTTCGAGACCCACTCAGTTAGGCTGCTGATGAAAGGTCTATCGTAGAGACTAAGTCTGAGGTCCATCAACTGGTTCAAGAGCTTCTTGTCCTCATCTAACTTTGCTTGCTGCAACTCTGCCTCTTTCTTGAACTGCTCGAGATACGCTGGAGGTAGGTTGGCTGTGTCATACTTGACTGTGAACTCGTCGACTATCTTCATCTGCTTGTCACTTAGGGGTCTTCCGCCGTTGTATGCGAGCTGGCTGTTGACACTCGCGATGAACTCCTTGTCCCAGTTTGAGACGGTGAGAGGGGCTCCTGGTGCGGTAGTTAGCTTCATGAGCGCGTTGACTTTGACTAACTGCTCAGCTGCAACTTTTGCGTGTCTCTTGTCAAGCTCATCTTTCGCCTTCTTAATCTCTTCCTCAAGCTTCGAGATTTCGATTCGGGCAGTCGGGCGGGTCTTCAGCTCTCTCTGGAGCTCCTGGTACTTGTTGAAGTATGATAACACTCGGTCGAGTTTCCACTTGTCGAGACTGATGTACTTTGCGAAGTGCTTGATGCACTCGCTCCCGACAAAGATTTCGGTGCTCTTATCGTACATGTGCTGAGGACCCTTCTCGGGCTCAGCGATAACGTCGGTAATGTAGAACATCCACTTGATTGAGGTATTGCAGTACTGACAAGAAGTCCATCCCTCAGCGTAGTCGATGTCTGTCAATCTCGGATTCGTCATCTTCGAGACTGCTTCGGCGATGCCTTGAACGTAACTATACTTCTGGTCTGCTTCTGCCATCTACTCTTCACGGTCCTCTACACACGGGCACGAGTAGTCGCACTCTTCTCTGGTGTGCTGACAAACTTCGCACATCTCGGGGCGGTCTTCTTCGGTGGTCTCGTCCACATCATAGCTCATTTGTCTTCTCTCCTGTAAATACATGGGGTAGCCTGAGCAATAAACCTCCCGGTTAGGAAGGCAATCATGCTAACTCCTCCAGGATTCTATCTCTGAGCTGCTCTTTGAACTCTTGAGTAGCTGCGTCGACTCCCTCTGCCTTGAATATTTCTTCAATGGAAGTAAAATCCCTAAGTCCTAAGCTGTGCTCAGCCCACATCATGTATCTTTCATTGAGGTTGTACATACCGTTGAGTGTGTTTCCCAGATAGAGAAGCCCGTGAAGGTCGTCAAGACAGATGAGGCGCCCATTAGCGCCTTTCTTGTTCTTCGCCTTGCAGAACTCATGACAGATATACTCTTCACTCATTCACCACTTCACCCCCTTTGCTCTAAGAGGCTTCAACGCCTCATGCATAATTTCAGCAACTTCTAAATGATAGTTGCTCATCATTGTCATCAGAAAGATTCTGTCGTGTAAGTCAGGAATCGTACTGATGACTTGTAGAATGTTCTGCTTGTCTTGCGCGGTTAGCATTCACTTGACCTCAGAATATTCAGAATGATATCCGTTGTTGGTTCTGGTGACTTTGCCCAAAACTGTCATCGCTCGAAGATGTTTCGAGATAGCATTGACGTTCTGGTGCCAGCCACACTTCTTGCATTGAATCTTGAACATGATATCATGAGCAGACATGGGATATCCCGCCTTGTGCAGAACTTCGAGTATGACATCGAATTGGTTTCGACCGTTGTGTATCATTTCGCTTTCATCGCCTTGTAGAACGAGATGATTGCTGTCAGTTCTGAGACAAGAATGACAGAGTAATCGATGACCCATGCTGACCAGATGTCCAAAGTTCCTATCAGAGGGTAGGGGTACTTCGGGTTAACTCCGCCATACAACGCCAGACTAATCAGTTCGTCTGCTACCATTAGGAAGGTTCCAAACGTGAACATAGCCAGTCCGAACAGACCGACCCACAGTGCTCTAAAGTTTACCAAGAGCCTTTCCCCACTCGGTTCAGAAGCTCTTCTTCCGACACGTTGTCACTGGGTGTCCATTCACTCAACAAATTCACTCTTGGCTCCGTCATACTTTCTACCGCCGCTTTTGATATGCTCCTTGATGTACTGGTCTGCTCGCTCTTGTGAAAGAAAAGTCCCCTCAAGCTCATCGTCTGCCCGTCTGATGTACCAACCTCGAGAACGACGTGACTTAGGCTTGTCGGCAATTTTCTTCTGGGACGTGTGGGTCTGGAGATTGGGATTCGAGGGAAGCCAGTCATCTAAGCTCACTGTCTATTCACTTCTCCCATAGGTAGAACTTTGAGACGTTCTAAACAGAACTTTCCGGCACATTCGAGACACAAGAATCTGTCTCCCACTTCTGTCGGGATAACTACCACATACTCGGTGATTGGACAGTTGTCACACTTATGCCATTTGAGTAGCTTGTTAGTGTGAGACATTTATCGTGAACCTCTTGAATTTGAACCCATGAAGAATCCAACTATCTGTCCTGTTTCGTCTCTCACTCGAGCATTACATCCTCTGATGGCAGTTAGTTTTCTGGCTTTGATGATAGCTCCACGGGGTGTCTTAGCGTCAACTTCAGTAAGACTGAACTCATCTCCTGTCCCCCACTGCAGAAACGCTATGACAAACTTCATGTCAATCCTCTCCCACGTGATGTATTTGTGAGCCACAATGGGGACACTGTTTCGGACGCGGCACTCTGGGTGTCCACTCGGAATGACAAGCTGAGCATGTTCTTTTCGCAACTTTCGTATCAGTCATGTCAATCTTCTCCTGTAATAACTATGGGCTTCGTCCCTAATAAACTGCCCGGACAATCGATACAGACCCATGCATCATCACCGAACTCCCATGCAAGAACGAGACTTTCGCCACAGCTTGGGCACACTCGGGTTAGTCTGTCTATCTCAGTAAGCTGTCTTAGTCTCCGCTTTCCCACTTGTTATACCTGTGATTGTAAGCGGGTCTTCCGCCCGCTACCGGCGCCCCGTAGGGCGGCGTTACTGATGGGTTTCCCCAATTATGTATAGGCTGGTTCGGCTACTTAAGGATTTGCTGCATCTCGGTCGAACAAACCGTTAAGTAGCTCAACCATAGTAAAGATTATTAGGAACGAAAATGAGCCGTAAGCCCCAATTTAAACTACACATACAGTTAGGCGTTACGTATGAATGATACAATGTATGTGAATGTAGGCACCGCGAAACTCTCAGCAACCCACAAGTCAATCGCACTCAAGTTTGCTGATGGCAGAACATTCTACATCGGACTGGAAGGCTTGAAGCAAGTGATGAGCGGCGCTCGAGAAAATACAAGTGTCGCCTACCGGAACCCTTAAATTGCTCAACCTGAGTAACGTTAGGTAGGGTCGATACTGATGGACGAAAACTACATGGAAGAGCAGTGGCGACGACATTGTTTCGACGGCTTCCCCCGAGCTGTTTCATATGACCCCAATCGATTCAGGATACCAGTTAGAAATTTCGACAACCTCAAATGGCACGTCTGGAAAGCTTTCGGTACCTACAACATCTATGTCGACGTCTATCCAGAGAAGAACATTCTCGGCAATGAAGCTATGCTTATCAACAAAATCTACATTGACCTCGACAACGACAAAGCTGACCCAAATGAAAAGACGGGAGTATATGCCTACGAAGATATGCGCGCTATTGTGCGCTTCTTCAAGGACCAGTACAACTACACACCACGAGTCTATTACAGCGGCGGCAGAGGGTACGCGGTCTACCTCGATTTTGATGAAGTACTCATCAACCATTGCAAAGATACCCTCACAGAATTCTACGTTATGCTGAAGGAACAGCTTGGACTCAAGACAATCGATACCACTTCGGTAGGGGATGACAGGCGTATCTCCCGTATGCCTTACACCATGCACAAGAAATCGGGAAGGCTCTGCACACCAATCGACCCGATGTGGAGCCTTTCACAAATCATGGGCTACTCAGATAGTTTCGTTGAAGACCTCACCGAGCAGGAAGTCATCATCGGAAACTGTCCTGACTTTGGGGAATCTTTAAGAGCCCTTGATGATACAGTGAATGAGAGAATCAAGGAGCGGGAACGACGTGCAAAAGAACTGCCTACAGTAATTCCAAAGAATGACAACGCGAACTTTCTGTACTCCCGTTACTTTGATGAAGTGACCAGACTGTTTAACAATGGACCTATCTATGCTGAAGGGCGGCACAGGACACTTTGGTGTGTTCTCGTGCCGCGCATGCTCTATCTTCTTAGCGGCGAAGGGAAAGTATTCAAAGAACTTCCCGAAGAGCAGCGGGATTCGATTGCAAATCAAACCGAAGCCCGCTGTATGGAGTGGGTGCTATCTACTCCTACTCATGACCCGGATGGAAGTCCTCGGAAGACCGATGACAACTACCGAGCTTACATCAGAGCAATCATTCGGCAGCACAAGCAAGAGAATTGGCACGCTTGGAATATTGATACTTTCTTCTTAGAGAACCCAGAACTCGCAAAATATTGGCGAATATTTTGACAGGAACAAAACACACTCACCCTCATCAAGATGCAAGAGCATGTGATTCGTGCGGCGTCAGAGTTGAAAACAAGCCTGTCAGCTGTGCAAATGAACGACACAACTCTACTTGGTTGAAGACAAAGACACGAAATGCTCAGTATCATCTTTCGAAAGATAAGTATCGACACATCTTTCAGGCTTACGGTCTAACTCAAGAAGAGTATGATAAGATGTGGGAGAAGCAAGATTTCGGAAAGTGTGCAATCTGTGGAGTTAGAAAGAAACTGGTTGTTGACCACGACCATAGAACCGAAAAGGTAAGAGGACTACTCTGCTACAGGTGTAATATTGCTGTAGGGTATATTGAGAGCAAACTTCTGTATGAAGTTCTTGCCTACCTTCAAGGTGAAAAGGACTTCTCTGTCAAGAAACATCTCATCAGAATCTATGGGAAGGCAGGCTTGAGAACCCGGAGTTAGCAAAATACTGGAAGGCTTGACATGAATCAAAATGAATCAGTTGCCAAAGCATGGCTTGAGAAGCAAGGAGCTGTTGTTACAGTATGTTGGCGTGGAGGAGGTATGGATTTCACAATACAACATCCTACACTTCCTAATCACATTGAAGTGAAAGGAGCCGCAACTAATCCTGGACTAACGAAGTTTGAGTACGAAAACCTTATGAATGACCCACAATTTGCAGTAGCACGAGTAGTAGGTGAAATGGTTACACTTTACACCAAGGAAGACCTTCGCTCAGTTGAGTACATGTACTGCTGTTTCTTCAGTAAGAAGAGCAAACCTGTTTTCACACCTGAAACGGTAAAGATTCCTTCTCACAATCTCTTTTTACGGAAGTGTGAATTATGTGGTAAGCCGGTGAAGTTGTTTTCTCATGTTCAACTTTGTGATGAGCATAAAGTAGATTATCTACGAATGAAGAACCGAGAGGCACAACGGAGATGGCGCGAAAGACAATCATAATGGGTTTCATTATTATGTTGCTCACAAAGTGTGGCAGTAATGCATGAGCCAAGTCCCCACAGAAATCCCTTGGAACCTTCTCGCATCCCAATCAGTAATCAAAAGAGCTCCCCTTGTTAAAATTGAGCACCTTCGAATCAGTAGAGCGGGGATACTTGGCATTGTACAGCGCGTCAGCGACCCTAACCTAACACGTATTGTAACTATCACACACGATGGACTATGTACGTGTTCGTGTGAAGGTTCTTATAATAACGTATGTTCACATTTACTTGCTGTACTGATGCTTGCTGCCATACGAGCTCCACAAGAAACAATCAACATTATACGATACGTATTAGGTGAAGAGAAACCTTTGCGAAACGCATACATCCCGACGACAGACCTTCTGAACTTCAATTCCCTTGTTGGCGGAATACCAGTGGGCGCTCTCTTTGGCATTTTTGGCGTCCCGGCTACCAACAAATCCCTCTTGTCACTCCAACTTTCATACACAATGTTTGGATTTGGAGCGAATGCTTTACTTGTTGACACTGAGGGCGGGTCAGGCGCTCATAGTCTACCATTC
>Ga0137377_10003627_pt1 | contig 12012 bp, 10 predicted proteins | sample SagtaG_22_FD_104815 | JGI IMG/M metagenome (GOLD analysis project Ga0137377, IMG submission 104815) | Vadose zone soil microbial communities from Sagehorn Ranch, Mendocino, California, USA - Sage2_L_40_16 metaG | ecosystem: Environmental > Terrestrial > Soil > Vadose zone | place: USA... | reverse complement strand
CCCGACCTCAAAGGCTTTGTGCTGTCTTTAGGACTGGGTGCAGCCAGCTCCTCCTGCTCCTACGCGGCCGTCGCGGTCGCGCGGGCGCTGTTTCGCCGAGGCGCGCACTTTGTCAACGCGATCGTGTTCGAGTTCGCTTCCACCAACCTGGTCTTCGAGCTGGGTCTGGTTTTGCTGATCCTGCTCGGATGGCAGTTCGTCGCCGCGGAGTTCGCCGGCGGTCTCCTGATGGCGGTGGTCCTGTGGATCATCTTCAAGCTCACCCTGCGCCAGCGGATGATCGACCAAGCCAAGCACCAGGCCGAGCTCGGAATTGTCGGCTCGAACATGGAAGGCCATGGCGACATGGACATGTCCATCACCGAGGGTCCCTTCTTTGCGCGCCTCTTCTCGCCCCGAGCGTTCACCGCGATCGCCCACTACTTCTATATGGATGTGTACAGCCTCTACCGTGATATCGGTTTGGGCTTTCTGATCGCCGGGGCGATCGCGGCATGGGTCCCGAACAGCTGGTGGCAGGCGTTCTTCCTGACGAACAACCCGACCCTCAACGAGTTCTGGGGCCCGCTCGTAGGGCCGATCATCTCCATGCTGAGCTTCGTCTGCTCGGTGGGCAACGTGCCTCTCGCGGTCGTGCTGTGGAACGGAGGCATCAGCTTCGGCGGAGTGATCAGCTTCATCTTCGCCGACCTCATCATCCTGCCCATCCTCAACATTTATCGGAAGTACTACGGCGGCCGGATGTCGCTCTACCTGCTCGGAATCTCCTACCTCGCAATGGCTCTGGCCGGCTTCTTGATCGGAGGCCTTTTTCAGCTCCTCGGTCTGGTGCCCACCAACCACCATGTGACGGTTTTCGAGACCCAGCCCACCTGGAACTACACAACGTTCCTCGACATCGCTTTCCTGGTTCTGATGGCCCTGCTGGCGTGGCGTTTCTTCACCACCGGTGGAGTCGAGATGCTGCGGATGATGGCCCATCCCCACGAGTCTCATACCGTGGCGGCCGAGCACTCACAGCACGAGCATCATCACCACTGAGAGCAACCTGCGTTACGCCGCGATCACAGCGGGCGTTCACTCTCCCGATGGCATCCAGGCTGGTGATCGGAATTGCAATCCTTGGTTTCATGGCCGCGTGCCAGCTGCCGGGGCAGGCGACCTGCAACAACACCATGATCGACTGGGTCAACTTCATCCAGGTCGGCTCGACTCAGTACGTTTCTGGGCCTGAGCTCGAAACTGCCCTCCAGGAGAGCGATCTTGGCCCGGTCTACGCCCACGTCAAGTTCAAAGTCAACGGCAGTGTGTGCGATCCCCACTACAAGCTCAAGGATGGCGACGCCGCGTTCCTGGACCCCGGAACGCCCATCTACGAAATCAAAGGCCACCCGCCCTCAGACGAGTTGGCGGCGAAATTCAACGGAACTTTCGTGGTCTACAGACCAATGAGGCCGGCCGGCTAGGACCCCGCGCCTTCGCGCGCCCGACTCCTTCAATATGGACGCCGTGCCGAAGGTCACCTTCGTCGGTGCGGGCAGCGCCGTCTTCGCCCGCCAGCTGATGACCGACATCCTTGCGATTGATGGGCTCGAGCAGGGTGTTTTCGCACTGGTCGATGTGGACCCAAGCAGGCTCGACCTCGCGCGCCAGATCGGAGAGAAGCTGGTCGAGCTTTCGGGTAAGCGATGGAAAGTGGAGGCATCGACGGATCGAGCCGACGTCATCGAGGGCAGCGATTACGTCATCAACTCGATCGAGGTCGCCGGTCTCAAGCATGTGCGCGCCGATTACGACATCCCGAAGCGGTACGGGGTGGACCAGTGCATCGGCGACACCATCGGGCCGGGAGGCATCTTCAAAGCTCTCCGCACCGGGCCGGTCTGGCTCGAGATCGTGGCGGACGTTGCGCGCCTGGCCCCAAAGGCGGTCGTCCTCAACTACACGAACCCGATGTCCATCCTCACCCTCGCGGCAGCGCGCGCCGTCGACCTCGAGGTGGTCGGGTTGTGTCACAGCGTCCAGGGCACATCGCGCCAGCTGGCGACCTACCTCGACATTCCATATGACCGGCTCACCTGGCGCTGCGCGGGGATCAACCACAACGCGTGGTTCACAACGCTCGAGCGCGAAGGCGAAGACCTCTATCCGCTCCTTCGCGAGCGTGCGAAGATCCCCGCCATTTACGAGCAGGATCCCGTGCGGTTTGAGGTGATGCTGCACCTGGGCGCTTTCGTCACCGAATCGAGCGGCCACTTTTCCGAGTACGTGCCGTACTTCCGTAAGCGTCCCAACCTGCTGGCGAAGTACACCCGGCCGGGTTACCTCGGCGAGAGCGGGTTTTATGCGAACAACTGGCCAGACTGGCGTCGCGCCAACGACGAGCTGATCGCATCCATGCTGCGGGGCGAGACCCCCGTGCCGACCCATCGCAGCCACGAGTACGCATCGACCATCATCGAGGCAATCGAGCTCGGCCGAGAAGCGTCGATCCACGGCAACGTGCAGAACCGCGGCGCGATCGAGAACCTGCCGGACGGATGCGTGGAGGTCGAGTGTCGAGTGAGCCGGGGTGGCCTGGAGCCGCTGCGTTACGGCCCGCTGCCCGAGCAGCTCGCCGCTTTGAACCGTTCGCACATGGCCGTGCACGAGCTGGTGGTCCAGGCTCTGATGGAGCGCGACCGCCAGAAAGCCAAGTACGCCCTCATGCTGGATCCACTGACCGCGGCCGTCTGCTCGTTGGAAGAGATCGACCGGCTGTTCGACGCGATGTGGGACGCCGAGAAAGAAAGCCTGGGGGCATTCGATAGGTAATTCCCTCTCCCCACCGGGGAGAGGGCTAGGGAGAGGGGGCCCTTAAGCTGGCTAAGCCACTGCTCTCCCGAACGAGCGGGCGCCGATCACGATCGCCACGATCGAGAGGATCAGCATGATGGCCACGCCCTTCGTGACGCTCGGGTCGCTGATCTGGTCGCGAAATACAGCGCGGGCGGCGTCGACCGCGTAGGAGAGCGGATTCGCGGCCGCGATGTTGCGCAGCCACTGAGGCGCCAGGCCAAGCGGAAGCAGCACTCCTGACAGCAACAGGATCGGAAGCGTCGCGGTGAAGACGATCGATGCATAGATGTTCTCTTCGCGCGCCGCAAGCGCCACCGCGTAAGAGATCGATGCCGTGAGCAGGCCAATCAACGCGATCAACGCGAGCGTGATCACGACTCCGATCGGGTGGATGCTCAGGCCGAACGGCAGGGAGATCAAGATCAGGATCAGCGACTGCACGACGATCGACAGCATGTCGCGAAGAGCGCGTCCGAGCAAAAGCGCCACGCGGCTGACGGGCGTGACGCGGAGGCGCTCGATCACCCCCGCCCTCAGCTCAGCGATGAGGCTGAATCCGACCCCGGCCGCGCCGAACATGCCGAGCTGGACCAGCAAGCCAGGCACAAAGACGTTGTAAGCCCCGCCCGGCGGGAAGCCCTGCACCTTCGCGATGGACCCGAGCAGAGGTGCGAACAAGACCAGGTAGATCACTGGCTGCAGCACGCCGAGCGCCACCCATGCCGGGTTGCGGATGAAGAGTCCGAAGTAGCGGCCGAACACGAGCCACGTGTCGCGGGCGAGCTTCATGCCGCGGCTTCCCGCAGCGAGCGCCCGGTCTGGCGGAGGAAGACGTCATCGAGGCTCGGCCGGTGGAGGCCGATGGTGACGAGGGTCAGGCCCGCGCCGTCGAGCAGCCTGAGGATGGCCGGCATCGCAACCTCTCCGCGGTCCACATATAGAAGGACGGAGCCTTCGTCGAGCTTGGCCTCTCTAACGAAAGGCTGGTCTTTCAGCACGTCGAGCGCCCGTTGCTGGTCGCCGGCGACGGTGAGAGTCACCACGTCGCCCGCAACCGCGCGCTTCAGCTCCTCGGGTGTGCCCTCGGCGACGATCTTCCCGTAGTCGATGATCGCGATCCGGTCGCACAGGGCGTCAGCCTCATCGAGGTAATGGGTGGTGAGAAAGACGGTCGTACCACGGCCGTGCATGCGGCGCACCTCGTCCCAGACCCGAGCGCGGCTCTGCGGGTCGAGGCCTGTCGTCGGCTCGTCGAGGAAAAGGAGCTGCGGGTCGTGCACCAGTCCGAGTCCGATGTCGAGGCGGCGCTTCTGCCCGCCTGAGTAGGTGCCGGCCTTGCGGTCGGCGCACACCTCCAGCTCGAGCATCGTGATCAGCTCCGCCGCCCTCTTGTTGGCCTCGGCGATTGACATCCCGTAAAGGCGTCCCTGAAACACCAGCTCGGTCCGCCCGGTGATCTCGCGGTCGGAGCCGCCGGCCTGCCCGACATAGCCGATTCGCTCCCGGATTTGGGCGGGCTGGGTGACCAGGTCGCAGCCTGCCACGCTCGCGCTCCCGCCGCTGGGCGGCATCAGGGTGGCCAGCATCCGAAGGGTGGTGGTCTTGCCGGCGCCGTTGGGGCCCAGGAAGCCGAAGATCTCACCCTTGCGCACGGTCAGATCGACCCCCGCAACGGCCTCGACGACTCGCTTGCGTGACTTGAACACGCGCCTGAGCCCGCGAGTCTGGATGACTTCGTCCACGGGGGGTACTTTAATTGCCGCCCGTTCGTTGGCTTAACAGCCGGGCGCTTCAGGAACTCTGTTCACGCCCAAGTTACAGTTCGTTGAAGTAAAAATACTGAAAATAAATCGCTTTGCGAGCGTTGTACTGCGGTAGGGTTTTCAAACGCTCGCTACGCGAGAAAGGAGGTGGGTGCCATGAATCGCCGGTCAGCCGGCCGCCAGAGCGGCCAGGGTATGGTCGAGTATGCCTTGATCCTGGTTCTCGTTTCGATCGTCGTCATCGTGATTCTCTTGACCATGGGGAACCAGATCGTGAACGTCTTCTCAAACGTCGTTGCGGCGCTCGGCTAAGACGAACTTCATCTGAAGCGGGCCGGGGTGCAGAGCCGGCCCGCTCCTAACTCAAACCGTTGGCCGGGCCGACCGCCGAGGCGCGAGAGGGCGCAGTGCGAGAGCGAGGCGTCTGCGAATTCCGGGATGCCTGATCAGCTCGCGAAACTGTTGCGGGCCCGCCTCGAATGCCCGGATCCGGGTCAGCGACAGCGCGGTGTCAGGCGAGGTGAGCCTCAAAAGCAATGTCGCGCCTCCAACGACTCACCACGCCCCGCGATGCGGACCGGGCGAGCGTCCGCTGACACCAGCGCCTCACCCTCGGTGATGAGCCACAGCCTCGAGGAAGGCTCGCCCTGCACAGTCATGCGGGTGCCGCGTTCAACCAGGCTTTCGCCGAGGCAGGTGGCCGCGAACTCAAGATCGGACCAAGGGAGGCCGGCGAACGGCTTCATCGAGCCAAGCCGGTCCGCCCGCACGCTCAAAGGCTGGAAGACCTCGACCAGGCGTGCCATCCAGCGTTGACCGGATTGGTCGGCCTCGGGCGGTAGCGCTTTCATCGAGTACCGAGGCCAGGCTACTTTCCGTGGGTTAAACGAAGCGTCCCGGCGGGTTAAAGTTTGACCGCCCTCTCAGGCAGGTAGCCAGGCTATCGAAGGTAGGTAGGAGCCCGGCCGAGAGCGTTTGTTTGCACGAAGGGAGGGCCTGACAAAGTCCTTAACCAACCCCTAACCCAGCCCGATGCGGCAGGCGGTAATCTTCCATTCGTGGTGGTGGGAGTGCAATTCGACGCGGACCAAACGTCCCTGCCACAGGCTCCGCCTGAGGTGCCTCGATACCTCAACCGAGAGCTCTCCAGGCTGGATTTCGACGAGCGGGTGCTGGCTCTGGCCGAGGATCCCCACCTGCCCCTGCTCGAGAGGGTGCGCTTCCTCGCCATCTTCAGTCAGAACCTGGACGACTTCTTCCAGGTGCGGGTGGCAGGACTCAAGGAACAGGTCCTCGCGGCGGTCGCGGTCGCGTCGCCGGACGGCATGTCGCCGCTCGACCAGCTGAGAGCGATCAGAGCTCGTGTGGAAAGCCTCACCGAGCGGCAGGTCGGCCTGTTCAACCACAGCATCGTCCCGGCGCTCGCCGAGGCCGGCATCGCTCTGATCCGCGGGGACCAGGTGACCAAGCGCGAGCTGAGCCTGCTCCACTCGGTTTTCCGGCAGCAGATCTTTCCTGTGCTGACGCCTCTCGCGGTCGATCCGGGCCATCCCTTCCCGTACATCTCGCACCTCTCGCTCAACCTGGCCGTCATGGTTCGGGACCCCCAGCGTCACCAGCAGCGATTTGCGCGGGTAAAGGTGCCGCCAGTGCTGCCGCGGTTTATCCCTCTGGTTGAAGGACAGCGATACGTACCGCTGGAGGACGTGATCGCGCTTCACCTGCAGTCGCTGTTCCCGGGCATGGAGGTCGTGGCGCACCATCCGTTCCGCGTCACCCGAGACGGAGACCTCGACGACGTTGACAGCGACGCTGAAGACCTGCTCGCCGCGATTCAGACCGAGCTGCGCCGCCGCCGCCGTCACGCGCGCGTGGTCAGGCTCGAAGTCGATCCAGGCATGTCGCCCGAGGTGCTCGAGCTGCTGACTCGAGAGCTCGAGCTTCAACCGACGGACGTGTACAAGGCGGATGGGGTGCTGGATCTCGGCAGCCTGCACACACTATCGCTGCAGCTCGACCGGCCCGACCTGAGAGAAGAACCGTGGACTCCCACCACGCAGCCACGGCTGCGCGGGCTGGGGGCCGAGGTGCCCGACCTCTTCGCCGTGATGCGCGCCGGCGATCTGCTCGCTCATCATCCATACGATTCGTTCGCCACCTCGGTCGAAGCGTTCATCGACCATGCCGCGAGCGACCCCGACGTGCTCGCCATCAAGCAGACGCTGTACCGAACTTCGGGTCCGGCAAGCCCAATCGTGCGGGCGCTGATCCGCGCCGCCGAACGGGGCAAGCAGGTGGTGGCGCTGGTCGAGCTAAAGGCACGCGGCGACGAGCAGGCCAACATCGGCTGGGCACGGGCTCTCGAGGAGGCGAACGTTCACGTCGTATACGGATTGCTCGGCCTCAAGACCCACGCGAAGGTCACGCTGGTCGTGCGCCGCGAGGGCAAGCACATCCAGCACTACCTGCACGTCGGCACCGGCAACTACAACCCGAGCACCGCGCATGGCTACGAAGACGTGAGCTTACTTTCGGCCGACGCCGACCTTGGCGCAGACGTCACCGAGCTTTTCAACCTGCTTACCGGCTACAGCCGCCAGCATCGTTACCGCAAGCTGCTGGTCGCACCGACCAGCCTGCGCGCCGGCATCACGCAGCTGATCGAGCGCGAGGGCAAGCTCGGTGGCCGGATCATCATCAAGGTCAACAACCTGATCGACCCGGAGATCATCGAGGCGCTGTACACCGCGTCCCAGGCCGGCGCCAGGATCGATCTGATCATCCGCGGCATGTGCTCTCTTCGCCCGGGCGTGGTCGGCATGTCCGAGCGCATCAAGGTGCGCTCCATCGTCGGCCGCTTTCTCGAGCACTCGCGCGTCTTTGTCTTCGGAGAGGGCGCAGACGCCGAGTACTACCTCGGCTCTTCAGACCTCATGCCGCGCAACCTCGACCGTCGTGTCGAAGCGGTGGTCCCAGTAAGCGATCCGAAGCTGCGCCAGCGCCTTTCGCAAATACTCGAGGTCGTCCTCGCCGACGACGTGCTTGCGTGGGAGCTGTGCCCCGACGGGGCCTGGCAGCGCGTGCCGACCGTGCGTGGGCTCAACTCACACAAACGCTTCCAGGAGCTTGCCCTGGAAAGCGCGCGTGGCAATGGGGTGGTAAACGGCGTAGCGCATGCGTAGGCCCCGTTGAAAGAGCGCGAGGTGAAGCTCGGGGCGGGCCCCGCGTTCCACCTCCCTGACCTGAGCGGGGTCGTCGACGGCGTGGCGGTGACACCACCCGAGGCCGTCCGCATGGAGACGGTCTACTACGACACCCTGGACCTGCGACTTGCGCGTTGGGGTGTCTCACTTCGACATCGCGCCGGGGAGGGCTGGACGTTGAAGCTGCCGCCGGCCGCGAGCCGCGATACACCCGGCCAGCTGCTCGAGCGCGACGAGCTGACTTTCCAGGGTGGCGCGAAAAAGCCACCGGAGGCGGCTGTCGACATCGTCCGGGCGTACGTGCGGAAATCGGAGCTCGTGCCAGTGGCGCGCCTCTCGACCATCCGCAGGCGAGTGAGGCTGGTTGACGCTACGGGCGCCCGAGTGGCTGAGGTGGTCGACGACGAGGTGTCCGTGAGAGACGGCCGGCGCGTCGCTGCACGCTTCCGCGAGATCGAGGTCGAGGTCGGCGCCCCGTCAAACGGCACCAACGGAATGGTCGATTCGCTGGTGACGCGGCTGCGCGGGGCCGGCGCCGGCGCTCCGGATCCGACGCCCAAACACATCCGAGCACTCGGTCCCCGCGCCATGGAGGCTCCCGAGGTCGCGCCCCATCCAGTGCAGCCGGATTCGCCGGCCAAAGACGTGATCAAGAGCGTGTTCGCCGAATCTGTTGCTTCGTTGCTCCACCACGACCCGCTGGTACGCACCAGCGGCGACCCCGAAGCCGTTCATCAAGCGCGCGTCGCAACCCGCAAGCTTCGGTCCCACCTGCGCACCTTCGGACCTCTGCTCGACCCCGAATGGACTGAGCCGCTGCGCTCCGAGCTGGGATGGCTGGCCATGGGGCTGGGCGCGGTTCGCGACCGCGAAGTCCTTCTGGAGCGCTTGCGCGAACGCGTCAAATCACTTCCAGCGGCCGATCACAGGTCGGCCAACTCTCTGCTCCAAATCCTCGAGCTCGAGATCGAGAACCTGCGCAAGAAGCTGCTGGCCGAGCTCGGCTCGACGCGCTACATCGACCTGCTCGAGCGGCTGGTGGAGGCGGTTCATTCTCCGGCGACGCTGCCCGAGGCGGACCAGCCGGCTTCTGCGGTGCTGCCTCCGCTGGCGGCAGGCCCGTGGAGGCGCCTGCGCTCCGCCGTCCGCCAGCTGCCCGATCCGCCCACGGACCCCGAACTCCATCGCATCCGCATCCTCGCCAAGCGAGCGCGCTATGCGGCTGAGGCCGTGGCGCCGGTGGCGGGGAGCGCTGCGGCTGCATTCGCGCGTGCGGCGGCCAAGCTCCAGACCGTCCTGGGCGAGCACCAGGACAGCGTCACCGCGCAGGCCTGGCTGCGCAGCGCACGGATCAGCGGCCGCCGTGCGTTCGTGGCCGGGGAGCTGATCGCGTTGGAGCACATCGCGGCCGAAGAGTCGAGGGCGAAGTGGCCAAAGGTCTGGAAGGCGCTGGACCGCAAGCAGCTGCGGCAGTGGATGCCCTAGGCGTTACTGGATCGGGTGGGAACTTTCTATGTCGTGCGGCATGCCAAGTCGGGCAGCCGGAGCGATTGGTCGGGTGATGATCGCCAGCGGCCGCTGACCAAGAAGGGCTTCAAGCAGGCGGAGGCATTCGTCGAGATCCTCGAGCCTTTTCCGATCACGGCCATCTACTCCAGCCCCTTTTTGCGCTGCGTGCAAACCGTTGAACCACTGGCCCGCGCGCGCAAATTGCCGGTGAAGCAGACCCCCTCGTTGGCGGAGGGCCACGGCCTGGCAGGTGCGATGGAGTTCGTCGGCGATCCCACGCTGGACGAGGTGGTGCTCAGCACGCACGGAGACATCGTCTGGGAGCTGGTCGAAGAGCTCGTCAAGCGCAACGTGGTCAAACCTGGCGAAGGCGGGTTCGAGAAGGGTTCGACGTGGGTCGTCGACTTCGAGGACGGCGCCTTCACGCGCGCCCGATTCATTCCCGCACCCTGACTTGACCGGCCTCGCGCGGATCTCTTTCAAGCGCGACAAGTGCGTTGGAGAGGGGCCAGTGCCGGCTCCCGCGGCTTTCGCTTCGACGCGCAGCCGGCGAGTGCCGGCTCCCGCGGGTTTCAAGTTAGGGTTGCTTCGATGACCGTCACGCTGCGTGGCGCCGGCCTGGCCGAGAGCGAGGTCGTGGCCGTGGCCCGTCACGGCGAGAAGGTGGCCCTGGCGCCGGCGGCCCGCACCAGGATGGAACGCAGCCGGGCGAGGGTCGAGAAAGCCGCGGCTTCACGCGAGCCGGTCTACGGGGTCTCGACGGGATTTGGCGCCCTCGCTGGAACTCGCGTTGCTCCCCTGCGCCAGCCCGAGCTGCAGCTGGCCTTGATCCGCTCCCACGCCGCCGGGATGGGACCACCGGTGGACCAGGAGGTGGTTCGCGCCACGATGTTGCTGAGGGCGCGAACGCTGGCCATGGGTCTGTCGGGCGTGCGGCCGATGGTCGCCGAGGCGCTAATCGCGATGCTGAACGCTGAGATCACTCCGGTCGTCCCGCGTTACGGCTCGGTTGGATGCAGCGGCGACCTCGCCCCCCTCGCTCACATCGGCCTGGCGCTGGTCGGCGAAGGTGAGGTCACGGATGCGGAAGGAAACGTCAGAGCCGCGGCACAAGCTCTCAAGGCCGTGAAGCTGAAGCCGCTGAAGCTCGAGACCAAAGAAGGCCTGGCCCTAATCAACGGGACCGACGGGATGCTCGGCATGCTGGCCCTGGCATGTGCCGACGCCGAGCTGCGTTTCCGTACCGCCGACGTAGCGGCCGCCATGTCTGCTGAGGCGCTGCTGGGGACCGATCGCACTTTCCAGGCGCGGCTTCACGAGATCCGCCCGCATCCGGGACAGGTCGCGAGCGCGGCCAACCTGGTGCGGTTGATGAAGGGCTCGGGCATCGTCGCCTCGCACCGCCACTCACACCACGCGGTGCAGGACTCGTACTCGGTGAGGTGCAGCCCTCAAGTCGCAGGCGCGGCGCGCGACACGCTTGATCATGCCCGCCGAGTTGCGGCGGTGGAGCTTGCCTCCGCCGTCGACAACCCTGTCGTCCTGGAGTCGGGCGAGGTCGAGTCGACCGGCAACTTCCACGGCGAGCCACTCGCTTTTGCCGCCGACTTCCTGGCCATCGCCGCGGCAGAGGTCGGCGCCATCGCCGAGCGGCGGGTCGATCGCCTGCTCGACCCGCATCGTTCGGAGGGATTGCCTCCGTTCTTGGCGGAGGAGCCGGGCGTCAACTCCGGCCTCATGGTTGCTCAGTACACGGCGGCTGCTCTGGTGGCCGAGAACCGGCGCCTTGCTGCGCCCGCCAGCGTGGACTCGATCCCGACCTCGGGTATGCAAGAGGACCACGTATCGATGGGTTGGGGCGCGGCCCTGAAGCTGCGTACTGTGCTCGACAACCTCACGAACATCCTCGCCGTCGAGCTTGTCGCGGCGGCCCGCGCTCAGGATTTGAGACGTCCGCTTAAGGCCTCGCCGGCGACTGCGGCGGTGCGCGACCTCATCCGTAAGCAAGTGCCGGGCGTGGGACCGGACCGGTTTCTGGCCCCCGACCTCGCCGCCGCTGAAGAGCTCATCCGCAGCGGTGCCATCCTCGAGGCGGCGGAATCTGTCACCGGGGCTTTGGCTTGAGGGGGGACGTCCGCTCTCCGCGTGGTGCTCAGATCACCTGTCTCGGCTGGCAGCAGGAAGGGGCGATGCGGATGCTCATGAACAACCTGGATCCCGAAGTCGCCGAGCGCCCCGAGGATCTCGTCGTCTACGGAGGAACAGGGAAGGCAGCCCGATCCTGGGAGGCGTACGACGCGATCGTGCGCGAGCTGCGCCTGCTAAAGGGCGACCAGACCCTCCTCGTTCAATCGGGCAAGCCGGTCGGCGTGTTCGAAACCCATGAATGGGCGCCGCGTGTCCTCATCTCGAACTCGATGCTCGTGCCCGAGTGGGCGACATGGGAAGAGTTCCGGCGCCTCGAAGCTCTCGGTCTGACGATGTACGGCCAGATGACGGCCGGATCGTGGATCTACATCGGCACGCAGGGCATCCTGCAGGGCACGTACGAGACGTTCGCCGCAGTCGCGGTGAAGCGCTTCGGCGGATCGCTCGCGGGGACGATCACGCTGACCGCGGGTCTAGGGGGGATGGGCGGCGCGCAGCCGCTGGCGGTCACGTTGAACGGCGGCGTCGCGATTTGCGTGGAGGCGGATGGT
>Ga0137377_10003625_pt1 | contig 12016 bp, 7 predicted proteins | sample SagtaG_22_FD_104815 | JGI IMG/M metagenome (GOLD analysis project Ga0137377, IMG submission 104815) | Vadose zone soil microbial communities from Sagehorn Ranch, Mendocino, California, USA - Sage2_L_40_16 metaG | ecosystem: Environmental > Terrestrial > Soil > Vadose zone | place: USA... | reverse complement strand
TTCTGCATCGCTAGGCGGAACGAGCAGGCCCGTTTCGCTGTCACGCACGACCTCTGGACTACCACCAACTGCGGTCGCGATCACCGGACAACCCATCGCCATGGCCTCCAAAGCAGCGTTTGGCATTCCTTCGTACTCCGACGCCAGCACGGCTACGTCCGCAGCGGCGTAGATGGTTTCTATCGATGGAAGTTCCCCCACGAATCGGCATACTTCGGCCAACCCTAATGCGCCCGCGCGTTTTTCTAGCGTGTGTCGAAGGGGACCTTCGCCCGCGATGATGCAGACAACGTGCGGAATTACTCCCCGGAGGGACGCCAGGGCCTCCAAAAGAAAACGATGGCCTTTCTGAGAACTCAATCGACCCACGGATGCCACGACAAATGCATCCTCATCGACGAGCCATTGGGCCCTTGCACTCTGACGGCTCCGTGGAGCGAAGCGCCGAAGATCCACGCCGTTTGGCACGACGACCACCTTTTCTGCAGGGATTCGCTCAACCTGCACAATGAAGTCCGCCGTGTGGCGAGACACCGCAATGATCCTCTGGCACCATCTCGCGGTCAGACGGTCGAGCCACCACGCAGCCGCAGGCAGATACCCTAACGACGCACGAGTGGACGTCAGAACAACGGGCACGCCGGACCATTTGCCTGCCACGCGAGACGCGATACTGGCGTCATAAAGATAGGCGTGTACGATGTCAATTTTCCGTCGACGAAAGATTCCGGCTAGCCTCCACACTGTTCCAAGGCCCGGTCGGCGACCCATATCCAAATGAATTGTCTCTATGCCACTGCGCTCCGCCTGCTCTGATAGCAGCCCGCGCTTTCGGAGGGAGACGACAATTGGTTTGAACCGAACGCTATCCAGGCGTTGAACTGTCTGCAGCAGTACTCGCTCTGCTCCACCGGTGTCAAAACCGGTAATGACATGACAGACGCGTAGCTGATCGCGTCTGTTAGAGGACTGCAGTCTGTCACGATCTTGAGAAGGCCGCGTCGCCATGCAGTCGGGATTGATCGGAAACAATGCGTGATTGAGGTGCACGCGCAACGGCGAGAGCGATTGCAACCGTGTACCAAAAAAGCCCTGCGACGTTCTCAAACATCAGATGATCTCCAGTAAGGAACGTCAAGCACCATCCCACACTGCTAGCTCCTACCGCCACCAAGAAATCCTGCGAGTAGGAATTTGGTCCCACTGGACTTGACACTTTTACCGTCGTCCTGATCACACCGAACATAAGAAGAGCCAATGCCGCCACGCCTAAGACTCCACGGTCGGCCAGTTCCCTCATCCATTGACTTTCCGCTGGATGCTCGCTCCCTAGTCGCCACGGCGGATCGTTGTAGCCAATGTCCACGCGCGTCCGAGATTCGCGGGGCCAACCGTTGAAACCAAGACCCAGGGGGTGTTCTTGCGCTGTGGTCAGGATGCTTCTCCAGAGGTACAAGCGCGCGCCGGCGGAAACATCAAATTGTCCGCTCGCATACAGCGACTCAGCATGCCCTCCGACAGGTGTCTGCGCTATTCCGACGGTCATTACGCCGATCGCCGTGACAATGAGTAGAGCACTGCCGATGCTCCGCCGCCAAATAGGAAGCGCAAGCAACGCGCCGACGAGTCCAAGCATCGCCCCACGAGAGTAGGTGCCTGCAATGAGCGGCATGCACGCTAGTCCTGAGAGCAGGAATCCCGCGCGCGACAATCCGCGACAAGAGAACGCTCGTGTGATCGCAAGTACTGCGGGGAAGAGAAGGAAGGCGCCCAAAAAGTTTGGACCAACGTTCGGCAGTGTGCCATGCAAGCGCATGGCGCCAAATTCGAGATCCTCTCGTGCCGCGAGAGTGAGATTAACAATCGGTGCTGGAACGAACGCTGCGTGCCCCGTCAGGACGAGAAACTGGAGGCCAGAATAGGCAACCTCACTGAGAGCAATTGCGATGAGTAGCCTCGTGACTCCTCGGACTTCGTTCTCACCTTGGGGGGATCCCGCGATCAGCACAAACACGAGGATAGGAATGAGCCACGTAACGAATTCGTTCGCTATCGCTGTCGCGTCCCCGTTGTATCGCCCTAAGACGCCCCACACAACGGAAGCCGCGACAAGAACGACGTACGGGGCCCAAAAACCCGTCGCTGGAATGCGGCGACACGAAAAATCCCGCCGACCAATGCGGAACACCACAAGAATCAGGATGGCGGCAAGAAGCGCCTTCCGTGTGGAAATCCAACCAACCGGCCACCCAAGAGCTTGCGCTCCGTAGGCCAGCAATGGGGGAAAGGCTAGGGCGGGCGGAACGAGGTAGAGGAGCGGGTTAGTATTTCGCCTCCACAACCATGCGATGACGCCCGCAGACGCCATCCCGCCGATTACATATGTGAGCAGATCACACTCGCTGTTGGACCACGGAATGGTGGAATGACACAAGAGAAGGCGCAAGACTGAATCTGGCACGGAAATCGGGATGTCCCCATCTTGTGCTCACGGCTCAATCAGTCGGCTGGCTCCAAACGCTCGATACTCTGGAAGGAAGATGGATGCCCAAGCAGAACGCCGCGAAGATCGCCCACCAGTCTCCGATGCCGAGTTCTCGCGGGTTGAACGCGACTTCAAGTTCATTTGGCGCGTTGTCGAAAGGGTTAATGGGTCTATAGCTCGCGGCGCGCGTGTGCTCGACCTTGGATGCGGATATGGCTCGACCGTTTGGCTCCTTACGCAGCGAGGTTACGACGCCGTGGGGATCGACGTGTTCCCTTACTGGGCTGAACCAAAGGCCTTCGGGGACAACCGTCCTCCAGCGCCGGCAAGGTTGGCGAAAAGGCTTACACACGTTCGACTTGACGATTACCGCTTCCCGTACCAAGATCGCTCTATCGACATAGCAATCAGTTCGCAGGTTTTCGAGCACGTCGCAGACTTCGGGATCGTGCTCCGAGAACTGGGCCGCGTTCTCAAGCCCGATGGATTGTCTATAAACGTTTTCCCGGCACGTTGGCGACCAGTAGAGGGACATACATATGTCCCGCTCGCGACCGTGCTACGCAGCAGGAGGTACCTCGCGCTTTGGGCATGGCTCGGTGTGCGCAATGAGTTCCAGCGAGGCAAGGATTGGAGAACCGTGCGCGATCTAAATTATCGATATTTGAACAGCGAGACGTTTTATCCAACGCGACGCGAGATACTCGAGTACGCGCGAGCTGCCGGGGTCGATGTATCCTTTCGGCCTGACCTTTACGTCTCTGAGCATCCGGGGGCTATCAGCCGATTCGCGCGTAACGTCCCGCTGCCCGCCATTCCCGTCGTTCTTGAGCAGTTGACGCAGCGAATCATGCTCGTGCGACGTACGTCGGCTACTAGCCGTCCGTGAGTAGATCCTCATAGAGCTGCTCGTACGACGCTACAACGGAAGAAAGGCTGTAAGTCTTCTCTGCTCGGTCGCGTCCTGCGGACCCCAATCTCTCTCGCTCTTGGGGGTCCTCTAGAAGTCCGATGAGCGCTGAAGCCAACGACTCTGGGTCCCCCGGCGGCGTCAGAACACCCGTGACTCCATCAGCAATCTGCTCCTGCAGTCCTCCTGTCCTCGTCCCCACGACGGGAAGTCCGCTGGCCATTGCTTCGAGCACCACATTGCTCATTCCCTCATTTAGAGAGGGACGCACAACGACGTCAGCCGCGCGTAGCATGGTTCGCACGTCCAAGACCTGCCCAACGAACCGCGCCCTTTTCAAATCACGCTCGCCGCGAGCCCGGTACCCATCTCCACTAAGCTCCTCACCTGCCACTATCAGCGTCCAAGGTCTTCCAATAGCACGCTCCTCCACCAACTGCCACGCATTCAAAAGAATCGGCGTGCCGGTATCGATGGCTAAGCGACCTGCATAGAGTACCACCACTTCCTCCGACGGGAGTCCCATAGCTGCCCGCGTCTCATCACGTACGGAAGGCAGAGGGGGGGAGAATCGACTGCAGTCCACACCGTTTGGAATGCGCCGTATGCGGTTCCGGGAGATTCCGGCAGCGAGGAGTTCGTTGGTCATCTCGGCGTTTAGGCTCACGATCGCGTTGGCTCGGCGTAGACTCTTTCGCACCCAATTTCCGAACCAGATCCTATTGAGACGGGCGATATCCCCGTACAGCCCGCTGGACGCGTCCTTTACTACGGACCTCCTATTCAGCAACAGGGCGATGCGTATCGCCACCGCCGCGTTGTAGAAGGCCTGGTGAGCGTGCCAGATGTCATACGAGCGACCATGCATAATTAAGAAGCGGGCCAACGACGGAATAAATGTCGCAGTGAAGCGGCCTGGTCGCGGAATGGCCCAGATGCGATGCACTTCGACACCACGCAGTCGCTCAAAGGCCGGGCTTCCGGAAAAGCGCGCGGTCACGACGCCAACACGACGGCCGCGGGCTGCAAGACTCTCGGCGAGACTTTGGGCCTGCCTCGCTGCACCACCCTCCGCGACAGGAGCATAGTTATAGGTCACCATCAAGACCGACGGTTGGGTTGTGGTCAGAATCTCGGGCTCGTCGCTGCGATGACTTGGTCCCACAACTGAGCCACTCTCTCCATTCCGAACCGCGAGGACACCTCAACCGCACGCGCCCTAAGGCGGCTACGAAGATCCTCATCGTTCATAAGCCGCACCATCGCAGTCGTGAGTGCGTACGGATCGTTAACGGGAACCAGCACTCCATCAATGCCGTCGCGTACAATTGCCTTGGTTCCACCTGGAGCATCGGCAGCGATCACTGCGCAGCCGCAAGCCATTGCTTCCAAGAGGGCATTCGGGAAGCCTTCGTATCGTGAGGACAACACGAATATTTCCGCAGTGCGATAGTACTGCTCCGGTTGCTGTACCTTGCCTGTGAACAAAAAGGAGGAAGGCGGCAGGAGCTCGCTGGCCAGTCGTTGGAGCCGGGCGTAGCACGGCCCATCTCCCACGATCATAAGCGACCAGCGCGGGTGTGTAATCGCAAGTTTGGCAAACGCCTCGATGAGTATATCAAAGCCCTTTTCTCGCGACAGGCGACCGACGGCCAGGATTACTGAACCACGGGGTCGTCCCGCATCCACTGGTGCCGAGAACTGCGTCCCCACTGCGTTGGGTATCACGTGCACGCGCTGGGGAGCGATCAAACCTCGCGCCCAGACTCGTACGCCCTCCGATTGTACGATCAAAGCATCAGCCCGACGGTAGGTAAGCCGCCTAAGAACGGCCCAAACACCGCCAACTGGCTGGTATGAAGGATGGGTTCGCTCTGAAATGATGAGCCTAAGCCTCAAACCTACCTGCGCGAACAACGAGAGGATATTCGCCTTGTCCATGAAACTGATGACGACATGCGGCGCATTGACAGTGAAGACCCGGCGCAACATACGCACCTTCCTCAAGTTGTTCGAAATTGCCTTGACCAAGTTCGTAGTCCGCATCTCGAGATTCATCCCCACGCGTTTTACGCGTGGGTCGAGCTGGTACGCGTCCCCGGTAGCTGGTCCAAATGTCACCACAGATACCACGTGGCCACGCGTTGCCCATTCGTTGGCTAGAAGCGATAGCACGCGTTCCGCGCCGCCGGACTCGAGATTGGGAATGACGCAGCAGATTCTCACTCGGCCGGGAATGGCGTAGTCAGTGCGGTTTTACCTTCCTCTAGTGAAAGCCCACGACGCACGGCCAGAGCCAAATAGAGGCAAGACACCACAAAAACGAGAGACGTGGCAAGCGCAATTCCACCCACCCCTAGAAACCTCATCAGCACGAGATTCAATACGATGTTCAGCGGGAGCGTGATCATCGCCCCCATGAGCACGATCTTGTTCCGCTGGAGCGACGAAGCCAGCCTAACGAACAACATGCCCACCATGACGAACGGCACTTGGATGAGAAGGAGAGACTGAATCCTCGCCACAGCGGCAGTGTCAGCCGAGCCAAAAGCGCCGCGCTGGTACAGGAGCCGTATAATCAGAGGCGAAGCCGCAATCAGAGCGATCGTCGCTGGGATGACGAGGAGCCCGATCCCTGACATATAGACGCGTAGCGTGTGCCGGATCGCAGCCCAATCACGCTGCGCAACCATGACCGAAAAATGGGGCAGAAGCGCCGTTGCCAACGCCAAAGATCCAATCTCGCTCATCATGTTGACGACTCGGCTACCGTAATTGAGCGACGCCACGCTACCAGTCGGGAGCAACGCAGCCATTGCCTGACCGATCGCCCAGCTGCTGCTCGTCAGGGTCGCCCCCGCTACTGTTGGGGCGTATTGAGTCGCTACTCGTCGCAGCTCTGGCGTGATGCCAGACCACCGCGGGACAAGCGGAAGCCCGCGCCGGGCGACTACAAGCCCCAGCACCATGCATTGGGCCGCGAACCCCAATACAGTCCCACACGCCAAAGCGTAGACGCCCCACTCTTTGGCTGCCAGCAAGACCGCCCCCAAACTCAAGAGGGGAACGCAGATCGGAGCGAGCGCGACGGACCAAAACTCATCCTCCGCATTCAGGACCGCAGACCAAAGGGTAATTACGACATTGAGTGTCACGATCGGGAGCAGTATAAAGAAAATCGACTTGGTCAACGCCACCTTTTCGATAGAGAATGTGGCACCGAGAGGGAGGGGTAATGCTCCCACCAATAACACCAGAAGAGCCGTCAAGCCGAGCACCAGAACAAGGCTGGACGCGGTGACCCCGAGATAGAGACGCCGCGCGGCAACAGCACCCTGCGTCTCGCGAGTATGCACGAACACAGGCGTAAACGCGGACGTTAACGATGCTGCCACGGTGTTAACAAAGAGCGTAGGAACCAGGAATGCGATCCAAAACGCGTCGACAGCGTCCGTGGTGCCAAACCGGTACGCCACCGCAACCTCCTTCACCATGGAGGTGGCCTTCACCACAAGGGAGAACCCGCCAACCGTGATCGCCGCGCCCAGGATGCGGCGATTCGTCGATCTGGTAAACCAGTTGGCGACACGGTCGCGGAGCGACAGAGTCGTCACGGAGCAATCACTTGTCGTGGAGCCAAGCTTGAAACATGAGAACATCCCAGAGCAGATAGTGCCAGTTGCGCGAGCCGTTCTGGTGCTCTTTCCACTTCTGAGTTATCGGATCTGGGTCGAAGTACCCGTCGCGCTTCAAACCGGTCGGATCAAGCAAGGCTTGGGCCCAGTCTCTGAGTGGTCCGCGCAACCAACGGTCGATTGGCACTCCAAATCCCATTTTTGGTCGATCCACCAATACGCGCGGCACATAGCGATCCAGCAGCTTCCGCAGGAGCCACTTCCCTCGTCCTTGCTTCACCCGCATGTGTGACGGTATGCGCCACGCAAATTCCACGATCGCGTGATCGAGAAACGGCGCCCGGGACTCGAGACTCACGCCCATGGTCGCCCGGTCGACCTTGACCAGAATATCGTCCGGCAGGTACGTGATCAGGTCGAGATACATCATACGCGTCAACAGTCCGTCGAGCGGCAACTGGCGAGACGGGTCTGTCAGCGGCGTCGGAGGCTCGGCACTGTCGAGCACCACGCCCGCCGGCTCGCGCCAGTGCGAGACGATATCCTGATACATCGCTTCCTGCGTCTCCGTGCTCAGGATGTCCGCAACCTTGTGCAGCCGGTCGCCCGTCACTCGCCGAGCGGCCCGCGGGCGGCTCGAAAGCCCCACCATCCCGAGCACGTTGTCCCACCGCGCCGGACTCACCCGTCGAATGCCGTTCGCGATCGCGCGGCGACCAAAGACGGGGATCAGCGTGAGAAGACTCCAGACCCTTTGCGCAAGGAAGTATCGATCGTACCCGCCGAACAACTCGTCGCCCCCGTCGCCCGACAGGCTCACCGTCACGTGCCGGCGCGCGAGCTCCGCAACCAGAAAGGTCGGAATCTGTGAAGAATCAGCGAATGGCTCGTCATACAGTTGCGGCAGCTTCGGGACGACCGCGAGAGCCTCGGCCGGCCTCACGTACAGCTCGGTGTGATCCGTGCCGAGATGCTGTGCGACCGCTTTTGCATGGGTCGCCTCGTTGTACTCCGGCTCCTCAAAACCAATCGTGAACGTCCGCACTGGCCGCGTGCTCTCCCGCTGCATCAGCGCGACGATGAGCGACGAATCGACCCCACCAGAGAGGAACGCGCCGAGCGGCACGTCAGAAATCATCTCGCGTCGCACGGTCTGCCGGAGTAACCGATCCAGCTCCTCCAGTATGTCGGCCTCGCCGGCGTCCGAGGCCGAGCGAACGCCACGCTCCGCACTGTCCCGAGCCCACCAATAGACCTGTTCAGTCGGATCAGACCCGGGTCGCGTGAGGTCGTACGTCGTTATGGATCCCGGCCGCACCTTACAGACGCCCTTGTGGATGGAATAGGGCGCCGGCACGTAACTGTGCCTGAGGAACAACGCGAGGGCGCCGCGGTCGACTTCACCATCCCATGCCGGATGGGCGCGGAGCGCCTTGAGCTCCGAACCGAACAGGAGCACGCCACGCGACCAGCCATGATACAGTGGCTTCTCCCCCAGACGATCGCGCACGAGGTGCAATCGATTGCCGCGACGGTCTAGCAACGCGAACGCAAACATCCCGATGAACCGCTGCGTCGCCTTGAAGATTCCGTCGCGTTCGATCGCCTCGAGCATTACCTCGGTGTCGGAATGCCCGCGGAACCTAGCGCCGGTTGTCTCCAGCTCCTTCCGAATCTCCAGGAAGTTGTAGATCTCACCGTTGTAGATGATGACATAACGTCCGGACGCGGACGTCATGGGCTGACGTCCTTCCGCACTCAAATCGATGATCGACAGACGCCGGTGCCCAAGCGCAATGCCGACGCTGGCGTCGAACCAGCACCCGCTATCGTCGGGTCCCCGATGCTGGATCGCTCCCGTCATATCTCCGAGGACGCCGGTGGACGACTCGTTGAGTCCCCGCGAATGCCAGAAGCCGGCGATCCCGCACATCAGTCGCGGTGACGAGTCATACGTTGTAGAAGGATCGATACCATTCGACGAACTTCCCGACTCCGTCCCGAATCGAGGTGCGCGGCGCAAAACCCGTGGCCTCGACAAGGTCCCTAGTATCGGCGAACGTCGCGGGAACGTCGCCGGGCTGCATGGGAAGGAGATTCCGTTTCGCTTTCTTCCCGAGGGCCTCTTCCAGAAGCGCAATCACCTGAAGCAGCTCGACGGGTTGCTCGTTGCCGATATTGAAGATGCGATATGGCGCAAGGCTGGTATTAGGAACCGGCCGCTCACTCGACCACTTGGGGTCCGGCTTGGGGATGACGTCCATGATGCGGACGATCGACTCCACAACGTCGTCAATGTAGGTGAAATCCCGCTTCATATGGCCGTCGTTGAACACGTTTATAGGACGGCCTTCCAGAATGGCCTTGGCAAACTTGAACATCACCATGTCGGGCCGGCCCCACGGTCCATACACCGTGAAGAGTCGGAGGCCCGTCGTCGGCAGACCGAATAGATAGGAATAGCTGTGCGCCATGAGCTCGTTGGTCCGTTTGGTGGCGCCGTACATAGAAAGGGGATGATCCGCGCCATTCCTCGTCGAAAACGGCATTTGTGTGCTTGCGCCGTAAACGGAGCTCGAGCTCGCGTAGACCAGATGTGGCACCTTTCGATACCGGCACTCTTCAAGGACCTGGAGAAATCCAAGGACGTTCGAGGCTATGTAGGCGTCAGGTCGCTCCAGCGAGTACCGCACGCCTGCCTGGGCAGCCAAATGAATCACCCGATCGAACTCAGATCGATCGAATAGCAGGTTCATTGCTTCGGGATCGTTGAGCGCAGAGCGCACGAACTCGAAGTTTCGGTAGGCTCCCAACAACCCGAGCCGGCCTTCTTTCAGGCGCACGTCGTAGTAGTGATTGACACAATCGAGCCCCACGACTTCGTGACCGTCGTCGAGGAGCCGACGGGCAACGTGGAAACCTATGAACCCGGCCGCACCAGTAACTAGTATTCGCATAGACGTGTCTCGCCCTAGTTAGGCAGGAGGATATTGGTCACCACCACGAGACTACTCCACGCAAAGAGACGCGTGTGCCCTGACGCTGGCTGGATCTGCCGTCTTCGGGAAGTCCGTGGCGCGGGGTGCCCAGACATCCACAACTGTCAGCGCGCTTGTGTTGCCTTGTGCATCGACTCTGCGATACTCCACTCGGCAAGCGCCGAACGGCAAGACATCGATGTCCGCAGCAGCTTGCCAAGGTCCACCGTTCAGGCGTCGCTCGAACCGCTGATGGTTCGGAAGTGTCGAGCCAAGGTTAGCAACGTAGACCGAGTCACTCATGCTCAAGGCCCCTATAGAAACTCCTAAGGTGGGGAAAGCCTGGGCCGCCGTCACCAAACTCGACGCAAACTCTGGGTGATCTGTCTGATCCGACGAGTCGACAATGCTCATGAATCCAGTCCACGCGGTGGCATTCACCACGTCATTCATGTAGAGCCTGCTACCGACAAACACCGCACCTTCGGGTACCACGCTCATGTACGTCCGATTCTGGACATAAACCGCTGGGTCGTAGGTCGGACCGGCAACCTTTGACGGAACGACGCGACTGGAGCTGCCCTCCTTGGCGAGGGCAAGTAGATCCAACGGTGATAATGGTTCCCCCCCCCCATCCAACAGGTAGTCATCGCTGAACGCCACATCCTCATAGACCCAACGACTGAGCTCCGGAATGAATACCGCCGCCGGCTCGTGTTCGGGAACGTGGACGAGGAGTCCTTGTAGTCCCGCAGCTGCCCAGAGCGTGATGGCCAGGACTGATTGGAAGGTGCAAGGCGAGTACCGGTAAGAATCGAGGTCACGGATGCGATACTGTGCTCCCGAGACGTGCACCATCAACCCGTCGTCAGCGCGTTGACCCGTCGACGGATCGAGTGTTCCCAACAGACGCTCAAGCATGACATATCCATCGGCTGATACCGGCGTCCAGTAATCGGTATCCCGATTCCACTCATCCGCCGACAACGTCGCGTTCACGTCCGCCCACGTAGTCCCCGGCGGCAGCACACTAAGGTTACTCGTGCTTCCACCAGGATGTACGGTCGGGTCGGGATACACCGCCGTTCGCGCAACCCAGTCCCGGATTGCCCGTGCGCGCCCGAGGTTCGTCGTCGGGTTCCCATAGGCCGCGAGTATTTCTGTAACCAAAGGCCGGAGTGCGAGGATCGAAGGCTTGGCGAGATCTTCGCCGACGTACCGATAGAATGGGTCGACCGACAGCGGTTGCGCGGCCGTCACGATGCCAACCGAATCCGGAGCTGTTGCAACAATCACCGGCAACCGAACCTGCATCGCACCGAGCGCAAAAACGAGCGTGTCGTATCCCGACCGCGCCACCTGAGCATCACTGCATCCCGACCCGGTGACCGTCCCCTTAACACTCGCAACAAGAGCCGGATCCCGGGCGATGGCGTACCCATTTCTGTCCGTCGCCTGGCACGAAAGTGGGAACGATGCGCCGGCAGGGAGCGTGATGACCGCACTTCCAAACGTCGAGCTAACGTTCAACGTCCTCGGAACCTGATTTACCTCGATCACCAGCTGCCCCTTTATGCCCGCGACGGCCACAGTGGCAAGCGTGACGCCATTCCCGATAGCATGCACCGTCGACGAATCCATTACGACGCCGATCGTCGGGTCCGCCAAGGCAACCCCGGTAATGCCCCCTGCCACCGGCGATCCCAAGGAGTCGAGCGCGATCGCGCCAAACGTCACGCTGTCGCCAAACGCCTGGAAGCGAATCGTGTCAGAAGAGAAGCGCACATGCGTGGGACGTTGCCCGATCCGCACGCCAACTCGGCTCGTGTGTCCGCCCGTGCTTACCGGCAAACCGGTTGTCCCGTCGTTAAGCGCGCTGACTTCTCCACCCTCACCGACCGCCGCAATCTGAGGATCCTCGATCGCATACGAGAGTGGCACGTTATTCACCGCGACACCCAACCGATCCACGGGACGCGCAACCGCAGGCTGAACCGCGTGGAGTGAC